>Ga0116129_1000661_pt1 | contig 20922 bp, 18 predicted proteins | sample June2015DPH_17_2_FD_89732 | JGI IMG/M metagenome (GOLD analysis project Ga0116129, IMG submission 89732) | Peatland microbial communities from SPRUCE experiment site at the Marcell Experimental Forest, Minnesota, USA - June2015DPH_17_10 | ecosystem: Environmental > Terrestrial > Soil > Wetlands...
ATTTGGTTGCGGGGATAGGATTTGAACCTATGACCTTCAGGTTATGAGCCTGACGAGCTACCGGGCTGCTCCACCCCGCGATAAACCATTGCGCGCCTTCGAAAAACCGGTGCCGGAACGAACCAAACCAACGCCTGAGGGCGCCGATCCATTCCCGTCCGGAGGCTTCCTGAGAAGGCAACCCGGGCAAATGCCCCTTGGGTGCCGGGCGTATGTAACAATGTGAATCCGCTTTGGAAAGGCCCGGATGCGATCTTTTCCGGATTTTATCCCGGCCCGAACTGGCAAAACCGGCCGATAAGGTGCACTCTTGCTGAAAAGTGCGCAAAAGCCGAGCTTTGCCCCAACAAGCCTCGAGGAAACCCCATGGACCAGTCCCTGAAGAGCCCCGCGCAGGACGCCCTGGACGATACGTTCCACCGCATGTTCGAGCTGTCGCGGACCACGCCGGCTCCGACCCTTGCCGAGCGTCTCGACCGGCTGACGCGGCTGCGGGCGGCCGTTTCGGACAATGAAACGCGTTTCGAGGCCGCGATATCGGCGGATTTCGGCCATCGCTGCACCACCGAGACCGCGATCGCCGAGACGCTGCTCGTGCTCGGCGAGATCAGGCATGCCCAGAAACACCTGAAAAAGTGGATGGCGCCGCAACGGATTGCGACCGCGCCGCAATTCATGCCCGCCAGCAACCGCCTGATGCCGCAGCCGCTCGGCGTCGTCGGCATCATCGCGCCCTGGAACTATCCCTTGCAGCTGACGCTGGCGCCGGCGGTGGGGGCGCTCGCCGCCGGCAACCGCGTGATGATCAAGCCGAGCGAACTGGTGCTGCGGTTTTCCGCGCTGCTGCGCGAGGTGATCGCGGCGAAATTCGACGCCGCGGAGATGATGGTGACCGGTATCGACGGCGACATCGCGCAGGCGTTCTCTTCGCTGCCGTTCGACCATCTGATCTTCACCGGTTCGACCCGGGTCGGCCGTCTGGTGGCTGAAGCGGCGGGGCGCAATCTGACGCCGGTCACCCTCGAACTCGGCGGCAAATCGCCCGCGATTGTCGACCGCTCCGCCGATCTCGGCGAGGCCGCGGCGCGTATCGCCTATGGCAAGCTGCTCAATGCCGGCCAGACCTGCATCGCGCCCGATTACGCGCTGGTGCCGGAAACCGCCGTGCAGGATTTCGCCGGCAAGCTCGATGGCCAGATGCGGCAAATGTTCGGCACCGATCCCGGCAATGGCGACTACACCTCGATCGTTTCCGACCGGCATTATGCGAGGCTCGAAGCTTTGGTGGCCGACGCCACCGCCAAGGGGGCCGCGGTCATGCAGCCGGCAAAGCCCGACGACCCGGCCTGGAAATCGAAACGGAAATTTCCGCCGACTATCATTGTCGGTGCGACACCCGATATGGCCGTCATGCAGGAGGAAATCTTCGGGCCCATCCTGCCGGTGCTCGGCTACAAGGATGCCGGTGAGCCGATTTCCTATATCAACCGGCACGACCGGCCGCTGGCGCTGTACTGGTTCGGCAAGGACGATGCCGCGCGCGATGAGGTGCTGGCGCGCACGGTTTCAGGCGGCGTCACCGTCAACGACTGCCTGTTCCATTTTGCGCAAGTGAACCAGCCGATGGGCGGCATCGGGGCATCCGGCGCGGGCGCCTATCACGGCGAATGGGGTTTCAAGGCTTTAAGCAAATTAAAGCCGGTGTTCTATCGCTCGCCATTCAACCGGCTGGCCGATCTCTATCCGCCCTATGGCGCCAGGATCGCGCTGCTGGAAAAGTTGATGCGATTCATGTCGTAGCGTTGCCGTCATTGGTATTGCCGTCATTGCGAACCAATGAGTCGGGCGAATGGCCGCCCCGTTGGCTCCAATGACAAAAATTAAAAAACGGGGGGAAGACGCATGACGGATACCTTCGATTTCGTAGTGGTCGGCGGCGGCTCGGGAGGCAGCGCGGTCACCGGCCGCCTTTCGGAGGATCCCAGGACCTCGGTAGCGCTGCTGGAAGCCGGCGGCAGATGCGACGATTGGGTGGTCACCACCCCCGGCGCGCTGATCCTCATGGTCGCCGGCAAGGCAAATAACTGGGCCTTCGATACCGTGCCTCAGGCCGGTCTCAACGGCCGGATCGGTTACCAGCCGCGCGGCAAGGGCCTGGGCGGATCGTCCGCGATCAATGCGATGGTCTATACCCGCGGCCACCGCAGCGACTACGATCACTGGGCGCAGCTTGGCAACATTGGCTGGGCATTCGCCGACGTGCTGCCCTACTTCAAGAAATCGGAAAACAACGCCGATTTCGGCGGCGAATATCACGGCAAGGACGGCCCGCTCCGTGTCAACAAACTGCGCTCCGACAACCCGGTGCAGCAGACCTTCCTGGAAGGCGCGCGCGAGGGCCAGTTCCGGATCCGCGAGGATTTCAACGCCGAAGACCATGAAGGCCTCGGGCTCTATCAGCTGACGCAAAATAACGGTGAGCGCTGGAGCGCGGCACGGGCCTACATCCACCCCCATATGGCAACGCGCGCCAATCTGCGCGTCGAAACCAACGCGCACGCCACCCGCATCCTGTTCGAAGGCAAGCGCGCGGTCGGCGTCGAATACCGCCAGGGCAAGGAGATCAAGCAAATCAGCGCCCGGCGTGAAGTGATCCTGGCCTCCGGCGCGTTCCAGACGCCGCAACTCCTGATGCTCTCCGGGGTCGGCGACGGTGCCGCGCTCGGAAAACACGGCATCGCCAGCCTGCATCATTTGCCGGGCGTCGGGCAAAACCTGCAGGACCATCCGGATTTCGTGTTCGGCTATATGTCCGACAGTCCGCACTTCGCCGGCCTGTCGTTCAGCGGACTTGCGCATTTGTATCGCGGCATCATCCAGTACCGGCGCGAACGCCGCGGACCGCTGACCTCGAATTTTGCCGAATGCGGCGGCTTTCTCAAAACCCGCCCCGATCTCGACATCCCCGACGTCCAGTTGCACTTCGGCATGGCGCTCGCCGAAAACCATGGCCGCAAGCGTCACTGGGGCCGCGGCTTCACCTGCCATGTCTGCGTGTTGCGGCCGAAAAGCCGTGGCAGCGTCTCGCTGTCCGGTCCCGATCCGATGCAGGCGCCGGCGATCGACCCGAATTTCTTCGGGCAGGCGGAAGATCTCGAAACAATGGTCGCGGGCTTCAAGATCACCCGGCGGCTATTGGAGACGCCCGCGCTGAAGGCGTTGCAGAAGAAAGACATGTTCACGGCGGGTGTCCGCACCGACGACGATATCCGCGCCGTGCTGCGCCGGCGCGTCGATACCGTGTATCATCCGGTCGGCACGGCCAAGATGGGCGTCAACGATGCGCTCGCGGTGGTCGATCCGAAGCTGAAAGTCTATGGCCTTGAAGGCCTGCGCATCGCCGATGCCTCGGTCATGCCGACACTGATCGGCGGCAACACCAACGCGCCGAGCATCATGATCGGCGAGAAGGCCGCCGACATGATCCGGGCGGAGATGCGGGCGAGTTGATTCATATCGCCGTCAGCGACGAAGCAATCCAGCTTGCCTTTGGGGCTTTCTGGATTGACTCGCTTGCGCTCGCGATGACGTGGAGAACTCTTAGGGTGGGCAAAGCGCTCTTTGCGCCGTGCCCACCATTTCACTCGCTGACGCATGGTGGCTCGCTTCGCTTTAGCCCACCCCAGGGAATCCGGCACTACGTCAGCAGAAACCCGCCATCCACCGTCACCACGCTGCCGGTCATGTAGCGCGAGGCGGTCGAGGCCAGAAGCAGGATCGCGCCGTCGAGATCGGATTCAGCGCCCACGCGCCGCTGCGGAATCCGTTTCGTCAGTTTCTCGCCGGCTGGCGTCGACCAGAACTCGTGGTTGATCTCGGTATCGATATATCCCGGCGCCAACGCATTGACGCGAATGCGGTTGCCGGCAAGCTCCAGCGCCATCGCCTTGGTGGCCTGGACGATCCCGGCCTTGGAGATGGTGTAGGGAGAGAGAGCCTTCATCACGCCGAAGCCGAGCACGGAGGCGATATTGACGATATTGCCCTCCTGCTTGCGCGCGATCATCCGCCGCGCCATTTCGGTGGCCGCGAAATACGCGCCCTTGAGATTGGCATTGATCACCGAATCCCAGTCGGCCTCGGTCTGGTCCACCGCCAGCTTTTCAATGGCGATGCCGGCATTGTTGATCAGCACGCTGACCGGACCGAGAGCTGCTTCCGCGGCATCGATCGCCTTCCCGATCGAGGCGGTATCGGTGACATCCATCGCTACCGCGACAGCGCGACCGCCAGCCCCTCGAATTTCCTGCTCGAGGCTCTTTAACTTGGCGGTCTGACGCGCCGCCAGCGCGACCGCGGCGCCATGCGCCGACAGCACCCGCGCGAATTGCCGGCCCAACCCCTGGGAAGCGCCGGTAACGAGAATGACTTCCTTGCTGACGTCGAACAGGTCAGGCATGACGAATTTCCTTAGGGGGATCACGGGCAATCATTGATACAGACGATTTTTGCGATCGCAAATATGCATATTGGCAATGCTCGATCCCTTATCAGGGACGCCCGACTTGGCTACACTGCCCCACCTGACCTTCAAAAATCATCCGACCTGACGGGAGTGAAACAGTGGATCTTGGAATTAAAGGCCGCCGCGCCATCGTTTGCGCATCCAGCAAGGGCCTGGGACGTGCCTGCGCCATCGCGCTTGCCGCCGAGGGCGTGCATGTCACGCTGACCGCGCGCGGCGCCGAGGCGCTGGCGAAGACGGCTGCCGAAATACGAAAATTGAACCCCGGCGTCACGGTGACGGAGGTCGCCGGCGACATCACGACCCCGGCGGGGCGCGAAGCCGCCCTGAAGGCCTGTCCCGATCCGGATATCCTGATCAACAATGCCGGCGGCCCGCCGCCGGGCGACTTCCGCAACTGGACCCGCGATGACTGGATCAAGGCGATCGACGCCAACATGCTGACGCCGATCGAACTGATCAAGGCGACGGTGGACGGCATGATGGCGCGCAAGTTCGGCCGCATCGTCAACATCACCTCCGCCGCGGTGAAGGCGCCGATCGAGGTGCTTGGATTGTCCAACGGCGCGCGCTCCGGCCTCACCGGTTTCGTCGCCGGCATTGCGCGCAAGACCGTGATCAACAATGTCACCATCAACGGCCTGCTGCCGGGCCCGTTCGACACCGACCGCCTGCGCGGCCCGGTGGCAATGGCGGAGGCCGAGAAGCGGGGTATTTCGGTGGACCAGATGATCGCCGAGCGAGGCAAGAGCAATCCCGCCGGCCGCGTCGGCGACCCCGAGGAATTTGGCCTGGCTTGCGCGTTTCTTTGCGGAGCCAAGTCAGGATTCATCACCGGACAGAATATCCTGCTTGATGGTGGCGCATATCCCGGCACGATGTGAATGAGGGCCGTCTGGCTTGAGCGAACCGGCGCGGAACAACAGTATCTAAGGGAAACGCCGGATGCATTGGACCGTCGGCAAGGTCAAGATCACGAAGATCGTCGAGCTGGAGACTATCGGCAGCACGCGATTTATCCTCCCCTTGGCCACCAATGAGGAAGTACGGAAACTGCCCTGGCTCATTCCCCATTTCGCCAATGAGGAAGGCCGCCTGAAAATGTCGATCCATTCATTGATCGTGGAGACGCCATCGCAGCGGATCGTGGTCGACACCGGACTTGGCAACGACAAGGAAGGCCGCAAGGTGCCGGCCTGGAATAACAGGAAAGAGCCGTTCCTCGAAACCATGACAAAGGCGGGATTTCCGCCCGACAGTATCGACACCGTGCTCTGCACCCACCTGCATGTCGATCATGTCGGCTGGAATACCAGGCTCGCCGGCGGCAAGTGGGTGCCGACATTTGTCAATGCGCGCTATGTGTTCGGCAAGACCGAATACGAGCACTGGCGCGACCACAGCGAGGAGACCGACAAATCAGCGGTGTTCAACGATTCGGTGAAGCCGATCGTCGATGCCGGCAAGGCCGAACTCGTCGCCAGCAACTACAGGCTGTCAAATGGAATCAGCCTGATTCCGACGCCCGGCCACAGCCCGGGCCATATGAGCATTCACATCGAATCGGACGGCGAACAGGGCCTGCTCACCGGCGACGTCGCCCATCATCCCTGCCAGATGGCTCATCTCGACTGGTCGTCGACCGCTGATTCCGATGCCGTTCAATCCGCGGCGACGCGGCGCCAATTATTCTCGCGTTTTGCCGATACGCCGGCATTGGTGATCGGCGGGCATTTCGACGCCGGCCGCATCAGGCGCGACGGCGACGCCTTCAAATTCGTGGTTTGAACATCCCTGCAATGCAAGGCCCAGTCAGCAGTTGAAATTAGTCCCGCGCTGTTCCATGAAGCTTCCCGGCTTGCCGCCAGAGAGACTGTCGCGAGAGGCTGTCGAGAGAAACCGTCAACGGAGTGGTGAAAAATGAAGCTTGTTCGTTATGGGGCCATGGGCGCGGAAAAGCCGGGCCTGATTGATAAATCGGGTCAGTTGCGCGATCTGTCCGCGCATGTGAAGGACCTCGACGGCGAGGCCTATTCGCCGGCCTCGCTGGCCAAACTGGCCGCCCTTGACCCTGCCAAGCTCCCGGCCGTCGACGGCAAGCCGCGGATCGGGGCGCCGGTCACCGGCATCTCGAAGTTCGTCGCCATCGGGCTGAACTACACCGACCACGCCAAGGAGACCGGCAATCCGATTCCGGCCGAGCCGATCTTCTTCCTGAAAGCCAACACCTCGCTCTCGGGCCCTTACGACGAGGTCGAGAAGCCGCGCGGATCGACCAAGCTCGACTGGGAAGTCGAAATCGCCGCCATCATCGGCACCCGCGCCAAATATGTTTCCGAAGCCGACGCGCTCAATCATGTGGCCGGCTATTGCGTCTGCAACGATGTCTCCGAGCGCAATTTCCAGATGGAGCGTCCGGGCCAATGGACCAGGGGCAAGTCGCACGACACCTTCGGTCCGCTCGGACCGTGGTTGGTTACAAGGGACGAGATCAAGGACGTGCAGAAACTGTCGATGTGGCTCGACGTCAACGGAAAGCGCTGTCAGACCGGGTCGACCGCGACCATGATCTTCACCATGGCGAAGTGCGTCTCCTACGTCTCGCAATTCCTGACGCTGCTGCCCGGCGACATCATCACCACGGGGACGCCGCCCGGCGTCGGCGTCGGAATGAAGCCGCCGAAATTCCTAAATGCCGGTGACGTGGTTACGCTCGGCATCGAAGGCCTCGGCGAACAGCGGCAGGAGATCGTCGCGGCGTGAACGCATTTGCGCGCCAGCGTCATTGCGAGGAGCGTCCTTGCTCCTCGCAATGACGGAACTACCGATCAGGCATGGTTCAAGGGCATAAAAATGAAGCTCGCATACTCCCCAACCTCGCCATTCGCCCGCAAGGTGCGCATTGCCGCGATCGAGCTCGGCCTGATCGACCAAATCGAGTTCGTCCCGGTTACCGTCGCGCCAGGCCAGCCCAACGAGCAATATTCGCACGATATCAATCCGCTTAAAAAACTGCCGGCGCTGGTAACAGACAATGACGACGTCGTGCTCGATTCCTACGTGATCGTGGAATATCTCGACGAGCTCGCCGGCGGCGGCAAGCTAATTCCGGCGTCGGGCCCCAACAAATGGAAGGTCAAGAGCGACCATTCGCTGCTGCAGGGCATGCTCGATTCGATGCTGCTGTGCCGCTACGAGAAAATGGTGCGGCCGCAAGGCCTGCAATGGCAGGCGTGGTCGGACGATCACTGGAACCGGACATGGAGCGGCTTGGCGCGCTTCGAGAAGCAGGCCGACGTGCTGTCGCGGCCGTTCGATATCGTGCAGATTAGTCTGGTATGCGTGCTCGGCTATGCCGATTTCCGCTTTGCCGATTGCGGCTGGCGCAAGGCCTATCCGAAGCTCGATGCCTTCCACCACAGGATGCTGGAGCGGCCGTCGGTGAAGATCTCGGCGCCGCCGCCGGCTTGAGCGCAGGAAGTAGCCATGAACCTCAAACTTGCCACCGGCGATCTCACCATCCATCGCATCATCGAGCAGGAAACCCCCTACCTGCCGGCGCTGGATTTGTTACCCGCGCTGACGCCGGAGTTGCTGGCGGAGAACAGGCCGTGGATGCGAAAAGCCGGCGCGATCGACGCCGACGACGCGCTGATCCTGTGTTTCCAGTCCTATATCGTCAAGACGCCGCATCACACGATTCTGGTCGATAGCTGCATCGGCAACGACAAGCCGATGCCGCTGCGCCCGAAATGGAACATGAAGACCGACGATACCTATATGCGTGCGCTCGCCGCGGCGGGCTTTTCGGTTCATGACGTCGACTTTGTGATGTGCACGCATCTGCACGTCGATCATGTCGGATGGAACACGCGGCTGGAAAATGGCCGCTGGGTGCCGACCTTTCCGAAGGCACGCTATGTGTTCGGAAAGAGCGAATTCGATTACTGGACCGAACAACACGCGAAAGCAGCCGTACCGCAATTCGGCGACAGCGTGTTGCCGATCGTTGAAGCCAACAAGGCCGAGATCGTGCGCGACGATTATGCGATCGGCGATCACGCGCGGATCCTCCCCACCCTGGGACATACGCCGGGACACGTCGCGTTTGTCTTCGGCCGTGGCAAGGATGACGCCGTCGTCAGCGGCGACCTGATGCACTCGCCGCTGCAGGCGCGCCATCCCGAACTTTCGGCCAAATTCGATTTCGATCAGGCGCAGGCGGCGGCGACAAGGCGCAGTTTTCTGGAACGCTATTGCGACACCGATACCATGTGCTGCACCGCGCATTTTCCCTCACCATCCTCAGGCAAAATCCGCCGCTGGGGTAACGGGTTTTCCTGCGAGGCGGTGGCGGGTTAGCAGCGGCGGATCATGGTTGCCCTTTATCGGCGCGCGCGCCGGGCCACTACCACTACCGGGTCACTACCACTACGATGTCTTCATGGTGCGGGGATCGGGGATGCGACGGCGTCAGTTTCTGGCTGGTCTCGGCAGCGCGGCGGCTGGATGGCCGCGCCCGACATTCGCGCAAACGGCGCTCCCGCGCATCGGATTTCTGGCAAGCGGCGCAGCCGCATCGATCAGCAGCGCATATCAAATCAAGACGATCAAGCGGGGATTGGCCGATAACGGCCTGATCGAAGGCCGCGACTATATCCTCGAGCCGCGCTTTGCGGCGGGACGCTATGAGCAGTTTCCGGAGATGGCGCGCGAGTTGGCTCAGGCCGGTGCGAACGTGATTCTTGCGAACACGATCGCCTCGGTGCGCGCGGCGCAGCGCCTTGTTCCACCCGTGCCTGTCGTCCTGATATCGATCAATGACCCGGTCGGCGCCGGTCTTGTCTCGAGCCTCGCCCGTCCCGGCGGCAATACGACCGGCGTGGCGACGTTGGCCGAAGACCTGACACCCAAGCTGCTTGAATTCCAGCGCGCGATTCTTCCGAATGCAACCTCCATTGCCGCTCTCTACAATCCCGCAAACCCTACCGGTCCGGCATTTCTGGAAAACCTTCGGGGGCACGCAGGCGCCATCGGAATATCGGTGCTGCCCATCGAGTTCCAGTCACGGGATGGGCTCGAAGCCGCATTCGCCGGGCTTCCGGCGCGTCATGTCGATGCGCTCCAGGTTATTTCGGATTCGGGCACGCTCGATCTGAGCGATCGGATCGCCGCCCTGGCATTTGCCAATCGCCTTCCTGCGTTCTCGACAAGTCCGGACTTTGCCAGATTCGGCGGCTTGATCGCGTATGGCGCCTCGCGTGAGCAGCTTTATCTCCGATCGGCCTATTACGTGAAAAAAATATTGGACGGAGCCAATCCCGGCGACCTCCCCGTGGAACAGCCGTCAAAAATCGAGCTGTGGATCAACCTGAAGACCGCCAGGGCGCTCGGGCTCATTGTGCCTCCTTCGCTGCTCGCAACCGCCGACCAGGTGATCGAATAGCAAGCTCGATCAGGCTCAATCGAACAGCGTCGGCGTGTGGTTCACATAGGCGCCTTCGATCGCCAGCATCTTGAGTTTTGTCGCGACGCCGCCATTGGCGGAAAAGCCGCCGGGTTTGCCGCCGGCGGCGAGCACACGGTGGCACGGCACCACGATCGGACAGGGATTGCGCCCGAGCGCCTGGCCGACGTCGCGCGACAGCTCTACGCCGCCGAGCCGTTTGGCGATATCGCCGTAAGTAAGCGTCTTGCCCGGCGGAATGCTGCGCGCGATATCATAGACGCCGCGGTTGAATTCGGGAACGCCGTCGAGATCGAGCACGACATCGGCGAGGTCGTTGGGCTTGCCCGCGAGCAGATCGACGATCCCGTCGATGGCGCTTTGCACCGCGGCCGGTGGCGGCGCTTCGGCGATGTCGCCATGGATCTGGCGGACCCGGGTGCGGGTCTTGTCCTCGCTTGCCATCGGCAGCTGCACCGCATTGATGCCGCGTGGACCCCAGGCGATGCCGCAGCGGCCGATCGCGGTGTCGAACATTGCAAAGTTTTTAGCGGTCATGGCTGGCTCCAAATCCCGTGACTCCATATTGTGAGCTTGATGCCTCAGCGCAATCTAGGCCTGCAAATCGTTGCTATCCACCCGAATCCCGAGGGAACCTGCCCGCATAACCGGCTATCGTCCAGTTTTCTTTCCGCCCTCCTTCAACCCCAACGAGTCCCCCATGCAAACGTTAAGCGTCAACGGATACGACATCGCCTTTCTCGAACTAGGCCACGGATCGCCGCTGGTCTGCGTCCATGGCACGCTGGGCGATTTCCGCACCTGGTCCGCGGTGTTCGGGCCGTTGTCGAAGCAGCATCGCGTGATCTCGCTCAGCCTGCGGCATTTTTTCCCGGAGCACTGGGACGGCGTCGGCGACAACTACCGGATGGCGCAGCATGTCGCCGACGTGATCGGCTTCATCGAGAAGCTGGATCAAAAGCCGGTGGACCTGATGGGGCATTCCCGCGGCGGCCACATCGCGTTTCGCGTCGCGCAGGCGCGGCCCGATCTGTTGCGCAGACTGGTGCTTGCCGAGCCCGGCGGCGAACTCGATGTCACGCTCGATGCCAGCCTTGCTTTCGGCTCCACGCGACACGCAATGATAGCAGCGGCGGCGGAGAAAGTCGCGGCCGGCGATATCGACGGCGGGCTGACGTCATTCGTCGACGGAATCGAAGGTGACGGCGCCTGGGCGCGGTTGCCGGCGGCGCCGAAACAGCAGCTGCGCGACAACGCCGCCACTCTGATCGGCCAGGTCAGCGAGAATCGACAGCCCTATGGCAGAAGTGAAGCCGAATCGCTTCGCACGCCGACGCTGTTCGTCGGCGGCGCAGACACCAAAGGCAGCCTGGCCGCGGTGCTGCGCGCTCTGGCCGCCCACGTTCCCGGCGCAAGGACGGCGATGATATCGGGCGCCAGCCACTGGATGTTCGAACAGGCCCCGCAACGGTTTTGCCAGATCGTACTGGAGTTTTTGGCGAAGTGATGAGCCCTCCTGGCCCTTGGTAAAGCCGCAACCCCGGTGCTAGACTCTCCTTCAACGAGACCACGGGCTTTGCCCCAAAAAACGCGAGGAGGAACAAGCCATGAAACTGACCCAGCAGCAGATCGACGATTTCAACCGCGAGGGCTGGCTGTTCCTGCCGGAATTGTTCAGCCGCGAGGAAGTGGCGCTTTTGGCGCGCGAGGCGGAAGGCATCTACGACACCAACCGCCCGGAGGTATGGCGCGAGAAGAGCGGCGCGCCGCGTACCGCCTTTGCCGCGCATCTCTACAACGAGGCGTTCGGGCTGCTTGGCGCGCATCCGCGCATGATCGATCCGGTCGAGCAGATTTTTGGCGAAAAGGTCTACATGCACCAGTACAAGATCAACGCCAAATCCGCCTTCACCGGCGACGTCTGGCAGTGGCACCAGGACTACGGTACCTGGAAACGCGATGACGGCATGCCACAGCCCAAGGCGATGAACATCGCGGTGTTCCTCGACGAGGTGATGCCGATCAACGGGCCCTTGATGCTGGTGCCCAGAAGCCAGCACGCCGGCGACCTGAAAGCTTCGCACGACCTTGAGACCACGTCCTATCCGCTGTGGACGCTGGACGAGGACACGGTGACGCGGCTGGTCAGGGAAGGCGGCATCGTCGCGCCGACCGGCAAGGCCGGCGGCATGCTGATGTTCCACGGCAATCTGGTGCACGGCTCGGCCGGCAACATCACGCCCTATCCGCGCAAGATCGTCTATCTGACGCTGAATGCGGTCTCGAACTATATCCGCACCCCGACGCGCCCCGAATACATCGCGCATCGCGACTTCACCCCGATCCAGACGGTGGATGACGATGCGCTGCTGCGCCTTGCGCGCAGCCACCGCCAGGCGGCAGAGTAATCCGGCGACGTGCCCCGGACGCAGCGCAGCAGATAGCGCTGCGTTGCTGAGCCGGGGCCCACGTTACAACTGATAGTCCCATGGGTCCCGGCTCTGCGGAGCAGCGCGAAGAGCGCTGCACCGCGTCCGGGACACGCTTCACGTAGCAACCGGATCACCCTCATGAATCTCTCCCACCTCCTCAACGCCCGCCGTGCGGCCGGAAAGCCGGTTCGTGTCGCGCTGATCGGCGCCGGCAAGTTCGGCTCGATGTTCCTGTCGCAGGTGCCGCACACGCCGGGGCTGGAGGTGCCCGTGATCGTCGATCTCGATCCCGACCGCGCCCGCGAGGCCTGCCGCACCGTCGGATGGGATGCGGCGCGGATATCGGCAACCAGTTTCACCACCGACGGCGCCAAGGCAACGTCCGATGCGATCGAGGTGATCGTGGAGGCCACCGGCAATCCCGCCGCCGGCATTCGTCATGCCCGCGCCGCCATCGAAGCCGGCAAGCATATCGTCATGGTCAATGTCGAGGCCGACGTGCTGGCGGGACCGCTGCTCGCGGCAGAAGCGCGCCAGGCGGGCGTAATCTATTCGCTGGCCTATGGCGACCAGCCGGCCCTGACCGCCGAGATGGTGGACTGGGCGCGCGCCACCGGTTTTCGGGTCGTCGCCGCGGGCAAGGGGACCAAATATCTGCCTGTCTATCACGACGTGACGCCGGCAGGGGTCTGGAGCCATTACGGACTGACGGCGGACGAGGCGCAGTCGGCCGGGATGAACCCGCAGATGTTCAACTCGTTTCTCGACGGCACCAAATCCGCAATCGAAATGGCCGCGATCGCCAACGCCACCGGGCTGGAGGTGCCCGCCGACGGCCTGTCGTTTCCGCCCTGCGGCGTCGACGACCTACCGCATGTGCTGCGGCCGCGCGACCAAGGCGGCGTATTGGAAAAATCAGGCGTGGTCGAGGTGGTGTCATCGCTGGAGCGCGACGGCCGCCCCGTATTCAGGGATCTGCGCTGGGGCGTCTATGTCGTGCTGGAAGCGCCGAATGACTACGCCGCCGACTGCTTCAGGCAATATGGCCTGAAGACCGACGCTTCGGGGCGTTACGCGGCGATGTACAAGCCCTATCATCTGATCGGACTTGAGCTGAATATTTCCGTGCTGTCGGCGGCGCTGCGAAACGAGCCGACCGGCCAGCCGCACGGCTTTCGCGGCGATGTCGCGGCGGTCGCCAAGCGCGGCCTGCGCGCGGGCGAAATGCTCGACGGCGAAGGCGGCTATACGGTATGGGGAAAATTGATGCCGGCGGCCGCGAGCCTGAGTGCCGGTGCGCTGCCGATCGGCCTGGCGCACCGGGTGAAGCTGAAGAACGACATCGCACACGGCACGGTGGTGCGATGGAGCGATGTCGAGATCGACGCGGCCGACGACACCATCAAGACGCGGCGGGCGATGGAAGCGGCGTTTTCAGCGCGGGGTTGAGTCGATCCATCACCACGGCCCGATCGCGCCTCCGCGAACTCCTTCCGACACGACGCAGGAGTTTGGGTAGAAACAGCTAAATGTGGAGCCCCTTCACGCATGAAATCCGGGCTCAACCATATCGGCTGATCAATGTCCCGCCGGCGCAGCCTTCTGCTCGCCGGCCTTTTTCGCCTTGCGTTCGGCGCGCCAGTTCTCAAACCGCCGCACCACGACAAAGAACGTCGGCACGAACAGCACGGCGAGGCAGGTCGAGGCGATCATTCCGCTGAACACGGTGATGCCGATCGACTTGCGGGCGCTGGCGCCGGCGCCGCTCGCAACCACCAGCGGCGCCACGCCGAGAATGAAGGCGAACGATGTCATCAGGATGGGGCGGAGCCGGGCGCGCGCCGCCCCGACCGCGGACTCCAGCAGCGGCTTGCCCTCGCGGCCATGCAGCTCCAGTGCCACCTCGACGATCAGGATGGCGTTCTTGGCCGACAACGCGATCAGCAGGATCAGTCCGATCTGGGTGTAGAGATTGTTGTCGATTCCAAGGCCGGTGAGCACCGCCATCGGCCCGAGCAATGAGAGCGGCACCGCCAGGATGACCGCAATCGGCGCGTACCAGCTTTCATATTGTCCGGCCAGCACCAGGTAGACCAGCAACAGCGCAAGGCCAAAGGTGTAGTAGATCTGGTTGCCGACCGCCTTCTCCTGATAGGACATCGCCGTCCACTCATAGCCGGTGCCCGGCGGCAGGGTCTTGGCGGCGATTTCCTCCATCAGCGCGACCGACTGTCCGGAGCTGTAGCCCTGGGCCGGCAGGCCGATGACCGTCGCAGCCGGATAGAGGTTATACAGGCTGATCAGCGAGGGGCCGACCGACGGCGTGATGGTCGCCAGCGTGCCCAGCGGAACCATGTCGCCGTTCTGGTTGCGCACCGTCAGGTTTTTGATATCCCGCAGAGTCAAACGATACTGTGCATCCGCCTGGGCGTAGACCTGGAAGGTGCGACCGAATTTGTTGAACTGGTTGATGTAGGACGAGCCCAGATAGGAGGCCAGGGTCGAGAAAACCTGGTCGGTGGTGACGTGCAGGGTCTGGGTCTTGATCCGGTCAATCTCGACGTCGAACTGCGGCACCAGGGAACGGAACGACGAGCTAACATTCTGCAAGGCGCTTTGTGTCTGAGCGCTGGCGACGATCGCACCGCTGACAGCCTGCAGCTCGCCGAAGTCGGAGTTGCCGTCGCGCAGCTGGACCTGCATCGAGAAACCGCCGGCGTTGCCGATGCCCTGAATCGGCGGTGGCGGCAGCACGCTGATCCGCGCTTCCGCGATAGCTCCCATCTGCCGGTTCATTCCGACCAGCAGCGACCGCAAATCCTCGCCGGGGCCTCGCTCGCTCCATTCCTTCAGGCTGATATAGGCGATACCGGCGTTGGCGAGGCTCGAACTATTGTCAAGCGCCGACACACCGGCGATGCTGGTGACGTGATCTACCCCCGGCGTCTTGCCGGCGATTTCGCTGACCCGATTGAGCACACTCTGGGTACGGTCCAGCGCCGCGCCGTCCGGCAGCTGCACGACCGCAAGCAGGTAGCCCTGATCTTCGATCGGAATAAAGCCGGTCGGGACCCGCGAAAGACCGTAACCGCCGATGCCGATCAGGATCAGGGCAATGATAACCGACAGATTGCTGTGCTCGACCATGCGCCCGATCAGTGCGACATAGCTATTCTCGAAACGGGCATATATCGAATTGAACCCCCGGTAGAACCAGTTGCGCTGGGCTAGTGGCACCGGCGGGCGCAGCCACACCGCGCATTGCGTCGGCTTCAGCGTGGCGGCGTTGATGGCGCTGAGCAGCGCGGTCGCGGCGATCACCAGCGCGAATTGCGCATAGATACGGCCGGTCATTCCCGGCAGGAAAGACGCCGGCAGGAATACCGATATCAGCACCAGCGTGATCCCAATGATCGGCGCGAACAGTGCATCCATGGCGCTGATCGCGGCGTCATGGCCGGACATGCCGCGCTCGATATTGTGGGCGGCGCCTTCGACAACGACGATGGCGTCGTCCACCACGATGCCGATCGAGAGCACGATCGCAAACAATGTCGACAGGTTGATGGTAAACCCAAGGGCTGCCATCGCGGCGAATGCGCCGATAATGGTGACGGGCACGGTGGTCGCCGGAACCAGCATGGCGCGCCAGTCCTGCAGGAAGACCAGGATCACGACCAGAACAAGAACGCCGGCCTCGATCAGCGTCTTGTAGACTTCATGGATCGAGGCTGCGACGAATTTCGTGGTGTCGAAGGGAACCTCGTATTTCACATCCTGCGGAAAGTCCGCGGCCAATGCGGCCATCTTTTTACTGACGGCCTGCTCGACTTCGAGCGCGTTGGCGCCCGGCGACTGGAATACGCCGATGCCGGTGGCCGGCTGGTTGTTGAGTGAGAACACCTGACTGTAGGTCTGCGCGCCAAGCTCGACCCGTCCGACATCGCGCACGCGGGTGACGTCGCCATTATTGCCGGTCTTGACGATGATGTCCTCGAACTGGCCGGTGTCGTCGAGCCGGCCGTTGACGTTCAGCGTGTACTGGAACGCCTGTCCCGGAGGCGTCGGCGGCATGCCTATCTGACCCGCGGTGACCTGCTGGCTCTGCTGCTGGATCGCCTGAATGACGTCCTGCGGCATCAGCCCGCGCACCTGCAGCTGGTTGGGGTCGAGCCATACCCGCATCGAATACTGGCCGGCGCCGAAAACCGTGACATTGCCGACCCCGGGCACCCGCGACAGCTCGTCCATGATGTTGATGGTGGCGTAGTTGCTGAGATAAAGGCTGTCGTAGGTGCCGTTCGGCGACGTCAGCGCCACGAACAGCAGGATCGCCGTGGATTTCTTCTGCACGGTGACACCCTGGTTCTGGACCGCCGCCGGCAGCGATGACAACGCGCTCGATACCCGGTTCTGCACCAGAACCTGCGCGAAGTTGAGGTCGGTGCCGATCTTGAACGTCACCGTCAGCGAGTAGGTGCCATCGGCCGCGCTGTAGGACTGCATGTAGAGCATGTCCTCGACGCCGTTGACCTGCTGCTCGATCGGCAGCGCCACCGTATCGATGACGGTCTTGGCGCTGGCGCCGGGATAGCGCGTCGTGACCTGCACGGTCGGCGGCACGATGTTTGGATATTGCGCCACCGCCAGGTTGAACAGGGCCACGCCGCCGATCAGAATCATCAGGATCGCGATGACATTGGAAAGCACCGGCCGCTCGATGAAGAATTTCGAAATCATGGCCGATCCTATTTAGCCGATGTCTGCGGCAGCTCGATTTCTTGCAGCTGCGGGTCGACCTTCTGGCCGGGAATCGCCCGCAGCAGCCCGGCGATGACGACGCGATCATCGGGTTTCAGGCCGCTCTCGATGACCCGCAAGTCACCCTCGGGCGCCCCGGTCTGGACCTTGCGCTGCTCGACGACATTGTCGCCGTTCACGACCAGCAGATAACGTCCGGCCTGGTCGCTCCCCAAGGCGACATCGGGAACCAGCAGCGCATTCTGCTGCCGACCGTAGGATACGCGGACCCGGACGAAATAGCCCGGCAGCAAATCGCGATCGGCAGTATTGGCCAGAATGCCACGCACCGGCAACGTCCCCGTCGACTGGTTGACGGTCGGCGCGACATAGTCGAGCTTGCCCTGGTGCGGATAGCCGTCTTCGGTCTGCAGGCCGACATCGATCGGCAACTGCCTGAGATCGGCCGTCGGGATGCCGCGCTTGGCGGCATCCGCCCGGATCCGCAGCACGTCCTGTTCGCTGACGTTGAAATTCACATAGATCGGATTGAGGGCCACGATGGTGGCAAGTTGGGTCGGCGACGCGACGCCGACGAGTTCACCGACCGAGATGAGATGCGCGCTGACGAAACCGTCGAACGGGGCGACCACGTTGGTGTAGCCATAATTGACCGCGGCAATCCTGGTATTGGCCTGGGCCTGTTGCAGGTTGGCCTGGGCATTTTGGTAGTTCGAGGTGGAGGTATCGAGCATCGCCTGCGAGACCGCTTGCCTGGCAACCAGATCCTGCTGGCGCGTGAAATCGAGTTCGGCCAGCTTCAGCGACGCCTGCGCGCCGGCCTCGGCCGCCTGCGCCTGATCGAGTTTCAGCTTGTAGGTTTCGGGCTCGATCGTGAACAGCGTGGTGCCTTCCTTGACGAAGGCGCCGTCTTCGTAATTGATCGACTGCAGGAAGCCTTGCACCCTGGCGACGAGGTCGACGCTCTTGATGGGCGCGGTGTTGCCGGTAGCCTCGAGATAATTTGTGACCGCCCGCTGTACCGGCAGGCCAACATCGACCTTCGGCGGCGGCGGCGGCACAAAACTGTTTTGTTCGCAGGCACTCAAGGAGACGAGGGAGAATATCGAAAGAGCCATGCGGGTGGCGGCGCCCGGCGTCGCAAGGCCGAAGCGCTTGATGCATGACGGCGAACCCGAAGACTTCATTGCCGTGCCCCAATTATTCCAGGAAATCGTTTTGTTCTAGACAAGGTTCTCCGTTCGGAGGAAGGCGTTCCGCCAACTCCGCCAGCCATGAATAGCAACAATCCGCTTGCAGTGAAACCTGAAAGCGAAAAAGATACACCACGAAAATCCTTCTGTCAGCCGTTTCGGAATTTCACTCCGGCCGGAGCAGCGACAACGATGAGGATTTCTTAAAATGATCAACCTGTTGAGACGTGCGGCGGCGCACGGGTCGTTGCTGGCGGGCGTGATATTCGCGTTTGCAGCACCGGCATTTTCGCAAGCGCCAACCGATGCACAGCGCAATGCCATCCGATCCGCATGCCGCTCGGATTATCAGACACATTGCGCCAGCATCCCGCCGGGGGGCTCTGCATCGCTGCAATGCTTGCAGCAAAACATGTCGAGCCTCTCGCCGTCGTGCCAGACGGCGGTGCGTGCAGCCGAAGCACCGGCTTCACCCAAGGCCGAGACGGCTCCGGCCGCGCCCAAGGCGGAGTCTGCTCCATCCGTAGAACCGGCCGGGCCGGCCCCCGAAGCCGCGATGCCGCCGGCCCCGAGGGCAGCGGAAAGTGCCGAGGGGAAAAAACCGAGCAGCGCGCGGATTGCCGCGATACGCAGCGCGTGCCGCTCCGACTATCAGAAAACCTGCGCCGGCGTGCCGACCGGGGGTGCCGCAGCGCTGAACTGTCTGGAGAACAACAAGTCGAAACTCTCGCGTGGCTGCCAGCAGGCCGTCAACGCGGCCGGCCGCGGCGGTGCAACAACGACGCCTGCGGCGGTGGACGCGCCGCCAGCAGCCACGGCGTCCGACAGCCCCGAAGCGGCTCCCGCCCCTGCGCCGGCGCTGGTGCTTCGGCCGATGCAGCCCCGTGAGGTGATGTTTGTCTTGCGGTCGGCATGCGGCGGCGACGTCCGCACGCTTTGCGCCGGAGTCCCGCCCGGCGGCGGCCGCATCATACAATGCCTGGCGACCCAGGCAGCCGCGCTTTCACCGGCGTGCAGCGACGTCCTGAGCCAGTTCGCAGCGCGATGAATTGCGCGCAGGCTACCCGAATTCCCGGTCAGCGCGATCCAGTTGAGCTTCGGAAAGGCGACGCGCGGCGGCAGGATCAGCTTCCGAAAATAGAAGAACCTCGGTTCTGATCAATCAGAACCGAGGCTTGAGGAGATCAATCGTCCTGGAAGCAGCCGGAAATTATTGCTGATCGGTCCCCAGCGCGGCGGCGAGCTTGTCGTAATATTTGATCACGAGATCGATGTTGCCCTTGTTCTCGACCGCAGGCGCGGGCGACTTCAGGGCGTCGTTGAGGTCGGCGAGCGCCTCCTTCTTGTCCTTCGGCGACATCTTCTTGTCGGCCTGGACCTGGGCGATCTGCGCCTTGATGACGGCTTCGTTGCCGACATATTTCTTGGTCGCCGGATCAATGCCCGAGAACACCAGACTGATATTGTCGGAGACGTTGTTGTAGTCGTCGTAGCTGGCAAAGCCGTTCTTCTTGGCGATGGCCTCGAGCTGCGCGGTGATCTTGGGATCCGGCTTGATGTTTGGCGTCATCTTGTCGATGACCGGGTCCATTTCCTGGTCCGCCGCGAGCATGGCCTCGATCTGCTTTTCGGTCAGTGCCATCTGCTTGAGGGGCGGCGGCGCGGCCTGGGCGGGCGCCATCTGGTTCGATGGGGCCGGCTTGCCCTGCGCCAGCGCGCTATCGGCGGACATGACGGCCATCGAGGCCGCGAGGCAGGCAACGCTCAACGCTGCGGCGACGGGACGAATAAACTCACGCATGGGGGGCTCCTCGGTTGGGGCGGGTTTGACGTAGCTCAGGGACGACAGTGGGATGGTCTGAACCGCCTTTGGGAATCTGGCGGCAAATCGTGACCGAAAAAGAACGGCACATTCTAGCGTGTATTCCACAAATGTGGATACCGGTTTTGCGACCGCAACCCGCGCCATTGCCCCCGGCGACAGGCGAGCCCCCGGGAGACAACAAAAAACGCCGCTTCCCCAAAGGGAAGCGGCGTTTCTTGATCATGAAATCGGGCAAGAGGAATTGCTTTGTCCTTGGCAGGCCTGGCAGCGACCTACTTTCCCAGGGCTTGAGCCATAGTATCATTGGCGCTGAGGAGTTTAACGGCCGAGTTCGGGATGGGATCGGGTTCAAGCTCCTCGCTGGAACCACCAGGCCGGCGAAGGACAAAGATACGAAGCAAGCTTGAATGCCGAGCCTTCAAGCGCAGTCCTCGGGCTTGACCCGAGGACCCACGCTTGAAGCCAGGCATTTGGTCATGCGCATGACGCGCTATGGACACTGAAAATGAGAGCAATCAAGCCAATCGAACGATTAGTACCGGTAAGCTACATGCGTTGCCGCACTTACACACCCGGCCTATCAACGTGGTCGTCTACCACGGTTCTCAAGGGAATTCTCGTTTTGAGGTGGGTTTCCCGCTTAGATGCTTTCAGCGGTTATCCCGTCCGTACATAGCTATGCAGCACTGCCGCTGGCGCGACAACTGCTCCACCAGAGG
>Ga0116129_1000662_pt1 | contig 20900 bp, 20 predicted proteins | sample June2015DPH_17_2_FD_89732 | JGI IMG/M metagenome (GOLD analysis project Ga0116129, IMG submission 89732) | Peatland microbial communities from SPRUCE experiment site at the Marcell Experimental Forest, Minnesota, USA - June2015DPH_17_10 | ecosystem: Environmental > Terrestrial > Soil > Wetlands...
AACGACCCCAAATGCAGCTCGCCCGACGGAGTCGGCGCGAAGCGCCCTACGTAGCGCCCCGCGAGCGGCGCCCGGGTCCTATCCGGCGCGCTACCGGTAGCGGTCGTCGCGATCGCCGTATTGCTTTTCGCGCCGCTCGCGCCGCTCTTGCGCCTCCACCGACAAGGTGGCCACCGGCCGTGCTTCCAGCCGCTTGATGCCGATTTCCTCGCCGGTCTCGAGGCAATAGCCGTAAGAGCCGTCCTCGATACGCTTCAGCGCTTCGTCGATCTTGCGAATCAGCTTGCGTTCGCGGTCCCGGGTTCGAAGCTCCAGGCTGAATTCCTCTTCCTGAGTAGCCCGGTCGTTCGGATCGGGGAAGTTGGCCGCCTCGTCCTTCATGTGCAGCACCGTGCGATCGACCTCGACCATCAGATCGCGCTTCCAAGTTTGCAGTATGCGAGCGAAGTGCTCCAACTGCTCCTTGTTCATGTACTGCTCGCCGCGGCGGGCAATATAGGGCTTTACGTTGCGTGGGCCGGCGAGCAAGCTCGCCGCGCCGCCTTCCGCATCGGCGTCTTCGTCGGGTTGCACGATGCGCGTCATGACCATCGGCCGCGGATCGAATTTGATCGGCGCAAGCTTCTCCGCAGCGGCCGCCGCAGGCTCGGGCGTGCTGTCGGAAATCGCAGAGTCACTCTTCGCGCGTGGAGTCTTGACGGCCGCAGGTTTCGCAATCGCCGCTTTGGCGATCGGCTTTGCGGCCGTGGGTTTGGAGTTGGGTTTGGTCTGTTTCACTTTTACCTTCGATGTTGCGATGGGCGTTAGCTTGGCAGGCGGCTTCACCACCTTCTTGGGGGCGGCTACCTTCGGAGTCGCTTTTTTCGTGGTCGCCTTACCTGGCCGCTTAGCCGCTTTATTGGGTTTCTTCGAGGGCATTTGAAGTTTCCGCCTCCTAACGAAAGAGCGCGCGATTATACCGGCGCAAAGCCGCCTGTACAGACCGGAAATTCAACATATTTGATTATCTTAAGCCTATGATTGGGAAGCAAAACTAGAGCAGGCTGACGGCACCGCCTGAGAGGGTGGCTGCGCGCCTCGATTGAAGCCGGCGCGTCTCTTAACGGGACTCCCAAAGGGGCATGCTCCTCAAGGCAAGGTCACCGGGGATGGAGGTGTCCAGCCGGCGGCCCGATGTTCCGCCGTGACGGCGGTGTAGATGCCGCCGCGCACATTGAATTTGGCAGTCAGGCGCATGAAGCGGGGGGCGGTGGCGCCGACCAGTTCGCGCAGAATTTCGTTGGTCACCGCCTCATGGAAGGCGCCGCGCTCGCGGAACGACCAGATGTACAGCTTCAAGGACTTCAACTCGACGCAGCGCTCATGGGGCACATACTCCAGTTCCAGCGTGGCGAAGTCCGGCTGGCCGGTTTTCGGACACAGGCAGGTAAACTCCGGAATCGACATCCGAATGGTGTAATCGCGATCCGGCGACGGATTGCTGAAGGTTTCCAGACGAATGTTGGGTGATGCCATGGCGAAGATCGGGGTTTACGAAAATAGCGTTTACTTTACACTACGCGCCAAGTTGGCCTGCGCGCCAAATTGGCGGATGCCCGTCCTTTCCAGGCCGCTTTCACCCGAGGCTACAAAATAATGCGGTTGAACAAGCTCAAGATTGCCGGCTTCAAGTCCTTCGTCGACCCGACCACGGTCGGTTTTCCGAGCAGCCTCACCGGCGTCGTCGGCCCCAACGGCTGCGGCAAATCCAACATCATCGATGCCGTGCGCTGGGTGATGGGCGAGATTTCAGCAAAGCATCTGCGCGGCGAATCGATGGCGGACGTCATCTTCAACGGCTCTTCGGCGCGCAAGCCCTTGGGCGCGGCATCGGTTGAACTGGTATTCGACAATTCCGACGGCAAGATCGGCGGCGCTTATGCGAGCTACAACGAGGTGGCGCTGCGCCGCTCGGTGAGTCGCGATGGTAGCTCCGATTATTTCATCAACGGCACCAAGGTGCGGCGCAAGGACATCACGCAGCTGTTCCTCGGCACGGGCCTCGGCACGCGCAGCTACGCCATCATCGAGCAGGGTATGATTTCGCGCATCATCGAGGCGCGGCCGGACGATCTGCGCGCCTTCCTCGAGGAGGCGGCCGGCATCTCGCGCTACAAGGAACGGCGCCGCGAGACGGAGAGCCGCATCGGCCATACACGAGAGAATCTGGAGCGCTTGAATGATCTGCGGGAAGAGGTGGACAAACAAATCCGGCACCTGCAGCGCCAGGCCGCCACGGCGCGGCGCTATCAGACGCTGAAGGAGGAGGAGCGGCGGCTGCTGGCCGAGCTGCTGGCCTTGCGTCTGCAGAGCCTCGATCTGGAAGCGCAGGTTCGCGATGCCGCGACGGCGAGCTGCGAAACGGCGATGCACGCTCAGGTTGCCGACTTGCGCGAGGCCGAGGCGCACATCGAGCGGGTGCGCGCCGATCAGGCCGCGAAAGCGGAGGCCTTGAACGCCATTCAGGCGCGTTTCTACGAGGCCGGCTCCGAGGTGACGCGCATCGAACAGAGCATTCAGCACGCACGCGAAATGCGTCAGCTGCAGCAGGCCGATCTACAGCAGGTGGAATCCCAGGTCGCCGATCTCAGCTCGACGGTGCAGCGCGATCGCAGCCAGCTCGAGTCGCTGGCGCAGGACGTGGCGATCATGGCGCCGCATCTGGATGCCGCCCACGAACGCGAGTCGGCGGCCGCGCAGGCGTTGGCGAGCTGCGATGCGGCGCTGACGGAGTGGCAGCTTGCCTGGGACGTGCACGCTCGAGCCGTGGCCGAGGGGCAGCGCGAGACACAGGTCGAGCGCGCCCGCATCGAGCAGTTGGACAGCCAGCAGCGCCGCTCGCTGCAGCAACAGGAACGCTTGGCTGCGGAACGCGCAGCGCTTGCGGAATTGCAGCCCGGCTCAGTCCTCGAGGCGCTCGCGCAGCGTGCCGCGGCGGCGCAGGATGCGGGACGGCGCGCCAGCGATGAGCTGCAGGAATTGCTCGCTGAAATGGCATTGACCCGCGACGCCGAGCGCGAGCAGACGCAGGCGCTCAATGCGCTGCGTGGGCGCCATCAGGAAGCGCAGGGAACGCTGGTTTCCACCGAGGCGCTGCAGCAGGCAGCCCTGGGCAAGGCGTCCGGAAGCGTCAATGACTGGCTGAAGTCGAAGTCGCTGCATCTCAATCCGCGGGTCGCCCAGCAGCTGCGTGTCGAGAGGGGCTGGGAGCGCGCGGTCGAAACGGTGCTGGGTTCATACCTGGAAGCGGTGTGCGTGGATGGCTTGGAGAGCGTCACTGCGCTGCTGCCGAGCTTCGGCCCCGGCCATCTGGCAGTTGTTTGCCCGCACGCAGCGGGGCCCGCCAGCGGCACCTCGCTGTTGGCTAAAACACAAGGGGCAACCGTGTTGGCCTCGGTGCTCTCGCCGGTGTACACCGCCGAATCGCTGCCCGAGGCATTGCAAATACAAGCACGCTTGGGGGCGGGTGAATCGGTGGTGACGCGCGACGGTATCTGGCTGGGTGCGGATTGGCTGCGCGTGTCGCGCGACGCCGATGCGCACGCCGGCGTCATTGAACGCGAGGAAGTTCTGCGCGAGGTCCGGGCGCAGGTCGCCGCGTTCGCAGAGCAGGTCAAGCAACTCGAGCAGCGGCTGGAGGTCACGCGCGATCGTGCCCGCGACCACGAAGACCGCCGCGAGCGGCTGCAGGCGGACGTCAATCGCCTGCATCGCGAGCATGTGGACCGCAAGGCGGAACACGATGCAGCACAGAGCCGGCGCGCCGATGCAGAGCGGCGTCTCGAGCAGCTGGCAAGCGGCCTCGAGGACTTGGCCGCCGACCTGGCAGGCAGCGAGGCGGATTTGCGCGCCGCTCGCGGGCGCATGGAGACCGCGATCGATGCCTTGGCGGCGCTCGAGCCGCAGCGCGTACAGCTGGAGGAGGCGCGCGAGCGCATGCGCGGCGAATTGAGCGTGGCGCGCGCGGCCGCGGCGGCGGCCCAGCAGCAGGCGCGGGAATTGGCATTGCAGTTGGAGTCGCGGCGCTCCTCGCATTCCGCCTTGACCACGACGTTGTCGCGTATCGAACAGCAACTGCAGGGGCTCGAGTCGCGACGCGGCGAGCTGGCGAATCAATTGCAGCTGGGCGAGGCGCCGCTCGGCGCCGCACAGCAACAGCTGGAACAGGCTTTGCAGCAGCGTGCGGCCATCGAAGGCGAACTACAGGGTGCGCGCATTGCCAGCGACGAGCTGGACACGCATCTGCGCGAGCGCGATGCGCTGCGCCTGGCCGTCGAGGAACGCGTTGAAGCGGCGCGCGGGGCCTTGGACGAGGCGCGCCTGGCGACCCAGCAAGTTCGCGTGCGCCGCGAAAGCGTCGCGGAGCAGCTGACGGCGACCGGCTTCGAATTCGACGCGCTGCGGGCGCAAATGCCGGAGGGTGCCGCGGTGGAGAGCTGGGAAGCGCAGCTCGAAGACACCCGCGGCAAGATCGAGCGGCTGGGCCAGGTCAATCTGGCCGCAATCGGCGAGTTCAAGGAGCAATCCGAGCGCAAGGAGTATTTGGACCGGCAGTGCAAGGATCTCACCGATGCACTGGAGACATTGGAATCGGCGATGCGCAAAATCGACCGAGAGACCCGGACGCGGTTTCAGGAAACCTTCGACCGTGTCAACGCGGGTCTGAAGGAGAAGTTCCCGCGGCTGTTCGGCGGCGGCCATGCGTATCTGGAGCTCACGGGCGAGGAATCCGCGGTGGCGGGAGTGTCGGTCATGGCGCGGCCGCCGGGCAAACGCAACAGCACGATCAGCCAGCTGTCGGGCGGAGAGAAGGCACTGACCGCGGTAGCATTGGTGTTTGCGATTTTCGATTTGAACCCTGCGCCGTTCTGCCTGCTGGACGAGGTTGACGCGCCGCTCGACGAAAACAACGTCGGACGATTCTGCGACATCGTCAAGGACATGTCGCGCAACGTGCAGTTCATCTTCATCACGCACAACAAGAGCACCATGGAACTTGCCTCGCAGTTGATCGGCGTTACCATGAACGAACCGGGGGTGTCGCGCTTGGTGGCGGTCGACGTCGATGAGGCCGTTCGCATGGCTGCGATGTGAGGTAGCCGCAGTTGGCAGAGTTCCGGTGGATATTGCTGGGAATGGGACTGCTGCTGATCGCCGGCATTTGGTGGTGGGGTGGGCGACGCTCTGCCCAAGCCCCGGGAAATGCCGAACTGCGCGAGACCACCGGCAAGGAGCCGCCGCGCGCGGGCGTCGGCGCGCCGGGCTCGGGAGCGCAAGTGGAAATGCACGAATGGGAAATCTCGCCGTTCGAGCCGCTCAGCATAAAAACCGCGGACTTCGAGCAAGTACCCATTCTGCATGAGCCCATGATGGTGGACCAGACGCGGCCGCCGGAGCCGGAGTTTTTCGATGATGCCGATTCCGTGCCCAACGCCGACAGCGGGCCGGCCATGGCGCCGGCTTCGAGCAAAACCACGCCGACGCTGCCTGCGAAAGCGTCCCTGGATACGCCGCCGCAGGCGCCCGCTGCCGCGCCGCCCCCCGAGAACAGCGACCGCATCGCCCTCGCGCCGCGCAAGCCCAACACCAGCGAGAAGCAGAAGATCGTCACCGTGCGCGTGTGCGCACCGGCCGAGACACTTTGGTCGGGTAGCGCGTTGTTGGCGGCGCTCGAATTGCACGGCCTTGCCTACGGGCGCTACCAGGTGTTCCATCGCCGGCACGTCGATGGACGCAGCTTGTTTTGCGTGGCGAGCCTGGTCGAACCGGGCACCTTCGACGTGGCCCAGATGCCCACGCAAGAGTTCAAAGGCGTGACGCTGTTTGCCGTTTTGCCGGGTCCGGTGGAGCCGCTGCTGACCTTCGATGAAATGCTGTCGGCCGCGCGTGGCCTGGCCGGCGAATTGCCTGGCATGGTGCAGGATGCGAAAGGCGTGGCTCTTTCGCCGCAAGGGCTGGCGGCGCTGCGCGATGACATCGCGCACTTTCAAGCAACCCTGCCGGTTACCTAAAGACAGGCTCCGAGGTTCGTTAGCTCATGCCGAAGCAGAATTTCGCGACCCGCACAGTCGAGTTGCGCACTCTGTTGGACCGGTACAATTATCGCTACCACGCGCTCGACGATCCGGAGGTCCCGGATGCCGAATACGATCGCCTGTTGCTCGAACTGCGGGCGCTGGAGAGCGAGCATCCCGAGCTGATTTCGCCCGATTCACCGACGCAGCGCGTGGGCGCGGCGCCGGTCGCCGCATTTGGAGTCGTGCGGCATCGCATCGCGATGTTGTCCCTGGACAATGCGTTCAGCGAGGAGGAAGTCCGCGACTTCGATCGGCGCATTCGCGAGCGGCTCGGCCGCGGCGCCGGCCCGGTCCGCTATTCGGCCGAGCCGAAACTGGACGGCCTGGCGATCAGCGCGCGCTACGAAAACGGGGTGTTCGTGCAGGGCGCGACTCGAGGCGACGGCGAGACGGGCGAGGACATCACGCAGAACCTGCGCACCATCAAGGCGCTGCCGCTCAAGGTGCGCGGCAGCGCGGTGCCGCCGGCGCTGGAGGTGCGCGGCGAAGTATTCATGCCGCTGGCGGGCTTCAAGCGTTTCAACGAAGAAGCCGTGGCGCGCGGCGAGAAGGCCCTCGTCAACCCACGCAACGCTGCGGCCGGCAGCCTGCGACAGCTCGATCCGCGCATGACCGCGGCGCGTCCGCTCGATATGTTCGTCTACGGCATCGGCAGCGTAGATGGCGCGCCGCTGCCGCCGCATCACAGCGAGACATTGAAATTGTTGCGCGAGTGGGGTTTCAAGATCTGCCCGCAGTCCGAGGTGGTGGAGTCCATCGAGGGCTGCCTGGAATATTACCGCCGCATTGGCGCAGTGCGTGCCACTTTAAGCTACCAGATCGATGGCGTCGTGTACAAAGTCGACGACGTGGATCTGCAGCGGCAGCTAGGCTTCGTATCGCGCGCGCCGCGCTGGGCGATCGCGCATAAGTTTCCGGCCGAGGAGGCATTGAGCGTGGTGCGCGGCATCGAGTTTCAAGTGGGACGAACCGGTGCGCTGACGCCGGTTGCGCGCCTCGAGCCCACCTTCGTCGGCGGCGTCACCGTCAGCAACGCGACGCTGCACAACATGGGTGAATTGACCCGCAAGGACGTGCGCGTCGGCGACACGGTGGTGATCCGCCGCGCCGGTGATGTGATACCGGAGGTCGCGCGGGTACTGCCGGAGCGGCGTGTTGCCGGCGCCCAATTGATCGAGCTGCCCGAGGCGTGTCCCGTATGCGGCTCGCCGGTGGTGCGGGAGCTCGATCAAGCCGTCGCGCGCTGCAGCGGCGGCCGGCGCTGCGCGGCGCAGCGCAAAGAGGAGATACGGCACTTTGCTTCGCGCCGTGCCATGGACATACAGGGACTCGGCGACAAGCTGGTGGAGCAGCTGGTGGATCGAGATTGGGTAAAAACGCCGGCGGATCTGTTTGCTTTGGAAGCACAGCAGCTCGCGTCCTTGGAGCGCATGGGCGAGAAATCGGCGCACAAGCTGCAAAGCGCCATCGCGGCGGCAAAACAAACCACGCTGCCGCGATTTCTCTACGCCTTGGGAATTCGCGATGTGGGGGAGGCCACTGCCTTGGGCCTGGCGCAATACTTCAAGCATATCGATGCGCTGCGGCGCGCCGGCGAGGACGAGATACGGCGCGTGCCCGATGTGGGTCCGGTCGTAGCGGCGAACGTCGCGGCCTATTTTCACGACATCGATAACGCCGCTGTGCTGGACCGGCTGCTGGCGGCGGGGGTAGCGTGGCCGGATGTCGTTACGGCGAGCAGCGCGAGCGGCTTGGCGGGGAAAACCTTCGTGTTGACCGGCACGCTGCAAGCAATGTCGCGCGACGCGGCCGGGGAGGCGATCCAGAAATTGGGCGGAAAGTTGAGCGGCAGCGTGTCGAAGAAAACCGACTACGTCGTGGCGGGCGAGCAGGCCGGCTCCAAACTCAAGAAGGCCGAACAGCTGGGAATAGCGGTGCTCGACGAGGCGGCGTTCTTGGCGCTATTGAAGGGCTACGAAGGGTGAAGGGCTGGGCGGGTGCAGCGGAACCTTTGTGATCCGCCGCACCCGCATTCAGCACAATGCTCGAGCGGTTCTCGATGCTACAGCGGCTGCTTGGCGATGGTGGCGGTCTTCTTCAGCCCATCGACATAGGCCAGCAGCTTCTTCTGGACGATTTGGTTGTTGAGTTGCTGCTTCACCTGATCGAAGGGCGGTGGCGTCGCATCGCGCGTGTCGTCAATCCTGATGATGTGCCAACCGAACTGGGTCTGTACCGGCTCCTGGGTCATGTCGCCTTTCTTCATCGATCGCACCGCATCGCCGAACGGCTTCGCCATGCGGCTCGGGGTGAACCAGCCGAGATCGCCGCCATTGGCCTTGGAGCTGTCGGTTGACTCGGCCTTGGCGACGTCCTCGAATTTCGCGCCGCCCTTGATTTTCTTGATCAGTTCCTGCGCTTTCTCCTTGCTGGCAACCAAGATATGGCGGCCCTTGTACTCGGTCTTGTCGAGGCCGGCCATATCCTGGTCGTATTGCGCATGCAATTCGGCGTCGGTCGGTTCCTTGTCCTTCAAGAACTTTTGCGATTGTGCATCGGTGAGCACGCGCATGCGCAGCAATTCGAGGCGCGCGGTGACATCCGGATCCTTGTCAACGCCGTCTTTCGCGGCTTCGGTGGATATCAACTGCATGCCGACCAGTTCATCCAGCACCTGGCCCTTTTGCTCCGGCGTGAGATCGTTCGGCGACTTGCCGCTCTGCTGCAGCAAACTCTTCACGTAAATGTCGTAGACAGCGCGCGAGATCGGGGTGCCGTTGACGGTAGCCACCGTGGCGACGTCGGTCTTGGCGGCGGGGGCGGGCGTCGGCGCTTGCCCCTGCTGTCCCTTCCCACAGGCTGCCAGCAGCACTGCGACGGTCGCGACGGTGGACAGGCGTACCCATGGTGCGAAAGAGAATTGGCTCATTTGAATCCTTTACACATAAAAGGCGCCATGGCGGCGCCCAAGGGGCGGCAGTGTAGCCGTAACCGACTTATCTCTCCAGCGGCGGCAGTGCTTCGATGGCCAGCGCGTGAATATCGGTTTCGAGCAGGTCCGCCACAGCGGCGTACACCAAGCGGTGCCGTGCCAGGGGAGTCAAGCCACGGAACGCGGCGGCGAGGATTTTGACGCGAAAATGCCCGCGTCCGTCCGCGGCGCCGGCGTGACCGGCATGCAGGTGACCCTCATCCAGAATGTGAAGAAATGTCGGTGCAAATCGGCCCTCGAGCCGTTGGCGCAGCCGCGTTTCTCGATCAAGATCCGGCATCACGCCTGCCCGGCTTCAGCCGGCTTGATCTTGCCGCTCAGCCATAGGGCCTGCGGTATCACGAACACCAGCATTGCGCCCATGATGCCGAACACCTTGAAATTGACCCAGACGCTTTCCGTAAAATTGCGCGCGATGTAGATATTGGCGAGCGCCAGACAGGCAAACCATGCTGCCCACAACGCGTTGATGGCCGTCCAGCTGCGCGCTGAAACCTGCAGCGGCTCCTCGAACACCGACTCGAGCATACGCCGCGCAAGCGGCTGTTTGCCGATCAACATGCTGCCCAAGAACGCGGCGGAGGTAAGCCCCAGCAGAACAGTGGGCTTCCACTGAATGAAGCGCTTATCGTGCAGCAACAGAGTGGCGGCGCCCAACGCCAATGCCACGCCCGCCGTGATGACGTGCATGGTCTTGAATTTGCCGGTGCGCAGCCGGTTCACCACCATTAGCAGCACGCAGGCGATCATCAGCGCCGCCGTGGCCCAGTACAAGTCCAGCGTCTTGAACGCGACGAAAAAAACAATCAGGGGCGACCATTCGAGGAGTTGAGCCATGCGCGTATCATACTACTGCGCGCATGAGCATCTATCTGCAACTCCATCCGGTCTCCCCGCAACGGCGTTTCGTGCGTCAAGCCGTCGAGGCACTGCGCGGCGGCGCCGTGATCGTCTACCCCACCGATTCGTGCTACGCGCTCGGGTGCCACATTGGCGACAAGGCGGCGCTGGAGCGCATTCGCGAGATCCGGCAGACCGATCGCAACCACCATTTCACCCTGGTGTGCCGCGACCTGGCCGAGGTCGGCAAGTATGCGGTCGTGGAGAATTGGCAGTATCGGCTGCTGCGTGCCTACACGCCGGGGCCGTATACGTTTTTGCTCAAGGCATCGCGCGAGACCCCGCGCCGCTTGAAACACGAACGGCGCGGCACCATTGGTCTGCGCGTGCCAGACCATCCGGTGACGGCCATGCTGCTGGACGAGCTCGATGAACCGGTGATGAGCTCGACGCTGTTGTTGCCGGGCGATGACTTGCCGCTCACCGATGCCAAGGAGATCTACGAACGCTTGGGCAGAAGCGTCGATGTGGTGCTGGACGGCGGCAATTGCGGCTTGACGCCGACATCGGTCATCGATCTGTCGGGGGAGCGTGCCGTGGTGGTTCGCGAGGGCCGCGGCGACGTAGGCCCCTTTGCGGCAGCCACCACCGTATAATGCGGGCATTGCGGGCATCCAAGTTCGCACCCCTTATTAAATAACGAGTGCAAGCGTTGGATTTAGATGCATTTCTTATCAAGATTTCGATCTATGCGATTCCCCTCCTATTCGCCGTTACCCTGCACGAGGTCGCGCACGGCTGGACCGCGAGGTACTTTGGGGACCGTACGGCCGATCTGCTCGGTCGTCTGAGTTTGAACCCGCTGCGGCATATCGACCCGATCGGGACCTTGCTGGTCCCGGGGCTGCTGTTGGCGATGAGTCTGCCGGTGTTCGGCTGGGCAAAGCCGGTGCCGGTGGCGCTGAGCGCGCTGCGTAACCCGCGGCTCGCTTCCATCCTGGTCGCCGCGGCCGGCCCTGCCGCGAATTTCGTCATGGCGCTGCTGTGGTGTGCGGTGCTGGCGGCGGTGCTGCGCCTGCAAGGCGGCGTGACTTTCAACAGCTGGATCGTGCTCATGGCGCAGGCGGGCATCGTCGCCAACGTCGTGCTCGGCTTGTTCAACCTGCTGCCGATTCCGCCGCTCGACGGCGGCCGCGTGCTCGCAGGCTTGCTGCCGGTGCGCATCGGCGCAACTTTGGAGAAAGTCGAGCCGGTCGGATTGTTCATCGTGATCGGCTTGTCCGCCACGCATGTCATCGGCTGGCTCTTCAATCCGGCGTATCGGGCCATCGGCAAGGTCATCAACGCGATCTGGATCGGGCCGGCGGCATGAGCAGCACGCTGCAAAATCGGCGAGTACTATCCGGCATGCGTCCCACCGGGCAATTGCACCTCGGTAACTTTCACGGTGCGCTGAAGAATTGGATCGAGCTCCAATATCAGTACGAATGTTATTTCTTCATTGCCGACTGGCACGCGTTGACCACCGGCTACGAGGACACCTCGAAGCTGGAGGAATACGTATGGGACATGGCCATCGACTGGCTTGCTGCCGGCCTCAATCCGGGTGTTGCGACGCTGTTCGTGCAATCCAAGGTGCCCGAACACGCGGAACTGCACCTGCTGCTATCGATGATTACACCGCTAGGGTGGTTGGAGCGCGTGCCATCCTACAAAGACCAACAGTTGCAGCTGGCAGACCGGGAGCTGGGGACCTACGGATTCTTAGGCTACCCCTTGCTGCAAAGCGCGGACATTTTGCTGTATCGGGCGCAATTGGTGCCGGTGGGCGAGGATCAGGTCGCGCACGTGGAGATCACACGCGAAGTGGCGCGGCGCTTCAATCATATCTACGGCAAAGAAACCGGCTTCGAACAGAAGGTGGAAAAGGCGATCAAGAGCCTCGGCTCGCGCAACTCCACCATGTACCGTACGCTGCGCAAAGACTATCAGGAGAAGGGCGACGGCGATGCGCTCGACAAGGCTCGCGCCCTGGTCGAGGCCAACGCGCGGCTCACGGTCGCCGATCGCGATCGGCTGCTGGGCTGGCTCGAGGGCACCGGCATTTCCATCCTGCCGGAACCCGAGGCATTGCTGACCACGACTCCGAAGGTGCCGGGATTGGACGGCAGGAAGATGTCCAAGTCCTATGGCAACACCATCGGCCTGCGCGAAGATACGGACTCGGTCGTCAAGAAGCTCAAGGCGATGCAGACGGATCCGGCGCGGGCGCGGCGTACGGATGCGGGCGACCCGGACAAATGCCCGGTATGGGATTTGCATAAGATTTATTCGAGCGAAGAGACTCAAGCGTGGGTCCAGCAGGGCTGTCGCAGCGCGGCGATCGGGTGTCTCGAGTGCAAGGCGCCGCTCATCGAGAAGGTCGTGGAGGAGATCTCCGGCATCGCGAAGCGCGCTCAGGAGTTCGAGGAGAATCCGGATCTGGTACGCGGTATCATCGCCGAGGGTTGCGAACGGGCGCGAACGGCGGCGCGTGATACGCTGGACGCGGTGCGTCAAGCCATGGCAATGAATTACCGATGAAACCGGAGTTGAAGCTGGTGCAGAAAACTGCGGCAGTGCCATCCGCCCCCGCGGTGCCGCCTGCGCAAAGCGAAATGCCGTTCGCCGTGGTGGAGGGTCAGGCTATCACCGAGCTGCCGCGCGACCTGTACATTCCGCCGCAGGCTTTGGAGGTGTTTCTCGAGGCATTCGAGGGCCCGCTCGACATGCTGCTGTACCTGATCCGCCGGCAGAATCTGGATATCCTGGATATTCCCATTGCGGAAATCACCAAGCAGTACATGCGCTACATCGAGCTGATGCAAGTGCTGCAGCTGGAATTGGCGGGCGAGTACCTGCTGATGGCGGCGACCCTGGCGGAGGTCAAATCGCGCATGTTGCTGCCGCGCGTGGCGAGCGATGCGGCCGCCGAGGAGGCGGACCCGCGCGCCGAGCTGGTGCGGCGCCTGCAGGAATACGAGCGCTTCAAAAGAGCCGCCGAGGGCATTGACCGCATGCCGCGCTTGGATCGCGACACCTGGCAGGCGTCGGCGGAACTGGTGGATCGCAAGCTGGTGCGCCTGCCGCCTCAGGTCACGTTGCAGGAGATGCTGTTGGCATTTCAAGACGTCTTGTCGAGGAGCGACATGTTCGCGCACCATCACGTGCAGCGCGAGCCGCTGTCGGTGCGGCAGCGCATGACGGAGGTTTTGTCGGCCTTGACCGCCAGCTTCGTGGACTTCTCGCGGCTGTTCAGCGCCGAGGAGGGCAGGCGCGGCGTGACGGTCACCTTTGTGGCCATCCTGGAGCTCCTGCGCGAGGGGTTGATCGATATCGCGCAGTCGGAACCTTATGGGCCGCTGCATGTGAGACTAGGCAATCCAGCCCGTCACCTCAAGTTGGTGGCCGGCGAGGCTGCCGGAAATGAGGACCTCGAGACCCAATGAACGATCAATACATGAAGAATGTGGTAGAGGCCGCGTTGCTCGCCGCCGGTCGTCCGCTGTCGATCGATGAGCTGGTGGGGGTGTTCGATGAGCGCGACGAATCCGGACGCGAGGACGTGCGCGGCGCCATTGCCGCCCTGAAGGAGGATTACGCGAGCCGCGGCATCGAGTTGGTCGAAATCGCCAGCGGCTTTCGCATTCAGATCAAGTCCGATGTGGCGCAGCCGGTGTCGCGCCTGTGGCAGGAGCGGCCGGCGAAGTATTCGCGGGCATTGCTCGAGACACTGGCGTTGGTGGCCTATCGGCAGCCCATCACTCGGGGAGAAATCGAGCAAATCCGCGGCGTGGCGGTGAATCCCAACATCATCAAGACCTTGTTGGAGCGCAGCTGGATTCGCGTGGTGGGCCATCGCGATGTTCCCGGCAAGCCGGAGCTGCTCGGCACCACGCGCGAGTTCCTCGATTACTTCAGCCTGAAGAAGCTCGATGATCTGCCGACTTTGGCGCAGCTGAAGGAGCTGGAGGATTTGCGCGTGCAGCTGTCGTTGCCGGGAGCCGAGCCCGAAGTGGCGGCGCCCGACATGGAAACGCCCGCAGCCCAGGCCGATGCCGGACTCGAGGCGCACTCGGACGATGACGAGGAACAGACGCAGCATTCGGATCAGAGCGACGCCGCGCGTTCGCAGGGTCTGGTCGCCCGCGGTGTGCAAGATCCCACGCATTGATGCGTGCGCGACCTCCCCGCAAGGCCGCAGCGCGTAAGGGCCCGTCGCCCCGCAAAGACAGAGCTCCCCGCAAAGATAGAGCTCCCACCCGCAAGGACAGCGTTCCCAGCGAGCGAATCCAGAAAGTCATGTCCGCGGCAGGCATCGGCTCGCGACGCGAGATTGAGCGTTGGATTCGCGAGGGGCGATTGCAAGTCAACGGCGCCGTGCCGGCGCTGGGCGCCAAGCTCGGCGGGCACGACCGCATCACGCTGGACGGCAGGCCGGTGCGGCTGCACGCCGATGCGAAGCAGTCGCGGGTGCTGCTGTTCCATCGCTCGCCGGGCGAGAACCTGGATATCAAGGCCGCAACCGCGCGTGCCGCCGAACTGCTGGAGGCACCGCGTTCCTCGGGACGCTGGTTGGCAATTCAGCCCATGCCGCCCGTCGACGGCGGCCTGGAAATTCTCACCGACGACGGTTCCTGGGCGAACCGGGTGTCGCGCGGCGTACACGCGCTGACGATCGATTACGTGCTGCGAATGCGCGGCGCCTTGAACGAGTCGCTCATCGAGGAGTTTCGCAGCGCGAGCGATTGCGAAGGCGAGGCCATGAACATTCTCAAAGCCGAGCCGCAGTTCGGTGCCGGCGCCAACCATTGGCTCAATGTCACGGTGCGTGCCACGCGCTCGGCGGTGGTGCGCCACTGGTGGGCAGCCCGCGGCATCATCGTCAGCAGGCTGATGCGCATCCGCTTCGGGCCTGTGCACCTGTCGCGGGACCTGCCGCGGGGGCATTCCCGCGCCATGCAGCCAAGCGAACGCAACGCGCTGGTCAACGAGATTGCCGCCGCTGCCGCCGCCGGTACCGCTGCCGCCGTTACCGCTGCCGCCGTTACCGCGGCCGGCGAAGCGCAGGCCGCCCAAGCGGCAGGCCGCTAATTGTTCGCGGTCTTCGACGCCTCGAGCAATTGCGCCAAATATTGCTGCCAGACCGCCGCCCAGGTGTGCGTGCCGTGCCCGTGAGTCTGATCCGATGCCGGCAATAAGATGAAGCGGCCGTTCTTGACGCGCTTGATCTCCTTTTCCGCGATGCCGAGCTCGGGCGGATTGATGAAGTCATCGGCGGAATTGATCTGCAGCAGCGGCGCTTTGATCTTCTCCAGATCCTGCGATGGATCGTAATCGCGCGAGGCAGCGACCGCGTACAGAATATCGTTGGCGTCCAAATCCGCCATCTGCCGCGGCATGTATTTCTGCAGGAACTCATCGGCGGCATCGCGCGTCGGCAGAGCAAGCTGCATTTGGATCGGCGCGCTGCCTGCAATCAGCAGCATGCCGGCCGCAGTACGCAGCGAACTCGCGGGTTCCGTGACGTATTCGCCTTTGTTGTACTGCGGGTCGTTCTGGATCGCGTCGACGATGAGGTCGCGCCACAGCCGGTTGCGCCCCGCGATCTGCACCGGCAGACAGGCCAGCGGCATCAATGCATCCATGAAGTCCGGGTAGGCTTCGCCCCACATGAACGCTTGCATGCAGCCCATCGAGGTGCCCAATATCAGCCGCAAATGATCCACCTCCAGACCCTTGGTAAGCAGCATGTATTGCGCGGCCAGCATGTCGCGATAACCGTATTGAGGAAAGCGTGCGTGCAAGGCGTCGCTCGGCTTGCTGGATTTGCCGTGCCCGATGCCATCCGGCAGGATGATGAAATACTTGTCGGCGTCGAGCAGCTGGCCGTGCTGGAACAGCACGTCCGAGAATCGCTCGTTCATGAAGCTCAAGCCCGAGCCGCCGGTGCCATGCAGGATCAGCACCGCATTGACGACGTGGCCGCGGGCGTCCCTGCGCGGTTTGCCCAGCGCCGTGTAGTGGATGCGCAGCTCCGGCAAACTCTCACCGGAAGCAAAATGAAAATCGTGCAGCACGTAGTAGCCGTCGAAAGTTCGCGCCGTCGCGGCTTCCTTCGCACGCGCGGGCGCGAGGCCAAAGGCCAGCATCGCGACCGCGAAAACTGCGCAGCATGCTAACCGCATCCGCTCGCTCCTGAAATTGGGATTATGAATGGGCTGATTTGAATAGGCTTATTGTGAGTAGCCTTATTGAGCATCGACGAACCCGTCATCAATAGCGCGGCCGTGCTCGCTCAGCAAGTACAAAAAGACGCCGCTCACCGACTGCGGCGTCGGCACCGTGTTCGGATCCTCGGCGGGATATGCCGCGGCGCGCATCGGGGTGCGCATCCGGCCCGGATTCACGCTGTTCATGCGGATATTGGGTTCGCCCTCGAGTTCTTCCGACCACATGGCGCGCAGCGACTCCATTCCCATCTTGGACACCGCGTATGCGCCCCAGAAGGGACGGGATTTCTTCACCACGCCGCTGCTGACGAAAATCACCGAAGCATCCCGGGATTTGCGCAGCGCGGGCAGCAAGACCTGGGTCAAGATGAGCGGAGCGGTGAGATTGACGTGCAGCACCTTGCACCAGGTGGGCACGTCGTACTGCTCCAGCGGCGTGCGCTCGCCGAGCAGGGCGGCGGCATGCACCAACCCGTCCAACTTGCCGAATTCACCCTCGATCACCCCGGCGAGCGCGTCGTATTCCACCGCCGTGGCGGATGCCAGATCCAGCTCGGCCACGGCAGGACGAGGGGCCCCCAGGGCTTCGATTTCATCGTAAACCTTATCCAGCTTGGCTGCATTGCGGCCCGCCAGGATCACGCTGGCGCCGGCACGGGCACAGGCCAGCGATAGCGCGCGGCCCAGGCCGCCACCGGCACCGGTGATCAATATGACGCGGCCGTTCAAGAGATCCGGCGGCGCTGCGAAATCCTTGGGAATCATCACTGCTCCCAGGAGCCCTGAGACAGGCTCCTCGTTCATTGCCCGGCGCGGCGCGCCGTCGTCCAAGCGAGCAGCATATCCTTAAGCGCGGCAAAGGCGGAATTTCCGTCCGGTCCGCGCAATTGCCTGCGCCCCAGCGCCGCCAGCACCAGCAGGTGCCGCAAGCCGGCACGCGCTGCGCGCGGCACATCCTGCGCAGCGCTCGCATAACAATCGTCGGCCTTGCGGCGCAGACTGTCCAAGTAGGCTTGCAGACGCGGCGGTGCCTGCGGCGCCAGCAAGTCGGCGTTCTCGACGCCGGCCTGCAGCAATTCGTCCACAGCGAACGGCACGCGGCCGCAGCCAGCCTCGCGGCGATACTGGCGCAGTGCCCGCGCCAGGTACTGCGCGACCGCCAGCGTCTGGGCGCAGCGATCCAGGCCAACGGACTGCCCGCCGCCCATGAGCGAGGCGACGCGCAGCGGGCCGGCAAGCAGCGCGGTGCTGTGCGGCTCGAGTTGCGTGCCGAGTTCGAGCGGCACGCCGCTGCTTTCGAGGAGGGCGGCCTCGACCGCCTCGGTCAGAATCATGAAGTGCGCGCCGACCGCGCCCGGCTGCGAAGCAAGATAGCGGCTGACCGGATGAACGGCGCTACCCACGGCCAGGCGCGACATCTCCTCATGCCACCAGGCCAGCTTGATCTGCGCGACGCTGCGTTCGGTCGCAGGGTCCAACAGCGCTTGCCACTCGGCCAGCAGGGCGTATACGCCGAGCAGCGGCGCGCGCACCAGCGGCGGCGCGAATAGGTAGCTTAAGTGGCGCGCGCTTCCGGTCGGGATGGCGCGCGCCACGAATGTGGCATCAAGGGGCGTCAGGGGGATTCTCACGCGGCGTGCGCGTCAGACTCGTGAGCGGCTCGAGCGGTTCTATGTCGCGATTGACGCGCAGCCCCAGATCGGGAAAGCGGCGCGCGGCGGGTAGTATTTGCTGCTCCAGCGATCCGACCGCCTTGTTGAAGGACTCGACGCTGCTGCCGAGCGATTTTCCCAATCGGCCCAAGTGCTCGGCGAACACCGCCAAGCGCTTATGCAGATCCTCGCCCAGGCGCCGGACTTCCGCGGCATTCTCGGCCAGCGAGGATTGCCTCCAACCGTAACCCACAGCCTTCAACAGCGCGACCAGACTGGTCGGCGTGGCGAGCATCACATTCTGGCGCAGTGCCTCGTCGAGCAGCCCCGGATTTTCCTGCAGCGCGGCCGATAGAAACTGATCGCCGGGCAGGAACAACACCACGAAGTCCGGGCTGCGCTCGAATTGCAGCCAGTATTGTTTGGAGGCAAGCTCCCGCACCCGCGCGCCGACGAGTTGTGCGTGGCGGCGCAGCTGCTGGCCGCGGGCCGCATCGTCCTGCGCTTCGACCGCCGACAGATACGCATCCAGGGGCGTCTTGACGTCGACCACGATGTCGCGCTGCTCGGGCATGTGCACGATCATGTCGGGCCTCATGGCGCCGCCCTCGGTCGCGACGTGCGGTTGCTCGGTGAAATCCACGTGCGAGGTCATGCCCGACAGTTCGACCAGGCGGCGCAGCGTCATTTCGCCCCATTGGCCGCGCACATCCGGCCGGCGCAGCGCGCTGACCAGATTGCGGGTCTCGCGCGACAATAAATTCTGGCCCGTGCTCAACAACTCCATCTGTGTCTTGATGGCAGCGAAGGAATCGATGCGCTCGCGTTCGATGGACTGTATCTGCGCCTCGGTTTTGGCGAGCGCCTCGCGGATCGGCTTGACCAGCGACTCGATGGCGGCTTCGCGCTGCTGCAGCGCCTGCGCGGCCTCCGATTGCTGGCGCGCCAAGCGCTCGCGGGCCAATTGCAGGAACACTTCGGAATTGCTTTGCAGCGTATCGCGCGCCAGATCGCCGAAAACCGCCTGCAGGTGCTGGCGCGCCTGCAGCAACGCTTGCTCGCGCTCGGCGCTCAGCGCGGCCTCGTCCTTGAGCCGAAAGCGCAATAACTCCAGTTCGACGCGCAGCGCCTGCTCGCGCCGCGCGCGCCACAGCAGCGCCGCAAGCGCACCGACGCTCGCACCCACCAACAGCGCCAGCCAGGCCATTGCGCTCATGCGCGATCGAGGCTGAGCAGCCAGTCGAGCAGGTCCCCGGGTTGCTGCAGGTAGAAGTCGCCGCCCCAAGCGCGCGTGTCCTCGTCCGGCCGCAAATAGCCGTAATTCGCGACCAGCGCGGGCATGCCGGCGGCATGTGCCGCCTCGACGTCGCGCAGCGCGTCGCCCACGTACACGCAGGCCTGCGGCGCGACGCCGGCCAACGCGGCGGCGTGCAGCAAGGGCAGCGGATGAGGTTTGCGCTCCGCAAGCGTATCGCCGCTCACCACGCAAACGAAGCGGCTGCGCAGCTGCAGCTGTGCCAGCAACGGCTCGGTGAGCCAGGCGGCCTTGTTGGTGACGATGCCGTATTTCAAACCGCGCGCGTCGAGTTCGTCGAGCACTGCCGGCATGCCGGGAAATAGCCGCGTGTGCTCGCTGAGCGCACCCCGATAAATCTCCAAGAAGCGCTGCTGCAGCCGCGCGAACTCCTCCGCGCCGGCGCTCTCGAATCCAATCTTGACCACGCGCGCGGCGCCATGCGATACGGCGGAGCGCACCATGCCGTACGGCAATGGCGCCAAATCGTGCTCGTGCCGCAGATGATTGAGAGCGCTCACCATGTCGGGTGCCGTGTCCAGCAGTGTGCCGTCCATGTCGAACAGCACCACCCGCAGGCGTTGCGCCAGGTCAGCGAGCAGGTCGGATGAAGTGTGCAAGATAATTGACGGCGGTGTTGCTTGACAGTCGAAACGAGCGGCTCAGCGGGTTGTAGCCGATGCCCGTCAGGTCCTTGATTTCCAGGCCGGCCGCGCGTGCCCAGCGCGCAAGTTCCGAAGGCCGGATGAATTTCAAATACTCATGCGTGCCGCGCGGCAAAACCTGCGCGACATATTCAGCACCGATGATGGCGACGGCGAAAGCCGCCGGTTTGCGGTTGAGCGTCGAGACGATGACATCGCCGCCGGGCTTCACCGCCGCCGCCAGCGCCGCGACGCTGGCCGCCGGATCGGGAACATGCTCCAACAGCTCCATGCAGGTGACCAGGTCGAAAGCCGCCGGCCGTTGCCGCGCCAGCTCTTCGGCAGCAATGGCCGCATATTCCACCCGCAGCTCGGTTTGCAGCGCGTGCAACTCGGCCACCGCCAGAACCTCCGCCGCCAGATCGATTCCCAGCACGTGCGCGCCGGCGCGCGCCATCGATTCGGACAAAATGCCGCCGCCGCAGCCCACATCCAGCGCTCGAATACCGCCCAGCGCGACGCGCTGCTCGATGTAGCGCAGGCGCACCGGGTTCAGTTCGTGCAGGGGCCTGGAAGGCCCGCGCGGGTCCCACCAGCTTTGCGCGAGCGCCGCGAACTTTGCCAGCTCGGCCGGATCCGCGTTGCCGCCCTGTGTGCCGGCCGTATTCATCTATGAAACCCTCGCTGCCAATGCAGACCAATCCAGACGGGTCAGCTCTCGCTGCGAGAGCAATTGCCGCCCCGCCACCCAGACATCCGTGACGCTATCGCGGCTGCCGCCGAACACGAGCGCGTGCAGCGGATTGCACGCCGGGTCCTCCACGCCGTCGAGATCCACACAACACAGATCCGCCCATTTACCCGCTTCCAATGTGCCGACCTCGGCGTCGAGTCCGAGGACCGCGGCACCGCCGCGCGTCGCCGCCGCCAGCGCATCCCAGGCGCTCCAGGGCGTTGTGCCCAGATCCGCGCCGTGCAGCATGAGGGCCAGCAGCTTCATCTCCCCCCAAGTATCGTAGCTTAGGCGGCGGTTATTGGCGCGGCCCAGCCCCACACGGATCCCCGCCGACACGAACGCCGCCGCCGGCGG
>Ga0116129_1000663_pt1 | contig 20896 bp, 14 predicted proteins | sample June2015DPH_17_2_FD_89732 | JGI IMG/M metagenome (GOLD analysis project Ga0116129, IMG submission 89732) | Peatland microbial communities from SPRUCE experiment site at the Marcell Experimental Forest, Minnesota, USA - June2015DPH_17_10 | ecosystem: Environmental > Terrestrial > Soil > Wetlands...
GAGGTGGACTCCGGATGGCTCGTACCGGGGCGTCAACATAACATTGACAAGTCTTTTCGCCAGTGCCTACGACATAAAAATGGATCTCATCTCTGGGGCTCCCAGCTGGGTTGAGAACACACACTTTGACGTAGAAGCCAAGGTCGCCCCCGAGGATGCTGAGGCCGTAAAGAAACTCACGCAGGACCAGCGGCGTGCCATGTTAAGGTCGCTTCTTGAAGACCGTTTTCATCTCAAAGCTCACGTCGAAACCAAAACACTGCCGGTTTATGAATTGGTTGTTGCCAAAGGCGGTTCAAAGCTGACGCCTGCAGCTCCGGACCCTCCTCCATCGCCCGATGCCAAGCCAGATGATCCCCCGAAAAATCGCGGACGCATGATGATGAGCTCCAACACGTTTGAAGGCACCGACATTCCTATCAACAGTTTTGTTGCAAACCTGGCCTATATCGTCAGCCGCACTGTGATCGACAAAACCGGCCTTACCGGCAAGTACGACATGAAGCTCAAGTGGACGCCTGAAGACCAGGTCATGTCAGCGGGCTCAAGCTCCGGCGCGAACACAGACTCCGGCCCCTCCATCTTCACCGCACTCGAAGAACAACTGGGCTTGAGGCTGGTTTCCAGCAAAGGCCCCGTCGATACGCTGGTGATCGATCATGTTGAAATGCCCACGGAGAACTGAAATGGAGACAGATGAAGACTCTATCGGGCGAGCAACGTAGTTCGATGCTGGTGGCTTTGCTCGAAGAGTGCATCGCCCTGAAATATCGCTAGAAAAGACACCGCAATCAGGAGAGTTTCAACAAATCCCTAAGGCTGGGGTGGAGGTTGTACCCACTCTAGCTTTGTAGACATACACTGTTTGCGATTCGCGCCTTCACCTATGATCGCACCTTCTGAATATGAAAGCCCCTTTGCATCGTAACAAAATGGATGGCTATAATCTGCTCTCGCTCTCGCTTGCACGATATCTCGTAAGCCCGAGTACGCAATAATTGATAATGCAAAGGCAAGCAGAACAAGAACTCGACAAACCATCGCGGGTATTCTAATTTCCTGCAACTTGTAGATCATCAGTCCATTGCCTCTTTTTTCGAGTTATTAAATACTGCTGATTTCTGGTAGAGAACAGCTAAAATAACTTTCAATCTCACGCTTATTGTCGCCGGTGAACGCTCCATCCCATCGTTTTTGGATAAAGCCATTAGCATCCAAAACCAGAGTGGTGGGTGTGGCGTTTGGCTGAAGCGAAATTGGTGTATTTTTGGACACTGAGTACACCTGGAACGGCAGGCGATTGTGCTGCAAATAGTCGCTCAATCCGTCGTTAGTCAGCGGTATACCATAAAAAACATATTTATCCTTAGTCAGGCCGACCAAGGATTCTAAGCTCGATAAGTTACGCCGACACCAAATACAACTCGGTGTGAAAAAGTAGAGTACTGTCGGCAAGGGCTTTCCCCGGAATGCCAAATCTATATGATTTCCTTCAATTGAATCTACCGGCAATTGTGGTATAGGCCCATGTACGACCAACGAACGTCCAGACTCAGACGGCGATTGATGATTTTGATTCGCGGCTATCCGCTTCGGAGCTAAGTAAACGTTCAGTGCGAGAGAACAACAAAGCAAAAACAGAAGCAAGAACTCGTGCGGCCTAAAAGACTGCTTGACTGATTCAACAGTCGAATCCGACATAAGATCTTACTCTTATTTCTGACGCAAATGCGTACTCAAACGGCAATTAAAATTTTAGACAACCTCTCATTGAACCGGACAGAGGTGGTTATTCACCTTGAACCGGACAGATGTGGTTATTCACCCATACCCCATTGGTGCTGCACATTTGACCGCCTCTGCATGCGCCCGAGCTATAGCACAGGCTCGCATAAACGCACTGGTTTGCTGAGCAGGGAGAAGTCTGTGCGGCAACTTTGGTCTCAGAGATGTAGCCGAGGACCGCAATGGCACACATCGCAACAGCAATTATGGACGAAAATCTACCGCACCGAAGCCAGATCGATTTCTTCATGGTACCCACTCGCCCCCTATATGGAATTAAATTCGCAGCAATAGTTTTATAAGCCATCTCAGGAGTCAAGAAATATTTTAGGGGCAACAATGCGATTGCGAAATCTTAGGCATCCATCATATTGTTACAGCTACCCCGTTCTCATGAGGTTTCCAATGGCTACCGTTGCACGAAAGATGTTAGTGGTTGCGTTTATTCTGGGCCTGACAGTTATACCAAAAGCAGCGACAATAGCACCAGTTGAATTCTCACAAGTGCCTGAATTTGAAGTTGCAAGCATTCATGAGAACAAAACTGGCGATGGATGGAAGTTGCGTTTCACCTCAGCTGGCATGATAGCCATGAATGTTTCGCTGGAAGAACTTGTCCGCGAAGCATACGGGGTGTACGACGAGAAGCTTCTGTCTGGAGGTCCAAAATGGCTCAGTTCAAAGACCTTTGATATCGAAGCAAAGTTCGACACTTCCCGATTCAAGAACCCCACGGCGGATCAGCAAAGGCGGATGTTGCAGAAGTTACTTCAGGAACGCTTCAGACTTGTGATCCATCACCAATCCAAGTCATTTCCTGTCTATGCACTCGTAGTAGTGAAGAATGGATCGCAATCAAAGGAGTCAGGTAATGGATCGATGGTTGAGGACAGCACGTACGGTCAAATGTGCCAAATCCTGCGAAGTGGCTCAGGCATCAATCAGAGTAAAGAATGTACGATGGCAGACTTGGCATTTCAACTATCCTTCCTTCCGGAGGTTGGTCGCACTGTTGTCGATCAAACCGGACTTAACGGGCGCTATGATTTCGAACTGCATTGGGCGCCGGTTTCTGCCAACGAATCAATAGCAAGCGCTTCTCCTTTCCCGCAGATATTTACAGCGCTCCAGGAACAACTTGGATTGCAACTCAAACCTACCAACGCACCATTGGATACGATCGTTATCGATCAAGTTGAAATGCCCTCAGAAAATTGATCTCTTTTCCTGAGCTAACTTTTTTTGAGCCGAAACTGAGGTGCATCAACATGGCACGGGATGTTCGATGAAGCGATGGCTGGCCAAACTTCTACTCGCTGCTGCGCTGTCCGGTTTTTCGGGCGCAGGGCTGGCGCATGCTGCTGAGTATTACGGCCAGGTCACCTTCAACGGCCTGCCCGCGCCGGGCGCAACTGTCACCGCCACGCAGGGCGACAAGCACTTCACCGTTCTCAGCGATGAGCGCGGCTTCTATCGCTTTGCCGACTTGCCCGACGGCACATGGAAGCTCGAAATCTCGCTGTCCGGCTTCGCTCTCATCCATGCTGAAGTGACAATTTCCGCGCAGGCCGCGCCGGGCAAATTCGAGCTCGCCATGCTGCCGCTCGACCAGTTGAAGAAAATGTCCACCGAAGTGCGCGCGGGTGCAGCGCCGAAGCCTGTGCTTGAAGCGGCGTCCAAAAAGCCCGATGGGGCAACACCGAACGCGCCGGTCGCGATCCCCAAGCCGGCCGAAGATCAGAACCAGCAGTCGAACGATGGCTTCCTCGTCAACGGCAGCGTGAATAACGCGGCCACCTCGCAGTACTCGCTCGACCGCGCCTTCGGCAATCGCCGCCCGAACTCGAAAAGCCTGTACAACGGCGGCGTTGCCGTAATTCTCGACAACTCCGCGCTCGACGCCAAGCAATACTCGCTCTCGGGCTTTGACACGCCCAAGCCCGCCTACGACCGCATCACCTTGGGCTTCACCATCGGTGGTCCGCTCAGGATTCCGCATCTCTTGCCGCGCGGCCCAAACATGTTCTTCGCCTACCAGGGCACGCGCAACCATACTGCTGTCACCGATCCCGCGCTGGTGCCTACCGAAGACGAGCGCACAGGCAATCTGCTGAACGCCGCTGGCCAGCCTGCAACGATCATCGATCCCTCAACAGGCCAGCCGTATCCCAACAATCAGGTCCCGGTCAGTGCGCAGGCTGCGGCGTTGCTCAAGCTGTACCCCTTGCCCAACCTCACCGGCAACTCGCCCTACAATTTTCAAATCCCGGTGCTCAACAGCACCCATTCGGACGTGGTGCAACTGCGGCTCGACAAATCCCTTGGCCGTCGCGATCAGGTCTACGGCAACTTCAACCTCTCCAGCACGCGTGCCGGCAACGAAAACCTGTTCAGCTTCGTTGACACCACCGACACACTCGGCTTGAACACAACCATCAACTGGGCGCACCGCTTCAACCGCGGCCTGTTCTTCAACACCGCATACCACTTCAGCCGCCTGCGCACGCTGATACGTCCGGAATTTGCAAATCAGCAGAACATTGAAGCCGAAGCCGGCATCGGCGGCGTCAGCACCGACGCCGCAGACTGGGGACCGCCGGCGTTGAATTTCACCAGCGGCATCGCAGCGCTCAGCGACTCCCAGAGCGCCTTCAACCGCAGCCGCACTGACGGCTTCTCCGCATCCATCGGCTTCTATCACGGCCGTCACAACATCACTGCCGGAGCAGACCTGCGCAAGCAGCAGTACAACGAATTCTCTCAGCAGGACCCGCGCGGCACCTTCAGCTTCGTCACCGGCACAGCGACCGGTTCCGCCACCGGCTCTGACCTTGCCGATTTCCTCATCGGTATCCCTGACGCCAGTTCCATCGCCTTCGGCAACGCCGACAAATACCTGCGGCAAACGGTCTACGACGCCTACGCTACCGACGACTGGCGCCTGCTTCCCTCGCTCACCATCAACGCCGGCGCAAGGTGGGAGTACGGCGCGCCCATGACGGAATTATTCAACCGTCTCGTCAATCTCGATATCTCATCAGGTTTTGCTGGAGCCCAGCCTGTGCTCGCGAGCGACCCCGTGGGCCCGCTCACCGGCGAGCATTACCCCGCATCGCTGGTGCGGCCTGACCGGCTCGGCATTGAGCCGCGAGTCGCTCTCTCATGGCGTCCCATCCCCGCCTCCACCATCGTCGTCCACGCCGGCTACGGCGTCTATCACGACACTTCGGTTTACCTCACGCCCATCCTGCAACTGGCCCAGCAGGCTCCGCTGTCGAAAACCGTCAGAGTCCAGAACGGCCCCGACTGCCCGCTCACCCTCGCCGATGGCTTCCCGCAATGCACCACCACCACGCCGAACACCTTTGCCGTGGACCCCAACTTTCGCGTCGGCTATGCGCAGGTCTGGCAGCTTTCTGTGCAGCGCGATCTACCCGGCGCCATGCAGGGTGTCGTGACCTACATGGGCACCAAGGGCACTCGCGGCGTGCAGGAATTTCTGCCCAACAGCTACCCACTTGGCGAGGCGAACCCCTGCCAGAGCTGCCCATCGGGCTTTGTGTATGAAACCTCCGGCGGCGACTCGACGCGCGAGTCCCTGCAGGGCCAGTTGCGCCGCCGCCTGCGCGCGGGCTTCATGGCCTCGGTGCTCTACACGTATTCAAAATCCATCGATGACGACTCCGCGCTCGGCGGCCAGGGCCACACCGCGACCTCAACGTCCAGCGATTCCTCATCGGCATCGACAGCCGCATCCGCATTGCAAACCTCGCCGTCCATCGCGCAGAACTGGCTCGACCTCAAGGCCGAGCGCTCCTTATCGGCTTTTGACCAGCGCCATCTCGTGAACATTCAAGCGCAGTACACATCGGGCCAGGGCCTTGAAGGCGGCACGCTGCTCGGCGGCTGGCCCGGCCGCATCCTCAAGGAGTGGACCATACTGACGCAGATCACCGCTGGCTCCGGCCTGCCGCAATCTCCGGTCTATCCGGCCGTCATTCCCGGCACCGGCTCATCCGGCTCCATACGCCCCTCGCTTACCGGCGCGCCAATTTACACATCGGGCGGCAGTACGCACCTGAATGCCTCCGCATACACCGCGCCCGTCCCAGGCGAATGGGGCGCCGCGGGCAGAAACTCCATCACCGGCCCGGATCAGTTCAGCCTCGACAGCGCCTTGCAGCGCACCTTCCGCACCGGCCATTATTTTCTTGACGTGCGACTGGACGCAACCAACCTTCTCAATCACGTTGTCTTCACAAGCTGGAACGCAACCTACGGCAACCAGCTATTCGGCCAGCCCGTCTCCGCCAACGCCATGCGCAGCGTGCAAACCACCATCCGGTTGAGGTTCTGACCATGCGCAGATTTTTTGTGTTGATCCTCACGCTCATCGTCACCGCATCTGCAGGCGCGCAGCAGATCGGCCAGAACAAGTCTACAAGCCCGGCTGACGATTACACGCTCACAGTCAAGGTGCAGCTCGTCGTCGAAACCGTCAGCGTAAAGGACAAGCAGGGCAATCCCGTGCGCGGTCTCACCGCAAGGGATTTCAACATCAGCGAAGACGGAGCGCCGCAAACGATCAAATTCTGCGAGTTCCAGAGCCTCAAGGAAAACGCGCAGCCGCTGCCCGTCTCAAAGGCCGGCCAGGAAGACATCCACATCTACAAGAAGCTCAACCGCACGGAGATCACGCCGGAAAAGCCGGACGCCGAGCGCTATAAGAATCGCCGCCTGCTTGCGCTCTACTTCGACATGTCCGCCATGCGCCCTGCCGACCAGATTCGCGCGCTGCACGCGGCTGAGCAGTTCATCCGCACGCAGATGACCACCGTCGATCTGGTCTCCATCATGCGCTACAACAGCGCAACCGTCGATATTCTGCAGGACTTCACCACCGACCGCGACAAGCTGCTTAGCATTCTTGAAACCATGATCGTTGGAGAAGGTCAGGAGTCCGCGGAAGACGTGGACGATGCCAGCAGCGCCGACACCGGCGCAGCTTTCGGACAGGATGACAGCGAGTTCAACATCTTCAACACCGACCGCCAGCTCTCGGCCTTGCAGACTGCGGCTAAAATGCTCGGCCAGATCAGCGAAAAGAAATCGCTCATCTACTTCGCGGGCGGCCTGCGCCTGAATGGAGTCGACAACCAGGCGCAGCTCCACGCAACCGTCGACGCAGCCATCCGGGCCGGCGTTTCCTTCTGGCCCATCGACGCCCGCGGCCTGGTTGCCGAAGCCCCGCTCGGCGACGCCACGCAGGGCTCCTCCGGCAACGCCAACATCTACACCGGCGCTGCGGCCAACGCCTTGACGAATCAATTCCAGATCTCGCAGGACACGCTTTACGCGCTGGCCGGCGATACCGGCGGCAAAGCCCTGCTCGATACCAACGACCTCGATCGCGGCATCGTTCAGGCGCAGGACGCAATCGGCGACTACTACGTCATCGGCTACTACACCACCAACGCCGAGCGCAACGGAAAATTCCGCCACGTGCGCATCTCGCTCGCTTCAAACGCGGAAGCAAAGCTCGATTACCGCCAGGGCTACTACGCCGACAAAGAATTCAAGCAGTTCAATGCTGTTGACAAGGAACGCCAGCTTGAAGACGCGCTGATGCTCGACGATCCCGTCACCGATCTCTCCATCGCTATGGAGATCGATCACTTCCAGCTCAACCGCGCCGAGTATTTCGTCCCCATCGTAGTGAAAATTCCGGGGCGCGAACTGGCCTTAGCCAAGCGCGGCGGCGCCGAGCACACTCTCATCGACTTCGTCGGCGAAATCAAGGACATGGTCGGCAACGTGACCGTGACCAACGTGCGCGACAACGTCAACATCAAGCTCTCGGATGCGTCAGCCGCCGAGCTTGCGCACCGGCCCATCGAGTACGACACCGGCTTCACGCTCCTGCCTGGCAAATACATGATCAAGTTCCTCGCGCGCGACGACGAAACCGGCCGCATCGGAACCTATCAGACAACCTTCATCATTCCCAACCTGAACAAAGAGACCCAGCGCGTGCCCATCAGCTCGGTCGTGCTCAGCAGCCAGCGCATCGATCAGAAGAATGCTATCTACGACGCGGCGAAAGCCAAGGATCGCGAAAAGGAAGAGGCCGTCAACCCACTCGTAGCCGACGGAAAAAAGCTGGTGCCCAGCGTCACGCGCGTCTTCAGCGCCAATCGCGAGCTGTACGTCTATCTGCAGGCTTACAAGCCGCCTGCAACACCTGCCGCTGCGCCAACTGCCGCGCCCGCCGATGCCACGCCCCCCGTTGTTCAGCCATTGATCGCCTTCGTGAGCTTCTACTCAGGTGACGCGCAGGTCTTCCGCACCACGCCCATCGCCGTTGCGCCCAACGCCGCCACGCGCCTCGGCGTCACCCCGCTCAGCTTTGACATCGGTCTCGCGTCGCTTGCGCCCGGCCAGTACCAGTGCCAGGTCACGGTCCTCGACCCGGCAAGCTCGAAAGCAACTTTCTGGCGCGCCCCCATCGTCATCGCACAGTAAGCTGTCAGAATTTTGCAGCGCGAAGCGCCAGGCCGTAGGCCACGGAAGTGAATTCGTTACCGCCGCGGATGCGATCCGTACCAAAACGGCTTGCAAAAATGCGACGCACGGCGGGTACGAACGAACTGCCGCCAGTGAGAAAGACGCAATCCACCTGCTGTGCTGACACGCCGCTCACGGCCAGCAGCGAGTCCACGCAGTGCTCAATGGAGGCCAGATCTTCTGCAATCCACTCCTCAAACTCGCGGCGTGTGACCGGGATGCGCAGGTCAACGGTGGACGAGTGCGGGCCGCCGTCACGAAAACGAAATTCGGCCTGCTCGCTGCGCGAAAGCTCAAATTTCACCTGCTGCACGGCCTGATGGAGCTGATAGCCGAGGTCGCCATCAATGACAGCCATGAGCGCGGCAATTTTCTCCGGCTCAAGGGCACGTGCGTATGCGCTTTTCAGAATCTCGCGCACATTATTCGTTCGCAAAAAAGAAAGATAGTGCCAGCGCTCGAGGTTGGCATAAATCCACGCGGGTACTGCAGGCAGAATTTTGTTGAGTGAGCGGGCCTCGGAGTTGGATCCAAGCGCGGGCGAAACCAGCTTGTGCACAATGCGGGCGTCAAATGCGTCTCCGGCAAGGCCCACACCGGTGTTGCCCAGCAGGTCGGACGCTTGACGGCCGTGGCGGTTGATTCCCGGCCCTACGCGGAGCAGCGAAAAGTCGCTGGTGCCTCCGCCGAAGTCGCCAATCAGGATCAGTTCGTCGTGATCCAGCGTGGACTCGTACGCATAGGCCGCACCCAGTGGCTCCATTTCAAACTGGACATCTTCAAATCCTGCGGCAAGGAAAGAATCGCGCAGGCGGCTCACGGCAAAGTCATCGTCTTCCTCGCAGTCCGCGCCCACAAAACGCACCGGACGGCCCACAGTGGCGAAGCGAATCTCTTGTCCGAATTGTTCTTCGGCATGTCTGCGGAGGTCTGAGATGATTCGCGCTACCAGTTCTTCCACGCGATGGCGTCGACCGAAGATCTCCGTGCCGGTGAGCGTGCGGCTGGAGAGATGCGACTTCAGTGACTGGATGAGGCGGCCTTTTTCTTCGGCATCCAGATAGTGCTCAATGGCCTGCGGACCGGTGTATCCGTGGGCGCGCTTCATGCCGCTCGCGGTTTTTACCTGCTCCAGATACAGCACCGAGCGAAAGGATGGAATTGCTTCGCCGCGGAAGGAAAACGAGACCAGTTGGATTTGCCCGTCGGGCCCGGCAAGCGCTACGGAGCTGTTAGTGGTGCCGAAGTCGATACCAACCGCGCCCTTTCGAATATGGGAGACCTTGGGAGCATGAGAAGCCGGTTTTGCTGCGCGAAAATCCATTTTCTAATTATGGCCTTTTCGCGCCGATGGCAAAATGGCGGGTAGGGTGTTCACTACAGCCAACACGGTCCTCCACTGCAAAGGGCCGGCTCTCGGCTTAACTTCCCACAAGCGCGTTCATTGCTTCAAATCGGACCAGCAAAATTAACGCAGGCCTCAATGCGTGGCTCGGACTGATAGCTCCAATTGAGAAAAGCCATCCCTCACTGGCTCAATTTAGAACCGGGACCAGGTATGCTTCCATCCTGGGGGGAACGGCGTTGTCGCATCCTTACCCAGGCAGAGGTCCTGATCATGGAACAGAATTTCGCCGCAATAATTCTTGGTGGAACCGGACAAGTCGGCGGTGCAGCCGTCGCGGAACTGCTGGCAACTTCGGAATGCCGGCAAGTGGTGATGGTCACCAGAAAGCCCATTGCGGCGCAATCGCGGGTGCGCAACGTCGTGCTTGATACTGGCGCTGCCGACTTTGCCGAGCGCACTGCCGCCCTTGCTCGTGAAGTTTTAAGCCAGGGTCCCGTCAGTGCAGTGAGCTGTGTGGGTGTCGGTTCTGGATCGATGCGCTGGAGCGAAGAAGAATTGCAACGACTTGAGATCGGCGTCGTCGGTGCCTTTGCCCGTGGCTGCCATGATGCCGGGATTGCCCAGTTCTGCCTGCTTTCTGCGGCAGGAAGCGCAGCCCGCAGCCGGATTCGCTACGCGCGAGTCATGGGCATGAAGGAAGACACTGTGCGCAATGTCGGCTTTGCGCGCCTTGCTATATTTCGTCCCGGCATCATTGTCGGCAACGCCCACACCCCGGCCTGGGCCGGTTGGTTGGGAAGCCTCGTGCCTGGGGCGTTTGGCAATATCGATCAGCGAATTCTCGGTCGCGCCATCGCCGCGGAGATAGCTTTGCACAATCGAGAGGTTGGTGAAGTTACCCGCGAAAATGCTGCAATGAAAAAACTCGCTGCGCAGCTCCGATAGCGTGCCATAGGAATTCTTGTATGGGATCTAGGCGAAATGAATAGTGAGAGAAAAACCGGAAGAACGATACCTCTTGGTTCCGGATGACCATCATCCGTGCTGCATCTGACCTACCCCATCACCGTTACAGCAACCAGCGGAACGCTGCAGCACACGGTCACAGTCAACCTGACAGTGGAGTAGAGAACTTCATGAGAACACTTTACCGCTTCCTCTCTCCACTTCTATTTCGTCCGCGAATCGAGGTGCAAGAATCGCGATCAGAGAATAGCCTGCAAAATGCCGATAGGCGCAATAATCTGAGAGCGCTCTCCACTCCATTGCGGTCAGAAAATCCTGGATTTTGCGGGGAAATTCAAGAGATTCAAGTGAACTATGTCTTCTAGGAGATTGATCCTAAATGTCATGGCGGAGAGGGGGAGATTCGAACTCCCGATACGCTTTCACGTATGACCGCTTTCGAGGCGGTTCCATTCAACCGGGCTCTGGCACCTCTCCGGGACTCTTCCATCATAACAAGCCAGCTAATAAGAGTCCATCGCTTCGCGGGCCTTGTCATGGACACCAGGAACCAGATGGGCATAGCGCATGACCATTGTTAGCCGCGTATGTTCGCCGCGCGGATGAGAGCATGCTCTCGCGGCTGCTCGTCGAAACCGGCATCCTTCTGGCAGCTTCGCGCTCGAACCCGGCGACGGTCCTCCGGATGCAGCCAGCACGTACAAGGTAGACACCGATGCCATTGCCCTCAAAGTGAAGCAGGAGTTTGCGGCCAAAGAGAAGGCTGAGAAGACCACGCAATCCTCCCCAAAGGCTGGCAAAAAGGCGGCCTGACAAACAAAGCTCGAAGGGGCAGCGCTTCGCTGCCCTTCTTTTTTTGCTGCCCGAAATTCGCGCAGGGAGAACCCGTGGAGCTTTCTACCTGCACCCTTATCCCGCTGCCGGCCCCCGCTCGCCGGTTGCGCTGCAGGAGTTAAGTTCCTCCTCCTGCACCCTCCCTGAGATTTGACGTTACTTCATAGCCATCCCGGTAAGCTGCTCGCAGGCGTTCATAAAAGAGTCCTGAAGGCTATGATCGAGCGCTGCTGCCAGTGCAGGTTCTGATTGAAGATGGTAGAAATACTTTCCTGAAACACGGACGGCGGGGTCGTCGCTTACTGCCAGCCAGGCCTGAGTGCGGTGGGCTTGCTTAAGGTCGTCGTTTGCGCCGGGGCCGCCCATTTTGGTTGCCACCCAGCCGGGCGTCATCGCATTACACAACACATCGGGGTACTGACGCGCCATCGCAAACGCGAGCAGAAGGTTGTGCAGCTTTGAATCGGAATAGGCCTGCAGACCATTCCAGGCCCTGTTCTCCCAGTTCAGATCGCGAAGGCTCGGATCGCCATCCTTATGCAGACCGGAACTGATGTAGACCAACCGCTTCGGTGGGGATATGAGCGCGGTGAGGACGTAGGGCGCGAGGCTATTGATGGCGAAGACATGGGCGAATCCGTCCGCCGTGTTGACGCGCCGCGGTTCCTGATAACCCACCGCTGCGTTATGAATGATCGCGTCGAATGTTCCAAGAGCATTCGCTTGCTCCGCGACGGAATGCATCTGCCGCAGGCTGGAAAGATCACCGACCACCACAGCTTCGGCCTCCGGCAGCTTGCGATGTGTTTCCGCGGCGCGCTCCTCGCTACGCGCGTGCAAAACCACGGTGTGGCCTTGCGCCACCAGCAGTTGTGCGGCCATAAGGCCGAGGCCATCAGATGATCCAGTGATGAAAATGCGACTCATATTGCTTGCTCCTTCATGTTGCCCAGTCGTTCTTTTGCGGAGGGAAAAAGTTCCAGAGCGCGTCGACCAATCGTTTGCAACTGTTCGGGCACGATGCCAGGGAAATCGAGTAAGGCCCTTGGATTGGTCTCCATCGTGCAGTCTGTCGAGCAGGGCACGCCACAGTCAGAGCCATACACGAGGCGATCGGGACTGGTATCCAATCTCAACGGCGATCGATGACGCATACACCGTTTGTGCCTTTCAAAAGCGGTTGAGTCTCCCTGTTTTCACGGCTGGAGACTCAAGCCTGGATCGTTCTCTCGTACAGACGTGAAGCTATGCCTGAACCAATGACCCGATGACCTCCGATAGCTCTGTCATGCCTTTCCGAACCGTGTGCCGTTCTCCCTCGAAATCGATCCATCCTTCGTTGAAGCCGTCGATCATACGGATGCGTGGCAGGGGGTAGGTCATTCCTTGCGAACGAAACAGTTCTTCCCAGCTCGATCGAGGCACAATTTCAGTTCGCACCGGAGTGCCAAGTGCGCTCTCAAAAGCCGCTGCCACATCGGCAGCTGAGTACCGCTCATGAGCTTCCAGCTCGACGACCCGTAAACCCTGCCAGGTTTCACCGAGAAGCTCCAAAGCGATTTGAGAGATGTCCTTCGTCGCGATCATCGGAATCTTGTGATCGAGCGGTTGCAGAAAGCTTCGCACCACTCCGGTTTTGGCGGAAGTGACATCCCAGGATGCGTTCTCCATAAACCACGCCGCCCGCAGAAACGCCACCGGCACGGAAACCGTGCGAAGCATGGCTTCGGTTATGCCGGAGTTGTTGAGCAGATTGAACTCAACGACGTGCGCGCCTACGGTCGACAGGAATACGACCTTCTCCGGCTGCGCCATTTCGATGGCCTCACGAATCGCAGCCGCATTCCGTTCGGCATCCGGAAATCCTGGTTCGGGATCGTAATTGGGCGGCGTCATCAGGAACACTCCTTCGGCGCCGCGAAATGCTTCCGTCAGTGCTGTTGCGTCGTCGAGGTTCGCGATGGAAATCTCGCAACCCTTGGCGGCCCACTCCTCTCCTTTTGCGGCGGTCCGAACGACGGCCCGTACCTTGTGTCCCTCTGCGAGAAGCGTGGAAGCAATCTGGCCGCCGACCTTTCCCGTAACGCCGGTAATGACAAACATGAATCCTCCTGTTTCGAGCGGAAAGCTCAGAACTGACTATCTGATGGCGGAAAGAATAGCTGCGTTTCATGCATGAAAAGCATAGTAGTATTGCTGTTAGAGCGATAATCATGTCATTTGACGAACATACTCTAAGCGACGCGCATGTGTTCGCTGCGGTCGTCCGAAACGCAAGCTTTGCAGGCGCCGCCAGAGCCATGAAGCTCTCTCAATCCGTGACGAGCCGCGCCGTTGCGCGCCTTGAGAGGCGTCTTGGGGTGCGGGTCTTGGACCGAACCACCCGATCTGTCGCTCTGACCGACGAGGGCCGAACTCTCTTGGAGCGATTGGAGCCGCTGCTGGACGGTTTTGAGGAGGCCTTTGCTTCCATTGCGGAAAAACGATCGAAAGTTCAGGGGAAATTGCGTGTGAAGATGCACCCTCTGCTTTCGCATGTCATTCCCGGCGCTCAACTCAAAATTTTCCTTGAAAGTTATCCAGACCTGTCAGTCGAACTCATCAGCAGTGACCGGGTGGGAGATTTGGTCAGCGAGGGTATCGACCTTGCTCTTACCGTAGGCGATTTACCCCCTTCGAATTTCATCGCAAAGAGGCTTTTGAACACACGGGTCATCACCGTAGCGGCTCCCGATTACATCGCCACACACGAGAAGATCAACGATCCTGGCGATCTTATCCGTGGGAGGCATACCCTCATCGATTACCGCAACCCCGAGACCGGCAGACCCTTCCCTTGGGAACTCCATCGGGGACGAAAAATCGTGAAGATCGACACGCCCGGTAAGTTGATCGTCAGCGACATCGTCAGCTTCCATCGGATCTGCACCTCGGGCTGGGGCATCGCTCAAGTTCTTGAGATCGCAGTCAGACCCATGCTTTCATCGGGCGCACTGGTCGAAGTCCTGCCTGACTGGGGTGATGAGCGCTTTCCCATTCACGTCATTTATTCGTCGCGGAACTACGTTCCTCCCAGGACGCGCGCCTTCCTGAATTTCATTTCATCTGCCGTAGACGAGAGGCCATAGGCGACAGGAAAATCGCCTTTGCCGGCTGATTCGTGATGACGGTGAGTCAAGCGGGATCGAGAAAAGCAGCTTAGCTCAGCCGGCGAACATCTTGCGTCAACATCTTCTTGAATGTCCCGGGAAGGAGCCTGCGGAGTTGCCCGAGGCGCACGGGACCAGATGGCAACGCGCACAGTATTTGCACCCTCCACTTACTTTGGAAAAGCACTGCGGCTGCAATCGTAGCGCTGTGTACATATTTTGTGTCTGTTGATTCATCCGAGTTGTCAGAACTTTGGCAGTTGCGGCGTATCCCATCCACCGCCGACGGCTTTTACGAGGAGGACGCTGGCATCCATGCGACGACGCTCAATGTCGATGTCATTGCGCTGATTTGTCAGGAGCACCGTTTGTGCCGTGATGACCTGAAGGTAGTTGTCTACGCCGCCCTCATACCTTTCGTTGAAGGGTCGAAGCGATTTCTCGGCAGATGCCGTGGCCTGTTGCTGTTGTCGCGACTCCTTCTCAAGAATGCGCAAGGCGGTAAACAGCGCGTCACATGCAAAGTAAATGCTATCTCAAAACTGAATAGTCTCTCGTAGCTGGAAGAAGCAATGGCAAGTTTCGGTCGCTATATATGGGAGTACGCGAACGAGAAGGGCGACCTGCGCCTCGAAGACTTCACTCGCCATCGTTGCGACCTCCAGCGTTGAATAGTTCGATCGGAAGCGTGATCTGATAGCGCGAGTCGAAGTGGCCTTGGGGAGCGAGTTGACGCTTTCCTTTCCCGAGATAGATGGAAGACTGATCCAGATCTTTGAACCAGGCATGTCCATGCCTGTCCGCGTACCAGAGAAAGAGGCGCTTTACCTTCACACTCTTGCATTCCCGCAGGAGCTTTCCCAACAGTTGAGGACGGAGATTGGCTAAGCGGAAATTGGTATTTGGTGCAGTACAGTGCAGTCCCAGGTGAGAGAATCCGCTTGTGATGTCATTGAAAATGAGGGAATTATCGAAGTTTGGTATTCGGTGCGGCACAGTGCGGCCCCGAAAGGGACCGCTCACTGGATTTCGAGGCGGGTGCATTCAACCACTCTGCCGCCTCTCCATATCGATTGGACTCTCTTAGTCTAATGGGTCAGCATCCGCATGGAATGCCGCGACAGCCCAATATGCTTCCTGAGCATCACACACTCCCGGAATGATACTGTACCCTTTGATTGCGTTTCGCCGAAAAGATACCGCACAGGAGCAAGCCCATCCCATGATGGAATTCCACATCGCGCGAGCCGTGCGCCAGCGCTACCACTTCGACGAAACCCTGTTCTCCTTTAACGGCAACGTCGTCTTTGCCTCGCTCTCCGCCTGCCGTGACTTCGCGCATCGCATGAATCTCGTCCGCGAAGTGGAAATACACCCCGAGCTCACCGTCCACGCCGGCCAGCTTTACGCCATGGGCCTCATCGACGAGGCCAGCCACGCCCTCATTGCCCGCTACCGTGAGCGCTTCGATCCTGAATTTCTCACCAGCGCGCTCGATTGGTTCGCCGGACAGGTCGGCGGCGCAGAGGTCGACAAGCTTCTCCTCACCTTTGTCGAACAGTTTCCCGGCTCCACAGTCATCCGCGGCGAACAGACCTCACTGCAGTGGCTCGTTGCCTCCACCTCAGGCCGCCCGCATCGTGAAGTCGCTCTTGAAGAGCTTCTCCTGCTCTGGACTGCCAACCATAATCTCGCTTTCCAGCCCTTCAACGAGCTCTTCAACGACTCCGCGCTCGCGCAATCCACCGTCTACCGTGAAGTCGCAGAGCAGCTTCCCGACTACTTCGCCACGCGCCCGCTCATACCCATTGAAGGCGCCGAGCCGCTCGATCTTCTCTCGCTCCTCACAGCCCCCGCGCAGGCCGCACCCACATCGCTTCGAGCGCAGCTTGAGCACCTGCGCCAGCTTTGGAAGCCGTTGCTCGGCGAATCCCTAGATCGCTTCCTTCTCGTAGCCGGAGAAGTCCTTCACGAAGAAGAGCTAGCTATCTGGATGCAGTTCAACCCACCGGCTGTTCAAGCCAAGGCCGCCGCAGCACAGGCCGCACAGCAGCGCGAGTTAGCCCGCCAACAAGGTCTTCATCAAGACTGGGGCGGTCTTGAAAGCCGCGCGGAAGTCCCCACCTACGGCGATCCCGCGCAGGAATACGAAAAGTTCTCACCTGACACCGCCTGGATGCCGGAAACGGTGATGATCGCCAAGAGCACCTACGTCTGGCTCGCCCAGCTCAGCAGGGCGCTCGGCCGTGAAATCACGAAACTCGATGAAATCCCCGACGAAGAGCTCGCCACTCTCGCAGCCCGCGGCATAAACACTCTCTGGCTCATCGGCGTCTGGGAGCGCAGCCGCGCATCGCGCACCATCAAGCTTCTCATGGGCAACACGGATGCAGTAGCCTCCGCCTACTCGCTCTTCGATTACCGTATTGCCGACGATCTCGGCGGCGATCCCGCCTACACGCGCCTCCGCGATCGCGCCTACCATCACGGCATCCGCCTCGCCAGCGACATGGTTCCCAACCACATGGGCATTGACTCGCCCTGGGTAGTTGACCACCCCGAGTGGTTCATGGCCCGCGGCGACTCGCCCTACCCGGCCTACAGCTTCAACGGCCCCGACCTCTCCGCCGATCCCCGCGTCGAAATCAAAATCGACGACAAATACTTCTCGCAGGAAGACGCTGCCGTAGTCTTCCGCCGCCGTGACAACCACACCGGCGACATCCGTTACATCTACCACGGCAATGACGGCACCAGCTTCCCCTGGAATGACACCGCGCAGCTCGACTACATGAACCCCGACGTCCGCGAGCATGTCATCCAGACCATCCTTCACGTCGCGCGTCTCTTTCCCGTCATCCGCTTCGATGCCGCCATGACACTCGCCAAGCGCCACTTCCATCGCCTCTGGTTTCCTGGCCCCGGCGCAAGCGGTGCCATCCCTTCACGCGCCGAATACGGCATGACCCAGGCCGAATTCGATCGCTACATGCCGCAGGAATTCTGGCGCGAAGTAGTTGATCGCGTCGCCGTCGAAGTCCCCGGCACACTGCTTCTCGCGGAAGCCTTCTGGCTCATGGAAGGCTACTTCGTCCGCACCCTCGGCATGCACCGCGTCTACAACTCGGCCTTCATGGTCATGCTCCGCGATGAAGACAACGCCAACTACCGCACCGTCCTCAAAAACACCATCGAATTCGATCCCGACATCCTCAAGCGCTACGTCAACTTCATGTCGAACCCCGACGAGCGCACCGCCATCGACCAGTTCGGCAAAGGCGACAAGTGCTTCGGCGTCGCAGTCCTCATGGCTACGCTTCCCGGCCTGCCCATGTTCGGCCACGGCCAGATTGAAGGCTTCACCGAAAAATACGGCATGGAGTACCGCCGCCCGCGCTACAACGAAGACCCTGTTCCCTCGCTCATCGCGCGCCATCAGCGTGAAGTCGCCCCGCTCCTCAAACTCCGCCGCCTCTTCGCGGAGTCCGTCCACTTTCTCTTCTACGATTTCGTGCAACCCTCCGGTGCCGTCGACGAAAACATATTCGCCTACTCCAACCGGGCCGGCAACGCGCGCGCGCTCGTCGTCTACAACAACGCTTACAGCTCCACACGCGGCTCCATCCGCCAGTCTGTCCCTTATGCTGACAAGTCCACCGGCACGCTCCGCGAGCAGTCTCTCTGGCAAGGCCTTGGCTTCAACGCCGCGGATAACATGCCCAGTGCCATCGTCGCCTTCACTGACTCGCTCACGGGTCTTGAATATCTCATCCGTTCCACGGAACTCGCCAACCGCGGCGTAACGTTCTCGCTTCATGCTTATGAATCCCGCGTCCTGCTCAATTGGCGCGTCCTTCATGTATCGGCGCACAAGCCCTGGGACAAACTCTGCGACCAGCTCGCAGGCGCAGGCGTGCCGCATCTTGAAGACGCACTCGCCAACTACGAGCTCCGTCCCGTCCACGCCGCCATCGCCGCCGCGCTGGACCCCGTTCTCGTCCGCCACCTCGCAGGCAACGCCACCATCACACCCACGCTCATGCCTGCGGCCGCCATCCCCGCCTCTGCCGCAAAGAGCAGGGAACTGGGCGCTTATCTCGATGACGCATGGTCTCGGGTTGAATCGCTCTTCGTTCAGGTCCGCTCCGCGCAAACCCGCACTGTAACGCCGCAGCCTGAACAGCCAGAGCCGTCTGAAGAAGATCTCACAGAAGAATCGGCAGCCTTCCGTAAACTCATCCGCGCAGCCCTTCGCATCCCATCGCTTGAGGCCGCATTCCCCGCCCCCTGGCCAGCCGCCGCGCGCCGTATTCTACCGTCAGCCAGTCCGCTCACCGCTTCCACGGCGCTCTGGGGCCCAGTGCTCGCCTGGTGCATCCTGCAAACGCTCGCCGAATCCGTTAACGCACGGAATCCAGAAGCGGAAGCACTTGTTCTCTTTGATCGCCTCCGTCTCCGCGAGCCATTCGCCAAAGCCTTCCAGGCCCTCGGGATGGAAAGCAACGATGCCTGGCGCGCCGCAGCCCGCATCAAAATCCTGCTGCTCGTTCAGACTCAAGCCGAAAACATAGAAGCCGAATCGCCCATCATCCCGCGCGATCTTTGGCACGATCCAGACTTCCGCTGGCTCACCGGCATCCACGAAGCCGAAGGCCACGAATACATCGTCCGCGAACCGTATGAAGAGCTGCTCTGGTTCCTCCATCTCCCGGACCTGCTCGCGCTCGCCGCGCAGTCAGTGCCAAACCTGTCCGCGATTAAACAACTCGTCCAGAAGCTGGAAAAGAACCTCGCCGCTCTCGAGGCCGCAGGCTATCGTCCCGACAAACTGATCGTACCCGAACTCGTTGAAGAGTCTGAATCCCCCGCCGAACCCGTCGCAGAATCAATCTTGAAACCAGCCGACGAACCCATCGAAGAGCCAGGCTCCGAAGAACCAGAATCCGAAGCAACAGAGCCGCAATCGGAGCCGGAAACAATCGACACGTCTCAACTCAAACCGGAACCGTCCGCGCTCGCTGCTGAAGCAAGAGAAGATTCCGAAGCTGAATCGGAAGATGAACTGAAAGACAAGAGCGAAGACAAAACTGAATCGGATCAAGAAAAGGAAGAATAATCTAAAACCTATGGAACGCTTCTGCGCCAATTGCCACGCTGTTCTTGCCGAAGAAACCAAGGCCGACTGGTGTCCAGCCTGCGGTGGCGCGCTCCTCGAACGCGCATCCGATCCCGCACTCCATCCCGCCGCCGCAGGCAAGCCGGAAGTCGATCACCGCGGCATAATCCTGCCCCGCCGCCACGCCCTCGGCGGTATCATCACGCCACAGTAGCTTTCAAGGATTCGTATTCAGGCCAGCCGCAATCGCCAACCGCTCCTGCCGCTCATCGAATGTCCAGAAGCTCCGCGCCCCAAGCTCCAGCGCACATGCCACGTGCAGCGAATCCAGCGTTCGCACCCCAAGCGTCGGGCCAATATTGTTGCGCCAGCGCAATACTCCGTCCCCATGCCGTATCAGGTAAATCCACTTCAATCCAAAGGCCACTGTCGCAATCGCGCTCGAAATTGCTCCACGCAACCTTTGCATCTGCAGTAGAGATTGCTTTGCGAAATACATAATGTTGAATCGCATGAGCTGCTTCAGCACGGTTTAGCGGAGTAATCCATGTTATAGGCTGCTCCGCCATTCGGCGAATGACCTCAGGAGAGTGTGAGTCTCGAATGTAAGGAGCAACCAGAAAGCTCGTATCCACACAGATACTCAATAGCGGCTATTCTCCCGCTCTTCAATGAGCATTTCCACCGCCGGAATCACCCGGTCGCCGAATTGCGCCTTCAATCGTGCCGCAAAATCCGGCCACACTACATTCTTATGCTTCTCAAGCTGCTCAGGTGTAGGTCCCACTGGCCTCATCGATTGTTCCGGCTCAATCCGCCCAAGCACACGGTTCCGCTCCCGCAGCTCCACCGTCTCTCCGGCGGCCAGCCACGCCTTCAACTGCTTCGTATCCCGCAACTGCCGAAGATTCACGCTATGCATAGTTAAATTGTGACATAAAATGTGTCACATCGCCATTCATCCAGCCACCTACTCGTACCGCAGCGCCTCCGCCGGCAATATCCTCGCCGCAGCCTGCGAAGGATACAGCGTAGCCAGCAGCGAAACTCCCAGCGCCACCACTGCCACCAGTACGCCATCCACCAGCCGCGGCGCAAACGGCAGCCGGTCAATCGCATACACCTCCGCCGACA
>Ga0116129_1000664_pt1 | contig 20849 bp, 16 predicted proteins | sample June2015DPH_17_2_FD_89732 | JGI IMG/M metagenome (GOLD analysis project Ga0116129, IMG submission 89732) | Peatland microbial communities from SPRUCE experiment site at the Marcell Experimental Forest, Minnesota, USA - June2015DPH_17_10 | ecosystem: Environmental > Terrestrial > Soil > Wetlands...
CGGGACTTCGAAGGCGTCGTCGACTTCCGCCGGGCTGATGCGCAACGTGAAGCCGGGCCTGACCCGCGCCACCGTCGGCAGGATGCGAAAGCCGAAGCTCGTACCATAAAGGTCAAGGTAGCCGATCGGATCGACGAATTCACGCGTGAGGCCAACTTCCTCGGCCGCCTCGCGCAACGCCGCATCGAGCGGGGAGGCATCCGTCGCGTCGATCTTGCCGCCCGGAAAGGAAATCTGGCCGGCATGTTCGTTGAGATGGGCGGAGCGCTGAGTCAACAGCACCGTCGGCTGCGGACGATCGATGACCGCGATCAATACCGCGGCGGGGCGGATCGGCTGTTCGCGCGCCAGGATCGCGAGCATCCGATCCGTGCCCTGATCGCCACTGGCAGGAATCAGATTGGGATCGGTCAGGCCAGGGGGAATTTCGAAACGCAGACGCGCACGAGCCCGCTCGAAAAATTCCGCCGAACTGATTGCGGCGGGATTGTTCTCCGCCATCGCCTCGCTCAACTAATGCCCCCTCACCTCTTCCGCATCCGCCATCGCAAAGAATGCGCCGGCCGATGCAACCCCGAACATCTGGCGACCATCGACCATCCGCTCCTCGCCGATGTCAACCAGATCATAATAAAGCGAACGCGTGACTTTTGCCCATAGGTCGGCACGGACATGCAGATAGGGCGTCAGCCCGCCCTCGGCGGAGGCTTCGAACCGCAGCGGATGCGCCGGATCGCACGCCACCCAGTCGTCCACATTGGTACGAAAGCGCAAGGACCGCCCCTCCTCGCTCTGTTCCCTAAGCATCTCAACGGCCATAAACGGCGCGTCGTCGACGCGGATGCCGACCTTCTCGACCGGGGTCACCAGAAAGTGCTTGCCGTCCTCGCGCTTGAGGATGGTCGAAAACAGCCGGACCAAAGCTGGCCGGCCGATTGGCGTCCCAATATAATACCAGGTGCCGTCGGCCGCGATTCGCATATCGAGATCGCCGCAAAACGGCGGATTCCATAGATGCACCGGGGGCAGGCTTTTTCCGGCCTCGCCGGCTTTTGCAGCTCCCTGCGCCGCAGCCGTGAGACCTTCAAGGCTTTGAACCGGTTCCCGCCCTTGCTTCGCCATGGTTTGCCGTGAGTTTGAGCGCCTGAATATTGGAACGCTTGAACCGATGCTTGGTTTGGCACGATTGGTGCAAGCTAACAATTATCCTGCAATTATCCTGATACGGGCATCGCGGCGCGTTTTTTGGACGAATTCGGCCGTATTTCCCAGGACCAAGTCGCCACAACGTGATGCCGTCGATGCCCCGGAATGCCGATAATGTGGGGATAGTTTAATTCAACGAATACGCGACCTTCGCGTGAGTTTAGCATAGGCTCGACGAAACTAGTGGAGTGGATTTGACATTCGCCATCAGCCCAGCCGCGAATACGTGAAGCGAATGTCAAATCCGAAACTCCACTAGAAACTTGAATTTGCTAGTGGCGGATCATGCTTGAAGTTTGAGGAGAACAGAATGGCTGGTGCAGACATGGTCGGTTCGAGCAGTGTCGAGAAACTCGAGGACGTCATCGTCCGTTCGGCCGAGCAAGTCGCCGGTCAGATCCGCAGCGCCAGGGAAGCGATTTCCACCGTTATCTTCGGTCAGGATCGAGTCATCGAAAATACGCTGGTAACGATCCTGTCAGGCGGTCACGCGCTTCTGATCGGTGTGCCCGGTCTCGCCAAGACCAAACTGGTCGAAACCTTGGGCATCACGCTCGGGCTTGATGCCAAGCGCATCCAGTTCACGCCGGACCTGATGCCGTCAGACATCCTGGGTGCGGAAGTGCTTGACGAGAGCAACTCCGGCAAGCGCTCGTTCCGCTTCATCTCGGGGCCCGTGTTCGCGCAACTTTTGATGGCCGACGAAATCAACCGCGCCAGCCCTCGCACCCAATCGGCATTGCTGCAGGCCATGCAGGAACAGCACATTACGGTTGCGGGCGTCCGCCACGATTTGCCAAAACCCTTCCACGTGCTCGCGACACAGAATCCGCTTGAACAGGAAGGCACCTATCCGTTGCCGGAAGCGCAACTTGACCGCTTCCTGATGGAAATCGACGTTGATTATCCCGACCGCGATGCCGAACGGCGAATCCTGTTCGAAACCACGGGCGCCGAGGAGACCCTGGCGAAAGCGGCGATGGATGCCGAAACCTTGCTCACGGCACAGCGCCTGGTAAGGCGGCTACCGGTCGGAGATTCCGTCGTCGAGGCGATCCTGTCGCTGGTGCGCTCCGCACGCCCCGGCTCCGAAGGCGGGGAAGCCGGCAAATTGATCGCCTGGGGACCGGGGCCCCGCGCCAGCCAGTCCTTGATGCTTGCCGTCCGCGCACGCGCCCTGCTCGATGGCCGTCTGTCACCGTCAGTCGACGACGTGCTCGATCTGGCCGAGCCGATCCTCAAACACCGCATGGCGCTGACCTTCTCCGCTCGCGCCGAAGGCCGCACCATTCCAGACGTCATCAAACAGCTGAAGACGCGGATCGGCTGATGGTTGCAGCCGCCGAGCACGCCGCTAGTGCCGCCCATTTGAAGTTCCTGCACCGCAAGCGGCGAACTCCTTTCAGGAACTTCAAATGGAACAGCGGCACTAGAATTATAGATTTTGCTAGTGCCCATGACTTTTCGAAGTTCGTGAAAGGTAGGCGCTGAGGTGGAGCACGAACTTCGAAAAGTGGGCGCTAGCGAAGTCACAGCAGTCCGACGTGCCGATGGCGAAAGCCGAACGCTCGCCGCATCGCTGCCGCGCCTTGTGCTGGAAGCCCGGCGGATTGCGGCCAATGTCGTTCACGGCCTGCATGGACGGCGGCGCGCCGGCGCCGGCGAAAGTTTCTGGCAATATCGCCGCTTCGTTTCCGGCGAACCCGCCCAGCGCGTCGACTGGCGCCGCTCGGCGCGAGATGACCTTCTCTATGTCCGCGAGCAGGAGTGGGAAGCCGCGCACACCGTGTGGCTGTGGCCGGATCGTTCCCCATCGATGGCTTTTGCGTCGAAAGAGGCACGCGACAGCAAGCTGGAGCGCGCGCTGATTGTCGCCTTTGCACTCGCCGAACTTCTGGTCGAGGGCGGCGAACGGGTCGGAATACCCGGCCTCATCAGCCCGACCTCCAGCCGCAGCATTATCGACAAGATCGCGCAGGCGATGCTGCACGACGATGCGGCCCGTCTCAGCCTGCCGCCATCCTTCGTGCCATCGCCGCTTTCCGAAATCGTGATACTGTCTGATTTCTGGTCTCCGATCGGCGAGATACGCAGCATGCTTGCGGGATTGTCGGCGTCCGGCGCGCACGGCTCCTTGATCCAGGTCGTCGATCCCGCGGAAGAAACCTTTCCCTATTCGGGACGCGTCGAATTTGTCGAACCCGAAGGCGGCAATGTCATTGTCGCAGGACGCGCGGAAAGCTGGGCGAGCGATTACGTCGCGCGGGTCGCGCTTCATCGCGAGCAAATTCGCACGGAGACCGGCAAGCTCGACTGGTTGTTTTCAACCCACACCACCAGCCGTTCGGCGGCCGAGTTGTTGCTGTTCCTGCATTCGGGCATGATGGTCAGCAAAGCAAGTGCGCGCGGCGTAACAGTCAAAGCGGGGCGTAGCGCATGATCGCAGGCCTGCCGCTCTCCTTTGCCGAGCCGATGCTGCTGTTCGGTCTTTTGAGCCTGCCCGTGCTGTGGTGGCTGTTGCGGGTCATGCCGCCGCGGCCGCGGCGCATCGAGTTTCCGCCGACACGGCTGCTGTTCGATATTGCGCCGAAGGAGGAAACGCCTTCGCGTACGCCATGGTGGTTGACGGCGTTGCGCCTGGCCGCTGCGGCACTGATCATTCTGGCTGCGGCGGGACCGATCTGGAATCCGCCTGCCGGTGCCTCGACCTCGCGCGCGCCGCTCGCCATCCTGATCGACGATGGCTGGAGTGCGGCCTCCAGTTGGGATTCGCGTGTAAAAGCCGCGGACGAACTGATTTCCAATGCCGATAACGACCGCCGCGGCATCGCTCTCATCCCGCTGTCGGAGCCTGCGCGCGACATCACGATCATGCCGGGCGGCACGGCACGTGTCGCCCTGCGTCAGCTTTCGCCCAAACCCTATTCGATCGAGCGGGTCGAAACCTTAGGGCTCATCGATCGCTTCCTGAAAGCGACTGGCGATTGCGAGATCGTCTGGCTGTCGGATGGTGTCGATAGCGGACGCGGCGCGGAGTTCCTCCAGGGCCTGAGCAAGGTCGCGGGCGACCGGACGCTGACGGTGTTCGAGGGTGGAACGCCGCCTGCGCTGGCGCTGGCGGCTGCTGAAAATGCCGCGGCCAAGATGACGGTGAAGGTACTTCGCGCCGGCGGCGACATTGGTGGCGGCATGGTGCGCGCACTTGACCAGAAAGGCTCGCCGATCGGGGAAGCGCGCTTTGCATTTGCGCCGGGAGAGCGCGAAACCGAGGCGTCGTTCGATCTGCCGGTCGAACTGCGCAACGACATCGCGCGGCTCGAAATATCCGGCGAGCGCTCGGCAGGTGCGGTTCAGTTGCTCGACAAACGATGGCGCCGCCGCGCCATCGGCATAGTCAGCGGATCGAGCAGCGATACGGCGCAACCGTTATTGGCATCGACATTCTATCTCACGCGGGCCCTGGCGCCGTTTGCCGATGTCCGGCTCGGCGATCGCGGCGCGCCACAACAGGCGATCTCGGAATTTCTCGACCAGAAGCTCCCGATGATCGTGCTGGCGGATGTCGGCACCCTGTCGCCGGAGATTCGCGAACGCATCAATGCGTGGATCGAACGCGGCGGCGTGCTGGTGCGCTTTGCCGGCCCGCGGCTGGCGCAAGCCGACGATGATCTGGTTCCGGTGAAATTGCGCCGTGGCGGACGAAGCCTCGGCGGCAGCCTGACCTGGGAAAAGCCGCAACACCTCGCGGCCTTCGCATCCGATGGACCGTTCGCCGGGCTCGCGGCTCCCAAGGACGTCACCGTCAACCGGCAGGTGCTGGCCGAGCCCGACGCGGTGTTACCGACAAAAAGCTGGGCATCGCTGGAAGACGGCACGCCGCTCGTCACCGGCGAGCGCCGGGGCAAGGGATTACTCGCCCTGTTTCATGTCAGCGCCGATATGCGCTGGTCGGATCTGCCGTTGTCCGGCTCCTTCGTCGAAATGCTGCGGCGGATCGTCGATGTTTCCGGCTACGCGTCAAGCCCGGCTGCGGGCGCAGCGAGCGAAGCGAAAATCGAAACGGTCGCGCCGTTACGGACGCTCGATGGTTTTGGCGCGTTCGGACCGCCGCCTTCGACCGCCAAGCCGCTCGCCGCTGATTTCCGCGATCGGGCGACGCTGGATCATCCGCCCGGATTTTACGGCCCCGCCGATGGACCGCTCGCGGTGAATACGCTGGCGGCAGCGGACCGTGTCACGCCCCTCGATACATCGGTTCTGAACGCGCGGCGGGCCAATTACACCAATTCGGAGCCGCGCGACCTGCGCGGAATGCTGCTGTCGTCGTCGCTGGCCTTGTTCCTGATCGACGCCGTGGTGGTCGCCTTCCTGGCCGGCGGGATCGCTGGCCTGTTGCGTCGGCGCGCGGCGGCGGCTGCGCTAGTGCTGGCGCTGCTGTTGCCGATGGGCTTGCCGTCGCCGAGCAAAGCCGACAGTGCGGCCGACGACTTCGCCATCAAGGCCACCACGCAGACCCGTCTGGCCTATGTGGTGACCGGCAACGCCGACGTCGATTCCATCGTCAAGGCGGGCATGTCCGGCCTCACGCTGTTTCTCGCGCAGCGTACCGCGCTCGAGGCCGGCGATCCCGTCGGCGTGGACCCGGCGCATGACGAACTCGCCTTTTTCCCGCTGATCTACTGGCCGGTTGTTCCCGGCGCGCCGAAACCACCGCAGGAAGCGATCGATCGCATCGACGCTTACATGAAGCAAGGCGGCACGGTGCTGTTCGATACGCGCGACGCCGTCGAAGCGCCGCCCGGAGATAACGGCGCATCGCAAACGCCGGGCATGCAGGCGCTGCGGGAGATTCTCTCGTCGCTCGACGTGCCCGAGCTCGAACCGGTGCCGCGCGAGCACGTGCTGACCAAGACATTTTATCTCTTGCGCGATTTTCCCGGCCGGTTCGACACCGGCCAGACCTGGGTCGAAACGCTGCCGCGCGATGAAGATGAGGACGCCGCTTCGCATCCCGCCCGTGGCGGCGACGGGGTCTCGCCCATCATCATCACCTCCAACGATCTGGTCGGCGCCTGGGCGATCCGACCCGACGGACAACCGATGCTGCCCTTGTCGCCGGGCGAACCGCGGCAGCGCGAATTTGCCTTCAGGGCCGGCGTCAACATCGTGATGTACACGCTGACCGGAAACTACAAGGCCGACCAGGTGCACGCGCCGGCATTGATCGAACGGTTGGGGCAATGACCACCATGTTTGCCCACAGGTCCGCGCCATGAACTACGGCATCGCGTTTACCCCGCTGATCCCCTCGCCCGTGCTCTGGACGGCACTGGCCGCGATCGTCGTGATTGCGGGATTGCTGCTGCTGGGGCGCCCACGCGGCGCATGGCTGCGGCTGCTGGCGTTGGGTCTGCTCCTGCTGGCGCTCGCCAACCCGTCGTTCACCCGCGAGGAGCGCGAGCCGCTGTCCTCGGTGGCTACTGTCGTCGTCGACAAGAGCCCGAGCCAGAATTTTGGCGATCGCACGGCCGAAACCGCGCGCACGCAGCAAGCCCTGGTCGACAGCCTCAAGAAAATCCCCGGCATCGAAGTACGCGTGGTTGAGGCCGGCCAGGCCGATGGCGAGACCGATGGCACCAAGCTGTTCGGCGCGGTTTCCTCGGCACTCTCGGACGTGCCGGTCGATCGCGTCGCCGGCGCCTTCCTGATCACGGACGGACGCGTGCACGACATTCCGGCGAACGCTACTGCGCTCGGCTTTCAGGCGCCGCTCCACGCACTGATCACCGGCCGCAAGGACGAGCGCGACCGCCGCATTGCGATTTCGGCCGCTCCCCGCTTCGGCATTGTCGGGCAGGTGCAGACCATCACCTACCGGCTCGACGATCAGGGCGTCACTGGCCAGCGCGCCAAGGTCGTGGTGCGCGTCGATGGCGAGACCATCAACGAGCGTACGGTTGTCAGCGGCCAGACGGTCAATGTCGATATCGACATCAAGCATGCCGGCCAGAACATCGTGGAGATCGAGGCTTCGCCTCTCGAAAATGAACTGACCCTCGTCAACAACCGCGCGGTGGTGGCGATCGACGGCGTCCGCGACAAGCTGCGCGTGCTCCTGGTTTCCGGCGAACCGCATTCCGGGGAACGCACCTGGCGCAACCTTCTGAAGTCCGACGCCAGCGTCGATCTCGTGCACTTCACGATTTTGCGTCCGCCGGAGAAACAGGACGGCACGCCGATCAACGAATTGTCGCTGATCGCCTTTCCGACCCGTGAATTGTTTCAGCAGAAGATCAACGAATTCCAGTTGATCATCTTCGACCGCTATGCGCGCCAGGGCGTATTGCCGATCGCCTATTTCGACAACATCGCGCGCTATGTGCGCTCAGGCGGCGCGGTGCTGGTATCGGCCGGCCCCGACTACGCCTCGTCCACCAGCATCTGGCGCACCCCGCTGGACTCCGTGTTGCCGGCAGAACCCGTCGGCGTCTCCGAGAAGCCGTTCTATGCCGCGCTCAGCGACGTCGGCAAGCGTCACCCCGTCACGCGCGGCCTTGAAGGCTCCAACACCGATCCGCCGCATTGGAGCCGCTTCTTCCGCACGGTCGATACCCGCAACGCGACGAGCCCACCCGTGATGACGGGCGCCGACGGCAAGCCGCTGCTTTTGCTGTCGCGGTTCGGCGAAGGCCGCGTCGCCTTGCTGTTGTCCGATCATATCTGGCTGTGGGCGCGCGGCTATGAAGGCGGCGGCCCGCATCTCGACCTGCTGCGACGCATGTCACACTGGTTGATGAAGCAGCCGGAGCTGGACGAAGAGGCGCTGCATTTGCAGGTGCACGGCCATGATCTCGTCGTGCAGCGTCAGACCATGGCCGACAGCGTCGTGCCGGTGACGGTGACCTCGCCATCGGGAGCGACACGTGAACTGGCCTTGAGCGCCGGCGAGCCGGGAGTGTGGACGGCGACCATGCCAGCCAACGAGCTCGGCCTGTGGCAGGCCACCGACGGGACGCTGAAGGCGCTGATCAATGTCGGCCCGACCAATCCGAAGGAATTTTCCGAAGTCACCTCCACCACCGAAACGCTGATGCCGCTGGCACAGGCAACCGGCGGCGATGTGCGGCGCGTCGTCGACGGTTCCAGCATCGATCTTCCGCGCATCGTGCCGGTTCACGCCTCCAGCATTTTCCGCGGCGACGGCTGGATGGGTGTGAAAATGCGCGATGCGAGCGTCGTGAGAGGCGTCGGCGTTCTGCCCGTCTTTGCCGGTCTGATTGGTTTGTTGCTGCTGCTCGGCGCCTTTGCGGCGACCTGGCTGCGCGAGGGACGCTGACCTCGCCCGGCGCGACCGCGCCCGAGAAAACCGAGGCCTCCTGGTCGAGAGCCATAATTAACCGACAACTTTGTCCCACTGCGCGGGATTCGACGCTGATTGACCGAAATGAAGCCGCAAGCGGCCACAATCCTGCCTGCGCCGCCTTTGACCCAATGGCCGGCTCGGATAAGATGCCGCCACAGCTTAAAACTGGAGAAAGCTGCGGCTAGCGGCTAGACGATAAATGCGCTGGTTCCGGGACAATTTAAGGCGGGGATCATGGCTCGCGCTGCTCGCGCTAGTCGTCAACCTTGGCTTGTCCTTTGGTCACTTTCACGCGATCGACGATAGGCACGCTGAGAGTGGCTTGATCTCGCTGATCGCGGCTACGTCTTCTGATCATGACCGGACGCAAGGTCATCCCGGCGATAGCCAGGCTGATTGTCTCTGTCCGATCTGTACCGCTGTCTCGACGATCGCCAATGCGCTCGCCCCTGCGCCGCCCGTGTTGTGTGTGGAATTTGCCGGGGTTAGCCTCGATCGGCCAATTGAATCACTGCTGGTCTTCGCCGAGCGGCCAACTGCGGCTTTTCAATCGCGCGGGCCGCCGATTTCCTGACATCGATCCTTATTCTCCCGCTCCAGCACGGCATGCTGAGCCACGCTGCTAGCGGGCGGGGATTGGTCATTCGCGGCGCGAGCGTTACGCACCCCAACCGAGAATTGAGGGCATTCGCCGGGCGTCAGAAAGCCGACGGGGCGGCGCAATTGATTCACCGAAGAGAAAATAAGATGCAACAAAGCAATACGAACCACCAATCCGACGGGATCTGGCATTGGCGGATGCCCCGGATCGCGGCCAGCGCCTTCGCGGTCGTCGCCATGTTCCCGCTGCCCGCGCTTGCCCAGGAGCCAAATCCGCTACTGCCCCACAATCTGTCGCCGTGGGGCATGTTCCTCAACGCCGACCTCGTGGTGAAGGCGGTCATGGTCGGACTAGCCTTCGCCTCGCTCGTGACCTGGACGGTCTGGCTCGCCAAGACCATCGAACTCCAGGCCGCGAAAAATCTCGCGCGTCGCCGTCTTGCAATGCTGGAGCGTGGAGCGACTCTTTCAGACGCGGTGCGCGCCTGCGAGACGAAACGAGACGCTGTCGCGCAGCTCATCACCTCCACCGCGCGCGAGGCCGAGCTGTCCGATGATATCATCGACGACGGCTTCAAGGAGCGCGTCGCGCTGCGCCTGGAGCGCGTCGAAGCAGCCATGGCGCGACGATTGTCGCGCGGGGTCGGCATACTTGCCACCATCGGCGCGACCGCGCCCTTCGTCGGCCTGTTCGGTACGGTGTGGGGCATCATGAACTCGTTCATCGGCATTTCCGAATCCCACACCACCAATCTCGCGGTGGTGGCGCCCGGCATCGCGGAAGCCCTGCTTGCGACCGCGTTCGGCCTTGTCGCCGCGATCCCGGCCGTCGTGATCTACAATCATCTCGCGCGCGTGATCAGCGGCTACCGCACACTACTCGGTGACGCATCCGCGCAACTGCTGCTGATGGTCAGCCGCGGACAATTGCGCCGGGCAGCAGTGTTGCCGCGGGCCGCGGAGTAAGCAGATGGCCCTGCACGTATCTTCAGGTTCGAATGGCGATGATCTCGATGTGCTGCACGAGATCAACGTCACCCCGTTCATCGATGTCATACTGGTTTTGTTGATCATCTTCATGGTTGCGGCACCGCTCGCGACCGTCGACATCGGCGTCAATCTGCCTGCCTCGAATGCGCCAGAGCAGCCGCGGCCGGACAAGCCAGTGTTCGTTACCATCAAGCCCGACGCGACGATTGCGATCGGAGAGACCATCGTGCCACGCGGCGAACTTCCGGGCGCGCTCGATGCTGCCACCAACAATCACAAGGATCAGACGATCTTCGTCCGTGGTGACAAGTCCATCAGCTACGGCGAACTGATGGAGGTAATGAACGTCCTGCGCGACGCCGGTTATCTGAAGCTCGCGCTGGTCGGTCTCGAGACACCGGCGGCAAAACAATGAACGCATTCGCGCTGTATCTGCCGGAAAGGCATGGCGTTTCCCGATGGATGCTCGCCGGCGTGACTATCCTGGCGGCACACGCGGCTGCACTTGGCGTGATCGGATTTTGGTATGCGCGCCAACCTGTCGAACCGAACATCCTCCCGGCGATCGCCGTGACGCTGGCGCCGGTGGAAGCATCCTCGCCCACGATCCAGGATCAGGACATCGCCGTCGGACCGACCATGCAACAGGCGGAGGCGACGCCAAAGGAGGAGCGCAAGACCGAGGAAAAGCCGCTGGAAGAGGTGGTGCAGCCGCCACCGCCGCCGCAACAGGCGGAGGTTACGCTGCCGCAGCAGGAGCAGAAGGTCGAGAAGCCTGAGCCAATGCCGGTGACCCCTGCGCCAGAGACGCGCACACTGCCGAAGAATGCGCGCATCGGCGAGTTCACTGAAGCCGGCTCCAATGCCTATAACGCGCTGGTGTTCGGTCATCTGCAGCGGTTCAAACGCTATCCGACGGCCGCGCATGGCGCCTCCGGCACTGTGTTGGTGCAATTCGCTTTGAACCGTGCAGGCGAGGTGATTTCGAGCGAAGTGTCGAAATCCTCAGGCAACAGCGTGCTCGATCACGAGGCTCTGGACATCCTGCATCGTGCCAGTCCGTTCCCGCCATTCCCCACAGCGAAGCCGGGGACGCAAGATAGCTACATCGCGCCGGTGAACTTCGCGCGGTAACAACCTTTGGTACGGTGCCGGTTCCAGCGAAGGACGTTGATTGTAGTTCGTGTCACGTTGCGAAAATCACACAAACCGGTGAATTCCGGCGACCGGCAGATCGGCTGCGATTGACGCCGTGCAGCATTCCCTGCGATGTTACAAAGTAACGTTGGAAGTGCGGAGATGCCTCGGCTTTCTGACACGAGGTGCGTATCGCGCATGAAGTGGTTCCGATCGAACGTCAAATATGGTTCGCAGATCGCGCTGTTTGCGGTGGCGATCCAGCTTGCGCTGTCGTTCGGCCATTTCCATGGGATAGCCGATCAGGCAACGTCCGTTGCTCAATCCGGCTCAGCGCGGTCAGAACTCCTGGTCGCCAATAACCTCGTCGCTCAAACCGCGCATCGCCTGTCTGTTCCGGCCCCAGCGTCCGGTCACGGTCCGGACGAACATCAAGACGACTTTTGCGCCATCTGCGCCGTGATGGCCATGGCCAACGCGGTTTTGTTGGCGGCGCCGCCGGTTGTTCTGCAACCCTATCCCGTCCACCTCTCTTATGTGACGGCGGACGCTGAGTTCGTCCGCGTGGCATCCGTTCGCGTCGCCTTCCAGCCGCGCGCACCTCCCGTCTCCTGATACTGACCTGAACGCTTCCCGGAACGATTGGCCGCTCCGTTCGTGGCCGATCCTTTGGGAGGAAGAAGCAATCAGTCCGTCGCAAGTCGGCGGCAGGCGCTTTCGAATTCGTCCATGGCGACGAATCCGTTAGCAGCCTTTTTTGGAATCAGGACAAAATGCCAGTAGCAAGACCAGTATTTATCAAACACATCCTGGCCTCAGGGATGGCCTCGCTCATGATCTGCAGCCTTGCAGATACGGCGCGATCGCAGACGGCAGAGCCAACACCTGCGCCCTCGCCAACCGAGAATGCACCGCCGTCGCCTACTACAAATGCACCTGCCACGGTCCTGCCCCAAACCAACGTGCAGGCCCCGAAGCAAGCGGCCAAGCCCGCAAGGCAGAAGCCACGCGCAGTGGCCCGTGAGGCCGCCCCGACTGCGCCGGCGCAAGCGCCGCTCTCGCCCGAGGCACAGGCCGCGGCCCAGTTGGCCGCAAAAAATGCTGTCTTCGATCAGGCGCGTGGCAATATCTATACGACCGCCGGAACCACCTCCGCCACGATCAGTCACGACACGATCCAGGATCTGCCGGGCGGTACCAACCAGTCGGTGGAGCAAGTGCTCCAGCAATTGCCCGGCGTTTCGCAGGATTCCGCGGCCAGCGGCCTGCTGCACGTCCGCAACGATCACGCCAACGTCCAATTCCGGATCAACGGGGTGCTGTTGCCAGACGGCGTCACCGGTTTCGGCAGCATCTTCGACACCAGTTTCATCGGCAGCATGTCGCTGGTCACCGGCGCCCTGCCGGCCGAGTACGGGCTGCGCACCACCGGCCTCGTCGATATCACGACCCGCACCGACCTTTTCAACAACAGCGGCAGCGTGGGCGTGTATGGCGGCAGCCATGGAACCATCACCCCAAGCATGGAATATGGCGGCACGTTCGGCAGCACCTGCCCCACGACCACGACGACGAGCTCGCTGACATACAAGGCGCCGGCCGCCGCCAGCAATTGCTTTGCCGGTGTCCAGTACTACTTCACCGGACGCTATACCCAGAACACGGTGGGCATCGAAAATCCGACATCCTCTTACAACGCGATTCACGATTTCTCGCAGCAGGACAGAGGCTTCGCCTATATGTCGGCCTTCGTCGATCCGACCACGCGGGTCAGCCTGATCGCCGGAACGTCGTACAACAACTATCAGATTCCGAACAATCCCGGTCAGCCGGTTGGAACGGCCGGAAGTCCGCCTGTTACCAACGTCAACGGCGTAACCAATTTCAATTCAGCGGCGCTCAACGAAAACCAGGTCGAGAAGACCGAATTCAGCGTGCTATCGGTGCAGAAGTCGGTGGACGGTTTCGACGGGCAGTTGTCCTATTTCACCCGTTACAACGAGCTGCGCTTCACGCCGGATCCGACCGGCGACCTCCTGCTCAACGGCATCGCCTCGGATATCGGCCGCATCTCCTACACCAACGGCATTGCGGGCGACGGCTCCTATCAGATCAACGGGTCGCACACGCTGCGTGCCGGCTTCTCCATCAGCGCCGAGCAGGCGACGGTCGAGAATACGTCGTTGGTAGAACGCTGCACGATATGTGACGGCACGGACAACAACCCAAATCCTGTCGGTATCACCGACAATGTCTCGCAACTGGGCTGGCTCGCGGGCGTCTATGTGCAGGACGAGTGGAAGGTGACCGACAAATTCACCATCAATGCTGGCCTGCGTTTCGATCAGATGGAAGAGTTCGTCAGCGCCAACCAGCTCAGTCCGCGCTTGAGCTTCACGTACAAGCCGTTCGAGAACACCACGTTCCATGCCGGCTATGCGCGATATTTCACGCCGCCGACTCTGGTAGAGGCTGCGCCAACCAATATCAATTTGTTCAACAATACCACAGGCGCGGTGCCGACCAACCAGGGGAACGATCCCGTCCTGCCGGAGCGTTCACACTATTTCGATGCCGGCGTCGACCAGAAATTCAAGTTCGGGTGCGGCTCAGACGGGAAAAACTGTTCCAACCTCGAACTCGGTGTCGATGCCTATTACAAGATCGCGACCGATCTCCTCGACAACGGCCTGTTCGGCCAGGCCTTAGTGCTGAGCGCGTTCAACTACGCCAACGGTTACAACGAGGGCATCGAATTCAAGGGGAAGTACACCAGCGGCAACTTGCAGGTCTACGGCAACGTCGCCGTGGCGCAGCAGAGAGCGAGCGATCCAGTGTCGAACCAGTTTCTGTTCGGCAACACGCCGCTCGCCGACCTCGGCGGCATGACCGAGTTCCAGTACCTTCAAACGCATTTCATCTACACCGATCACAACCAGTTCGTCACCGCCTCGGCGGGCGCCGTCTACTCATTCTGCGGCGGCCGGCCCGCGACCGCAGCGGAAGCATTTGGCGATGACGGACTGTCGTGGTGCGGCGTCAAGCTGAGCGCCGACATGATCTACGGCAGCGGGTTGCGCGACGGTGACGCCAATATCGGCACGGTGCCGTCCTATACGCAGGTCAATATCGGCATCAAGCGCGAATTCCTGCTGCCGAACGATCCCAAGCCGATGACCATTCGCTTCGACGTCGTCAACCTGTTCGACACGATCTACGAAATCAGGGATGGATCCGGCATCGGTGTGTTCGCTCCGCAATTCGGACCACGCCGCGGCTTCTTCCTCGGCATTTCAAAGAAAATATAAGTCGAGGGCTAAAACTGCGGAGATCGTAAGATGACCAGGCGGACGGTAGTTGCAATGCTGGCGCTACTGTCCGCCTGCCCTGAAATTGGGGCGGCGGCTGCCCGCGGCAGATATAGCAACTTTGGACCCTGGTCGAGCAATCAATCGCAAGTCGCGCCGCACGATATCCGCCACGCCGCGACCCCACGAACGCGAAAGGCTACGAAAAGGCCGCCGCCGGCTACTACGCGCGGTCGTCTGCGATGAAGATATCATTGCTGAGTGGCCATCGCTGCTATCGCGTGAACATCCAGAGTTGCTCGCTGGCCATGTAGCCCGCCAGCAGCAGGATACCAAACAGAACGATCAACGCTGCGCAGCCTACCTCGATCGCTCGCATCGTGAGCATGCCGAGCCCCGCCCGCGTTCGGGCGATGCGACTTGCTATTCCGCGCGCGCTGACTGCGAGGGTTGCGATTGCCGCGACCGTCGCAGCCGTGCCCAATCCCATGATCAGCGTCGCACCAACTCCGGTCCAGAACAGGTCCTGGGCCAGCGCGAAGATCAAGACGATGATCGCGCCGGAGCAGGGCCGCAATCCGACTGCGACCACGGCGGCCAGCCCGCGCTGCCAGCCGCCCGCGCCGGCGAGCATGACCGGCTCGGGCCCATGGGCATGGCCCCACGCCGATTCATGGTGGTCATGATCGTCATGGCAATGGAAGCCATGGAGCTGAGCTGTGCATCCGTCGATCTGGCACTGGCCGCCACGCATGGCCATCGCGCCAAACCGCGGGTCCTGAAATTGAAGGGCTTTGACACTCGAAGTTGAGGCAGCTGTAGCCGAAGCCAAAGCAAGATCGGGCGCCTGGCGCCAGGTCAATCCCCGGCAGGCGATCAGAAAGCCTCGGCCTTTGACGTAGAGGAGCCGCAGGCCGATCAGAATGACGAGAGCATAGCTTATGATCTCGACCAGATGGACAGTCAGTCCGATCGACTTGGCAGTTGCGCCAAGCAGAATCGCAGCAATGGCAACGACGATAATGGCAACGACGGATTGGATGCCCGCGGACGCAAATGACAGAACTACGCCACGGCGCCAGGTCTCTTCATTGGCGACGATGTAGGACGAGATCACGGCTTTGCCATGCCCCGGCCCGACGGCGTGGAAAATGCCGTAGACGAAGGAGATACCGAACAATTCCCACATCGCGGCCCCATCCTCTTTGCTCGCCCGGATGAAGCCCGACAGCGAACGGTAGAAGGCGGCCTGTTCGGCAAAAATCCAGCCCGTGAGTCCCGATACGGACATGCCGGTTGCGACGTGGGACGCCCCAAACGGCGCGCTCCACGCCGACACAACACCGGTCCCACAGACGAAGACGATCGCCATCAGGACGATCAAAGTGACAGCACGCGATCCGGTCATGGGCATTTCACCAGGATCTTGTTTGCGAAGATTTCTCCATAGGTGCTGGAGGCATCGAGCGGCACATCGTCAAGCTGGCTGAGCCGCGCCTGCTCGGCCGGCGTCGGCTGGTGCGGGAGATCGTAGGTCAGGAGACATTGCGACCCACCGCTCAGGGAAGCCGGCTTGTCCTTGGCGAACTCGAAATCCACGAAGATCGAGGGATCGTAGATCTCGATCTGCATCGTCTTGGCGGACGCGGTCGCTTTCAAGGGCAACGTGAAATGCAAAATGAGGGCGGCATTTTTGTATTCGAGCCAATAGTCGACTGCATCCGCAAACTTCAGCTTCCTGCCATCAGCGCGGGCGTAGGTGAAATAGCCGTACTCCTTCAGGGAATTCACGTTGGTCTGGGCGAGCGAGGCCAGTTCCTCCCGCGTGTACTGCCCCTTCCTGGCGTGTGAGATGCCCTGAAGCGCATAAGCTGAAAACATATCGTCGAAGGTCCAGGCGTGGCGGACACCCGTCATGGCGCCGTCGGCCGTGTAGAGCACTTCGCTGTGAAACGTGACCCAGACATGGGGATGCGCCTCCGCGCCCGCGCTCCACAGGGAAAGCAAAAGTGCGGCAAAAGCGCCGGCACACGTTCGTTTCATCATTGGTGTGTCCATCGGACGGGAGTTTGTTTGTGAGCGACCGCAATAGGGATACGCGGCAGATCGGGTTTCGCGACCCGGCAACCGCTCGCTTTCACCCGCATGATCGAACGGAACGATACCAAGACCGTTGGCCGTGGCTCTCCTTGGCTCTCGTCCGTATCTCGGAAAGGAAGCAGCGCCGGCTTCAGTTGTCCAAGCGCCGCCGGAATCGTGTGTGGCGACGCTTGAAGCACCAGCCGTCAACTCATCGGCGGAGCGCGCGGTTGAAACGGCCCACGGTCAGGCCCAAAGACGATGGAGAAGGTGCGATCAAAAAAGCGATCGATGACTGTAAAATCAGATGACGGCTGGTGTGGAGGCCTATCCGATATGAACGAGGTCGACAGAAGCAGCGTGGAGAAGCAGACCAGGCAATGCTCGTCGTCGTCCGCGAGTCCTGATGGAAGCTGCTTCCAACCTTCCAGCCTTGTCGGCGCTTGCCGGCCGTCAATGGCTTTGCTTTGGGCATAAGCAAAGCTCGGCTGAATAATGTCGTGAGGATGGATGTGTCCGAAGGACAGTGCGAGCTGTAGCGTCAGAGCCGCGAGCGCAAGGCAGACACCGCATCTCCGGGCGAACGTCCGCAACGAAAATCCGTCGGCCTCGGCCAAAGCGCTCGCCCTTCCCTTCGTGTCCCGACAGGTGAAGAATCTTCTAACGTGAAGAGATCACAACGCACAATAACGATCTTGAGATACGTCAATATCATGGAAACGCCACGGAAAATGTGGCGAGATTTCGATCCTGCCGCCTTCCTCGATCGAACGGCTATTTCGCGAAGTCCCAATCGGGGCGGATCGCGCCGGAGACGCCGTCGAATGCACCATCGACGAGTTCGGCAACCAGGAGTCGGCTGTAGTCGACTGGTCCGGGCATGGTTGCCCGACCAATCGGCATCGCCTTGAAGCCGGCGCGGCTATAATATGCCTCGTCGCCGACAAGCAGCACCAGGCGGTGCCCCTTGGCCTTGGCGTCACGAAGTGCGCGTTCCAGCAGCGCACGTCCGACCCCACGGCTGCGAAACGGCGGCTCGACCGTCAGCGGTCCCAGCAGCAGCGCCTTGGTCTCGCCGAGGACGACTGGCAATTGTCGCACGGAACCCACCAGCAGCGTCCCGATCCACGCGGTGAACGACAGATCGAACAAATGATCGACGTGCTCGCGTATTCGGTAGGCGCTAAGGACAAAACGGCCAGGCCCGAAAGTGCGCTCATGCAGGCGCTCGATCGCCTGCGCGTCATTGGCGGTTTCGGCCAGGATGGTCAAAGAGAGATCGCTCATCAACCCACGTTCAACTTCGAATGTCGAAGCCCGTCAAGTCTTCTCGACAGGGGCCTGAGCCAGATAAGCAAGCAGCTTCATCTCGCGGCGGCCACGCGTTACCGTATCGAGCACCAATCCCGACGACACCGATAGCACCGCTAAAATCATCAGGCCCATCGACAAGACCGCGGTCGGCAACCGGGGAACGAGACCTTCCTCAAGATAGGTGACGAGAACCGGGAGCGCGAGGCCGACCGACACGATGGTCAGGAAGGCGCCGATTGCCGTGAAAAAGCGCAGCGGCTTTTCCGAACGATAAAGCTTCAGGATGGTGCCCAGAATCCGCAACCCGTCGCGCCAGGTGTTGAGCTTGCTGACAGATCCCTCTGGGCGGGCATAATACGGCGTTTCGATCTCCGCGACCGGTACTGCGAGCTCCAGCGCATGAACGCTCAGCTCGGTCTCGATCTCGAAGCCATCGGACAATACCGGGAAGGATTTGACAAAGCGCCGCGAGAATATCCGGTAGCCTGAGAGAATGTCCTTGAAGGCCTGACCGAATACCGACGACAAAAAGCCGGTCAGAATCCGGTTGCCGGTGCGATGGCCCGGCCGATAGGCGGCCTGGGCCTGATCGATACGAAGGCCCACCACCATGTCGAGACGATCCGACAGCAGCGTGTCGATCATGCGTGGCGCGCTCGCGGCGTCGTAGGTGGCATCGCCATCGACGAGCACATAAATATCGGCATCGACGTCGGCGAACATGCGGCGGACCACATGGCCCTTGCCCTGACGCCTTTCGCTCCGAACGATGGCGCCGGCATCGCGCGCAATTGCCGCCGTGCGATCGGTCGAATTGTTGTCGTAGACAAAAATTTCAGCCGACGGCAGCGCCTTGCGAAAATCGGCAATCACGGTTGCAACCGCGGCTTCCTCGTTGAAGCACGGCACCAGGACGGCGATCCGCGGCTGCGCGGGCTGGGCCAGCGGGAATTCGGACTTCGCAAATTCCGCCAGTGCCTCCGCCATGCCGGCCAGATCGCCGCGAAGCTTTGGCGGGCGTTTTTGCTCCGGTACGGCGCTCATCGGCGAATCCTTAACGATCGTTAGGGTTTTGAGGCCCGATCATAAGGACGTATCGCTAACGTTCTCTAACGCCAGGTGCGAATTGGCGGCCTGTTTTCGGTCACTTCCGATATCCGCAGGCGGGTCCCCTCCGTGGTTTCCGCCGGCAGCGCCTGCGTTCCGAAAAAGCCGCAGTCGATGATCTCATGGTTCGGTTCGGGCAAGCGATCCTGCCTGAAATGCCGGACCAGATAGACCGCAACATGATCGCGCCGGGAAACGTGGCTGTTGAGATAAATGCCGTGGAGTGTGGGTTCGCCGACGAGTTCGATCCGCCCCTCCTCCGTCAGTTCACGCTGCAAGGCTTCGTGCAATGTCTCGCCGGTTTCCACCCCGCCACCAGGCAGATGCCAGCCACTGACGTAGCTATGCTTGACCAGAAACACGCGATTTTCGTTATCGAGCACGACGGCACGGACGCCGAGCGTCATGCCGCGCGCAAACCGCCAATAAAGATGAAAGAGCCGCCGCAGCGCCGGCTCGAAATTTACTCGCAAGCGCTGCATCATCGCTGTCACGGAAAACCTTGCCTATAGAAATAGCGTTTGATCCTTGCATCGAAGCGGCTATTAGTGGTCCAATTCTAACATTCGCATCCCTTCGCGGCCGTCGCTTTTGCGAATGATAGAATTAAAAGGACCACTAGCAAATATGTTGTTGCTCGAACGTCCTCTTCGTCGAAGTTTTCCTGAAAATTCGAATGGCGGTTCTCGCATGCCTTGGCGTCTCTGCATCCGACGTAAGCAGCACGGCCTTCTCGCCTCGTTTTCGATTGTCCTGCGGTTGGATCGCGAGATGATCTTCCGCTACCAGTTGTGGTTCGGGCTTCTGTTTTTCCTTCATTCATTCGTTCCATGCGCAACATCGGCTCAGGAAATGCTCCCCGCTCCACCGATTGGCAAATACGTGGAAAACAACTTCGAGGATGTTCAAATCGCGTTCTTGGGGCGTGTCACCAAAGTGGTTCAATCCGGATCATTCATGGGGCCGCGCGCGCGCGTCGGCAATTGGTACGGTCAAGATGAAATTGAATATTCTCTCGAATCGTTTTCGATTGATGAAGTATTCAAGGGCGCTGATCTTATCAAGGGCAGGCGTGACTTATCAATCGCGCTAGGCTTCAGTTGCTACAATTCATGCGTCGGGAGTCACATCGATAGCGACAAGGTGCTCAGAGCCGACGAAAGATTCTGGGCCGATAGAGGCCAGTCGGTATTTCTTTTCTGTTGGTCTCAGGGAAACGACAAAGATTTTATTTCCGGCTTTTTGCTCCGGTTGAGACGAGAGCTCCGGAAGCGGGGGCATTCCTACGACTTTGCAATTTTTCAAAACTGTCGTTTGGCCGATTCCGAAAAGCCGGAAACGCTTTCGGTTGTTCGCAGCTATTTTGATGCCCGACAGGGCATGAAGCCGTAGGTTTAGAGAGCGAGCGGGTCAACCGCAACAGAGAAAGGCGACGGACGATGACCCAGTTGGTACCTGGCAATGTTGACCCTGCTACATTGTAGCGGAGTTTTGGATTTGACATTCATTCGGCAGCTCCTGCGATCGGGAAAAGGACACTGCTAATGGCGGCCTTCACCCTCGCTCATTTGTCCGACCCGCATTTGCCGCCGTTGCCGCGCCCGCGGCCTTTCGAGCTCGCAGGCAAGCGGATGCTCGGCTACCTGAACTGGACAAGAAACCGCCACCGCTACCATCGGCGCGACGTGGTTGACGTGCTCATGTCCGACTTGCAGGCACAGGTGCCGGATCACATCGCGGTCACC
>Ga0116129_1000665_pt1 | contig 20802 bp, 15 predicted proteins | sample June2015DPH_17_2_FD_89732 | JGI IMG/M metagenome (GOLD analysis project Ga0116129, IMG submission 89732) | Peatland microbial communities from SPRUCE experiment site at the Marcell Experimental Forest, Minnesota, USA - June2015DPH_17_10 | ecosystem: Environmental > Terrestrial > Soil > Wetlands...
ACATCTGGCGGCGTCAGACCTGTCGCCGAAGACGATCCAGAAACACGTCGATAACATGTGGGCACTGGGCGGGGAGTTCATCCGCGATCTCCACAGCGACTCTTCTCTGCGAAAGAAGCCAGTGGAGCAGATCCTCCTCCAGATGATCGAGTACGGCGGCCCGCTCCTCTATCACGGGGGCGAAGATCAGCAGAGATCGTTCGATTCCACCTGCCGGAAGTACCGGAGGTTCCTCAGCGAGCCGGCTCGCTGACGCTCGCCGTCACCCACAAATTTCCCCGACGAGGCAGATTTTTAAAGTTACTGCCCGCATTTTCGCGGGTGCTGACGTGCGGTGTTTTGCGCCCAAACGGAAGAACCTATCGGGGCGACCCGGCGCGGGAGTACTGCGGAGCGAGCGAAGACCGTGTGCCTGGTCGGTTTCGATAGGGCCGGGCTGCAATACCGATACTGGCGGGAAGGGCTGTTCTCGCCAGTTAAGGAATCCCGGCGATTGCGCTCAGCAGCGTTCCCGGTCGTATCCTCGTTCGCGGCATCGCCAGCTGCTGCGAGCAGATCGACGCTCGCGCGTCGCATTTCGGTCACGCGCCGTCCGCGATCTTCGTGGCGGCAACCAGGGCATCGTTAATCGCCTGAATTGCGGTGTTCGCAATCGAAACGTTGTGCACGATGGCGTCGAGTTTGTTTTGAAGATCGCTGAGATCTTTAATGGAATCCTTCAAGCTCTTGGTGAGATCGGCCATCGCGCTGTTGTCGGACTCAATGTCCTCGCGGTCGAGCATGTCGAGTATCTGGTTGACAAGGTCTTCGGCGCCATGGATCTGGTCCTTCGATTCGACAGTCGACGCAGCCCAGTAGGCGTCCTTGAGGCTGTTGTATAGCGTATAGAATTTCTTCTGAAGGGCTGAGAGATCGTCTTGCGAAGGCATCGAAATCACCTGTTCTTATTTGCCCGGTAGCTTTGCATAAAACTCCTCGGCCTGCTTGGCCTGCGCAAGCAAAGCGGCCACCTCGGTTTTGAAGCCGGCCGGAGCGCTCTTTACCTGGAGTAGCGCCCGGTGGGCCGCGACCAGCTTTTTGAGGGCGGATTGTGTACCGGCCAGGGCCGCATCGGCATTTCGCTGCGCGGCTACTAAGCTAGCCAGCTTTGCGACGCTCTGTTGCTTTTCGTTCGAACCCGCCGCACTCGCGTTGACCACTTTGACCTGTGCCTCGAGCAGACTGTCGTACGTGCGCCACAGTTTGCCGCGCAACCTGCCCGGCTCGGCGGAGGTAGGCACATCCCCGATTTCATGAATCAACAGCCTCGCGAGCGCTTCGATGTGGGGTTGATTCTTCTTCAGGATTGCGGGCAAATCGGCGGCGATTCTCCTGGCGATAAGGAGTTTGCCGATGGCAGCCAGGCCCGCGGCTGCCGCGTTAGTTTCCTCTTTGGAAACGCTCTTCACTTCGCGGAAGGAATGTTCCAGGCGCTCGTTTTTGCTGAGGTCGGTGAGAGAGGAGGCCAGCTTGGTCGTCTCGGTGTCAAGGTCGGAGTCGGTTTTGCCCGTGAGTTTGCCGAGGGCAGTGGCGTAGGCTTGCAGGGCGTCGAGGAGAGCGTTGCGAATGTTGAGATCTTCTTGCGTGACAAACAGCGGAAACGCTTTAGTGGGATCGGAGTCGAACGGACCGGACTTCGCCGAGAGCGAAAGGATTTCCTCCTGGAGCACCGTGTCATTGACCAGAGTGTAGGCGCCTCTTGTCTGTTGGACGACGGCGGTGGCCGCCACTCCGAAATCGGCGATCGCACCGGCGTACTGGGTATCGCAAGCCGCTAAAGCGACGAATAGCGCCACGGCGAGGATCCCGTAACTGCCGGTCACTCCCCTCCTCTGCATCTTTCGAAAGCGTCTCACGTTGCTCTGGAATTATACAACCTGCTACATTCAGCGGGCATCGTAAAATTGGTGGCCGGGTGGCCGGGAGGCTAATCGGCGGAGACGGGGATTCGCTATGCACGATCGATTCCTGGCGCGAAATCCCCATCTCGCTTGGTCAGGCATACGCGTTTCTCATCGAGAGCAGAATCGCTTGAACAGCGTCCACGACACTCCTGTATCCAAGATCTTGCGGGCGCCACGTAGTTACGGGTTTCGCACCTTCTGGCAACGCCTGCAGCCGCCCGAACGGGGCAACGTTCCAAAAACAGGGCCGCAGAATAACAGGAATCACCTTACATTCTCCACGGTCGTGGCGTTCCATTGCGCGCTTTACCTCGACATCATAGCAATAGTCTGATGCCATAAAGCTTGGGCTAACGAGCAAGAGAATGATCTGTGCAGTGTTAAGGTGTTCGTCCACAACACCCCTCCACTCACTGCCGGGACCAATCTCTCGGTCCCACCAGTGGACCATCAGCTTCCCCCGACGCAGAACTTCGAAATGTTGGTGCAGCCGCATCATCAATCGACGATCTTCGTGAGAATACGAGCACATCTGACGAATTGGTTCCATAGGCGGTGAAAAACTTCGTCGAATTATCTCACATCCCGAGGGTGTGCTCCGGCTCAGGTGCATCTTCGCGCGCCGTCCAAGTTTGCTGCTATCGATGGAATCCCAACAGAAACGGTGAGCCTGGCGCCGCGGGAGCCCACTACGACAACTATTGCCGGTTGGGCAGGCCCCACTCCGCCCATTGCCGGTTTCAAGTGACCACTGACGAGATTCGTTTGCTGTTGTGAAATCCCCTTGCGGCCATCTTCGCCACATTCAGAGAGCTCTGGGGACAGAGTGATGTTTCGTTTCTCGTAGCGGTCGACTACGGTACTCTTTCGTCAAACCGGAGACCACGGCGGTGGCTTGGGCGGGCGGATGGCCGAATTGCCGGCAAAAACGTATCCTAAACGCTGGTATACCCAGTCCTCGAAAAAATACCAATTCCTGGAGTTCGGGAATGGCGGAGTCCACTTCTCAAGAGCCCAGGCCAAAATCGGCGGAGAGAACGGCACAAAGACGGCGTCGACCGCTTGAAACATCGAAGGACATCGGGCTGGATTGAGAACGCGCCACTTGTCGAGGTTGACGCCGATAAGCCTACATTTCTTTTCGATCGCGACCTCAGCCTCCCAGAGCACGAACTTCTCCTTGTACGCCGTATCGGCGCCGATGAGCAACACATACGTTCCCGCCATTTGGAGGCGCTCGCGGCATCTGTTCTTTATGTATGCTTCGTTCTCCGAATTGATCGCGGTTTGCAGTTGGCAATCGCAGAAGTCGAAGTCGATATTCTCGTGGGCTTTCCAGGCGCACATAAGCCTGTAAGAAGCTATATCCGTGCTGCTGAACCCTACAAAAGTGCGAGGCAACGCCATGTGAAGCATTCTAGCAATCGCGCAGGATGGCGCCGTTCGTGTTTGGTTAGCTCGCCGACTAGACAACAGGAGGGACGAACCAACACCGGACTACGCCAGTTGGTCTGGCCCAAGGCGGTGCAAAACCATCTTGTGGTCAAAAGTCAAACAAAGTAGCGGAATTCCGTCCAGAGAGGGACGTGGTCAGCTTCGACGGGCGGCTGCACACTCGATTACAGCAATGATGTCGTCATGGTCCCATCGCGCGATCGGCGAACCAATTTCGAATAGAAGTTCGGGGCGCCTCCCGCGCGCGCCATCGAGGCGCACCCCGCAGATACCCTTGTGCCGTTGGAGCGCATAGCTGAGCTCCCAATCCACCCATTCACGCCAAGCCGTTCCATTGCCAATCAGGCATACAACAACGCTGGCTCGATCAATCTTTCCGCGAATCAGCGACTTGACGTAGGGGCCACGCTCACTGTTAATCGGCTCTCGAAGGCCGTCATCGTAGAAGTCAATATCGACCTCCGGGTCGGTAGCGAGAGCCCTAAAATCGCCGACTTGGCGCTTGTCTTCAGAATGAAAACTCAGGAAGAGGCGCCGCTTTCGGGCATGGATCGTCAGTTGACACCGAAATGCTCTAACGAGCTGTGACAAGCTGTCGAACCCCCGCTCCTCCAATAGATTGCTCAGCAGCATGTCGCTTCGGGCATGCAGGTCAATCCCGTAGCGCGCTTCGATAGTCCCAACTTTAGTATCAGAACGCTTTGCCCGAAACACGCCTATATTTTGCCAAATGGCCAAGCCGTGGTTCCCAGCAACGTAAGGAAGACACGGCGTACGCAACCATTTACGAGGCGGTGAGGATCTGGGCGTGCCCACACGGGAAGCCGCGAAACAAAATCCGATTCCGACGGGCTGGAATGGGCGCTGCGGAACGAACTCCGGCGGATTCGCAAGGCAGGCAGTTCTGTTCGCTCTCGTCAGATACGAATCAACAGTGCCGATCAGTGACCCGGATTCCGGGGCGTTGTAGCGGACGTCTCCCGTGGCCCCGACGAAAGCCTGCCGTTCAACTCGTTCCAGACGCCTCACATGACCGCACAACCGCAGGCCCGCGCAACGCGGTGTCGGGAGTACGCCCCATCAAGGCCACTGGGGCCACCAAACCGGTCGAGCAGACAGGCTGATGGATTCGGTCGAGAACAGCCCTTCCCGTGACCTCAGTGCTTTGAATCATCGGTAGCCGTCGGTCGTACTGCCGCCGTCTCGGCCGCACGGATCTGAGCGAGTAACGCATCGTTGAAGTGTAGGCCGCTGAGGCTAGCGGGCGGCGGCGCGATTGGCGGTCCTTCGATCGGAACCGGCTGGATATCGGGCGGCTGTTCCTCATCTCCTTGCTTGCGAGCGAGCGCGTAGTCGATCTCCTTGCCGACCCACTCGGAAGCCGCCGCGGCGTGCGACCAAAAGAGCAGGAACACGTCGCACCTATCGATCTCGTGGTACAGCGCCTTCTGCCAGCGCTCGCCGGGATCCAGATCAAGGATATCCTGAAACACCGACAACCCAGCGATTCGGAAGGCCTGCACACGGCGCAGGACTTCGGCCCTGTCTTTAGAGGAATAACTGACGAACGCGAGGCGATAGCGACGTGCCCGTAGCTCGCGCGCATCGACGGTGCCCTGTGAGGTCCCGGCGGCGGTCAACGCCACCCGGAAGCGCAGAGTACCGGTCGGCACGCCAGCGACCGCGATGCGCACGCGCCCTATCACTTGCGCACTGGCGGAGTCGGCCGGCGCCGCAACTTCGAATTGCGCCGCCGTCGGGCTGCCACGCCAGACTAGCACAGCGTCGGGCTCCGGCACGGTGAGGCCCGGAATCTCAAGGCGCAGATCGACGCGCGTGTCGAGCGGCAGATCGAGCGGCAGAGAGTAAGTGCCGAGGCGCTGGGCTGTCTCGTCCGCCTGATGCGCCTGCGTATCGACCTGTGTGGCGGCGCGCGGTGGATACAGGAATACTTGGACCAGGAACACGCTATCGCATGCTACATGCGCCGGGCAGAAGACCGCCGTGTCGACCGGCTCAGCACCGGTAGCAGCAGACTCGGGAGTGCCCGAGCCGCGGCTGGCAGCAGGCACTGCAGTTGGGAGCGATGCGGCAGGGGCAGTCTTGAGTGATGCAGCCGCTGGCTCTGCTTCTAGGCCGATCACGATGCCGCCGTCGGTAGGCTCCCCGGTCGCGGTAGGGGACTCCAGTTCGCCACCGCAACCGCCGCCCGGTGGCGCTGCTCCAGTGGGCTCGGCTTGCTCCGCGCTGAACAGGCCCCACGGCACAAGGTCGTCTGGTCCCGAGCCGCCACCGAAGCGGGGCGGGTAGTCTTCTCGTGCGTAGCGCACGGCGCCTTCGATGAGTTGGGCCGCGGCCCAACGGTTGCCCGCGTCATTCGAGGCCAAGCTCTCGTGAAGACCCTCCAGTAGCACGTTCATACCCGGACGCGAAAGCGTCCATTCCAGTTGCCGCGTCACTGCTAACTCACCTTCGGACTCGGGAAAAAAGGATGGCATCCTCTTGCTGATGTTCAGTCCTTCTTGCTCCCTCATGGTCTCCAGCCACTCCATCCAGAACCGCATGCTGACCGGCAGAAACGACTGATAGATCCGGAATAGCGCGCGCACATCCGGCTGGAAGCGTTTTCCCAGGCCCGCAATCATCCCGGTGATGACCTCCGAATACGCCAAGCGGCTTTGCGGATTCGATTCTTCGTCATATACCGGCATCGCCAGCCGGGCGAAGAGAGACGTAATCAGGTTGGTGACCAGTTCCGGCTTAGCCTGGGGCAGCACGAATTGCAAATCGAGGCCGTGATGGCCGTGATGGATGTCCTCATCGTACGGGGCGCGGATCAGGGCGGCGATCGGTTCGTCACCGGTTGTCATCCTGGCAGCCTCGGCTAGGACGGAGTAAGCGCGGTCGCAGTCGATGGTCCCGCTGGTGGAAAGCAGCCTCCAGATTTCCTCCCTCACCTCCGGCTCCGGTAGGTAAGACACTCCCAGAATGTCCTCGGAACGGTAAGACCGAAGCCGGCGCACCACGTTAGTCAGCAGGGTCTTGCTCACGTCCGGCGAGACAACGTCCTCTAGGCCTGCCAACCGCGCGGCGGCGCGCAGGGAAGCGATGCGCACGGCGGCCTTCGGATCGTCCAGGTTGCGAACCAGTGCTTGAACGTGCCGATACCCAACTGGTTTGTCATCGGGTTCGGTGTGTTTCATGTGGGTTGCCTGAAACTATCCACTCTATTACGAAACCCGGCCGGTGGGCTCGCCAGCGCGCTGAAAGGCGAGCCGTCTTGCCTGACGCCAAAGGGCGCCAACAGGCCGGAAGCGCCAACGCACCGGGAATGAAGAGCTCTGGCCGACGGCTAAATATGGCGGCTAAACCTTTTGAAAATTACAGAGCGAGAAAAGGGTCATCCCCTACTCGCCAATAGCGGCTGGAGTGAAGTCTTTTTCGCACTCGCGGACGTGCAAGGAAAGGGCTGTTCATGACAGCATCGGCGAGCCCGGCTTAATTTCCCAGAACTTCTGGCCCGAAGTGTCCCTTAAATGGGGGGCAACCGGCGGTGCGGATCCGTGGGGTGAACATCGGAGGCCTGCGGGGCGTCCACAATGAATCATATAATAGACGTATGAGCGCTCACATCATAGCCAACCCCGTCCCCACTCCCGAGGAAATGGGCGAGATCTTGGGCCTCAGCTCCGATCGAGTTGCAGCCGTGCGTAGGATTATGGGCAAGCCGAACCAGCAGAAGGCATCGGGCAGTTCAAGCGCACCATTCAGCGCAGTAAGACGGAAGAGATCCTCCCGAACCCGGACGTCCGCCCGATCTGACACAAAGAGATAACGTGCCCCGACTGAGACGAATCGAGACCGTCTTTCTCAATATTCCGTACGACGTGGCATTCGAAAGGCTCTACCTGGCTTATATTGTAGGACTCACCCAACTCGGGCTCCGCATTAATGCCGCCCTCGCCGTGCCGAACCAGGGACGGTTGGCCACGATAATCAATCTGATCGAGCAATCAGATTTTTCCATCCACGATTTGTCCCGCATTGAGGCGTCCCGCGGGGTTCCACGATTCAATATGCCTGTCGAGCTGGGCCTCGCTCTTTACCGTTCGCATGTTGCGAATGGGAAGCACCGTGTCTTCATTTTTGAGAGCCGACGCTACAGGGCGCAACGATCCACGAGCGACGTCAACGGTATCGATCCGCAAATTCACGGCGGAACTGCAAAAGGGCTGATGGCCGGGTTGCGGAACATCTTTCGTCAAACCGGTGATGTAACTACTGTTCCCGAAATGCTCGCGAGTTATCGCGCAGTTAAGCGGAAGCTCCCCGAGCTCCGCCGAAATGCCGGGGGCAAGTCCCTCTTCGAGGCGGCCGTCTTTCAGGACGTCACGGTCGCTGCTTTGGTCGAATCCCAGAAGCTCCTCAGACGCCGGGCTGGAGGTGACTCACAGGGCATCCCGGGGCGCTAACCGGCCCAATTGCTAGAAAGGGCACAATAGTCGATGTTCAACGAGCGAATGAAGGCGCGTGGCTGGCCTGAACTGAATCGGTTCCAGCGCCTCATTTGGAGCCCTAACACTTCCTTTCGGAGGCCCACTCGAACGAGCCCTTACTCGGCAGACGCGTTGGGCCAGTAGGCTCCGACAGCAAGGGTGAGGCGCGTAGTGGACTCCGATTTCTTGGCGATCCACCTTTTCTGCCACATAACTGGCACAAGGTGATGGTTGCGGTCTGGAGGACCGCAGTCATGAAAAGAACCAACAAGCAAGTGGATCCTGCCAAAATGCTGAAGATTCCCGACCTGGAACAGACCAAGAACGCTGTTCTGAACACCCTCGATTCGATCCAGTCCCGACGTTCATACGAGTATGCAATGACTGAGTTCATCAGTTGGTATTGCTCGGCAGCGCGACTCGCATTGAACCGCTCCGTGGTCCTGCAATACCGGACATTCTTAGAGAACAAGAAACTAGCCGCCTCGACTATCAACGTCCGGTTGGCTGCGGTCAGGAGGTTGGTATACGAGGCGGCGGACAACGGAATCCTCAGTCCTGACGTGGCAGCCGGCATCCGGCGTGTGAAAGGCGTTCGACAGATTGGCCACAAAGTAGGCAACTGGCTGAGCGCACAGCAAGGGCAAGACCTTCTGGGTGCGATATCTCCCAAGGAGCTGCGGGGTAAGCGCGACGCTGCCATGCTGTCCCTGCTTCTGGCGTGTGGTTTGCGGCGTTCAGAAGTGGTGGGATTGGCGAGCGAGCGGATTCAGCGAAGAGGAGATCACTGGGCGATTGTCGATTTTGTTGGGAAAGCTGGCCACGTTCGCACCGTTCCGGTTCCCGAGTGGGTCAAGGATATGATCGACGCGTGGACTACTGCAGCCGGACTCACCGGAGGTCTGCTGTTTCGCGCAATCCAGCCGCTGCCCTACTGGGCCGCCGCGCGGCTCGTATCGGTATACGAGACCAGCCCCGGATCTCCACGCAATAACCTCTCGTATCCCGATTACCGGGACTTGAAAAACCGCAACCGCGTGCTGCGCTCGCTCGATGCCTATCAGCAGACTTCGTTCGTCATGACGACGGCGGCCGGCGCACAATGGGTGCGCGGCGCGCGCGTCAGCGCGGGATTCTTCCGCACGCTGGGAGTATCTCCGGTGGTCGGGCGTGATTTTGAAACCGGAGAGGATGCTCCTTCGTCGCCTCGCGTGGCGCTGCTGAGTTACCGGACATGGCAGCAACGCTTCGGCGGGCGCGGCGACGTGTTGGGGCAGACGGCCATCCTCGACGGGTTTCCGTACGTGATCATCGGCGTGCTGCCGCGCGAGTTTCATTTCGCTCCGGCGGGCCGCCCCGATTTCTGGGCCGCGCTGCAGGCTGCTAGCCATTGTGACATCAGCCGCCAGTGCCACACTCTATATGGCGTGGCCAGGCTGCAGGACGGCATCTCGCAGCCGGCGGCGGCCGCGAACCTCAACCGAATCGCCGCCGATCTGGAGAAGGAGTACCCGGATTCGAATCGGGACCGCGCCGCCGCGGTGGCGCCGCTGGTGGAATGGATTACGGGAACCATCCATCCGATGCTTATGGTGCTGCTGGGCGGAGCCGGATTGCTCCTGCTCATCGCGGCCGTGAATGTGGCCGGCCTGGTGTTGCTGCGCTCGCAGAGCCGGCGGCGCGAGATTGCGGTGCGGGCCGCGCTGGGCGCGTCGTCGGGCCGGCTGGTCGCGCAGTTCGCCACCGAGGGCCTGGCTCTGGCGGCGTGCGGCGGCGTGCTAGGTGTAGCTTTGGCGGGTTGGATGATCCGGCTTTTGCAGAAGCTTGTGCCCGAGAGTTTTCGACTGCTCCTGCCGTTTCTGGACTGCCTGGCGGTAAACAGCCACGTGCTGCTGGCGGGCACCGTGATCGCGCTGCTGGCGGCGGTGCTGCTGGCCCTGCCGCCCTGCATCGGCATCCGGCGGTGCGACGTGCGCGGCGGACTGGCCGAGGGAAGCCGCGGGTCGGCGGGCACGGTGTGGCGGCGGGTTGGCTCTAACCTCGTAGTCCTGGAACTGGCCGCCGCGATGGTGCTACTGGTGGGCTCGGGGCTTTTGAGCAAGAGCCTCTACCGCCTGATGCGCGTGGACCTCGGAATCGAGCCGGATCACCTGTTGGCGCTGGAAGTGGTGGCGCCACGCATCACCTACTCCACAGATGCCAAGGCGGAAGCGCTGGTGCAACGGATCGAAGACGAGGTTGGGAACTTGCCGGGGGTAAAGTCGGTGGGCGCCACGGATAACGGAGTTCCGGTCGGCAGCAATGGCAACACCACGTGGTTCCATCTGCCGGACCGGCCGTGGCATGGCGAGCACGACGACGCGCCTGAGCGCGACGTGACCCCGTCCTATTTCTCCACGCTGGGCGCGCGGCTGCTGCGAGGGCGATATTTCAACGCAAGCGACAACTCCTGGGCGCCGCCGGTGATTATCGTCAACCGGACCTTTGTCCGCACCTACTACCCCAGCCAGGACGCGGTGGGCAAACAGGTGGTGGAGCACACCGGCGCCGGCCTGACGCTGTCGATCGTCGGCGTGGTGGACGACATTCGGGAAGGTCCTCTGGACGCGGCCATTCCGCCGATCTTATAATTTCCATTCGCGCAGCGGCCCGACACCAGTTACGGGCTGATGGTGCGGGCGGCCGGCGGCGAACAGGGGCTGCTGCCGGAGATATCGGCGGCGATCCGCAAGATCGACAGCGGCATTGTGACGCTTGCCGGGGCGACGATGCTCGACCGGATTCAGGATTCGCAATCGGCGTATATGCACCGTTCGCTGGCGTGGCTGGTGGGTGGATTCGCGGTGGCGGCGCTGCTGCTGAGCGTGGTGGGGCTATACGGAGTGGTGGCCTATTCGGTGGGACAGCGGAGTCGAGAGATCGGCATACGAACCGCGCTGGGGGCGTCGAGGGGGTCGATTTATTTGATGATTCTGGGCGAAGCGGGTCGGCTGATCGGGTTGGGCGCGGCGGCGGGAGCTGCGTGCGCGATTGGCGCGGCGGGATTGATGCGAGAGGTTCTGTTCGGAGTGTAGTCGTGGGATGTGCCGACGATCGCGATCGTGGCCGGGGTGCTGGGAGCGGTGGCGCTGGCTGCGAGTCTGATCCCGGCGCGGCGCGCGGCGTCGGTGGATCCGGTGGAGTCTCTGCGGGCGGAGTGACACGCTCCAATGACGGTGATAAGTGTGGGGGCATGAACCGTCTGCGTGGAATCGCCATAACTGTGGCGAGTCAGTGCACAGGGGCCCAAAGCGCGAGAATATCGCTTGCGGCCTCTGACGCGGCCGAGCGCTGGTGGCGGCGGACTGCGATCATTGGTGGTATGGGCTGTTCTCGCCAGGAATCGCCAACGACTGTCATAGGTCGAGTTGGTTCTGCCTATCCCTGTTCACCCCGTGCGCCTTCCAGGTATGGTATTTTCTGCTGATGGGTGGGGGAAAGGCAGCACCGGTCTTTATCTCGTATGCTCACCAGGACGGAGCGGCCCTGGCCGCGCAACTTCAGCGGGACCTTGCTCGGGCGGGTTGGGATGTCTGGCTGGACTCAGCGCGACTGACCGGGGGCGCGAGTTGGACGGTTGAGATTGAGCAAGCGCTCGACCGCAGCGACTTCGTCCTGGCGATCCTCTCCCGAGGTTCCTATCGGTCGGACACCTGCCGGGCGGAACAACTTCGTTCCCTTCGAAAAGGCAAATGTCTGATCCCAATCCTCGCACAGGCGGACGCAGAACGCCCCATCCACCTGGAATCGAAGCAGTACATTGATTTCGCAGTGGCCGCGGCATACGATACAGCGTTTTCGCGATTATGCGAATGCCTTCGGGCAAGGAGCGGCGCCTCGCTACCCAGCCGCTTTCAGCAGACGTACGTCACCGTCCCGCCACTTCCGCCGAACTACATCGAGAGGAATGCGGAACTGCGATCCTTGCGCGCTCTGGTCTTGCGCGACGGAGGCGGACGGACGGTCGCTCTCACGGCACTCAAAGGGATGGCAGGTATCGGAAAAACAGTTCTGGCCCAAGCCCTTTGTCTGGATGAGGTGACGCAGGCGGCCTTTCCGGACGGAATCATCTGGTTGCCCCTCGGGAAGGATCCAAAAGATCCGGTGCCGCTGCTTCGCGAAGCCGCGAAGGTCATCGGCGATTCTTTGGAGGGGTATGACAGCCCGCAGTCGGCCAGCAATCGGCTGCGTAGCTGCCTCAGGAACAAAGCCGCGCTCCTGGTTCTCGATGACGTTTGGGATCCTCGCGATGTCGCGCCGTTCCTGTTCGATTCGGCAACCAGCCGGCTGATGATCACAACGCGGGATGGCCGCACGGCAGCGGCGCTGGGCGCCGAGCAACAGGAACTCGCCGTGCTTACGCGGGATCAATCGCTGGATTTGATCGCGCTTTGGGCCAACTGCGAGCGCGCGAAACTGCCTCGGGAAGCCGCCGACATTGTGCGGGAGTGCGGCTGCCTGCCGCTTGCGGTGGCCATGGTGGGCGCGCAACTCCGCGGCAAACCGGATCGCTGGCCGCTGGTGCTTCACAAACTTCAAAACGCCGACCTGGACCGCATCCGACAAAGCTTCCCCGAGTACCCTCACCCCAACCTGCTTCGCGCCATCGATGTAAGCATGGAAGCGCTGCCGGAGGAACTGTGCCGGCGCTATCTGGATTTCGGCGTGTTTCCTGAAGACTGTGCCGTCCCGGAAGCCGCCGCAGCAACTCTCTGGGGGCTGGATGAATACGAAACAGCCGACTCCCTCGATCAGCTGGTCGATCTGTCGCTTCTCACACGCGACAGCGGCCGCCGCCTGCGGGTGCACGACCTGATGCTGGATTATTTGCGGCGACGGCTCGGCGCCGACAGCCTGATCGGTAAGCACCGGCAGTTGCTCGACCGCTATGCTGAACGATGTTCCGCTAACTGGCCGCAGGGGCCTAACGATGGATATTTTTTTGAAAACCTCATCTGGCATCTGCGCAGCGCCGGCCGGTCCGGTGAGGCCCTGGGACTGCTTACCAACTTTGCCTGGATGGACGCCAAGCTGGATGCGTGCGGCATCACGCCCCTGTTGACCGATTACGATTGGTTCGCCTCGCGCGACGGGAATGCGAGATTGCTTCACGAAGCATTGAGGTTGTCGGCGTACGTGTTGGCGGATGATCGCCGCCAGCTCCCCGGCCAACTTCTCGGCCGTCTTGCGGAGAACTCGTCGACGGTTATCGAAACCGTGCGCCGGCAAGCATTGCAATACAGCCGCAGTTCCTGGCTGCGTCCTTCCAGATGCCTCCTCACTCCTCCGGGCGGAGCGTTGATTTTTACCCTGGCGAGTCATACCGCGCGTGTGCGTAGTCTGGCATTGACTCCGGATGGGACCAAGGCCATATCGGGCTCGGACGATCACACTCTCAAAATCTGGGACCTTCGCCTCGGAAAATTGGAGCGGACAGTCATTGGGCACACCGATGCGATCCGGGCGGTAGCTGTGCTGCCGGACGGCGGCCGGGCGATTTCCGCGTCCGACGATCATACGCTGCGCATCTGGGATATCTCCACCGGCGGCCAGCTCGGCTCCATCGACATCCAACTGGATTGGATTCGCGGCCTGATCGCTCTGCCGCGGATCGCCTGCGTGGCTTCCGTCTCTGACGATCGCGTCGTTCGCATCTGGGACCTGGCTCTGGGACGGGTTGTGCGGGTATTGCGAGGGCACACGGCCGAGGTGAGTTGCGCGGCGCTGATGCCGGGCGGAGATTCCGTGGTCACCGGGGCGGACGACCGCACGCTGCGGATCTGGACCCTCGACGGCGCGTGCACTGCCATTCTCAAGGGCCATGCGGCTCGCATCGTGGCCGTGGCTGTATCCCAAGCCGGACGCATCGTTTCGATTTCGGAAGGCGGCGGCGTATGCCTCTGGAAAGAATCCGGCGTCTGGCAGCCGGAGGTCCTGTCCTGGAAACCGCAAGGCGTCAGAACCGCCACATTCAGTCCCGATGGCACCCGCGTAATTGTGGGCGCGGACGACGGAAACGTGCACATCTGGAACCTGACAACGCATACCGAGCGGGTTCTGGAGGGCCACTCCGACTGGGTCAATTGCGTGGCAGCGGCTCCCGATGGCGGCTTCGCGGTTTCGGCCTCCGACGACGGCACTCTGAAACTTTGGGATCCCGGCCGGATTCCCGCGACCGCACCGGCGCGGGATCACACCGATCGGGTACGCGCCGTCGCAATCTTATCCGATGGCGCAACCGCCATTTCCAGTTCCGATGATCACAAACTATGTATCTGGGATTGCGCCACCCATCGCGTGCGCGCTCCCATTCGCAATCAACACCACTGGGTGTTTGCCTGCACTCCCGATGGCAGAGGGGTGGTATCGGCCGGGAGCGCAGGTGCGTTTTCCCTGTGGGAGCTCACCACGATGCAGGAAGTTCAGCGCTTCGCCGGCCACGACGACCGGGTGCGCTGCCTGGCGGTGACGCGCTGTGGCACGCGGATAATCTCCGGTGGGGACGACCGGACCGTACGCGTTTGGGATATGCAATCCGCGCAGGAAATCCTGAGAATACCACTCATCAGGCAATGGCCTCGCGCACTTGCTATTACACCTGACGGACGCTTTGCGGTGACCGCGGCCGCAAGCGCCGTCCTGAAGTTGTGGAGCCTCGAAACGGGAGCCGAGGTGCGGAGCTTTCGAGGCCATACGGCGCCCGCAAGTTCCGTTGCCATCACGGACGGCGGACTGCTGATCTCCGGATCGGAGGACCATTCGGTGCGCGTCTGGGATCTGGAGACCGCTTCGCCGCTTCACGTCTGTAACGGCCACGACGGGCGCGTCAACAGTGTCGCGTGCCTGTCGGGAGGGAGATTTGCCGTGTCGGCTTCCGACGATTGCGATATCAATGTTTGGGACCTACAGACCGGCGTTCTGGTGGCAACCCATACGGTTGAGAGCCCGGTGCTGACCTGTGCCGCGAGCCCGTGTGCCGCGGAAATTGTGGCCGGCGACCGATCCGGGCTAGTGCACTTTATCTCTATCGAAGCGGGCGCCCCTTCGGCACAGGATCACGAAGGCTTGCGTGCGGGTTCGGCCGGCGGCCTCAGTCGAGTATAGGATCGGATTACAACTATGGCTAGAGATTCGACACAGCGCAAAATCGATCGGGTTCGACCGCCTCGGGTTCAGATCGCATATGAATTTGAGAGCGGGGGAGCCATTGAGATCCGGGAACTGCCATTCACGATCGGCGTAATGGGAGATTATTCCGGCGCCGTCGTGCGGCCGCCGTTTAAAGAGCGAACTTTTCTAAACATCGATTTCGACAATTTCGACGCGGTTATGGCGGCGCTGAAACCGCGAGCTTCTTTCAAGGTCGCCTCCGCGGCCGGTGTCGACGCCGACATCGACCTCACCTTCCGCAGCATAGACGATTTCGAACCGGAAAACTTGATTGCCCGGCTGCCGGCACTCGATGCGCTGCGAAAATCGGGAGAGCCTGGTGCGCTGCGGGCCCTCGCCCGCCAGTTGGATCGCATTCTTCATGCGCCCGAATTTCAAGCGCTCGAAAGCGCCTGGCGCGGGCTGTGGCATCTCATATCACACACCGAAACCAGCTCACAGTTGATCATCAAGCTACTGGATGTCACCAAGCGGGAAATCCTCAGAGATCTGCAGCGCGCGCCGGAGTTCGACCAATCCAGTCTGTTCAAGCTCATGTACGAGCAGCCGTACGGCGCATTGGGATCCGCACCTTTTGGTCTTCTGATAGGGAATTTTGAGTTCGGCCAATCGCCCGAGGATGTGGAGTTGCTGGAGAAGATCGGCCAAATTGCGGCTGCGGCCCTTGCGCCCTTCATTGCCGGCACTGCGCCAGCCATGTTCGGCATAGAGAGCTTTCAGCATCTGGCAATCCCGCGCGATCTTACTAAGATCTTTGACACCACTTCGTATGCGAAGTGGAAATCGTTCCGCGGATCGGAGGACGCCCGGTATGTGGGGCTCGCCCTGCCTCGCATTCTGCTCCGCTCGCCCTATGGAGTGCGGCCCGAGGGACCGCGCGAATATCAGCACGTGGAAGACATCCGCAGCCCCGGGAATCTCTTATGGGGGAACGCTGCTTTTGCCTTCGCAACCTGCATCGCGAACGCGTTTTCCCGATACGGATGGTGCGGGGCAATCAAGGGCGTCGAGGGTGGGGGTCTGATTGAGGGTTTGCCGACATGGGTTATGGAGACAGATCCTGACGGTGAAAGCAGATCGGGTGTAGAGGTCATGATCACCGATCGCCGGGAGAAGGAACTCTCAGACCTCGGGTTTTTGCCGCTCGTCCAGATCAAGCAGAGGGAATACGCTGTGTTCTTTTCCGCCAATTCCTGCTGTCTTCCGCGGCGGTTTGACAGCGATGCCGCCAACACGGCCAGCCGGTTGACGTGCCAGTTCGGCTATGTGCTCACCGCGGCACGCTTCATGCACTATTTCAAGGCGATGGCTCGTGACCGGATCGGTTCCTATCACACTCGGGGCGACCTCGAGATCTTCCTGAATCGATGGGTCGTCGCGTATGTGAACATGGATGATCAATCATCTCAAGCGATTAGTGCCAAGAGACCGTTGCGCGAAGCGCGTGTCGAAGTGTCCGAGGATCGAGATAAGCCGGGCACCTACCGCTTGGTAGCCTTCCTGCGTCCGTATTTCCAATTGGAGGATTTGTCGTTGTCCCTAAGGGTCGTCGGACGCATCCCCTAAGGACGATATGACGGCCAGACTGGCCGGCGCGAGTTTACCTCTCCTGGGACCATTGCCGCTGTGACTTCTGAGACGACCCGGTTCGGGAGTCATCGATTGAGCCACTTTCGGCTGTTGTTGGGAAATCCCCTTCCCACCAATGCGCGAACGGCCCTGCTGTTTAAAGAGCGAAACGGACCTTGCCGGTAGGGTCCGTTCGCTCAAGGGCAGTAATCGTGGTGCACAACTACTCGGCACGCGAAGTTTCCAGAAACCGCCCCAGCTTCGCTGTGGCCCGGAACTGTGGAATGGGATCTAGTTCCTTGAATGCCGAAGTGAATGCGTTCGACAGGCTCCACATGGTTCTGGAGTCAAATTCCGGGTGCTGCGGCGAGAAATAGAGTTCGTGTACTCGCCGCGCCAGGTGCCTCGGGATCTCCAGATCGCCTTCAATGAACGCCCTGTAGATCGTCAGTTTCGCCGCTGCCGTTGATAGTTGTTGTGCTCGCCAACTCTCCACTTGCCGCCGCATCGGCTCGAAGTTCCGCTGCATCCGGTCAACACCAATTGACAGGCTGTCTTCAAGCGAAAAGTTCTTCGAATGTTTCGCGAGAACGGGACTATAATCCCCTTGAAATGCGAGGTTATGACATACGAACACGCGGAGGCCGACAGTGCAAGCCAGCCGGAACTTCTTATTATTGGCGTTCCGGATCCCGATTGCGAACCGGCACCCGTCGAAGCTTGACTCAAGGTCAATCACGCCGAACATTTCCATTCCGTCCTTTGAGACTGCGAACTCCTCCCCTACGACGCCAATTTGACGGTGCCCGAGGGTTTCGACAAGCCCTTCGACGACCGCGATGTGCGGGATCGGGATGTGGGTTGTAGTTGCGGGGGGCGTTGGCACGTTCGCCAATTCCGACCGGTTGATTTTGCTGTTGCACGGGATAAGCGTGCTTGTTTCCGACATTGGTTTTTCTCCTTACCAAATTGATTCGAACGTCGCCGTTCGGGCTTGATCGCGCCGCAGATGGCGCGCAGCCTCCTTCCAGGAGGCAACATGAACAAGATTCGGGCTGCATTATACGCGCGGGTTTCCAGCGAGCAGCAGGCAACCGCGCACACGATCGAAAGTCAAATTGCCGCTCTTTCTGAACGAGCTCAGACTGACGGCGCGCCAGTACCGCAAGAGCGGCAGTTCCTCGACGACGGATATAGTGGTGCTACTCTCATCCGCCCCGGGATGGATCGCCTGCGCGATCTGGCTGCCGTAGGCGGCATTGACCGGATTTACGTCCACTCACCCGATCGACTGGCGCGCAACTATGCTTATCAGGTTTTGCTTATTGACGAGTTGCGTCGCGCCGGTGTCGAGATCGTATTCTTGAATCGCTCGCTTGGTCAGAGCCCCGAGGACGACTTGCTTCTGCAGGTGCAAGGGATCGTTTCTGAGTATGAGCGAGCGAAGATCATGGAGCGGAGCCGGCGAGGGAAAAAGCATGCCGCCCAGAGCGGATCACTGAACGTTATGTCGAACGCTCCGTACGGATATCGCTACATCACAGTTCACGACGGCGAAGGTCAAGCCCGCTTCGAAGTAGTTCCGGCTCAGGCGGACGTCGTCAGGGACATTTTCGCCTGGGTCGGACGGGAACGCTGTACTCTCGGCGAAGTGTGCCGTCGCCTCCAGGACGGAGGCAGGCTGACAGCAACGGGTAAGCGCATCTGGTCTCGGCAAGCCGTCTGGCACATTCTCCAAAATCCTGTCTATCAGGGCACAGCGGCGTACGGCAAAACCCGTATGATGCCACGTGCAAAGAAGTCCCGCCCGCGACCGCCACGTGGCCGGCAGGCCGAACCTCGCCGCAGCCACTCAGCCGTATCCGTCGCCCAAAACGAGTGGGTCTTCATGCCCGCCCCGGCTATTGTGGACCGGGCACTGTTCGCGGCGGCCCAGGATCAATTACGTGAGAATCGCACGCGCGCTCGAATGGGATTGAGGAGATCAGGTTACCTTCTTCAGGGGCTGACATGCTGCGCCCTATGCGGATATGCGTTCTATGGCAAGACTACCCGTCAAAGAGGAAAAGGGCACCAACTCACTGATTTCCGTTACTATCGGTGCTCCGGGACTGATGGGTACCGCTTCGGTGGCGAACGCATTTGCACCAACACTCAAATCCGCGGTGAGTCACTGGAGACCGCAATTTGGGAATACGTGTCGAAGATCGTGGAGAATCCTGGAATCCTTGACCAGAAGGACGACAATGCAGATGAGCACGGCTCGCAAAAAGAGATTATCGATGGCCTAAAACTGCAACTCCAGAAACTGAAGCACGGCATGGAACGATTAATCGATAGTCTGGCAGCGGGAGTGATCGAACGAGACCAGTTTACGGCCCGCATAGACCGCACAAAGATTCGCATCGCCGAGATTGAAGCGAAGTTGGGCGCACAAGAGACGGATGAGGGACGCCGGGCGCACGTTCAGGCGCTAATTCGCCGTCTAGGCGAGATCTCAAGTCACATCAAGTCGCAAATGCGCGATCCGGATTGGGCGACGAGGCGCGAGATTATCCGCGCCATTGTACAACGCATTGAGATAGGACCCGCGAAAGTGACGATAGTTCTCCGCCTGCCGGTGGATCCGGCTGCCCGAGCCATGGAGCCCATTATGAGGACATTGTCACGGGCGTGAAGTCGCCGTGGAACGCCATGTTGTCACAAACCATCACCCGGTATTATGCGGAGCAAGGACTTATGCGCAGCAGACTGTCGTCGATGAAGCGGCCGCCCATTTTCAGCCGGATTTCCTGCGCATAATTCTGAGTCCTTTCGCTCGCCGCTCCATCATATGAGCAGCCTCCCCCCGGAGACGCAAACATTCCCAGACAACAGATTGACCGTTGGCTGGTCGCATTGCGCGAACACATGCGCGAATGCGATTTCAGCCGGTGGGCCATCAAACAGTACACCTGTAATGGCCGCCATTTTCTCAACCATATAGTAAGTCACGGGATCCGCCTGAAGGCTGTCCGTCCTGATGACGTTGAAGAGTATCTGCGCACTCAGCGGCAGCGATACCGGCGACGTCACGGACATAGACCAGCAGAGGAAGCAGAGTGGCGATCACGATACACATCCTCGGCCCATATGCTGCTGCGGTTGGCCCAAGGTGCGTGGCCACCGCTGACCTCGTTGGAGGCTCGCGTTCGAACGTTCAAAGAAACGCTTGAGCAGGAGCACCTTCGTCCGGAGACCATCCGACAGTATCTGGATCAGGCGCGCTTATTTCTGGCGTATCTGGATCGACAACAGTTGCTGCTGGAGCGCGCGACGATGCAGGATCTCGATGGGTTCATCGCTGAGCGCATGAGAATCTATCGAAGGCAGTATGGCCATTTGCCTCGCCGGCTTGTACGCTGGCGCTGCGAGTACACAAAGGCCATCCATCGTCTTCTGCGTGGCGCACAAGAGCAATGGCCTCCTTCGTCGTCGGGCGGTCCCGACCTTCAGCAGTTTCAGACCCACCTGACCGAGCGAGGATTGGACCCGAGCTACGTTCAGGATTATCTATGCCACGGTCGTCAGTTTGTTGACTATCTGAATCACCACGGGATGAGCCTCGCGGCAGTTCGGCCTGAAGATGTCGATGCCTACTTCCGCGTGGCGCTTCGGATCTACCGAAAGCGGAAGCCGAATCTGCCGAAGAGCATGGATTACTGGCGAATGATCAGCCGGCGCGCCGTAAACGGCCTGCTGCGATTCGCGCAGGGTGAATGGCCACCTGGGTCGCGGCCCGAGCCGGTGCTGTCAGACTTTCGAGCGCATTTGGAGAAGTTCCGCTACAACCTGATTGGGATTCCCAGCTACGTCTCCGCGGCTCGCCAGTTCCTTCGCTACCTGAAACAGCAGGGCCTTTCGGTAGAAGCGGCCCGGCCTACACACATGGAAAGCTTTATTCAGGCGAAGTTAGACCAGTTCAGACAACGTCACCGGACTTTGCCCAGGCATCCGCGCCAATGGCGAACCCGGTATGCCGGCGCTATCCATCGGTTGCTGCGGATGTTGAATCCAGATTGGCCGCCACCGGAACCACCTGCGAACGAGTGCGAGCAGTTCCAGCGCGAGGTGCTTGACGGCTATGGCCG
>Ga0116129_1000666_pt1 | contig 20785 bp, 13 predicted proteins | sample June2015DPH_17_2_FD_89732 | JGI IMG/M metagenome (GOLD analysis project Ga0116129, IMG submission 89732) | Peatland microbial communities from SPRUCE experiment site at the Marcell Experimental Forest, Minnesota, USA - June2015DPH_17_10 | ecosystem: Environmental > Terrestrial > Soil > Wetlands...
GCCGCTCTGCTCGATTTCGAGGCAGGTGTCGCCGAAGGCGCCATCGCCATTCGAATTCGGCCTACGAATATCCCCGTAACCATTGAGGTCTGCCCGGGCAACGGAAGCTCGAGCGACGCCAACGACCGAGCCGTACAACAGCAGGGCGATGGGCCTCCTCGAAATCCGCGAAAGGCGCTGCATGAAAGATCTCCTTGATGAGGATCGAAACGATGGGCCGAGAGCGGGCTAAGCTCCTGCGTACTCCGAAAAAGGTCTTTCGGTTGTGGATGGGCGGGTCTCGACAGCTCTCCTAAAGACGGCGGTCACAGCCTTCAGATCATCGCCCTCGACTTCCAGGCGAGGTGCCCGGACTCGGGCCGATCCAACGCCTGCCTGCTCCTGCACCCACTTGATCAGCTGGACAAACTTGGGGACTGTATCCAGCCGCAGAAGAGGCAGGAACCAGTGATAGAGCGCCAGCGCTTCGTCCCGCTTACCGTCTCTCGCGAGCTGGAAAAGGCGAACCGACTCGGCAGGATACGCGTTGACCAGACCTGCGACCCAACCGACCGCACCGGCGTAAAGCGCCTCCACAATGACATCATCGACACCCACAAAGATGCTCAGACGGTCCGCGAGCAGCAGGCGGATGGCAGCGACGCGACGCACATCGGCGCTTGACTCCTTAACTGCTGTCAGATTGACGTGCTCGCTGGCCAGCTCCGCAATTTCGGTGGGAAGAAAGTCGGTCCGGTAGGCGATCGGATTGTTATAGAGCATGCACTCAAGACGGGTCGCGCCAATGACCGTGGCGACATGCTGTTTCATTTCATACCAGTCGGAGGTGTAGACATAGGGCGGCAATACCATAAGGCCGGAGCAGCCGACATCTTCGGCTTCTTTGGCGAGCGCGACCGCGTTTCTTGTGGAGAGCGCGGAGATCGAGGCAACGACTGGCAGCTTGCCTGCGACGCGCACAGCCGTCTTAAGGATCGCGATCTTCTCCTCATGCTCAAGCGTTGCGCCCTCGCCGAGCGAACCGAGCATAACGAGGCCCGAGCATCCGTTACCAAGCTGCCATGCCGCATGCTGCGCCAGGAAGCGGTGATCCACTTTCATCCCCGTGTCAAAGGGTGTTGTCATTGCGGGCATTACGCCTGACCAATTCATGCATTCTCCTCGATTCGTCCCATGATTTTGTTCCTCTCAATCGTTTTCAGGTTGCCGGCAAAACACGTCAAGGGGTACGGGAATGAGCGGCTGCCGCACCGAGACAGGTGTCCATCCGAACAGGTATTCCACTGCCGGACCGCAGACGCGTCCCTGGCATGGTCCCATGCCGCATCGGGTCTGCAACTTCGCATCGGTCCATCCTGTGCGATCGCGGATGCTTGCCAGGGGTACGTCTTCACAGCGGCAGACAATCGTGCCGGGCCGGGCAAGGGAACGCAGCTCATTGCGCAGCGCGAACGCTTTTTCCAGCCGGTTGCCGAACCCCCGCTGCTTTGCCGCACGGGTTATCAACGAAGTGCTGCTTCTGCCTGCCGCAGCCATTCCGGCGATCTCCCCCTGCAGCAGCGCGGCTTCGAGCCCCCCAATACCAGTCGGCTCGCCGGCAGCGAACACGTTCTCTAACGATGTCCGCTGCTCATGGTCGACCTTGACAAAGCGGCCGCGAAAGTTACAGCCGAGCAACTCGGCGATCTCGGTGTTCGGCACAAGATGGTAGCCGCACGCCAGCAGATCGCAGGGCTCGGTCCAGGTGCGGGTGCCATTGGTGATGCGCACCGCTTCAAGACTCATGCCATCCCGGGCGGCAATTGCTTCGTCAACCCAGGAACCTGTGCGGTATGCCGTCCTTCCGAGAGCGGCCCGGTAGCGCGCGCCCTCGATGAGCTTCGCAGGGTCTCGACCGAGTGATGCGATCAACCAGAGCAGCCTCCTCAACGGAGCTTGCTCCACAACATGGGAGACGATTGCGCCGTCCTCGGCCAGATGTGCAGCGACCGCCAGCAGCAAGGGGCCCGTGCCTGCCACCACCACCCGTTTGCCAGCGACAGGATAGCCGCCCTCGACCAGAGCCTGCAAGCCACCGGCACCGAAGACCCCGGGCAATGTCCAGCCCGGGAAAGGCAGGAAGCGCTCCCTTGCCCCGGTCGCCAGAATTAAATGGTCGAAGTGAAACTGTTCCGGCTCAATCGCGGAGCCGGCCTCGTCGACCGCGACGACGGTTCCAGAGGCCTCGGCACTGTAGACCGAACGGCACGGAAGCAGCTGCGCTCCACAGCGCTCGAGCCGCTCCAGGGCACGCAGCTTCGGCCTGTTGCGCTGATCGGAAGATTTGTTTGCCTTGACCGTGGCAGACCGCCAGATCTGACCGCCCGCTGACAGGTTGTTATCGAGCACGACGACCCTGCGCCCGTTTTCCGCCGCAGCCGCCGCTGCCGCGATCCCCGCGGGGCCAGCTCCGATGACGAGAACCTCGGTACGGGTCATCGGTTGGTCCTTATCGTCATCCCCTGCTCGCACAGGATCTGGCAGCTGCGGCGATGCTGAATGCCATTGATGGTGGCTCGGCATTCGAAACAGATTCCCATGCCGCACAAGGCCGCGCGCGGCTCCCCCAGAACCGACAGCCGGCTGGGTTGGGCGGCAATCAACAGAGCGGCAGCAACCGTTGTGCCCCTTGGCACCTGACGCGGAGCTCCGTTGATGGTTACCGAGAGACAATCAGGCATAAGTCAACCCTGCCGGCTCCGCCATTCGTGCGGGCAAATACGGTTTCCGGTCGATCGCAGAAGTACGCCCAAGCATACCGTCTACCAGCAGTTGAGCGGCACCCGGCGCGTTGGTGATGCCAAGTCCCTCAAAGCCGGCTGCCAGCCATAGCGTGCCATCGCTGGTAAAACCGGTCGCTGGTCCGATGAGCGGCATCTTGTCCGGCGTCGCGGCGCGGAATCCTGTCCACATCCGCAGCACGGACAAGCTGCGAATGCCGGGCAGGTAGGCGGTTGCGCGGTCGAGCATGCGCCTGATGACCTCCGGTTCGACCTCTGAACGCTCGTTGCCGTACTGCCTTGATGAACCAAGCAGAAGCTGCCCGGTCTGGCGCGGCTGGACGTTGAAGGCAACTGAGTCTTCGATCACCTTGTGCGCACTCTTCAGGTATCCGAGTTCGACGAGCTGATGGCGAACAAACCCTGGGTAGCGATCCGTAATCACCAGGTGCCCCTTGCGCTTCTGAATGGGCAGCGAAGGCAGCAGATCGCATTGGGTTCCTACAGCCAGGACAATCCGTTCAGACCTCAGAGTCAGTCCATCACTGAGCAGCGCCACTCCATTCGAGGCTGAAAGCGCTCTCGCCAGGAACAGCTCGGCCCCCAGTCGCCGGGCCTCAGCCAGATAGAACGCTGCCGCGGCTGGCGGGTAAACCACGCCATCGCCGGGGACCAGGAGCCCTCCTCGGAGGCCAGAACGCAGATTGGGCTCCTCCCGGGCAAGTTCCGCTGAGTTCAAAACCCGTGCCTCAATGCCTGCCTCGTTATAGATTTTGCAACGAGGGTGCACCTCGGCCATCTCCTCATCGTCGGCTGCGACCCAGAGCGTGCCGCAGGGCTCGTATTCGACGGATTTGGGCATTTTTCCGGAATCCCGGCGCCATAGCGAGCGAGACAAAGCAGTCAGAGCAAGCTGCGCCGGCGAATCGTCCATCACCACCACATGGCCCATGCCAGCCGCGGTGGCCCCGTTGCCGATCGTCGCACCTTCGATGACCCCGACGCGATAACCAGCCAGAGCGCACTCCCGGGCCACGGCACAGCCAACCACTCCGGCACCCACGATGAGAACGTCGAATGGCTTCATCTCAGAACTTGATCCCTTGGGAAAACGGGTCTTCTGCTTGAAAAAGCAGCTTCGACTCGCCCGTAACCCAGGCGCGCCCGCGGATGCTGGGCTTCAGCTGTCCGTCGCTCCCCTTCTGAATTGATCCCTGGAAGACGGTTCCGAGAATGCCTTCCTGCCTCCATGGAACGCCGGGCGCGAGTTTGCCTTCCTCGTATAAGCATGCCATTTTCGCGCTGGTGCCGGTGCCACAGGGGGAGCGATCAAAGGAAGCACCGGGACAGAGAACAAAGTTACGGGAAGAATTGCTCTTGTCTTCCGGGGGGGAAAAGAACTCGACGTGGTCGATATACGCCCCATCCCGGCCCGTGATCCCACTCACCTTGAGGGCCTCACGAATCGCCGTAGCTGCTTGTACCAAGCCGTTCCGATTCGCAGGGATGAGTTCCAAGGGCGGATCGGCGATCAGAAAAAACCAGTTTCCTCCCCATGCGATATCTCCCGCAACGGAGCCATATCCAGGGACTTCCACCTCGACGGCGGCGCGATAACGATAGCTCGGTACGTTCTCGACGGTCACCGATCCGTCCTCATGCAGGATCGCCTGCACCGTGCCCACCGGGGTCTCAAGCCGGTGCACTCCCCGGCCGATTCGACCCAGGTGGGCTAGCGTCGTGAGCACACCGATGGTTCCGTGACCGCACATCCCCAGATAGCTCACATCATTAAAGAAGATCACTGCGGTGCAGGCATCCTGGCTTACCGGAGCGAGCAGGAGCGCGCCCACAACCACTTCCGAGCCACGGGGTTCGCAGACGATTCCCGACCGGAAGGAGTCGAACCGGGTGCGAAACAGCTCCAAACGCTCGGCAATGGAGCCATTCCCCAGGTCCGGTCCGCCCGCGACGACGACGCGGGTTGGCTCGCCTTCCGTATGGGAATCAATGACATGAACTGACTGAGAATCGCGCATAGGGCAATAATACCTTGATGTCTACGATTTTGAATACAATATCAGCACAAGATTTTATGCTCCGATAACATCAAGAAACGATACAGTATCCCTGGAGCCCAAACCATTGCCCTCATCAGCCGGATTATCCATGAAGAAAAAGGTAAATGCGAGCGCAATCGCTCTCAGACCGAAGGCCGAGCACGGCACCAGTCTGCTGACCGCATTTCACGAGATCAGGGAGCTGATCGTGCACGGCAGGCTCTCGCCTGGCACCTGGATTCTTGAAGCCGAACTTGCCGAACGCTTGAACATGAGCCGGACGCCGGTACGGGGAGCCATTCAGTGGCTGCAGCGGGAAGGCTACATTCTCGAGCATCGCAACGCCAAGAAGTCGCGCATGATCGTTGCTCCTCTCACCAAAGAGGATGCAAACGAACTCTACCTCATTATCGGGAGGCTTGAAGGAATCGCCGGCCGGGGCATTGCCTCCCTTCCGGCAGCCGAACGCAAGGACATCTGTTCTCAGCTGCAGCAACTGAACAAACGCCTCGAACTGATCTCACGAGACCGCGACGGCGACCCGGGCGAGATCTTTGAAAATGACCGTTCCTTCCATCGGCTCATCATCAAATACGGCGCGGGAGCGCGCATGACGACGCTCCACAAGGCCATCGAACCGCAGACGGAACGCTATTGGAGGCTGTATGCCAGTTCCATCATCAAAGACCTTCACCTCTCGGTTGCCGAACATGAGGAGGTCATTCGGGCGATTGCGGCCGGCGATCCCGAGAGGGTCGAGGCCGGCCTCCAGGTGAACTGGCTAAAGGGAGCAGAACGGCTAGGCCGCGTCATAGAGATGTTCGGAGAGCGGGGCAGTTGGTAGGCAGAGGCGCTGCCGGAAGGCTGCCCCTCATCCGCCCAGGGCCTGAGAATTCTCAGTCTTCTTTAGCATCCTCAGCCGGCAAAGGCACCTTGTTCCAGTCCGGAGGCTCCACGCCCAGCAGGTTGTGCACGAAGTAGTCGTCGCGGTAGTGCTCGTCCCCGAGAATGCCCACCCCGTGGTTCTGGCCGGGGATGTAGAGCATGTCAAAATGTTTGTGCGCTTTGACGAAGGCGTTGATCACCTGCAGCGAAGAGGCCGGATCGACGTTGGTATCCATCTCGCCGGCGATGACCAGCACCTTGCCCTGCAGACGGTGGGCGTTGTCGACGTTGGAGGATTCAGCATATTCAGGCCCCACCGGCCAGCCCATCCATTGCTCGTTCCACCACATCTTGTCCATGCGATTGTCATGGCAGCCGCTGTTGGTGACCGATACCTTGTAGAACTCAGGGTGAAAGAGCAGGGCGCCGAGCGCACTCTGGCCACCGGCCGATGTGCCGAAGATGCCCACCCGGGATATGTCATAGTACCTATACTTTGCCGCGACCCCCTTGTGCCACAGGATGCGGTCAGCAAAGCCAGCGTCGGCAAGGTTCTTGTAGGCCACATCGTGGAAGGCCTTCGAACGGTTGCTGGTGCCCATGCCGTCGATGTGGACCACGATAAAGCCGAGTTCGGCGAGCGCCTGGTCAGGGGCGATGGGGCTGAATGTCTTGGGAACAAACGAGCCCTGGGGGCCGGCATAGATGTTTTCTATGACAGGGTACTTTTTCGAAGTGTCGAAGTGCAGTGGCCGCGTGATGGTGCCCCAGATATCCGTCTTGCCGTCACGGCCTTTGGCCACGAAGACCTCGGGAAACTTGAAGCCCGCCGCCAGCAGGGCCGAGGTATCGCCCTTGTCCAGGTCCATGACGACAGTCTGGTCCGAACTGCGGCGCAACTGCGCCACCGGAGCCAGATCCACTCGCTGCCAGGTATCGACATAGAGTTTGTAGTCGCGGGAAAAACTGACTGTGTGTGTCCCGTCGGCATCGGTGAGTCTGGTCAGACCGGTGCCGTCGAAATTGATCCGGTAGAACTGGGTAAAGTAAGGGTCCTGGCCGGCAATACTTCCTCCCGCCTCAAACCAGACCTGGCGTTTTTCGTCGTCGACGTAATCGACGTTGCGAACAAGCCAATTGCCTTTGGTAATCTGGTTCTTCACCTCGCCGGTCACCCCGTCGTACAGGTAGAGATGCTCCCATCCATCCCTCTCGGAGGCCCAGATGATCTCCTTGCCATCGTTGACATCGTGCCTGTATTTCCTGCCTGCCGATAGTCCCGGGCCGAGGTCGTTGTAATAGAAGAACGTGTCCGTTTTTTCCCTGATCAGAGGTCGCGTCTTTGCAGTCTGCGCATCGACCCCAATGACCGTATAGACCTGATGCCCGCGCTGGTTATACTCGAACGTAAAACCTCGGCTATCTTTCCACCACACCGGCTCGCTGATGGAGTAAGGATTGGGAAACAACGTGCGGTCGATCTCCCTGGCGTGCCTGGTCGCGATATCAAACAGCACAGGATAGGCAACATCGACCGGATCGCCCGGCTTGCGGTAGTGAATGGTGGAGTGCTTGGGCTGGATCTGGTCACTCGGCGAGGATTCGACGTAGGTTACCAACCGGTCGTATCCGGGCCGCGTGTGGTAGGCGACCAGCTTGCTCGAATCAGGTGACCAGGCAAGCGTCTCCAGGGAATAGTAGTTGTTTTCCGACCCGTCAAAGCTGACCGGATATGCCGGCTCGTCGCCTTTCGGCTTGACGAAGACGTTGAAGTTCTCAATGTAGGCCTGATATTTGCCATCAAATGACGCACAGATATCGCGTGGCTGGGCCGGAAGCTGGCCGAGAATATGAGACCCTACTCCAGGATGAGGATCAGGACGAAAGGCTGAATGACTCTCTGCGTCCTTTCTGTCCGTAGCCGGCATGGGTGCGCAGCCGCGCGGTCTCGGCTGCAATTGGTCTTCATCATCAGCCTGCGAAGCGGGTGGGTGGTATTCGAGGCCGTCGACAGGATCGCCGCCTGGTCCTTCGGGGCTTAGCTCTGAGCTATCTTCCGGTGCCTCACCGCGGCCTTCCGGATCAGGCCGCGGGATCGGGCCGGTCTTGATGCAGGTGTATTCCGAGAGGCTGCACTTATAGAGCGAACCGGCTGTGCCGAACTGAATGGACCGCTCGTCGTCGAGAAACGTCAGCGGACGGGTAGCTGCCCGGTCGCTGGGCATGGTTCGGGCACCGGGACGGCCGCTCGTTGGCGCAAACGGAAGCTTGAGCCCGGTATAAGGATGCCCGGTTGCCGTCGAGATCGCAGCGGCAAGTCTGTCCTGATCGAACGGGGCCTTCTTGGTGGCCCGGTCCGCATCGACGAGAACAAATTCGGTTCCGCCCATGACGGTCCTCGGATACCAGAAATGATGAGAGTCGCCAATCCAGCTGGATGGGCCGGGGGTGTTCACAACCAGATCGAGAGAGCGGGCCCGCAGTTCGTGCGCACGCTGATAATCTGCCAAGGATCCTTGGGCGTTGCCGTCGATCGCCGATGAAATCCAGAGCGTTAGGACGGCAGCCAGCCAAGTGACGATTCTCATGCAAGACTCCTTCCATACGAACCCGAGCTGCAGCTAGAGCTTTACGGCCAAGGCGGCTCGTTGAGGCATGATCCTTTTCTGTTCTCCGCCTGCCAGCGAAACTATAAGTTCTCTTCCCGGCACGAGGCCGCTATGGAGCGTTCTATAGTGCAGGGTCTGATTTTCCTCATCCCACTTCAGCTCCACGATCTCAAACTGTCCCTTCTCGTAAGCGAAACTGAGACCGTCGTCGTTATAGAGTTGAAAGCTTCCGTCTGCTCCCGGGTAGATCGTCAGCCGGACAGGGTCCGTGAGGGGTTCGGCAACATACTGCTTCACCGGTCCAGTAGGCAAGATCGTTCCGGCTCTGACAAAGAGCGGAATCTCATCGAGCGGCGCGGGCGCGTTGATGGTCCTTGCCCCGTCGAGTTGCTTCCTTGTCCAGTAGTCATACCAGGCGCCAGCCGGCAGATAGACCTTGCGTTCGGTGGCTCCCGGTTCGAACACCGGCGCAACCAGCAGACTCGGTCCGAACAGATAGGCATCGGAGGTTGCCCATGCGATCGGATCATCTGGAAATTCGAGCCCCAGGCTGCGAATCAGCGGGATGCCTGTGGTGTGCGTCGCCCAGGTCGCCGAGTAGAGATAAGGCATCAGCTGGGAACGCGTGTTCAGGTACTTTCGGCAGATCGGCTCAACCGCAGCATTGTGCAGATCCTCCGGTCGGGGAAGGAAGCTCTCAGCATCGGGTCCCATCTCCGACGGCCCGTAGCTGCCGGTGTTCCAACCCCAGGGACGGCGCAGTTGCCAGGTGCGCCCGTGACAGCGAAACGAGGGACAGAATGCACCAAACTGAAACCAGCGCACGAACAGCTCCGCGGTGAACTCCTTGGTGGGGACAAACCCGCCAATATCTGTTCCCCAATACGGCACGCCGCTCAAACCTGCGTTGATGCCCATCATGATCTGCGTCTCTAACGTCTTCCAGGTGGAGAACGTGTCGCCCGACCACAACCAACCCCAGCGCTGTATTCCCGCGTAGCAGTTGCGATGAAGTGCAAATGGCCGGCGATCCGGACGGGTCAGTCTACCGCCCTCCCAGTACATGCGGTTGCGCACCAGTCGGGAAGCCACGGGCAGCACATCGCCCTCATCGGGCCACCATCCGTCCACTCCGATCCTGATGAGCGGGACGTGCTGTTGCCAATAGTTGGCGGCGTCGCCCGGCACCGTCGCCGACTCTCCCGCATCATCCACCTTGCCGTGGAGGTTCTCAGGCGGGTTGACGACATGCAGCACGACGTTAAAGTGCAGGTCGTGAAACTCGCGGAGGACTGCTTCCGGGTCGGGGAAGACGGCCTCGTTGAACACGAACGCGCCATGCCCCGTGTTCCAGCCGGACGGACAAAACCCGGAGCCGAGATAGATCAGGGCATCGCAGGGCAACTTCCTGTCACGAAACTGATGGGCTTCTTCGATGATCTGTTCGCGACTGTCGAGCGTCCGGTGCGATTGCTGGAAGCCCAGCGTCCACTTGGCCGGAAGGTGAGGATAGCCGGTGATCTCCGCGTATTGCCGAAGAAGGGCGCGCGGAGTCGGTCCGACACTCAAGTAGACATCCTGCCCCCGGGCGACATCGCTGGGCTTGAAGATGCCCGCATCGCCGGAAAGGTCGAACTGTCCTCCGGGCTCGTGGAAGTAGAGCCCCCATCCTTTCCCCATCAGCCAGGGAATTGGATTGCGCGCGCCAAAGATGCGAAGGTTATCGCCTGCCCCGTTCCGCATGGCATCCTTCGCCCCGCGCCGGTCCATCGGGTGCACCCCGGGGCCCATGCCATAGACAGGGGCATCGTTGTAGCCGAAACCGATCTGGTTGAGGTCAGGACGAAAGTTTAACTCCTGGACCATAGCGTTCTGGGGATCGATGACGGCGATGCGCAGGGGCTTGGTCATGATGCGCAGGGTATACTCTCCCCAGGGAATCTGCTGCGCTTCAGCATCGGTGCGGAACTTCAGAATCGGTCTCGCCGGGCTGCGCGGAGCGATGCTGCCATCGTTGTAATAGTCATCGAGAGTCTCGCCGACTGCTGCAATCGAGACCCTGATCGTCGATGAGGTGAGCGCCGTGATGGTGACGTCCATTCCCACCTGCCGGTGAGCAACAGGAGCGCCTCCACTGTGTTCTGCGAAGGGAGCGAGCATCTCCGCCGAGGCCAAGCGCCGCCTCAGCAGGATTCCCGCTGACATGGTCCCCAACCCCGTCAATACCGATCTGCGCGAGCAATCTTTTTTCATCGGCCAGGCCCATCTCCTTGCCCTGTGACGGTCACAACCGCAGCAATCCCGGGCGTGAACAGCATATACAAGACGCACCGCCCAGGCAGAGCATCCTCACAACACCCCCGGTGAATCCGCGTCCTCGGTCTGCCTTGCACTCCGGTACATTCTTTCGCCCGGGAAAACCGAAGGGGCAAGCAGCAGACCAATGAACGATGCGTTGATGCACAGATTGCTCGCCGTCCCCGCGCTGAACGGATCTACCCGTTTCCACTGCCCATCCATTGTCCGGCTTCGATGCCGGAACGCAGGCAGCTTTTAGTGTGGTTTTGATTGCTCCAGAATCTGGACCAGATATTGCTTCCAGATCGCGGCCATCGTATGCGTACCATGCCCTCGGGTCTGATCGGTAATCGGCAGGAGTACAAATTGTCCATGAGAAACAAGCTTAATATTCTTTTCCGCGATTCCCAGCTCAGGCGGATTTACAAAGTCATCAGCAGAGTTGACATACATAACCGGCACTCGAATTGTGCTGAGCTTTGCCGAGGGGTCATAATCGCGCGATGAATCGAACTGGTAAAGCATGTCGTTCGCGTCCGCCTTCGTCAGGTGCGTCTGAAGATAACTATCGAGATACTGATCAGCGGCTTCGCGCGTAGGATAGTTGACCTGCATCTGCAGCGGGCTGGAACCCATGATAAGCAGCATCTCCAGGCTGGTCCTGATCCCGGGTGGCTGTGAGGTGTAATCGCCGTGATTCCATGCTGGATCCTGGGTAATCGCATCCATCAGCATCTTGCGCATCATGCGATTCCGTCCTGCTATTTCAACCGTCTGGCACGCCAGTGGCATCAGGGCATCGGAGAAATCCGGGTACATCTCGCCCCACATCCATGAGTGCATGCAGCCCATTGAAGTGCCCATTACCAGACGAAGATGGTCGACGTGTAGTCCTTCTGTCAGCATCAGATGCTGACCATCTATCATATCGGCGTAATCATAGTGAGGAAACCTGGCATGCAATCCATCGCTGGGCTTGCTCGAACCTCCCGTGCCGATGCTGTCAGGAAGGATGATGTAGTAGCGCGTTGCATCAAGCGGCTGGCCAGGGCCAAAGAGCACATTTGCAAAATACGGAGCGAGAAACTGCGCCCCCGTTCCGCCTGTCCCGTGCAGCACCATCACCGCATTGTTTACGTGGCCATTGGCATCGCGCTGCGGAGCTCCAATCGTACGATAATGCAGATTCACAACCGGCAGTGTCTCGCCGGAGCGAAAATGGAAGTCATGCGCTACGTACGTCCCCTCAACCGGGGCCTGATAATTGATTGTTTGCTGTGCCGATGTGCACCCGGTGTAGATTGCACAAACCAGAAGAGCATTCAGCAGGCGACGCCGCACTTTCAGTTCGACTGAAAATCCCATGACCGCTGTTTTCCTCCATCCCCTCATAAACCTGTGTCACTCACAAACGCTGTGCCGTTATGCCGATCCATCCGACTCCGAAGCACTCCGCTAGCAGAAGTCATTATTCCGGGTGAAGCCTGGCGCCTTTGCTCAGCCGAGCGAAACCACGAACACGGCAACGAATGGTCTCTTCCTTCGCTCGAATTCAACTGACCGAATCCACAACGCATGCATGCGGCGACACGCCCCTTTGGCGCCGCCGCATACTCAAAGTTTTCTAAAAAGTGAATCTTCCGGAGATTTGCATTTGCCGGGAGGAACCAACATCTCCTGATGGAAAGCGGGTTGTCGATATCTGCCCGAAATCGCCGGGACTAACAGTTGCCATCCCTCCGGGTGTTTTGGGTTGATTAATCACATATTCCAGCAGCGGCGTCCCAAAGTTCGGATGGTTGAGAATATTGAACGCATCCGCCCTGATCACTAATCCGTAGCGCTTAAACAGCGTCGTCTTTTTCTCCAGCGAGAAATCGACGTCTGCAAATCCTGCGCCATAGACCAGATTGCGGGACTCGTCCCCGTAGTGCAAGCCATTTGTGCTGAATGTACATCCCGACGTGGGTGTCACACAAATTGACTGGGGAATATATTGAACCACTCCTCCAGGTATGAGCGTCTTCGCGGTATGTACCTTCCCGGATACGTCGGGCCGGATCGTTCCGACCGTCCCGTTAAATGAGGAGTTCGTAACGACAGAAAATGGGCTTCCCGTCTGTAGTTGTGTAATCGTGGACACCTGCCATCCGCTGACAAGCGCATTGCGGTGAAACGGCAGCATATAGAGTCCACTGAGCACGAAGCGGTCCCGGACATCAAAATCTGAAGGACCATAGTTGTTCGCGGGGTTATAACTGTTTTGCAACGTAACTCCCTGGCTGGAATAGGAGTTTTCGTCCATTGACCGCGACCATGTATACGAAGAGTTCAGCTGAAGTCCGTTTTTGGTCTGCAGAGTGAGCGTTGTCCAAAGTGCATTGTAGTTAGACATCCCGGAATGGGAATATTCGGTGATATTGCCGAGCCCCTTGGAGGGATCAAACTCGCTCGTCGCCGTTAATGCCAGATAGGGCCTTACCCCATCGAGCGGTTGGTTTGGATTCGGAACTATCGGCAGGTCCACGCCATGCGATCCGATATAACCGACCTGTCCAGTCAGCCCCAAAGGAAGCTGCTGTTGCACGTTCAGGTTATAGGACTCAACATAGGAGGCCTTCAGGTGATACGGCGTGTAACTGGGCGCCAGCGTAGGTGAGGCTGAGGCGACCGTCAGCGCATTCGAGTAGCTCACCGCGCCGTTGAAAGACACAGGTTGTTCAAACGGAGGATTCTCGGTCAAGTTTGCGGAAGAAATTGAGGTCTCCGGCTGGTCGGCCTGCAGGCTGAACCCAGTCCGGATAACTGTGCGCCCGTTACCGAACGGATCCACGATAAATCCGGCACGAGGACCAAGCATATAGATCTGGTTATAGATATCGCCGTTTGCGCGCTCGAGCGAAACCGTGGCCGGATTAAAGTTAGAGAATCGATTTTCGGCCTCGGTCGGTGTCCCATACCAGTCAAAGCGAAGGCCAAGCTCCAGCGACACCCGCTCGGTGAGTTTGTAGATATCTTCCCCATATAAACCCGCGGCATTGGCCAGAATGCGGCTGCTGACAGGCCCCGGATTCACCGAGAACGATGTGGCCTGATCGTCAACAAAGGAATCGGCGGTGGGGAAGATGAAAGTTCCCGGGTCGTTAAATCCATTATCGTTGTTAAATCTGCGGAACTCGCCACCGATATTGAAGTTATTCTTGCCTCGCAACAGATTCACATTATCCGAGACGACATAGGTTGTATCGAAAGTCAGTTCCGGGTACGATCCTGGGCCGCCGAACTCAAGGCCGAGGCTTGTAATCTCAGTGAATGGCAACAGCTGTGGAGGAGTGGGACCATTATCAATTCCGAAGGTGGCAGGATTGGCGACGAAATTTCCATTAAAAGTGATAGCGCGCCGATTGAAGCCCAAGCGCGCTTCGTTGACAAGATTGCTGCCAAACTCATGGGTCTCTTCAAGCGTTCCCACGTGGCGATGTGCGGGCCGGTGATCTCCAAATCCAGGAATCGTCGTGTCGTCGGTGGGCTCGATGCGTGTATCCTGCTGCCAGGCATAATACATATGAAGCTGATCGTTCTTCCCGATATCCTCAAGCAGGTCGCCGGTGATCTGCTTGAGTAAGACCGGCGACGCCGTTGAGCCGATAAAGCGCGTTCCGGTCGAATCATTCGCGACGGGAATCAGCGGCAGAAGTTTCAGGATGACCGGATCGGTGACTGCTGCACGTTCGGCATTCGTCAGGACTCCACTATTGAGCGGTGCCCCCAGAGACTGGTAGAGGCCCTCATAGCTAAGAAAGAAGAATGACTTGTTTCTCCCGTTATAAAGGCGTGGAACAAGGATCGGGCCACCGAGCGCTCCACCGGGCTGATTGCGGTGAAGCGTAGACATTGGAACGCCTTTCGGTTGAAAGAAATTGCGCGCATCGACGTCGTTATTGCGGGTATAGTTAAAAACCTCTCCGTGAAAATCATTCGTTCCAGAGCGGGTTGCGACGGTTACGACCGCCCCCGAAGAGCGCCCGTACTCTGCGCTCAGGCTGGAGTTGTCCACCTTGAATTCGCTGACAGTGTTGATCGACGGCTGAAATGTGATCGTGTTCTGGATCATGTCGTTCAAATTGATGCCGTTGATCAACAAGTCGACGGTATCTTCACGATTGCCTGCGGTCAGAAACGAGGACGCGCCAAGACCCACGTTTGGTGTTGTCAGAAGGCCGCCGGGCGGCGCGGTGACTGAGCCGGGAGCAAGCATGCTCAGGTCCAGAAAGTGACGCCCATTTAAAGGAATCTCTTGGACCGTCTTCTGATCGATTACCTGCCCGACGGTCATCGTGGAACTATCGATCTGCTGGGTCGAGTCGCTCACTTCGACTGTCTGATTCGTTGCTGCAACGCCCAGCTGCACGTTGATCTGCCGCGTCGAGTCGACGCTCAGTATGATGTTTTCCAGAGTGGTCACCTGCAACCCGGGCGCGCTGACAACGAGCCGATAGGTGCCCGGCTGCAGAGAGGGGAGCGAATATTCCCCTGCTCCATTGGAGACTGTAGACCTGGTCGTTGCCGTTTCTATTTGTGTGGACTTTATTTGTGCTGAGGGGACAACAGCTCCCGATGAGTCGGTGACGGTTCCCTGTATTGCGCTGGTTGTCTGCGCCGCGGCCGATAGACCGAACAGCATTCCTAGAATCAGGCTGAACCGGCAAGTTGCTAGAAGAATGGCTCCAATAAATGTTCTTCGTTGTGTCAGATTCATTCTTGCTGCCTCCAAGATGGGGAATTGAATTTGAGCTAACTTCCGATCGATTCACTCGCTGAGCCGTGCATCAAATTCCTCCGAGCCTTGGGGTGATGGAATGGCATCGTCGCACTTGTGGAGGTCAGCGTACTGACAAGAGAAGAATAGAATCTCTTAATGTATTTCATTTTGTATTCGTTTAAGCGTTTGCTGTCAAGCATTTTTTATCCTCTTGTTCATCTTCGGATGGCTCCCAAGGATCGGATCAATCTGACGTAATCAGCAGGACTTGAGGGACATATTTTTTTAATTGAACAGGAAGGCCGGTTTCGTTTGCTGCTCACTGGCGGCAAGGGCATCCGCCCGCTCTGCGCCCCATGCGGCAGCCTGCATACAGGGGAAATCTCCTTTTTTTTACCGACGGCGAGATAGGAGCCCCAGTTTGCCCGGAAGCGTCTTTGAGTAAACGTTATCTTGACGATGGATACTCCTCCGGATTAGAAATAATGGTCACGGGTTTTATAGGAGTTTTCGCATGAAACAGCCGATGTCTGGCATTTCACTGAAGCGCAGGAATTTTCTGGCGGGGGCGGCCGGGACCGCCGTTCTAGCCGGCTTGAACTGTTCCCGGGCCTTGGCTCTCACTGGAGACACGGAGAGCGAGCTCAATCTTGCCAGGGTAGCCCTGCCTTCCAGTGCCACTCTCGTCAGTGAAAACAAGATCAGCGCTCTCAATGACGGTTTTAGCCCGGCCAATTCCCGCGACCGCGAGAACGGCTTCTATGCGATCCGCCGAGGATATGAGGGCGACAGTGAGGCGCAGTGGGTGCAGTATAGCTGGAGCAAGCCGGTCACCTTCAATAAGATCGACGTGTACTGGGCAATCGATCCTCCCCGCCCTAATGCCCCTCCGGGCAGCGGGTCGAGGCGCATCGAGGCGCCTGTTTCCTACCGGATTCTCTACTGGAACGGGAGCCAATTCGTTCCCGTTGCGCACGCCCAAGGCCTGGGCGTGCGAGAGGACATCTTTAACACCACAATCTTCGATGAAGTAAAGACCGACAGGCTGCGCCTTGAAGTCGTTCCGGATGAGACTCACGCAGCGGGCATCATCGAGTGGAAGGTTTATAACTGGGGGCCAGTCCCCTCGCTTCCTCCGGTTGTCGATGCGGGCATTGACCGTTCAGTAGTGATGGGGGGCAGAACCTACCTGGCCGGTAAGTCAATCTGGCTTCAGGACCTGCCGGACAACCGTGTGCGCTGGGCCACCGAGTCCGGGCCCGGAACGGTTGCCTTTGAGAATGCAGGTTCACCGGTGACCACGGCAACTTTCTCGACGCCGGGTGACTATGTCCTGAAGCTCGCAGGCACGGGCAGCGGCGGGCAAGCAACCTCGATGATCAACGTCCACGCAGAGCCAGCCCCGCCGAAGGATCGACTGGACGTGGTCTATACCCGCAAGTACTCGATTGATAACCCTCTCTGGAATGCGCGCGCCAAGACGCTTATTGTGGATTGGATTCCGCATTGCATTGCCTATTGCGAGCGCACCGATATCGCTCCCAATCGTGGTGACGGCGGTATCGACAACTTCATTGAAGCCGGTAAGGCGAACCGCGGTGAGCTGCATGGACGCCATAAGGGGTACGTCTTCTCGAACGCCTGGATTCACCAGACAGTTGAATCGATGTGTATCGCTTTGATGGTTGATCCCGGGGGCGACGAAGAGATACTTCATGCGCAGGAGAAGATGCGCGCCACCTTGCAGAGGTGGATTCCAATCATTCTGGCAGCACAGATGCAGGACGGCTACCTGCAAACTGCCTACATTCTCGCGGACAGGAGCCAATGGCCGGAGCGCTGGTCACCAGAGCATCGCGGCAATCATGAAGGCTATGTTTCCGGCTATTTCATTGAGTCGGCAATCAACCATTACACCTTGACCGATGGCCAGGATCTTCGCCTGTATAACGCGGCCAAAAAGCTGGCCGATTGCTGGGTCGCCAACCTTGGTCCCGGTAAGAAGGACTGGTTTGACGGGCATCAGGAGATGGAACAGGCCCTGGTGCGATTCGGCCGGTTTGTCAACGATCAGGAAGGCAATCATCGCGGCGACGAATACATCAAGCTGGCAAAGTTCCTGCTCGACTCGCGTCGCGGGGGATCGGAGTACGATCAAAGCCATCTGCCCCCGGGCCAGCAGTATGAGGCCGTTGGCCACGCTGTGCGCGCCACCTACTTCTACTCCGGCATGGCGGATATCGCTGCCGAGACCCAGGACCATGACTACCAGAGCGCTGTGATTTCGTTGTGGGACAACATGGTCAACAAAAAGTACTATCTGACCGGAGGCATCGGCAGCGGCGAAACCTCCGAAGGCTTCGGCCCGAACTATTCGCTTCGGAACAATTCCTACTGCGAGTCATGCTCCAGTTGCGGCCTGGTGTTTTTTCAGTACAAGCTCAACTTGGCCTACCACGATGCGAAGTACGCCGACTTGTACGAGCAGACGATGTATAACGCTCTGCTCGGAGGCGTCGCCCTCCAGGGAACAAGTTACTGTTACACCAATCCGCTGGTGAACACCGAGCGCACGCTGTGGCATGTCTGCCCATGCTGCGTCGGCAACATTCCACGAACCCTGCTCATGATGCCGACTTGGGCCTATGTCAAGGACAAGAACGGACTTTACGTGAATTTGTTTGTCGGCAGCCGTATCCACGTCGGCAAGGTTGCTGGTACCAACGTCGAGATGGTTCAGAAGACCGATTATCCGTGGAAGGGTGCGATTGAAATTACCGTCAATCCGGAGGAAACCAGGAGTTTCTCGGTCTACGTCCGCATTCCGAACCGCAGCACCAGCAGGCTTTACACCGAATCTCCGGCCCTCAGCGGAGTGAAGCATTTTGCTGTCAACGGCAAGCCTGTCACTCCATACATAGAGAAGGGCTATGCCGTAGTCACGCAAGAGTGGAAGGCGGGAGATCGCATTGAACTGGAGCTTCCGATGGAACCCCAGCGCGTGGTCGCAGACAAGCGCATCAAGGCTGATCTTGGCAACGTCGCGCTGAAGTATGGCCCGCTCATCTATAACGTAGAGACTGCCGACCAGCAGAGCATCGAACAGCCGCTCAGCGATGCTCCGCTCCAAACCGAATGGAGACCGGATCTGCTCGGCGGTGTGATGGTCATCACCGGCAGGTGGCAGGACGGTTCCCCCATGACCGCAATTCCAAATTACTCACGCATGAATCGCGTCGGACCTCCAGTGGAATACCTGGGCGATACAAATGTGAACTATGCACCGGGTGCATCGACTCCTGGGGGGACAAAACCATCCACCAATGCGGTTGCTGCTGCGTTGCCGAACGATGAAGCAGGCGACCGCCGCGCAAGGAAGGTGGACTCCAAGGTCTGGATCTAACCTGCGTCTTGGGGTCTATTCAATCAGCTGGCTGATGTGGGAGTGAAGTAACAGACTTTCAGGGCTGCGAGCATATTCAAGGTTCGATGGCGTTTGTAGGTGTTGTTGAGACCCCGGACAATCTTTCGATTTGTCGGTTCCCGACCTATCCCGGCCTTTCGCCAATAGCTGAATGCGGGGCCCGCCCCATCTTCCACAACTCGGCGGCCTTGTGGCCAACACTGAGGTTTCGGCGCTGTCCTGGGCAGAGTCACCTCAACTACCAGCTGCCGCGTTCACCGAAAACCTCAATGACCCGCGCCAACCGTTTGCAACCGTTCTCCCAGTTGACAGAGAGCGCACGCTCCAACGTGTCAGGGTCGCCTTTCAAAAGCGCGGCGATAATCTCTTCGTGCTCGGCCACCGAAACGTGAAGTTCTCGGATGATCGAACTCGCATAAAGCCGCCAATAACGCTCGGTCTGTGGTTCGATGGCGCGGTGCAATGTCGTCAGGCGCGGTCCAGAGCCGGCCTCCACCAGCAGGCGATGAAACTCGTGGTCAAGGTCAAAGATGTCCGGGCCGTTGTAGCCGTGATCGCGCGCAATCTGATCCAGCTTGTCGTTGACCGTCTTCAGTTTGGCGGCCAACGCCTGACGCTCGCCCTGCGCAAGCACAGCAGCGCGACGTCCGGCCAGCCCCTCAAGGCGCCCGATGATCGGATATAACTCGTTGGCGTCTTCCTTGGTCATTGGCGTGACAATCATGCGCGTTTTGCTGCCGTTGCGAATCTCGGCGACATAGCCCTCGCGCTGCAACAGGTAAAGTGCGCCCCGGACAGGTGTCCGGCTCATGTTCAGGTGGTCGCACAAATCGCCTTCAAGGATCCAGGTTCCCGGCGCCAGTTTGGCCTGGACAATCAAATCACGAATTCGTTGAAATGCGATACCGACGCTTGTTCCATGCTCGGCCTTCTTGGACTGCCTCTTTGCACTATTGGAAGTTTTCCCTGCTGCGGGTACCATTCGCCTTCACTTTCCGGACACGAGCCGCACCGGCGCCATTTCCTGGCTGCCACCATAAGTATTTGCTGCCCCGCGTGAATTTTACCAATATTCGTATCATGCCGTATTCAGACTCAAATGCCGAGCAGGGTATCTCAATCTGAGATATTCTTGGCTCACTTTCTCTTCGCACGTTCCGCATGGGCTCACTGTCAACCAAATTCGCTTACCCGCAGTTTCCAGACGGCACGCAGTGGATTCGAGCAACTGACGTGCTACTGCACGGTTGTCATCACCTCCGATGAATTGGAACGAGAGGCGAACGAAGCTGCTCGCGTATGCCGGCAGCTTCGTTTGGGAAAACCTTTTCCGGCCAGCCGCCCCAAACGCACGCAAGCCCCCGGCGCGCAGGCTGGGAGCTGTTTCGTGACAACGCAGAAATCCCGGAAACCTCTGACAGACTCAAGGGGGCTCTGCCAGCGCGTGCGGCGGCAAGATTACGAGAGTTGCCACGCCTCCCCGAATGGTGCGCCAAGCATTTTTATGCCGATGCAAAAGCCGATGGTTGGCGGTCAGGGACCGTCAATCATTGGCTTTTGCATCGCCAGCCAGGCATCCGGTGTTGTCAGTGCAAGAAGACCGGTTGCGCAACAGGTGTTAGGGTAATTCTGACGGCCTAAATGCACCGACGCACCCGAAGAACCCTCCAGATCATGGCCGCGGTCCTGCTCCTGCTGGCCGTGGCCGTCTTCCTGCGCTCCAAGGCTCCGCCGGAGGCCGCGCGCCTGCTTCCTGAGTCGGATGGCATCGTCTACATCAATCTCAAGCCCGTCCGCTCCTTCCTCAAAAAAGACCTCAAGCCGCCCCGCCGCGTTCCCGACTACCAGCAGTTCATCGACGCCACCGGCGTTGACTGGGAGCGCGACCTGGACCAGGTGGCCATCGCCCTCCATCGCATGCCCGATCCCCGCGGCCCCAACGGCCCGGTTGCCTATTCTCTGGTACTGGTCGGCAACCTCACCGGCAA
>Ga0116129_1000667_pt1 | contig 20771 bp, 17 predicted proteins | sample June2015DPH_17_2_FD_89732 | JGI IMG/M metagenome (GOLD analysis project Ga0116129, IMG submission 89732) | Peatland microbial communities from SPRUCE experiment site at the Marcell Experimental Forest, Minnesota, USA - June2015DPH_17_10 | ecosystem: Environmental > Terrestrial > Soil > Wetlands...
AAACGGCATGGGCAGACAGCAGCGGCGGGCCGGCCGACAATGGCTTCGCCATTCCCAGCTGGCAGGAAGGCGTGGCCAATTCATCCAATGACGCCTCCACGACTATTCGCAATCTGCCGGACGTGGCGGCGGAGGCCAATTTCGACAACATTCTGTGCGATGACGGAGATTGCACTTATAACGAAACTGGCGGCACCAGCTATGCCGCGCCGCGCTGGGCTGGCTATCTCGCGCTGGCTAATCAGCAGAACGTGACCAACCAGGGCACGACTCTGGGCTTTCTCAATCCGCTCATCTATCCGATCGGCTTCGGTAGCAGCTACGACAGCAACTTCCACGACATCACCAGCGGGAATAACAACAATGGCGATGGAAAATCCTACAACGCCGTTACTGGCTATGACCTGGTGACCGGATGGGGTAGTCCGAACGGAGCGACCCTGATCAATACTCTGACCGGGGCTGCGACGCCGAGCTTTACGCTTTCCGATTCGCCGAGCAGTCTCTCGATTACGCAAGGCAGCAGCGGCACCAGCACCATCACGGTGACGGACGTGAGCGGATTCACCGGCAGCGTAACCCTGGCTGCGTCCGGTCTGCCGAGTGGTGTGAGTGCGGCGTTCGGCACCAACCCCACTACCGGGAGCAGTGTGCTGACTCTGACGGCCAGCAGTTCAGCCACTACCGGATCGTCCAAGGTGACCATCACCGGAACTTCCGGTAGCCTGACCGCAACCACTACGCTTGCCCTTACGGTCAGTGCCACTTCGACGCCAAACTTCACCGTCGCAGCCGCACCAGCTTCGCTGGCCGTAACCCAGGGCAGCAGTGGAACGAGTACGATTACCGTCACCAGCACGGGCGGCTTCAGTTCGGCAACCACGCTTAGCGTTGCCGGCCTGCCCACGGGCGTGACGGCGACGTTCTCTACCAACCCGGTAACTCCAGCAGCGAACGGCAGCATTACTTCAACCCTGACGCTAACCGCGTCTGCCACAGCGACCACCGGAGCTGCTACGGTGACGATCACAGGAACTTCCGGCTCGCTCACTCACAGCGCTACCGTCGCTCTTACGGTCAATGCTTCTTCGGCGACGCCAAACTTCACGATGGCCGTCTCACCCGCTTCTCTGACCATCGATGAAAGCGGCAGCGGATCCGTTACGCTTACCGTCACCAGCCAGAGCGGCTTCCATTCCGCGGTGGAGTTGAGCGCTAACGCTTTCCCCAGCGGGGTGTCGGCGACGGCGACGGCCAACCCGGTGACTCCGCCGGCGAATGGCAGCACTGCCGTGACCATAACGTTCAGCGCTTCCAGGCGGGCGACTACCGGAACCACAACCATAGAGCTGATCGGAACTTCTGGATCACTCAGTCACAACGCGAACGTCACATTGACGGTGGCACGTTGACGACCTGATCTTTGGTTTTGCGGCAGCGGCACGCCGCAACGGTTACGGTTAAAGATCGGAGTGCTCTATCCACCATTCGAGCCAGCCTCTTTAATTCGGGGCTGGCTCGATTTCTTAATGCATGAAATTCAGGGATGCAACCGCCCGGGGCTAGCCAGGCCACGCTTCGAGCAGTCGACGGACGTCGATTAGCTGACCGATGTGATAGGCACTGTGGTCGGCCACGAGCAAAGCCTCACGCAAAATGGTTTGCCCATCGCCCCAGGGGATGCGGGCGTACAGATCGGTTTTCGGGTTCGCCACCAGATCCTGCATGGTCTTCAGATCCTTGCGGAATCGCTGAACACTTTTCTTCCATGCAGCGGCACTCGGCGGAGCCTCCGTCTTGGGCCAGTAATCCCCAGGCCAGTTGGGAGATTGGTATTTGGAATTGCGGCTGAATTCCAGAATGTCCCATTGCGCCAGGCGGAGATGCTCGAGCAGCATCCAGGCAGAGTGTGGCAGGCCCTGGGGTTTCACGCCGCGCAAATTTTCAGGCATATCTTTTACTGCATCATCAAAGCTGGCATGGGCATTTCCGCCAGTGAGCAGTGCGACCAGGTGTTCGCGAAGCTCTTTCGTCCCTGTCGGTGCCGTTTTTTTTATTGCCATTTGTCCTTCTCTTCTTTTTTTCTTTCTTTTTTCTCTCTAGCTTATCGTCTCATTCCTTATTCCCGCTCTGCTCTCCGTCGGCATTGCCTCAGGCTGCTCGCCTCGTAATACGCGTCCAATGCCGCGCACGATCCGGCGCATCGGGAAGCCTCCCTTGTCATCCGCAAGAAATATTTCTCCGACGCGGCGGCTGCGGTAGTACCAGCGCTTGAGCAGAGCAAGATGCTCCATGGTTTCGAGCGCGGGCTGTACTTCCGCGGGCGCGAATGATCCCAGAACCGCTTGCACGCGCGATTCCATGGATTGTGACTTCGTATGCTCCCCGGTTTGGATGCCGAATATCGTCGGCCCGCAGATCGCTCCCCGATCAACGCGAAAAAAGGTGACTGAGTTTGCCAGGTGGCAGGGCTGAATGATCAGCCCGCAAAGCCGGTCCAAACGGCGAACGATCTCGGGAAATTGGCTCATCGCCGGCTTTAGTTTTTCCAGGCGTAGGTGAATCGCGGCAGCATCTTCAAAGGCGAGCTTGGCAGACGCAGCGTCACGTTCCAGCGATAACTCCCGCACTAGGGATTCTCCTCCGGAGTCGAAATAAGCTCGCGCCCGGCCTACTTCGCGGGAATATTCTTGGTCGCTGCATCCCTTGAAACAAGGCGCAAGGCACATCTTCATTTCCGAATAGATGCACCCGGGAAACGCGGGATCGGGATGCAGATCATCGACGCAGCGGCGCATCTTGAAAAAGTCGAGCGAGTCGTTCATGAATTTTTCTGCGGCCGTGCGGGAGGGGAAGGGGCCGTAGTAAAGGTTGCCGCTTTTGAGCCTCCCCAGGCGCGTGGTGATGGAGGCGCGCGGGAACTCATTTTCGAGATGCATCTTGACCAGGGGCGCGAAGCGGAATCGCAGCCGGTTGGAATAGGTTTTGGGAAAAGTGGACCGCAGAATTTTGTAAAGCACAAAGCTCGACTCAAAATCGGAGCCGGTAGGAGCGTATTCGATCCAGCGGATACGATTGCGAAGATTGAGCTTCTTGGTGCGTTCGTCCATCGGCCCCAATAGGCGTTGCAGGCGGCGCCGAAGATTCGCCGTCTTGCTGACGTAAGGCTCGGTATGGGCGTCCTCGCCGCGCAACAAGGACACGGCTGGCGCGGCGGGAACGGTGGAAAAGATTTGCTCGTCCCGTTCGGGTGCGAATTCCAGGCGCTCGGTCAGCACGGAGCCATTCTAGTGCGGATTCACCACCGCGGGCACGGAGGCACGGAGAAAAACGGATCAATGTCACAACTCAAGCGAATCACGCGGCTTATCATTTGTTTTCTTGTTTTCTTGTTTTCTGCGTGCCTCAGTGGTGCGGAGCTAGCGAAAGCTGGCGCTGCGGAATTTCTGGCGGAAGTCTTCGCCTTCCATTTTGATGATGCGGCACATTTCGTGCAGGCGGGAGCGCATCCGCTCTCCGATGCGATCGCCCAGGCTTTCTGCGCGAGCGGCCATGCGGATGGAGCCGCCTCCGCTTGTGCCCGCGGCGGGTTGATCCTCAAAGTTCGTAGTAATAATCGTCGTGCGGTTGTCGTTGTAACGTGTGTTCAGAATCAAGCTCACCGTGTCCCACACCCACTCGGTCGGCTTCACTGCGCCTAATTCATCGAGGACAAGAACGTCCGTCTCAAAGACGGGACGGAGAACGTCCAATTCAGTGGTTTGAACCGTGGAGTTATATGAATTCTGGATCTCCTTCAGCAGTTCGCGATAGTCGTAGAACAGGCAAGGAATTCCTTTGTTGAGGATGAGTTCCTTCGTGATTCCGACGGCCAGGTGAGTCTTGCCGGTACCAATCTTGCCGATGATCAGAAGTCCAGCGCCATCGCGAGGATCGTACTCGTGAGCGAATTTGGCAGCCGAGAGATGAGCCAGCGCCAGCGAAGGATGGGCTCCGGGAAAGTCCGCCGTGTAACTGGCGAGTTCGCAATGCTCGTATCGCTTCGGAAATCTAGCGCCGGACAGCAAAGTCTGGCTCCGCGCCCGCAACTGGCAGTCGCAGCGGGTCACGCGACGGTCCCTGGGCGCATGGGCGTTTACAGGAAGCGTCTTCCATCCAGTCCCTTCGCAAAGGGGACAAACCTCGGCTGCGTTCTTGATCGAATGCAAACTTCCCAAACCTCTCTTCGAACAAACTATATCGTCTGACTTTGCACCCGCAAGCCTGCTTCCCGCAAGTGCCAAAGACCAAAGCCCTGTGCACAACCTGTGAAGCTTCGGCGACAGCTGTGGAGGAACGAGGAAAACTCCTCCTCCGCTGCCAAAACCAGCCCCGGCAGCCCCAAGCCGGGAGGTGGGGGTGCGAAACAGGCTTCGGGCGCGGATTTTCACAGTTGACATTCTCGCCGGAGAGAGGAGAATACGTCCCGTCAGGTTTCCCAACTCAGACACAAGCTTTTTGTCCTCCCGGTATGGTGCTGGGTATGAACGAGACCTGCGAGGAGAAACTATGAATAAGGCCGATCTGGTTGACAAAATCGCTGGCGCTTGCGAAATGAGCAAAGCGCAGGCTACAACCGCGATTGACACCGCCGTCAGCAGCATTACTGGTGCGTTACGCAAAGGGGATCGAGTGGCTTTGATAGGTTTCGGCACGTTCTCGATATCGCAGAGAAAGGCGCGGAACGGGCGCAACCCGCAGACCGGCGCTACTATCAAGATCGCCGCCCGCAAGGTCGCAAAGTTTTCCCCTGGGGCTGAACTGAAAAAAGCTGTGAACAAGAAGTAAGACGGACAAATTTGTATCGCGAACGGCAGGGGGTCGGCCCTGCCGTTTTTCGTGCCCGCTGGAACGCGGTCGAATTTGTCCCTGCGGCTACAATGGCCTGAACATGATTGCCCATTTGCGCGGAACATTATTGTCCAAGCATCCGAACCAAGCGGTGGTGGAAACTGCCGGTGTCGGCTACGAGATCAACATCAGCGTGCCGACGTTCTCCGAACTGCCAGCCCAAGGCTCAGAAGTGGCGCTTCATATCCACACGCATGTGCGCGAGGACCTGATTGCGCTTTATGGATTTCTCCGGCCTGCGGAGAAACAATTGTTCGAAAAGTTGATCACGGTGAGTGGCATCGGACCCAAGCTGGCTATCACGATACTCAGCGGGATGGCGGCCAACGAAATGGCGGGGGCGATTCGCGGCAATGATCTGGCACGGTTGACGAAAATTCCGGGCATCGGGAAAAAGACCGCCGAACGCATGGTGCTGGAGCTGCGCGACAAATTACCCGAGACCGTGGGAGCTTCCACGGCTGCTGCTGCAATGGGCACAATGGAAGAGGATGTGCTCTCTGCGTTGCTGAACCTGGGATATCAACGGGCTGCGGCCGAGAAAGCGTTGGCAAGTGTTGTGAAGAACGGCAAAAGCGGATCGTTCGATGCAACGTTTCGTGAGGCGCTGATTGCTCTTTCCAAGTAATCACGTAAATTGAATTGGCTCGAACGAAGGCAGATTGTGCGCCGATCTCATCGCGGGTTGTGGGGCAGGGTGAGCATGGATCACAGAGCGCTGCCTACAGCTTGCATTACCGATTGCCCGTCGCCGCGCTTCGGTTGCCGGAAGAGTCGCAGAGTGGGATACCAGGGGCTATGGTGGCGCGCCAGAAGCCTGCGCCAATCGGGGGCGAAGGGCAGCAGAACGCAAGCCGGAACGCCGAGAGCACCAGCCAGATGCGCCGTGGAATTGTCGATGGCATCACCATGTCCATGGCGGCGCTCTGTGCCGCGAACAGGTCGAGGTCTTTGAACGGATCGACCGATCATCTATCGATGAGGATGGGCGCGGAGACTGAGGCTGCCGGTTGTTGCAACAATCGAAATCCCCATATTGCAGGATGATCCAACGGATATCGGACCTTGCGAATAGGGGAGCGGACCGTGAAGGTCGATGGAGCGGTTACGGCCCGTTTTTTTTGCGATCGGTGCGCCAAGCCAGCCCGGCCAGTCTTCTGCCATCGGCGTAGCGAGCGCGGAAGCTCTGTTGTGCAACCGGGTCGGCAAACAGGTAGGGCGAAGTAGTGGCGAAGAAAGCACCGCGGGTCTCCCGGAAAATGCGCGGCAGACTCGGCGGACTGCCGCTGCTTCTCTTTGCGTTCTTCCAGCAGTTATTGTGCCGAAGACGGTGTGGAGGGGCTGAGTTGAGACCTAAGTGCTGGACGCCCTATCTGAAAGCTTTTCTAATCATCAGGCCAGTACGCGCCTGACTTACACCGCTGCTACAGGGAAATGTATAGTGTGATTTGCTGTGTCGGCGATCAGCGGATGGAGTCTCAGCCCGAAATGATTGGATGGGTACGCCGACGAAAGGTGCGATTGAGGACAACGCCACTTTGATTCCCCTGCTTCTCGATCTCGTTCTGACTGTGGCCGTAATTGGAACCTTGTCTTCGGGCGTATTCCTTGGACTTGCGATGCTCGGAGTGGTCCGATTTCACGCGGAGGCACGACGGCAACGGCGCACCGTTCCTGACGATTCGCACCTTCCTTCCGTGTCCGTGCTCAAGCCAGTGCATGGTTTGGAAGCTCGCCTCAAGGACAACATCGAGAGTTTTTTTCGGCAGGACTATCCCGACTACGAAATTCTGTTTGCCGCGGACGAGGCAAACGATGCAGCGCTCGATGTGGTGCGCGAAGTTTGTGCCCGCTATCCGCATATCCGCACCCGCATTCTTGTCACGGGAACGCCGTGGCCGAATCCGGTGGTTTACTCCTTTCATCGCATGGCGGAGGCGGCAGCGCACGAAATTCTGGTCACGACCGACAGCGACGTACAAGTAGATCCACGTTATTTGCGCGAGATCGCGCCACTCTTGCTGGATCCCAAAGTAGGCATGGTGACCTGCCTCTATCGTGGCAAGAATGCCGCGGGATTTTTTTCCGGTCTCACGGCCATCGGTATGTCGGTGGAGATGACGGCGGGAGTGCTGGTGGCGAATCTGCTGGAAGGAATGAAGTTTGGTTTGGGCCCAACCACCGTGGTGCGCAAGGATTCACTGGCAAGCATTGGCGGTTACACTGCATTGCGCGATTACATCGCCTACGATTTCGCCATCGGCAATCTGATGGTGAAGGCGGGTTATCGCGTTGTGCTATCGGGCCACATTATCGATCACGTGGTGAACCAGAAATCGTTTCGGCACATGTGGCAGAATCAATTGCGCTGGGCGCAGACCACACGCTATTCGCGCCCCAAAGGCCACTTCGGAAGCGGTTTGATTTTCGCAATTCCCTATGGAGCGATCGGCCTTATCGCCGCAGGATTGCTGGGACATTGGTGGATTGGGGCGATGCTGTTGGGCGTGGCCGTGCTGAATCGCCTGGCGGAGGCCTGGCTCGTTGGTTGGACCGTGGTTCGAGACCCGCAAATACGGCGTGCACCGTGGCTTTACCCGCTCCGCGATTTGCTTGGCTTTGTCGTGTGGTTCGCCAGCTTTCTGAAGCTGCGTTATGTATGGCGCGACAGCCGCTTCGAATTGAAGGGAACGCGAATCGCGCTTCGTCAGTCAACTTCTGATCGAAGCTAGCGAACTTCGTTGAGATTGATGCCGGGTTTCTTTTCTTCGTTTTTTAGATCGCTCAGCGGGAGGTTCGATTGCGGGTATTGGTTACGGGCGCGGCTGGGTTTATTGGCAGCAATATGGTAGATCGCCTGCTTTTAGCGGGTCACAGCGTTGTTGGCTTCGACAATATCTCCACCGGCCAGCGCCGTTTTCTGCAGAGCGCCATGCTTCATCCCCAGTTTACATTTCATCAGGCGGACTTGCTGGATCGGCGAACTCTGGCCCAGGCGATGTGCGGAGCGGACCTGGTGATCCATTTCGCGGCCAACGCCGACGTGCGCTTCGGTACCGACCATCCTCGCAAGGATCTGGACCAGAACACGATCGCAACTTGGAACGTGTTGCAGGCCATGCATGAGCAAAATTGTAGGCGGATCGTCTTTTCCTCGACGGGATCGGTGTATGGAGAGCCGGAGATTTTCCCCACGCCGGAGAGGTGTCCTTTTCCGACCCAGACCTCGCTTTACGGCGCATCCAAACTGGCCGCCGAAGGCTTGATTCAGGCCTACTGCGAAGGCTTCGGAATGCAAGGCTACATTTTTCGATTTGTGTCGATCCTTGGCGAACGCTATACACACGGGCACGTGTTCGATTTCTACCAGCAGCTTGCTGAGCATCCCGAACATCTTCATGTGCTGGGCAACGGGCATCAGAGAAAATCCTATTTGTATGTGCAGGATTGCATCGATGCGATTCTTTCCGCCATCGACAAGGCCAACGGCAAAGTGAACATTTTTAATCTGGGAACGGACGACTCTTGCGAGGTCAACGATTCGATCGGTTGGATTTGCGAGCATCTCGGTTTGCATCCCAAGCTGACGTACGCCGGTGGAGAACGCGGCTGGGTCGGGGATAGTCCATTTATCCTGCTCGATTGCTCGCGCATGAGAACTCTCGGTTGGCGGCCGCGGCTCACGATAAAAGAAGCGGTGTTGGCTACAATCAAATTCGTAAGTGAAGACGCGGCCATGGTGAAGGCAGAGTTGTGACGGCGAGATTCTAGTCACGCTATACTTGCCAGCCTCATACTTATCAGCCTCCGGGAACCGATCGATTGATCATCACACGAAGTCCGTTGAGAATTTCATTGGGTGGCGGCGGCACCGACCTTCCTTCTTATTCCCGCAAGCACGGTGGATTCGTGCTTTCCGCTGCAATCAATCGATACGTCTATATCACCATCAACGAAGCGTTCCGTCCGCGGATTATTTTGAAGTATTCCAAGCTGGAAGATGTGGAGCGGTGGGAGGATATTCGGCATCCCATTTTTCGAGAAGCGCTGCGAATGACCGGAGTGATGGGCCCATACCTGGAGATCGTCAGCCTTTCTGATATCCCCGCCGGCACAGGGTTGGGCTCGTCGGGGAGTTTTACCACGGCATTGCTACGCGCGCTGCACACGATGAAACGCAACTTCGTGCCTCCGCAGGAATTGGCCGAACAGGCCTGCCACATCGAAATCGATTTACTGAAGGAACCGGTCGGCAAGCAGGATCAGTACATTGCCGCGTTCGGTGGCATCACCTGTTTCGAGTTTCGGCCGGACGACCGCGTGATTGCGGAGCCTTTGAAGATTGCTTCCGAAACATTGGCCAATCTGGAAGATGGTTTGCTGCTGTTCTTTACGGGAGCCTCGCGCTCGGCGGCCGAGGTTCTCCGCGATCAGGACAAGCGCACCCGGGAGAACTCGATCGAGATGCTGGAGAACTTGCACCTGACCAAGCGGCTGGGCTATGAGACCCGGGACGCGCTGCTGGCAGCCGATCTGCGAAAGTTTGCAGAACTGATGCACGTGCATTGGGAGCACAAGAAGCAGCGCTCGCCGGGAATGAGCACCGGCTTTATTGACGAGATGTATGAATTGGCGCGAGCCCACGGCGCGCTCGGCGGCAAACTGGTCGGCGCGGGCGGTGGTGGTTTTTTGTTGCTCTACACCGAGGACAAAACTCGGCTTCGCTCTGCCATGCGAAGCGCCGGACTGCGCGAGGTGCGGTTGCAGTTTGATTTCAGCGGTACTTCAGTCCTGGCGCATTCCTAAAGAATCCATGCTATCTGTGGCCATACTCGCCGGCGGATTGGCAACACGGCTGGGGCCGCTGACGGAAAAAATTCCAAAGTCACTGATCCCAATCGCCGGCGAGCCGTTTGTGGCGCATCAGTTGCGGCTGTTGCGGAGCAGCGGCATCCTACGTGCAATACTGTGCGTCGGTCATCTCGGGGAGAAGATCGAGCGCGTGATTGGAGATGGCAGCTCGTTCGGAATCATGGTGGAGTACTCCCACGACGGTGCGAAGCTGCTGGGCACAGCTGGAGCGATTCGGACCGCTTTACCGAAGCTAGGACAGAGTTTTTTCGTAATGTACGGCGATTCGTATTTGGCCTGCGATTATGCCACGATCGAGCAGAAGTTTTCGCGGAGCGGCAAACTGGGGTTGATGACAGTATTCCGCAACGACGGGCAGTGGGATGCCAGCAATGTCGAATTTGAAAACGGTCGCATACTGGCTTACAGCAAAAAGGATCGTAGTTTTCGTATGAATTTTATCGACTACGGGCTAGGTGCGTTTCGCGCCGAAGCCTTTGCCAGGACGCGCGCCGCGGATTTGGCGGACGTTTATTCAGAGCTTCTCCAGAGCGGGGAGTTGGCCGCCGTGGAAGTGCGCGAACGCTTTTATGAAATAGGTTCGCCGGCGGGCCTGACGGAAATGACGAATTTCTTTACCCGGCGAGGAGAGGCGCGGAAATGAGCAGCCGCAGGTTTGCCGAGGCTTTTTTGGCTGAGGCAACGCAAATCATTGCGAAGTTGGATGTGGCGAGCATTGAGAAAGCCGCTCAGTTGCTCGCTGCGACTCGCGCCGCCGGCGGACGACTCTTTATTCTTGGCGTGGGCGGAAGCGCGGCCAATGCGTCGCATGCGGTCAACGATTTCCGCAAGATCGCGGGCATGGAGGCTTATGCGCCCACCGACAACGTTTCCGAGTTGACGGCACGCGCCAACGACGAAGGTTGGAGTTCGATCTTTGACAGCTGGTTGCGCACGAGCCGGTTGCGATCCGAAGACTTGCTGCTGATTTTTTCCGTAGGCGGCGGGAACATTGAGCAAAACGTCAGCCCGAATCTGGTGGCCGCGTTAAAGTATGCGCAGTCGGCAGGTGCGAAGATCATCGGAGTGGTGGGCCGCGACGGCGGCTATACCGCAACTGTTGCCGACGTTTGCGTGCTGATTCCTACGGTCAACGCTGCACACATTACTCCGCATGCTGAAGCTTTCCAGGCAGTGGTCTGGCATCTGTTGGTATCGCATCCCGCGGTAAAGTTGCAGGCCACGAAATGGGAATCGATGGCGCCCGCTGGCAAAAACCGCGCCGTCTTCCTTGATCGCGACGGGGTTATCAACCGAGCTTCGGTCCGCGAGGGCAAGCCTTATCCTCCGTCTACGGTGGCAGAGTTGGAGGTGCTTCCGGGGGTTCCCGAGGCTCTTCAGGTGCTCAAGAAAGCAGGCTACAAACTGCTGGTTGTAACCAATCAGCCCGACGTCGGGCGAGGAACGCAGTCGCAGCAAACGCTTGACGCAATTCATCAGGCATTGTTGTCGCGCCTGCCCATCGACGATATTTTTGTTTGTGCGCACACGGATGAAGGCAAATGTGCCTGTCGCAAGCCCTTGCCGGGGATGCTTCTCGAAGCGGCTCGAAAGCACGATATTGACCTGCCGGCCAGCTTCATGGTCGGCGACCGATGGCGCGACATCGAGGCCGGTTATAATGCGGGGTGTAGGACTATTCTTATTGATTACGGGTATTCGGAGAGGGCTCCAGACCATGTTCCCGACTTGCGCGTCAGTTCTCTTCGCGAGGCGGCCGACTGGATCATCCGTTCGACGCTGGAAGGAGCGCATCCCGCATGAAGGCTGTGTCCGACCTGCGCATACAAATATTTGCCGACGGAGCCGATAAAGCCAGCATCCTTGAGATGCATCGCCAGCCTTATATCAAAGGTTTCACCACCAATCCCACCCTGATGCGGGCGTCGGGAGTTTCGAATTATCAGGGGTTTGCGTTGGATCTGCTGACAACGATTCAGGACTGTCCGATTTCATTTGAAGTGTTCGCCGATGAAGAACCGGAGATGGAAGAGCAGGCGCGGCACATTGCGGCCTGGGGAAAGAATGTGTTCGTCAAAATGCCGGTGATGAATACGGAAGGTGCGCCAACTTACGATCTTGTCCGGCATCTCTCCGCCGAGGGAATTCAATTAAACGTGACCGCGCTGCTTACGCTCGAGCAAGTAAAAAAAGTTTGTGGAGCATTGAAAGGGAAAGCGCCGGCGTACGTTTCTGTGTTTGCCGGCCGTATCGCAGACACAGGCCGCGATCCGGTTCCTCTGATGCGGGAAGCGGTAGCCTTGGCCAGCGATGCGAACGTTCAACTTATGTGGGCCAGTCCGCGGGAACTGCTCAACGTTTTCCAGGCTGACGAGATCGGATGCCACGTAATTACGGCGACGACGGATATTCTGAAGAAGCTTTCTCTTGTGGGTAAAGACCTGCACGAGTTCTCGCAGGAAACCGTGCAGATGTTTCGCCGCGATGCGGTGAAATCGGGCTACTCCCTGCCGACCGTGAAGCCGAGAGAGGCGGTAGTTTCACGCCGTTAAACTAGCTTCGCCAAGCGAGTTGTCCGCCCTCAAGAATGGTTGACAAAAATCACCTTGCCTGACGCTTCGCTGGCAATGTGCAGCGGTCCGGGTAGCAGCGCTTCTACTTTGGCGCGCTCGTGCTGCGGGACAAAAAGAAAAACTCGCTGGGAAGAATTCCACGCGCGCTGTAACTCCTCATCGTTGCGGAAAATGTGCGGCGCATCGGGATAGGTGGATCCCCACCACATGGAAGTGGTATTTCCATTGACCAGTTCGATCGGCCGGCGCAGGTAGAACAGCAATGACGATCCAAACGATTGGTCGCCGTAAATCATCACGCGGTCTTTGGGAGTGAGTTCGGGAGCGATTTCCCGAGCCATGCTGCGCGATCCCAGGAAAGGATCGAAGCGCACGAGCGCAATGTGCGCTGCGATCAGAAAGACGGCCATGGTAGCGGCGGTAGCCCAAGTGGCGGCGAGTTGCGCGCCGCGGCGTCGTAGCAAGAATGCAAATGCGGGCCCTATCAAGAGAATGACGGCAGCCAGAATTGCGGGGAGGCGCAGCGCGGCGAACGACTCTCCCGTCAGATCGAGCATGTGTCCCATCGCGAGCGTCTCGGCTTGGAGGTCCGGCTTGGCGAGCACCGTGCCAATGTCCGGCACGAATGGCAACTGGCGCGAACTCCACAAGCCTGCTGTCAGCACCGCGGAGATGGCGATGCAGATTGCAGCAAGCGCACCCGAACTCCAGACCAGCCAGCTTCGCGAACCCGATTCTTCTTCGTTCGCGAGTCCTTTTGCAATCAGCAAGAGAATTGGAAAATAAGCCGGGAACGTGTAGTACTCCTGGTTGGTCGAAAACGAAAAGAAGACCAGAGTGACTCCCGCCCAGGCTAGGCAAAGCAGTTCGCTCCGGGCTCGGAAATTGAGCGGCGGCCGCGGCGGTTTGGGCGCTCCCGTCTTGCGGCGCGTTATCCAATTTTGAATCGGACGGCGCAGCGCTACGGGCAGATAGAAGCTCCAGGGGAAGAGCCATACCAAGTGAAGCGTCCAGTAGAGCGAACCGGTTTGCTTGTTGTAGTCCATCGGGATGCGCTTACCGAGAAAGCGCATGAAGTGCTCATTCACAAAATAGAACCAGAAAAAATGCGGATTGCGAATGCCCGCTAGAATATGCCAGGGCGCGGCAATCGCCAGGAAGAGGAGAATGCCGGTGAAGAGATGAAACTCACGCCATCGCCTCCACTCCCCACTGATTGCGAGGTACAGAAGCAGCGCCAGTCCGACCACAACGATGGCGAGCAGTCCCTTGGTGAGCACGGCGAGCGCCATGCTCGCGTAGCCGCCGTACCAGCGCCAGGCATCGCGGTCTTCCAGCGCGGTGGCGAAAAAATAGAAGGACAGAGCGATGAAAAAACTAAGAATGGCCTCCGGAATCAGAACCCGGGTGAAAAGGTAGCAGCCCGCCGTCGTGGCGACGAATAGTCCGGCGTAGACCGCGGCCCGATCGCCGAATGCCCGGCGTCCCCAGCGCATGGCCAGCAGCCCAAGCAGCAACATGGACGATGCAACCGGAAGGTGCGCGGCGAATTCATTAACGCCGAAGCAGGAGTAGCCGACCGATACTGCCCAGTACATCAACGGAGCCTTCTCTAGATACCGGGTGCCGTTTATTTTCAACGTCACGTAGTCGTGGGTGACTGACATTTCGCGCGCGGCTTCCGCATGAGTCGAATCCGCATCGTCCTGCATTCCGGGAGAAAAGAGTGATCCGACATACGCGACGGTGAATAGAAGCAACACGCCCACCATCTGAATCTTCGGGACCGCTGGGTACCGGGCGGAGTGTCCGGAGTTTGCGGCAAGGCTTTTCGTCGTCAACTGGGCACAGTCCTCGAACCGAACGCCAACACCATAGAGACAAAAGTTGAACCCAAGAATGCCAAGTCTGAATTTATCATCCCTCGGTGGTTGTCGTTTCCCGTGCCAGTCCTGACATCTTTCCCCGAGGCGCCATTTTCCTATGTTAAACTGCGGGCTCAGTGCAAAAAACTCTCTCCATCTGCCAAGAGCGGGAGCGTGTGGTGCGGTCGCTTTTTTCCTGGTTTCGCTTTGCAATCCTGATTGTCGCCCCCTGTGCCGGAGCTGCGCCTACGGACTACTACAACCACGTAGTGTTCGATAACAGCATTACGCCCGATTATTACTACTACAGTAGCGGGAGGGCGGTATTTCCCAGCACAGTCGAGCTGCTCTCGGGAGCGCTTCCCGTCGAAAAGAAAAACTTCTTTACCGCTCCGAACGCTCTGCGCTTGCAGTGGCGTTCCGTTGCGCAAGGAAGTTGGGAGACTGAGTTGCGCGTGGTCAGTATGCGCAACCGGCTAACGGATTTCCGTGGCGACACGCTCTACATGTGGTGCTATTCACCGGAAGCGATTCCTGCAGCCGATCTTCCGTTCGTGCAATTGGAAGATGAGGAGCATGATTTTACCGCGCCGGTAAAGCTCGACGGCTTCCCCGGCGATGTGCCGGCGAAACGGTGGTTTCAAATCCGCATGCCGCTCAGCGAGTTTGGGACGGCCTCGGTCCATCCCTTTCAGGCGCGTGAGCTGCACGGTATTTATTTCAGCCAGGGTGCCGCGGACGATACGCCTCATACGCTGATCATTGACGAAGTTAAGATCGACGACAGAAGTGCCGCCACGCCGGTTGGAGCTGAGGTGAGAAGCCCACCTCGACCGCCGAAGAATGTGCAAGCCAGAGGCTACGACCGTCATATCGATATCAGTTGGGACCCGGTTGCGAACGGCGAGGTGCAAAGCTACGCCATCTATCGCTCAGTCGCAAAGCACAAGTACCAGCCTATCGGGATTCAGAGTGCTGACATCAATCGCTACACGGATTTTGTTGGACGTTCGGGAGTGACCGCATCGTATCGCGTCAAGGTGGTCGATCGATCCTACCGTCAGTCCGCTTTCTCCGCGGAAGCCACGGGGTCAACCAGAGAGTTATCTGACGATGAATTGCTCACCATGCTTCAGGAAGCCTGCTTTCGCTACTACTGGGAGGGAGCTCATCCCATCGCAGGGGCGACGCTCGAAAACGTTCCTGGGGATGAACGAATCGTGGCGACCGGGGCCAGCGGCTTTGGCATTATGGCGCTTATCGTGGGCGTGGATCGTGGCTTCATCACACGGGGAGAGGGCATCGAGCGTTTCGATAAAATCCTGGATTTTCTGGAAAAAACGCCGCGTTATCACGGCGCATGGGCTCACTTCTTGAATGGCGACACGGCACAAACCATGTTGGTGTTTGGCATGTTCGACAACGGCGGCGATCTGGTGGAGACGTCGTTTCTGATGGAAGGATTGCTTGCCGCCCGGCAGTACTTTAAGGACGATGGCGAGCCTGGGAAAAGTATCTATGACCGGATTACCAAACTTTGGGAAGGCGTTGAGTGGGATTGGTACCGGCGCTCTCCGCAGAGCAACGCCCTGTTGTGGCATTGGTCTCCACAATGGTCATGGTTCATTGATCACCGGCTTACTGGATTCAACGAAACCATGATCACCTATCTGTTGGCCATTGCATCGCCCACGCATGGAGTTCCAGCCAGCCTTTATTACACGGGCTGGGCGGGACAATCGGACGCAGCGATCGCATACCGCAGCGGGTGGTCGGGTTCCAACGAGGGAGATCGCTACGTAAATGGCCACTCCTACTTCGGCATCAAGCTCGACGTGGGGGTCGGAACCGGCGGACCGTTATTTTTCACTCAGTATTCGTTTATGGGGTTCGACCCCAAAGGCATCCACGATAAGTACACCGATTATTTCAACAATAACCGCGAACTTGCGCTCATCGATCAGGCCTATTGCGAATCCAATCCCGGCCACTTCCAGGGTTATGGCGCGGACGACTGGGGCCTGACGGCGAGCGACGATCAGTTGGGTTATCTTGCGCATGCTCCTGACGCCGCCAGCGACAATGGCACGATCACTCCCACGGGCGCTCTTTCTTCGTTCCCCTATACTCCCGAGGCTTCGATGGCGGCGTTGAAATTTTTTTATCGGCAGCTTGGAGACCGGCTTTGGGGAGTCTACGGCCCGCGCGACGCCTTCAACTTAACCCGGAACTGGTTCTCGCCGGTCTATATGGGGCTCGACCAGGCACCGATCGTGGTCATGGTGGAAAATTATCGTACGGGTTTGATTTGGAAACTGTTTATGTCGAATTCGGAGATTCAACCCATGCTGGATAAAATCGGCTTCCAGCCGGACAATGCTGCGAAGGCCTCCGCCAGCCCAACCTCGAAGTGATTAGAATTCTTATTCCCGTTGCTGTTCCGGATAAATCATTGCGGCAACCTCTTCCAACCCTTCTCATCTCAACTTTCCGCATGGAAGAATTTCGAACTACGCGTCGTTGTGCTTGATTGAATCAATCAAGTCAGCTCCGAAGCTGGCTGCGGAGGACCAACCATCATGCCAGCAATTGTTAAGCGCAGCCCGGTCAGGATCAAGTGAAGGCGAACTATATCTGCTTCGACCGGACGGCAATTCGATTTCCACTCATCTCGCTCTTTCAGCTTATTGTCCCGAGATAAGTCGGCAACCGGAGTTCTCGTAACCGACCTGACGAGCAGGAAAGAGCCAGTGGAAATGGCTTCGCGTTTTCAGCGCATGCCGGATGATGAGCGGAAGCGCATCGCTCGCGAACTCCACGATAGGCGTGGGCCAGTTGCTCGCTGCCATCGGCATGAATATCAGCATTGTTCAAACCCAATCTCACAAACTCGATTCGGCGGGAGCAAGAGCCATTTCCGAGAACGCAATGCTGGTGGAAGAAGTCTCCCGGGAGATTCGTACCATCTCGCGCTTGTTCCATCCTCCGCTGCTCGACCTGGCTGGGCTGGTTTCCGCGCTGCGCTGGTATGTGGATGGTTTCTCCGAACGCCGCAAGATCAAAGTGGATCTCGATATTCCGTTCGATTTCGGCCGTCTGCCCGACGAAGTTGAAATCGCCATCTTCCGGATCGTCCAGGAATGCTTGACCAACATCCATCGTCATTCCGGAGGCGCTACGGCCAACATCGGCCTTACAAGGAAGCAGATCGCCTCACCGTTCGAGTGCGCGATAACCAGAAGGGAATTCCGAAGGAGAGGCAGCGGGAGCTGCTTGAATCAGGCCGCGCCGGTATCGCCTTCGGCGGGATGCGGGAGCGCTTGCGCCAGCTTGATGGCAGCCTGGAGATTCAATCCGAGGGAACGGGCACGACTGTAATCGCGAGGTTCAAAGTTGCCTGGGAAATGGGGAGCGCGCGCGGGCCATACGATTTCGATCTTGCTTCGTTTTCCGATCCGGGGGCTTGTCTGGTGAGGCCGCCTAAGGAAGTACGGCTTCAGCTCGCACAGGCGTAGGCAAGCGTGGCCTTGTATTTCTTGTACCCGCGGGCGGTGAGGCGAATCACTCCCCGGATCTGTTCTTCTATAAACCCTTCATTCCTCAATTCTGCGACCGCCACACGGGTGGAAGAGGAATCGAGTATCTGCCGAGGTAAGGTCACGAACTGATGATGGTCCTCTTCATAGCGAATGACCAGCGTGAGAAGGATCCCGTCTTGAAGATCTGGCCAAGTCATGCAGCGATCTTATGCTCATGAGCGGAACTCGACATGGCTCTTCGGTGCCAGTCGGCGGTTACGTACGTTCATCTGACCTTTGCGTTCGCCGATCCTGCATGGGCGCCTTTACTGCTTGTTCGCAGCCTTTTTGGGCGCCGCTTTGGACCTCTTCTTCGGCTTGCGTTCCCGGCCACCGATCAGAGTCAAAGCATCCTCGGCATTGAATGGGAATTGGCGGACGGACGACTGACCGGTTGTGCTTAACGTGATATCCACGCGGCGATCGCTGGCAAGAACAATTGTCCGCAGGTTTCTGAGAGTCCTTTTACGCTCCTCTGCGCTCAGCTGAGGATCGTTCTCGACCGCATCCTTCACTGCGGCTTCATCCAGACTGTGTTGGGTGCCAAACGCCTGGGTCTCAATATTGGTTTCGGCGACGCCCTGTTCGACCAGAAAGTTCTTGACCCGGTCGACACGGCGCTCGGAGAGTTTCTGATTGTATTGAGCGCGGCCTCGCGGGTCGGCGTGGCCCTCCAGGATCAGGTGCACTCCAGGCTTAGTTTCGAGATACTGCTTGAAGTCCGCCGCCAGCAAAACGAGAATTCCCCGCTGACTGACGACTAGTCCGCCGTCGCGTTTAGTGACCGACGGCATAGCCGGCGGGAAGTATATGCTGTGTAGGGCGAGCCGAGCTTCCACTACTTCGATTGGCGCAGGCGGGTTCTCCACCGTGACTTCGGTGGAAGCCCGGGTCTTCAGCCCACGCGAGTCGGTGCAGGTGGCGCTCACGTCGATTACCCCCGGCGACGCTTCAGCGGTGTCAAGCGTGGCTGAACTGCCGGCGCCGGAAACGGTTCCAGCAACTGACGTCCAGGCAGAGACAGTAGCCGGAACTCCGTCAGGGCTGGCGCAGTTGGCCGACAAATTCACGGTTCCACCCGCAGCAACGCTCATCGGGTTGGCCGTGATTGATACAGCCGGTGGATGTTTCGGCGGCAGCGGCTTCACTATGAAATCGGCGGAGCAGATCGCTTCGTTGTTCTTCTTTTCTTTGGCGTCGGTGACGCGCACAGAGACGGTATAGTCTCCGGGGGCAGCGTTTGTGGTGCCGACCTGTACGGTCGCGTCTTTCCCGATGACTTTACCCCCTCGGATGCTGGGGGTCCAGAGATAGGCGAGAGTATGCTTGGGATTGAAGTTGCTGACCGTGACGGTTGCTGTGACGGGATCGCCAACCAGCACTTCACTCGGGTGTACGGCACAGGTGGCGGCCGGGGGATACGATTGGTCCGAGCCGCCGAGATGCGGCCATTGATAGGCGGATGCAAAACTCGAAAGCAACGGCATTGCGAGAGCTAGCAATATGCATGTAACGATGCAGCTTTTATTTGCGTTAAATCTGGCCGACATTTTTGGACTTATACCTCAGCCCGGAAAATCCGCTCCATCCTCCAAGAATGGCATCCGCCGCATTCATAATCAACAGTTTGATTTACATTCTGAAGAACGATCCATTCACTATTGAGGTTCGGCGACATTCCACGAAGTCTGGCTGGAGATAAAACGCGACCTCCTACGGAAGACGAACATCTAAGCATCAAAAGCGCAGGCGATCATGCGCGGCCCGGGGCATAAAACTCTACCAGATAGAGATCATGGCGAAACCAATATTACTGAGCGTGGATGACGACTCCGACGTGTTGCGGACGATTGAACGCGACCTGCGGTCGCAGTATGGCGCCGAATACCGCGTGATCGGAAGCGATTCTCCGGCGCGAGCCCTCGACCTTCTGAAGCAATTGAAGATTCGCAACGATAACGTGGCACTGCTGCTGGCGGACCAGCGTATGCCGGTTATGGACGGAGTGGAGTTTCTACAGGAAGGGATGCGCATTTTCCCCGGAGCAAAGCGTGCATTGCTGACCGCCTACGCTGACACCAGCGCGGCGATCAGCGCTATCAACCAGGCTAATATTAACTACTTTTTCCTCAAGCCGTGGGATCCGCCGGCGGAACACCTGTATCCGCAGCTGGATGACTTGCTGGATGATTGGCAAGCCTCGTATCGTCCCACGTTCGAGGGAATTCGCGTGCTGGGTACACGCTGGTCGCCGCGCTCGTATGAGCTGCGAGACTTTCTCGCACGAAACCACGTTCCTTATCAGTGGATCGATGTCGAGGTCTCGGCCAACGACCCGGACACCAAGCGCCTGGTGGAGGCTTTGGGGCCGGAGGCGGCTCAGCTCCCGGTGGTGCTTTTTCCGGATGGGACAAAACTTCTGGAAAGCATACCGGCCGACGTGGCGCAAAAGGTAGGATTGCGGACGCGCGCCCAAACCGATTTTTACGATCTGGCCATAGTAGGTGGTGGACCGGCTGGCCTGGCGGCCGCTGTGTATGGCGCCTCGGAAGGTCTGCACACGGTAATGATTGAGAGGGAAGCGCCGGGCGGGCAGGCGGGGATGAGTTCGCGCATTGAAAACTACCTGGGATTTCCGATGGGGCTTAGCGGTGGTGACCTTGCGCGGCGGGCGGTAGTGCAGGCGCAGCGGTTCGGAGTGGAAATTCTGTCGCCGCAAGCAGCAGTCGGGGTGCGAACCGAAGGATCTTATCGGATCATCAAGCTGGCGGATGGGAACGAGATCTCCTGCCACGCATTGATGATTGCGACCGGAGTGCAATGGCGGCGGCTGGGGGCTCCGGGGATCGACCGGTTGCAGGGTGCCGGGATTTACTATGGCGGCGGCGCTACCGAGGCTCTGTCCTGCAAGGGTGAAACGGTTTATGTGGTGGGCGGCGCGAATTCAGCGGGCCAGGCGGCAATGAATTTTGCCCGCTACGCCAAGCGAGTGG
>Ga0116129_1000668_pt1 | contig 20770 bp, 24 predicted proteins | sample June2015DPH_17_2_FD_89732 | JGI IMG/M metagenome (GOLD analysis project Ga0116129, IMG submission 89732) | Peatland microbial communities from SPRUCE experiment site at the Marcell Experimental Forest, Minnesota, USA - June2015DPH_17_10 | ecosystem: Environmental > Terrestrial > Soil > Wetlands...
CGCATAGATCGGATTCACGCTGCGCGGCATCAGCACGCGGCGCGAATGCGTGGCGCGATTGGCGCGTATCGCCATGAGGCAGGCCTCCGCCAAGGCCGAGGCGCCGTCGTACAACGAGGCATTCGAGACCTCCATGCCGGTCAGCGCGCACATCATCGACTGATACTCGTAGATCAATTGCAGCGTGCCCTGGCTGGCCTCGGCCTGATAGGGCGTGTAGGCGGAGTAGAACTCGCCGCGCGTCGCGATGGCCCACACCGGTGCCGGAATATGATGCTCGTAGGCGCCGGCGCCGATGAAATTCGACGGCCGCCCGTCCGCCGCAGCTCGATCGCTCATCAAGCGCGCCACCTCCATTTCGGCCAGCGCCGGCGGCACGTTCAGTGCACCGGCGCGCAGTTCGCCCGGTATCTCGTCGAACAGATCCTGGATCGACTGCACGCCGATCACTTCCAGCATGCGTGCAACGTCGTCACTGGTGTGCGGTATGAATGCCATCGCCCCTCCTACTTCGACTCGTCGTCCAAAAAGCTTGCATAGGCCGCGGCGCTCATGAGCGCGCCGACATCGGCCGGCGTTTCCAGGCGAAACAGCCAGCCCTCGCCGTACGGGTCCTGGTTGAGCAATTCAGGCTTGCTGGCCAGCGCCGCGTTGCTGGCCGTGACCTTGCCGGCGAGGGGACTGTAAACATCGGACGCCGCCTTCACCGATTCGACCACGGCGCACGCTTCACCCGCGCTCAAGGTGCGGCCCGCATCGGGCACCTCCACGAATACCAGATCGCCGAGCGCGCCCTGGGCATGGTCGGTGATGCCGATTTCCACCGCGCCGCCCTTGATCTGGCGCACCCACTCGTGGCTCTTGGTGTAATGCAAATCGCTCGGTATGTTGCTCACTTGCAGATTCCTCTTGGCTAGATTTCGATTATTGCCTTGCCGTGGCGCGCGAATGGCGGCTTGACGACACGTGCCGCGTGCAGCTTTCCCCGGATCTCGACTTGCACCGCAGCACCCGTTGCCTGCGGCACGCGCGCCAGCGCGATCGAGCGGTTCAAGGTGGGCGAAAAAGTGCCGCTGGTGACCATGCCTGCGCCAATGCCGGCGGCCAGGACTTTTTGATGACTGCGCAGCACGCCACGCTCTTCCAGGAGCAATCCCACCAGCTGGTCGCAGCCCTCGCGGCGCGCCTTCTGCAACGCCGCGCGTCCGATGAATGCGCGCTCCGCCGGCTCGAACGCCACGGTCCAGCCTAGGCCGGATTCCAACGGATGATGCTGCTCATCCATGTCGTTGCCGTACAAGTTCATGCCGGCCTCCAGGCGCAAGGTGTCGCGCGCGCCCAGACCCGCGGGCTTCACGCCGCGATCCCGCAATCGGCGCCAGGCGTCGGCGGCGGCCGACGCGGGCAACATGATCTCGAAGCCATCCTCGCCGGTGTAACCGGTGCGCGCGATGAACCAGGAGCCGAAGGCGGCGCCGCTGAAGGGTTTGAGCGCGAGCACGGCCGGTTGCTGCGCCGGCGCCAGCAACTCCGCGGCTTTGCGGCGGGCATTGGGGCCCTGCACGGCAATCATCGCGAGGTCTGTGCGCTCCAGTACCGCGACGTCGAATTCCGCGGCGCGCGCGCGTATCCAGGCGAGGTCCTTGGCGCGCGTTGCGGCGTTGATCACCAGCCGGTACCAGGTATCCGATACGAAATAGACGATCAGGTCGTCGATCACGCCGCCGTCGGGCTTGAGCATGCAGGTGTACAGCGCTTTGCCGAATTCCTTGAGGCGCGCGACGTCGTTGGCCAGGAGCATGCGCAGGAATTCTCGCGACCGGCCTCCGGTCAGATCGAGGATGGCCATGTGGGAGACGTCGAACATGCCGGCGTCGCGGCGCACCGAGTGGTGCTCCTCGATCTGCGAGCCGTAATGCAGCGGCATGTCCCAGCCGCCGAAATCGACGATTTTAGCGCCCTGCTCGACGTGCAAGTCGTAAAGAGGAGTCTTCAGGCCCATCGCAACCTCGCGAATGAATACAAAGAAACGAGCACGCCGGTGCCTTCGCCCCTCTGTCCTTCAGACCTGAGAGATTGCGCGCTCCGCTTGAGCGCAGCTCCCCTTCGGTGGACCGCATCGAGGCGGTCGCTCTCCAGAGATCGCGAGAGTCTGCCGTTCATGTGCCTGAGCGTTTCCGGGCGGTTGCGCCTTCGGCGGTCCTTCTACGAAGGACTCTCTCCAGACAGCTCTTGTCGCGATGCTCCATCATACCGAAAAAGCTGCCGGATTCATCATCCGCCGGACTTCTTCGCCTGCCAGCCCAATTTGATCAGTTCCGCGACGATGCTGTCGCGATGTTCGCCCTGAATCTCGATGACGCCGTCGCGCACCGTGCCGCCGCAACCGCAGCGCTTCTTGAGCTTGGCGGCCAGTTCGGTGAGTTCGGCTTCCGGCACCCTCAAGCCGCTCACCGTGGTCACGCCGCGGCCGGCCCTGCCCTTGGTTTCGCGGCCGACACGTACCGCCGCAGGCTTTGCCACGCCCGGCGCACCTTGGGGACAGACGCACTCCCGCACCGGCCGCCTACAATTGGGGCATAGAGCGCCGATGCCCGTCGAATAGACTATTCTCGCCGCCATGTGCGTATTATGCCGTCTGGGATTTCGGACAAGATGACTTCCGGCACATTAGAATTCGAAGGCACCCGCTACCTCGACGGCAGCGCATCCGATCCGAGCGTGTTGGGGTGGATGCAGGGCGCGCCTCCCGCCAAACTCAAGCGCATTCGCTTCGAGGACGACAATTTCCTCGAATTTCCCCAGATCCGCTGGAGCCTGTCGCACGTGCGGGAACTGCTGCCCACGGTGCCGGTCTGGCGCGGCGGCGGGGCAGGCAGCGATCTCGGTGTCGTGGCCGACGCCACGGCGGCGGCCATCGATGCACTGACGTTCGACGACCTGCACGGCCGGCGGCTCACCTGGAGGCAATCGCTGCTCGATACCTACACCGACGGCATTCTGGTCCTGCACCGCGGCCGGCGCGTCTATGAACGCTACTTTGGTGCACTGCAGCCGCACGGCACCCATATATGTTTTTCGATCACCAAATCCTACGCGGCGACTTTGGCCGCGACGCTGCTGCACGAGGGAGTGCTGGACGAAACCAAGCCGGTGCCCTACTACCTCGAGGAAATGCGCGGCACGGCCTACGCGGATGCGACACTGCGCCAAGTGCTCGACATGCAAATCGGCGTGGCCTATTCGGAAAATTACGCCGATCCGGAAGCACAGTTCTGGAGCTATGGACGCGCCGGCGGACTGCGGCCGCGCCCGGCCGGTTACGCCGGACCCGACAATCACTACGATTTTCTGAGGACGCTGCGCAAACGGGGTGAACACGGCGTCGCCTTCGAATACAAGACGGTGAACACCGAGGTGCTGTGCTGGATCATGGCGCGCGTCAGCGGCGTGCCGCTTGCGAGCATGCTGAGCGAGCGCATCTGGTCGCGGCTCGGTTGCGAAGAGGATGCGTACCTGACGGTGGATTCCATCGGCGTCGCCACGGGCGGCGCGGGCCTCAACGCAAACTTGCGCGATCTGGCGCGCTTCGGGGAACTCATGTGCCGCGAGGGCAGCGGCGGCGGACGACAGATCATTCCCGCCGCGGTGGTCGCCGACATTCGCCGCGGCTCGGATCCCGCCAAGTTCGCCAAGGCCGGCTATGAGCTTCTGCCGGGCTACTCGTACCGCAACATGTGGTGGGTGGGCCCGCCGCAATCCGGCAGATTCGAGGGCCGCGGCATCCACGGCCAGCGCCTTTACGTCGTGCCGAAGTCCGAACTCGTGATCGCCCGTTTCGCATCGCATCCCATTGCCAGCAGCGCCGCCAACGACCCCATCACCCTGCCTGCTTTCGCCGCGCTGAGCGGTCTGCTTGGCTGAACTTCAGACTGCGCGCCGCAGGCCCGCCAGCCCGGCCGGCGGGCTGCGCTATAATGTGCTCATGAGACCTCGTAGGCATTCCCTGGCCGTTAAAGTGGGTTCTGTTTCCATCGGCGGTAACTCGCCCATCGTCGTGCAATCCATGACCAACACGGATACCGCCGATGTCGAGGGCACCGTAGCCCAGGTCAAAGCGCTGGCGCGTGCCGGCTCGGAACTGGTGCGGGTCACGGTCAATAACGATGAGTCGGCCGCCGCCGTGCCCCACATCCGCGAGCGGCTGGACGCGATGGGCATCAATACGCCCCTGGTCGGGGATTTCCATTTCAACGGCCACAAGCTGCTGAAGACCCATCCCGCCTGCGCGCAAGGGCTCTCCAAGCTGCGCATCAATCCTGGCAACGTGGGCCGCGGCAGCAAGCGCGACCCGCAGTTCGCCGAGATGATCGAAATCGCCGCTCGCTACGGCAAGCCCGTGCGGATCGGCGTCAATTGGGGCAGCCTCGATCAGGATCTGCTGACGCGCATGATGGACGAGAATTCGAAATTGGCGGCACCGCTGGCAGCCATCGATGTGATGCGCGAGGCCATCGTGGTATCGGCCCTGGATAGCGCCAAGCGCGCTGAGACGCTGGGACTCAAGTCCGACATGATAGTCATCAGCGCCAAGGTCAGCGGCGTACAAGACCTGATTTCGGTATACCGCAATCTCGCGGGGCGATGCAGCTACCCGCTGCACTTGGGGTTGACCGAGGCAGGCATGGGCAGCAAGGGCATCGTCGCCTCCACCGCCGCCATGGGTGTGCTGCTGCAGGAGGGCATCGGCGACACCATTCGCGTCTCGCTGACTCCCGAGCCCAACGGCGATCGCACCCAGGAGGTGATCGTCGCGCAGGAAATCCTCCAGACCATGGGCTTGCGCGCCTTTACGCCGATGGTCATTGCCTGTCCCGGCTGCGGCCGCACCACCAGCACCTATTTCCAGGAATTGGCGCAGAAGATCCAAAGCCACATTCGCCACCGCATGCCCGAATGGCGCAAGCAACGCGTCGGGGTCGCGGACATGACCGTGGCCGTCATGGGTTGCGTGGTCAATGGTCCGGGCGAGAGCAAGCACGCCAATATCGGCATCAGCCTGCCCGGCACGGGCGAGCACCCGGTCGCGCCGGTCTACGAGGACGGTGCCAAGACCGTAACCCTCAAAGGCGAGCGCATCGCCGAGGAGTTTCAGGATCTGGTGGAGCGCTACATCGAGCGCACCTATGCGAGAGTCACCCCATGAAGGAATTGGCCGTCGGGAAATGTGCGCCCTGCGAGGGAGGCACGCCGCCGTTGACTCAGACGAAGGCCAAGCTGCTGGCCAAGCAGCTGCATCGTGATTGGCGCATCGCACCGGACTCGAAGAGCCTGAAGCGCTCGCTGAAGTTCAAGGACTTTTATCGCACCATGAGCTTCGTCAACGCGCTCGCGCACATTGCGAATACCGAAGATCACCATCCGGATTTGCAAGTGGGCTACGACTACTGCCATGTAACCTTCGCCACGCATTCCATCGGCGGGCTTTCGGTCAACGACTTTATCTGCGCGGCAAAACTCGATCGGCTTTGACCGCGCCGCGCCCTCATCCCGCCGCTTTGCTGATGATGTCCGGCAGATCGCCGCTCAATCCCAGCGCTCGCCGCACCAGCCGCCGTTTGATGTCGGGCAGCCGCTCCACCGCACTCAATCCTAATCTGCGCGCCGTGGCGGCGAATCCGCCGGCACTGGAAAATAATCTCTCCAAGCCATCGAGGGCCGCGCCCGCGACGAAGTTCTCGCTGCGCCGCCATCTCTCGTAGCGCCTCAAGACCTTCAGATCGCCGAAATTGCGCGCACCGCCGCAATCCTCCAGCACTTGCGCCAGCACGGCGCAATCCAAAAGACCGAGATTCAAGCCTTGACCCGCCAGTGGATGCACCACGTGAGCCGCGTCGCCGACCAATACCGCGCGCGGCGCCGCGTAGGCAACGGCATATTGCAGCTGCAGCGGGAAGGCGACGGGGGGCGCGGCAACCGTGCACTGGCCCAGCACCTCGCCGCTGGCGGCCGTCAGGGCGGCGCCAAAGCCTTCAGGGTCGAGCGCGCGCAGGCGCGCCGCCTCGGTGCGGCTCGTGCTCCACACGATCGAACAACGCCCGTCCGATAAGGGCAGGAACGCCAGCGGACCGGTGCCAAGGAAACGCTGCCAGGCCGTGTTGGCGTGCGGCGTGGCGGTGCGCACATGAGCCACCAGCGCGTCTTGATGATAGGTGTGACCCGCGGTTTCAATGCCCAGCAGTTGCCGTGTCTTCGACTCGGTGCCGTCGGCGCCGACGATGAGCTTGGCGCGCAGCTCGCGGCCATCCTCGAGGCCCGCCCGTACGGCATCATCGCCGCGCACGACCGAACTCAACGGCGCTTCGATCAGCACCGCGCCCAGCGCGCGCGCGCTTTGCAGCGCCTGCCATTGCAGCACCCGGCCATCGACGATGTAGCCAAGATTGGGCTCGCCGATGTCGGCGCAGTCGAAGCTCAAGGAGCCGGGTCCGTGCGCTGAAGCAGCGGCGTCCCAGACGCGCATGCGTTCGTACGGCGCTACGCGCGCGGGCGGCAGCGTGTCCCAGATGCCGCACAGCTTCAACAGCCGCTCCGAGGCGCGGCTCAAGGCGAATACGCGCAGATCCCAGTCGGCACCGGCAAGCGGCGCCTGCATGAAGCGGTCGCCCACCAGCGCCACGCGCGAGGACGCGCTCGAGCCGCGTCGCATCAGCAGGCAAGCCATGGCCGCGCCGATGATGCCGGCGCCGACGATGATCACGTCGAATTCGCGCGACCCCGAAGCGCTCATGGCCCCGCGCCGCCGCGCGCCAACGCCACGCCGCGCGCCAGTTTGGGCACGCGCCCGGTCGCTCCGCTGCTCAATCGCGACAGAGCGGCCTTGGCGGGCGGCGCCAAGTCGAAGGCCAGCAGGCCGAAGCTGCGCAGCGCCCGCACCGAACTCAAGGGATTGGAAAAGATCCTGATCAGCCCGTCGGTGAAGGCGATGACGCCGCGCCGATCTGCCGCACGCCAAGCATCGTATTCATCCAGCAAGCCGCGGCCGCCGGGATCGAAGGGCAACCGCGCCGCGCTATCCGCGATGAGCTCCGCCAAGCTGGCGACATCGCGCAGCCCTAAGTTGAATCCCATGCCGGCCACAGGATGCAGCCCCTGCGCCGCGTTGCCGATGATGGCGCAGCGCGCCGCGCTGGTGCGTTGCGCGCAGCTCAATGTCAGCGGGTAGGCGACGCGGCGCCCGACCTTGATGAAGCGGCCCAGACGGAAGCCGAAGCGCCGTTGTAGTTCCGCGAGGAACTCTTGATCCGACCACGCCAAGGCCGTGGCGACAGCCTCGTTGTTCAAGGTCAATACCAAGGTGCAGCGGCCGTCTTCCAGCGGCAGCAGTGCCAGCGGACCATCGGCCGTGAAACGCTCGTAGGCCACATGATCGTGAAAGCATTTGGGCAGCACGGTGGTGATCACAGCGCTCTGGTGATAGTCGCGACGCATCGTAGCCACGCCGAGCGCGTCGCGCACCGAGGAATGCGCGCCGTCGGCAGCCACTACCAGCTTCGCCTCGATGCTGATCCTCTCGCCCGCCGCCTCGATCTCGAGCACGGCCGATCCCAAGCCGGCTTCAAGCCGCACGACCTTGGCGGGACAGATGATGCGCACGCTAGGATCGGCGCGGCCGGCGTAAGCCTGCAGCTGGGTCCACAGCGCCCTCCCTAGGGCGCGATTCGGCACCACGTATCCCATCGCCTCCAGACCCTGCTCGGCGGCTTCGATGCGCGCGAATCCGAATCGACCCTGGTCGGATACGTGGATTTTGCGGATGACGGTGGCCGCGGCGGCGACCGCCGGCCAGGTTCCCAGCGTCCCGAGTATGCGGCGGCTGCCGTTGGAGAGCGCCGTGGTGCGCTCATCGAAACTCGGCTGCAGTGCGGAATCGTATGGAACCGCTTCGATGACCGCGATGCGAATGCCGAGCGGCGCCAAAGCGACGGCCAAACTTGCGCCCACCATGCCGCCGCCGATGATGGCGACATCGTAGTTCATGCAGCCTGCACCAGCGACTCGATGGCCTCCGGAGTTTTCTCCAGTGCAGCCGTCAACACCTCCGCAGCTTTCGCGGTAACCAATACTTCGTCCTCGATCCGTACACCGATGTTCCAGAACTCCTTGGGTACCCGCGGCGAAGGTCGGATGTAAATCCCCGGCTCGACGGTGAGCGCCATACCCGGCTCCAGCACGCGCCATTCGCCGCCGACCTTGTAGTCGCCGACGTCGTGCACATCCAAGCCCAGCCAGTGCCCGGTGCGATGATTGAAGAACGGCGCGTACGCCTGCTGCTTGACGAGCCTGGATACCGAGCCGTTCAACAACCCCAGCTTGACCAGTCCCTGGGTCACCACCCGCACGGCGGCCTCGTGTGGTTGATTCCAATGATTGCCCGGACGCACTTTCTCGATGGCCGCGAGCTGCGCTTCCAGCACCACTTCATAGACCGCCCGCTGCGCCGCAGTGAATTTGCCCCCCACCGGGAAGGTGCGTGTTATGTCAGAAGCGTAGTAGTCATGTTCGCACCCGGCATCCAGCAGCAGCAGCTCGCCCTCGCGCAGCGGCTGATCGTTGTTGCGATAGTGCATCACGCAGGCATTGGCGCCGCCGGCGACGATGGGGTAATAGGACAAATCGGCATTGTGCGAGCGGAATTCGTGCAGCACTTCCGCCATGACCTCGTATTCCATGCGTCCCGGGCGCGCAAAGCGCATCGCGCGCCGATGCGCGCCCACGGCGATGTGCGCCGCGCGCCGCAGGCTCGCCTGTTCGGCACGGCTCTTGTACAGGCGCATGTCGTCCAGCACATGAGTCAGGGCGAGGAACTCATGCAGTCCGCCGCTGGCCTGCCGCGACTGCACCCGCAGTCCATTGACCCAGCTGATGATGCGCGGGTCGAACTCTTGATGGGAACCCATGGCGTAGAAGATCTGCGAACGAGTTTCCATCAATCCCGGCAGGATCTCGTCGATGTCGGTGATCGGGAACGCGTCGTCGGCGCCGTAGAACTCGACGGCGCCCTCGGTACCGGCACGCGCCCCGTCCCAAGACTCGCGCAACGCGTCATGTTCCCGGACGAACAGCAAATACTCGGCGTGCGCCCGGCCGGGGACCAGCACGGCCACGGCATCCGGTTCCGGGAAGCCGCTCAAATAATAGAAATGGCTGTCCTGGCGGTAGGCGTATTCGATATCGCCGTTGCGGTGCCGGACCGGTGCCGCCGGCAGGATCGCAATGGCATCCTTGCCTATCATGTGCATGAACTGGCGGCGCCGCCTGAAGAACTCCTTGCAGTCCATCCGGCCGCTCAATGCAGCCGCTGCTGCGCCGGATAAACCTGCCTGCGAAGCGGCAACAGCTCTTCGAATACCACCTGCGCGGCGACCCGGATGAACTCCACCAGTTCCGTGTAGGCTTGCTCGTTGGATTCGTCCGAGTCGGCTTCATCACCGCTGGCCCGCGAGATTTCCGTGAAGTCGCGTACGATTTCTCCTACATCGCCGCCGAGCGCCTCCAGATCGGAAATATGTCCCGTGCCCAAGCCGTAGAGAAAGCCGGTGCACCACAACGCCAGCGCATTGGCCCGGCCGTTCAAGGGCTGAGCGTCATCGGGCAACAAGGGTTCGAACTGCATGCCTTGCTCGCCGAACGAACTCGCCGTCGCGGTGAAGACTTTTTCGATCATGGCGGCGGATTCCTCCGACAGAGCCGCGCCGTCCGGCAGGATCTCGTTGATCCAATCCTGCATCCTGTAGGGCGACATCGAACACAGGGCGCCACACAAGGAACCGTGCGCCTCGGCGGCGTCCGCGAGGCTGCCGGCCGTGGCCAGGATGTCTTCGAAGTCCTTGAACCGAATGTCCGCCAACATATTGGCCGGATAATAGCGCAGTGGCCGGCATATCTCGCCCTTTGCATTGCGCTTATCGGCGCTCTATATTGGCACCTATGAATGAAGCCAGTCCTAAATCCGCCGTCGAACTCGAATTGAAGCGCCTGGAAAAACGCCTCGAAGACTTGATCGTGACCGTCGGACACATCAAAGAAGAGAACCGCGCGTTGCGGCAGCGTCAGGATACGCTGACATCCGAGCGCGCGACCTTGCTGCAGAAGAACGAGCAAGTGCGGGGGCGCGTCGAAGCCATGATCGGCCGGCTCAAGTCCATGGAACAAGCATGAGCGACAATCAAGCACGCGTCAGCGTACGGATACTGGAAAAGGACTATCACATTTCCTGTCCAGTCGAGGAGCGGTCCGACTTGCTGGACTCCGCGGAATATCTCAATGCGAAAATGCGCGAGATTCGCGATAGCGGCAAGGTCGTGGGTCTCGACCGCATCGCGGTGATTGCGGCGCTCAACATGGCGAATGAATTGATTCGCTTTCGCAACCGTGACAACAATCTCGATTCCGATGTCGGCGGCCGCTTGCGTATCCTGCGCGAGCGCGTAGAGTCGGCCTTGGAGAAGGGTCAACAGCTGGAGCTTTGAGGCTCTCGTTGGGGGCCGGTGCTCACGATTAAATTTGGCGCTGCCTGCGGTGTTCGATGCGGATCGGGTTACCTCCTGACCCTAATTTTGTAAACCCCAGGGGCCATTGCTTGCTGGCAACATTGTGCAAGTCCGCCTCGAGCGGAAAGCCTTAAGTGCCGCAGTTAGCCCCACCTGTTGCTCAGGTCGGGAGCAACGGTCCAAAACGGCACATGCGGGTGGCGCCAATCCCATGAAGATCGCTCTGCGCAAGAGTTTGCGTGGCGCGCGCCGCGCCTTGAGCGCCACCGAACATAGGCGCCGCTCTGCGCTCGCCGCCCGTGCTGTCGCGCGCTTGCCGATGTTCGCCGCCGGCAAACGGGTCGCTCTTTATCTACCCCACGACCGCGAAACTGATACCTCCGCGCTGCTCATCGCCGCCCGCCGGCGCGGGATCAAGGTGTTTGTACCGGTCGTCGTCGACCGGCGCCGGCGCCTGCTGCGCTTCTACCCGCTCGTTGGCAAATTGCGACGAGGCGCCTTCGGTATCGCAGTTCCGCAACGCACGCAGCATCCGCTCTCGCCTCGCTGGCTCGACCTCATTGTCGTACCCTTGGTGGGCGTCGATGCCGAGGGGCGTCGCTTGGGCCTGGGCGGGGGGTTCTACGACCGCGCACTGTCGTTTCGCCGATACATGGGCCACAAGATGGGACCGCATCTCGTGGGTCTGGCATTCGATCTGCAGCGCACGCGCGACTCGTTCGCCGAACCGTGGGATCTGCGGCTGGATTCGGTGGCGACGGAGTCGGGACTGCAGCGCCTGACCACCGGCAGCGCCCGACCACCGATGGCACCTGACCACCGATAGCACCGAATGAACCAATAACGGGGGATCTCATGAACTACTGGCTCTTCAAGTCGGAACCGGACAGCTTCAGCATCGATGCTCTGGCGGCCGCGCCGAAGCACACCGCCGCATGGGACGGGGTTCGCAATTTTCAGGCGCGCAACATGCTCAGAGATTCCATAAAAAAGGGCGATGAAGCATTTTTCTACCATTCGAGCTGCGCAGTCCCCGGCATCGCCGGCATCGTCAGCATCGTCAGGGGCGGCTACCCGGACGTCACCGCCTTCGATTCCAAGCATCATCACTACGATGCCGATTCCAAACCCGATGCGCCGCGCTGGTTCATGGTCGACGTGAAGTTGCTGCGCAAGTTCTCGCGCATCATCACGCTCGATGCGCTGCGCGCGCATGCCGGCAAGCGGCTCGAAGATTTCGTTTTGCTGCGGCGTGGGAATCGTCTGTCGGTGATGCCGGTGGCGAAGAGGGATTGGGATTTCATTCTCACGCTTGAGTGAGCTGGCTCACATCGCTACCACATTCTTGTGTGTGTCGCGACGTATTGCTTGTAAATTAATTATTCGTGTATATACTCGGTCCCCGGACTAACCCGACAACGGAGTTTCTATCATGGCAGCGAAAGCGAAGAAGGCGAAGAAGAAGGTAGCGAAGAAAAAGGCCGCTAAGAAAAAGTAAGCCTTCTAAAGTAATCAACTGTGCCCGCGTAAGCGGGCACAGTTGTTTTGGAGGTTCGAGAATCTTATGCCGATCGACAAGAAGCGCCGCGCCGCGGAAGCCGCGCTGGCCTACATCGAAGAGGACATGGTGTTGGGCGTTGGCACCGGCTCCACCGTCCGTCAACTCATAGAAGCGCTGAAAGACCATAAAATACGGCTCTCCGGCGCAGTTTCCAGTTCCAAGCAGACATCCGACAGGCTGCGCGCCATCGGCATCGTTGAACTCGATCTCAATACGACGGGCGATCTCGCGCTATATATCGATGGCGCCGACGAAGCCACCCGCGACGGCACCTTGATCAAGGGCGGCGGCGCGGCGCTGACCCGCGAGAAGGTGGTGGCGGCGGCTGCGAAGCGGTTCGTTTGCATCATCGATGACTCCAAGATGGTCGACGTGTTGGGAACCTTCCCCCTGCCCGTCGAAGTAATCCCCATGGCTCGCTCCTACGTCGCACGACGGTTGCTGCTGCTCGGCGGCCAGCCGGTATGGCGCGAGGGCGTGATCACCGACAACGGCAACGTGATCCTGGATGTCCATAACCTGCGTATCGGCGACCCCAAGGGCTTCGAGTCCACGGTGAATCAGATAGCGGGCGTGGTCACGGTGGGTTTGTTCGCAGCGCGCCGCGCCGACGTGCTCATCATCGCCGGCGACGCCGGCGTGCGCACCGTGGATTGCAGTCGGGAGCCGTCTTAAGCCACGCTCTTGGCTAGATTTCCACGCGTGTGCCGATTTCCACCACGCGGCTGGGCGGCAGCCCGTAGTAATCCGCGATGATCTGGGCGCTGCGCGCCATTTGCATGAACGCCCGGCGCCGCAACGGCGGTAGATCGGAGCGACGGCCCGGCAGCAGTTCCTCGCGGCTCAGGAAGTAGGTGGTGTTCTCGGGCTCGCAGGGCACACCGAGCGCTTCCGCCTCGCGCAACACCTGGGTGATATTGGGCTTCTCCATGAATCCCACCTGCGCCACGACGCGCACGATCCCCTCGCAGACCGGCGTCACGGTCAGACGCTTCGCCGCCGGGATTCGCGGTTGTTCCCGCGTCACGACGGTCAGCAGCACGACCCGCTCGTGCATGACGCGGTTGAACTTGATGTTGTTGAGCAATGCCCTCGGGATGCCCGATGCCTTGGCATCGAGAAATATGGACGTGCCCGCGACACGCACCGGCGGATCGCGTTTCAGGTCTTCGAGGAAATCGCGCACCGGCTTCTGCTCGCGCAACAGACGCGCCATGAGGGAGGCGCGACCGCTTTGCCAAGTTTGCATCAGCCAGAAAATTCCCAGTCCGGCCACCAGCGGCAGCCAGCCGCCCTCCTCGAGCTTGGTCAGGTTCGCCAGCAGAAACGCGATGTCGACGAAGAACAGCAGCGACAAGCCGATGCGCAGCCAGCGGCTCTGCTTGCCGGTACGCGACTTGATGAGGCTCAAGGTCAAGGGCGTCACGATGGTCATCGCGCCGGAGACGGCGAGTCCATAGGCTCCGCCCAGTGCCGCCGAGCTGCCGAATCCCACCACCAGGGCCAGGGCCGCGATCATCAACGCCCAATTCATCGTCGGCACGTAAATCTGGCCAACATTCACCGCGGAGGAATGCTCGACGCGCACGCGCGGCAGCAATCCCAAGCTCACCGCCTGGGTGGTGACAGAGAATACGCCCGACACCACGGCCTGCGAGGCGATCACGGTCGCAGCCGTTGCGATTATGACCAGAGGCCACAGGGACCACGATGGCGCCATCAAATAAAACGGATTGCTGATGGCGGCGGGATTCTGTATGAGGAGCGCGCCTTGTCCGAAATAGTTGAGCACCAGCGCCGGCATCACGATGAATAGCCAACCCAGGCGGATCGGCGTTTTGCCGAAGTGCCCCATGTCTGCATACAAGGCTTCACCGCCGGTCACGCACAGAAATACTCCGGCTAGAATTCCCAGCGAACTGACCTGACGCTGCATCAGCAAGCGCAGAGCGCGCGTTGGATCGAGTGCCAGCAGCACCGACGGTTCGCGCACGATCCAACTCGCGCCCATCACGGCTAGGATCGCGAACCAACCCAGCATCACTGGACCGAAAACCCTGCCCACCGACCCCGTGCCATGGCGCTGCACCAGGAAAAAGCCAACCAGGACCACGAGAGTGATCGGCAAGATCGGAATCTGCGCATCCGGGGCGGCGACGTGCAGACCCTCGATGGCGCTGAGCACGGATATTGCCGGCGTGATCGCGCCGTCGGCGAAGAATAGCGAAGCGCCCAATATGCCAAGCGTCCCGTACAGCTTGCGGCGCGGGCTCGCGCGTGCGGTGTTGATCACCAGGGCGGTCAGGGCCAGCACTCCGCCCTCGCCTTTATTGTCCGCGTTCAACACGACGCTGACGTACTTGAGCAGGATCACGAGCACCAGCGACCAGAATATGAGCGACAGCACGCCGAGCACATGATCCGGTGTGGGAACGCCGAGAGGCGTGAAGCACGCCGCCACCGCGTACAAAGGGCTGGTGCCGATGTCGCCGAAGACGACGCCAAGGGCCGCGATCGCCAGCGGCGCGAGCCGTCCACCCGTGTTGCGATCGCCAGACATGCTATCCCTATACCGTGAAAAAAGGGCCCACAGTTGTGGGCCCTTAACTGGCTGGGGGACTAGGATTCGAACCTAGGTAAACGGTGTCAGAGACCGTTGTCCTACCACTAGACGATCCCCCAAAATGAAAGATCGTTCTCGGCGTCAGCGCTTGGAGAATTGAGTACCGCGCCGAGCCTTGCGGCGGCCGACCTTCTTGCGTTCGACCTCGCGCGCGTCGCGTGTCACGAAACCCGCCTTGCGCAGCGGCGAACGCAGCGTCTCGTCGTACGCCATGAGCGCACGGGTGATTCCATGACGAATCGCTCCGGCCTGGCCGGTGATGCCGCCGCCCTCGACGTGTGCGTCCACGTCGAATTTACCGTCGAGCTGCACCGCACCGAAGGGTTGCTGCACGATCATGCGGCCGGTCTCGCGGCCGAAAAATTCATCCAGGGTACGTCCGTTGATGATCACCTTGCCGGTGCCCGGTCGCAGATAGATCCGCGCGCTGGAGGTCTTGCGGCGGCCCGTGCCGTAAAAGGAGTTGGCGGCTGTGTTTGCCATTGTGCGCGATTCCTAAATTTGCAGAAGCTTCGGCTGCTGCGCTTGATGCGGATGATCCTTGCCGGCGAATACATGCAGCTTCTTGTACATGCGCCGGCCCAGCGGACCCTTGGGCAGCATCCCCTTGACGGCGAACTCTATCGCCCGCTCCGGGTGCTCCTTGAGCAGCTTGCCGAGCGCGATGCTCTTCAGATTACCCACGTAGCCGGTGTGCTGATGGTAGAACTTGTCGGTGAGCTTGGCGCCGGTGACGCGAACGTTGCCGGCATTGACGACGACGATGTGGTCGCCCAAATCCTGGTGCGGAGCGTAATTAGGCTTGTGCTTGCCCTTCAGCCGCAGGGCGATTTCCGAGGCCAATCGGCCCAGTGTCTTGCCGGCGGCGTCGACGAGCAACCAGTCGCCTCGGATCTCGTCAGGCTTGGTGAATACGGTATACATGGAAGTGGCTTCGGGTCGTTGGCGAAAGGCGCGAGAGTTTACAGAACAGTACGGCCGGACGCCAGTCCCGTTAACGCTCGGCCACTCATATTATAATGTGGCGATGGAATCGCGCAGACTCGATTTTCTGGACCGCCTGATCGGCGAAATAGATAAAGCAATCAAGGTGTTAACTGTCCCGGCACGGACCGCGCGCAGCGTTGCCGCCGCGCCCCCCCTCAACGTGCGCGCCATTGAGCCGCCCCCGATTGAGCCGTCCTCCCTTGAACCGCTGCCCAACACCGATCGCTTAAGGTCGGCCCGGCTGATGCGAGTCAATCACGCCGGTGAGGTCGCGGCTCAGGCGCTTTATCAAGGACAGGCTCTCGCCGCGCGCAACGAGGCAGTCAAAGCCGCAATGCAGCAATTTGCGGCGGAAGAAGCCGATCATCTGGCCTGGTGCGAACAGCGGCTCACTGAACTCGACGGGCGCACCAGTCTGCTCAACCCTCTGTGGTACCTAGGCTCGTTCGTCCTCGGCGCCGCCGCCGGTGCCCTCGGCGATCGCTTGAGCTTGGGCTTCGTCGCCGAGACCGAAGCCCAGGTCGAATCCCACCTCGCCGGCCACCTGGAACGCTTGAGCCCGCGCGACTTACGCAGCCGCGCTATTCTCGAGCGAATGCAACACGATGAGATGCGCCACGGTGCGAACGCCGCGTCTTTGGGAGGTCGCGCGCTGCCTTTACCTGCCTCCATGGCGATGCGCGCTGCTTCGAAACTGATGACTTTCGGCTCGTACTGGATCTAACTAATGCTTGCGATTCCGAGACCTATGTAATAAAACGTGCGCCAGCGCACGCGATTCGCGGACGAAAATCCTAACGGGAGTGACCATGGAAGAAGGGGCAAAGGCCTTAAGCGATATCCCAGCGATCAATCGTTTCTTGAGCTACTGCCGTATCCGGACAGTCCCTTCCAAGACCGTGATCATTCACGCCGGCGACTTACCGGACATTTTGTACTACATCATCTCGGGCTCGGTCGAAGTCATGATCGAAGACGAGGATGGCAACGAAATGGTGCTCGCCTACCTCAATAAGGGACAGTTTTTCGGGGAGATGGGGCTGTTCTATGAACAGCCGACGCGCAGCGCCTGGGTGCGCACCCGGCAGCAATCCGAGCTTGCCGAAATGACCTATCCGCGCTTTCGGCAGATTGCCGCAGAGAGCCCGGGATTGATCTTCGAGCTGGCCACTCAGCTGGCTACTCGCCTGGATCGGACCAATCGCAAGCTCGGCGATCTAGCCTTCGTGGATGTCACCGGCCGAGTTGCTCACGCCATCATGGATCTGTGTGGCGAACCGGACGCGATGACCCATCCGGAAGGCATGCAAATCAAAGTGAGTCGGCAGGAATTGTCACGCTTGGTGGGCTGCTCGCGCGAAATGGCGGGGCGGGTGCTCAAGGTGCTGGAAGAGCAAGGCTTGCTGCGCGCCACAGGCAAGACCATCGTCGTCTTCAATGCACGTCCCAAGGTAAAAACCCGTCCGTTGATCGTGCCGGTAAAGGCTGGAGCCGCAGCGGGTGCCGGGGCGCCCGCAAAGAATGCGCGCAGCGAACAGCACGATGAGGATGACGACGACGAGGATGACGAGGACGACGAATAGCAGCGGACCTTATCCTCTCCCCTTGCGGCCGATATCGATCTGCTCGCGCATGGCCTTGATGGTGTGCGCGTAATTCGAGCTCTCGAATATTGCCGATCCCGCCACGAAAGTGTCGGCGCCAGCCCGTGCAATCTGCGCGGCATTCTCGATCTTCACCCCGCCATCGATTTCCAAGCGTATCGGGCGGCCGCATTCCTCGATGCGTGCCCGCGCCTGGGTGAGCTTGGGCAGCACTTCCGGGATGAATTTCTGGCCGCCGAATCCTGGATTCACCGACATCAATAGGATCACGTCGATTTTGTCGATCACGTAATCCAGCCAGGACAGCGATGTCGCCGGGTTGAACACCAATCCCGGCTTGCAGCCGCTGTCGCGAATGTGCTGGATGGTGCGATCCACATGCTGGGTCGCTTCAGGATGGAAGCTGATGTTGCTGGCGCCCGCCGCGGCGAAGTCCGCCACCAGCGCGTCCACGGGCGAGACCATCAAATGCACGTCGATGGGCGCGCTGATACCGGCTTTACGCAGCGCCGCGCATACCATGGGTCCGACGGTGAGATTCGGTACATAGTGGTTGTCCATGACGTCGAAATGAATCCAGTCGGCGCCGGCGGCCAGCACCGCATTCACTTCTTCTCCCAGTCGTGCGAAGTCGGCCGACAGTATCGATGGCGAGATGATGATGCTCATATCAACGCATCCCGCGCGCGGCGCGTACGGCTTCGTAAGCTTGTTGGATACGCTGTGTTTTCTGTTTCGCCATTTGCGCCATCGACTCCGGCAGCCCGTTGGCCACCAGTTTATCAGGATGATGGCGGCTCATGAGACGCCGATAAGCCTTGGTGACTTCAGCGTCGCTGATGCTGGCGTTGACCTCGAGTTCCGCATAGGACTCGGCCAGGCTGCTGCTGCGCGCCGCGCCCGCGTGGCTCGAGCCGCTGCGTGCTTGACTGGCGCGCACCGCGGCTTCCATATGCGCGAATTCCAGCCCCGAGAACCCCAGCCGCCCGGCGAGGCGCATGAGTATGCCGCGCGCCGGCGGCGATATGCCGTTGCCCGCCAAGGCCGCGCGCAACTGCAACTCCACGAAGGCGCGTAAAATGTCGAAACGCGATCCGCAGACTTCGCGCAGACGCAAAACGCACGCCGCCGCGTCGAAGTTGGCTGATTTGCCGGTGCGAAAGCAATTCATGGCGGCTGCCGTGTCGCTTGGGCCAAGCTCGAATTCCTGCATGAGACGGCGCGCGGCGTCGATCTCGGCCTCGGACACGCGGCCGTCGGCCTTGGCGACGTGACCCATGACTTCGAACGTGGCGCGAAAGAATTCGGCGCGTACCGAATCAGGCCCGGCGGCGGAGGCCGTGCGACTTCTGGTGGCCTGATCCACCATGTAGCCTATGAGGGCGCCCAGCACCGCGCCCCAGGCGGTGCGCGTGATCATCAGACCCACCAGGGCCCCAAAAAATACGCCTCTCCAAGTCATTCGCGTTGACCTATCCGCCACGTCCCGCCACAATCGCCGACCTTCAATGGTAGCAGTCGGCAGGCCGCCCACGCATGGAACCGTCCCCCCCCCAGGCACCGCTGTTTGAGAGCCGTATCGGCAGCCTGAAGCGCGTTCACCAAGGCAAGGTGCGCGACATCTACGACCTCGACGCCGAGCACCTGCTGATCGTCGCGACCGATCGGTTGTCCGCCTTCGACGTGGTGCTGCCGGACCCCATCCCGTTCAAGGGCGAGGTGCTGAACCGAATTTCCATGTTCTGGTTCGACCGGACGCGCCACATGACGCCCAACCACCTCTCCGGCCTGCGTGTCGAGGATTTCGTCAGCGATGCCGCTGAACGCGCGCAATTAGCCGGCCGCGCCATGGTCGTGAAGAAGCTCAAACCCTTGGCCGTAGAAGCGGTGGCGCGCGGCTATCTCATCGGCTCGGGTTTCCGCGACTATCTCGAGCACGGCGCGGTGTGCGGCATAAAGCTGCCGGCGGGCTTGAGTCTCGCGGAACGCCTGCCCGCGCCCATATTCACGCCCGCTTACAAAGCTCCGGCCGGCCAGCATGACGAGAACATCGATTTCGATGCCGTGGTCAAGCTGGTCGGGCGCGAATTTGCCGCCAGCATCAAGCGCATCACGCTCGAGATCTACCAATATGCATCGGACCATGCACACGCGCGCGCCATCATCATCGCCGACACCAAATTCGAATTCGGCGTCGACCCGGCCGGCCGGCTCACGCTCATGGATGAGGCCCTGACACCCGATTCGTCGCGGTTCTGGCCGATGGCGTCTTACAAAACGGGGATCAGCCCGCCGAGCTTCGACAAACAATTCATACGCGACTATTTGGAATCGCTGCACTGGAATAAGAAGCCCCCGGCCCCGCATCTGCCACAGGAAATTCTGCTGCGCACCAGCGAGAACTACCGCGAGGCCTTGCGGCTGCTGACGGCGTAACGGCGCGGCTCCGGCAGCCGCACCCCTGCCCCCGCGTGCGCCCACGCGGCGATGATTTCATGCATGCAGCGCACGCCGTCGGTCAAGGCTGCCGGTCCCGGCTGCAGAATGATGGGCGACTTGATTTCGTGCAGCGCTGCGGCGCGCACCGCGGGTATTTCGCTCCAGCCGGCACGCGCCGCCACCGCGGCCGCCTTGAATTTTTTACCGCACCAGGAGCCGAAGATGATGTCGGGCGCACGGCGCACCACCTCCTGCGGATCCGCGATGATGCGGTCCTTTCCCAAGGATTGTTGCGCAAGTTCCGGGAAGCACTCGATGCCGCCCGCCAGCTCGAGCAGCTCCGACACCCACTTGATGCCGCTGATCTGCGGCGAATCCCACTCCTCGAAATACACGCGTGGCCGCTTCGGCAGATCCAGCGCCGCGGCCCGGATTTGCTCCAATCCGTCGTGCAGCCGCGCCACCAGCGCCGCTGCCTTCGCCTCGCAACCGACCATGCCGCCGATCACGCAAATCATCTGCAGGATCTGCGCGACGCTGCGCTGATTGAAAATGTGCACGGCAACACCGAGCCTGATCAACTGTGCCGCGATGTCGGCTTGTAGGTCGGAAAACCCCAGCACCAGATCGGGACGCAACGCAAGGATCTTGCCCATGTTGGCGCTGGTGAACGCCGATACCCGCGGCTTCTCCTGGCGCGCCTGCGGCGGGCGCACCGTAAAGCCGGAAATACCCACGATGCGCCATTGCTCGCCGAGCAGGTACAGCGTCTCGGTCGTCTCCTCGGTGAGGCACACGATGCGTTGCGGATGCATGGGCTCGATCTTGCCATACCGCATCCGCCATGTAAGGCTCGACCCATGGTCAACTGGTTGACACGGTTGGAAGACGGGCTGTTCATCAAGTCGCGCGATATGGGCCCGCCGTGGGGCGCGCCGCTGCGATTCATTCGCTACCCCGCCGCACTGCTGCGCGACTGGCTGCGCGGCGCCATCAGCGTACA
>Ga0116129_1000669_pt1 | contig 20760 bp, 18 predicted proteins | sample June2015DPH_17_2_FD_89732 | JGI IMG/M metagenome (GOLD analysis project Ga0116129, IMG submission 89732) | Peatland microbial communities from SPRUCE experiment site at the Marcell Experimental Forest, Minnesota, USA - June2015DPH_17_10 | ecosystem: Environmental > Terrestrial > Soil > Wetlands...
AAGGACTTGGCGTGTTGCGGGCGGCCGACGCAGGTAAACAGACACGCACGGCCGATGCGGAGACAACTCCGTTGCGCGATCCTGAGCACTATCAATACGAGATTGACCTGCCTCAGGTCACCGAGGTGTGGCGCCGGGGCAGCGTGATCGCATCCTGGCTGCTCGACCTCACTGCGACCGCATTGGTATCCGATCCGGGCATGGAGAGATTCGCGGGCCGCGTATCGGACTCCGGCGAAGGACGCTGGACGATCAAGGCAGCGGTCGATACCGGTGTTCCGACGCCGGTGCTGACCGCATCCCTGTACGAGCGGTTCAGCTCCCGGGGCAACGCGGAGTTTCAGGGCAAGCTGCTGTCGGCCATGCGCCTTGGGTTTGGCGGTCATGTGGAGAAACCGGCGGAGAAGGGAGGGCATTCCGATGAGTGACAATCAATGCGACGCTCTGGTGTTCTTCGGCGCCACGGGTGATCTCGCCTATAAGAAGATATTTCCGTCGCTGCAGGCGATGATCAAGCGCGGAACCCTCAATGTTCCCATCATCGGCGTGGCCAAGAGCGGATGGGGCCTCGAACAGCTGCAGGAGCGCGCGCGCGACAGCCTCGAGCATCACGGCGGCATCGATACGGCAGCATTCGCGAGGCTCAAGGAGCTGCTGCGCTACATCGACGGCAGCTATGAGGACCCGGAGACGTTCAAGAATCTGAAAAAAGCGCTGGGCGATGCCGGCCGCCCCGGACACTACCTCGCCATTCCGCCGACGCTGTTTGCGACCGTGGTCGAGCACCTTGCGGCGGCAGGCTGCGCGCCTGCGGGGGCGCGCGTCATCGTCGAGAAACCGTTCGGCAGCGACCTCGCGTCGGCGCGCTCCCTCAACCGCATTTTGCTCAAGAGCTTCGCCGAGGACCGGATCTTCCGCATCGACCATTATCTCGGCAAGAGCCCGGTCCACAATATGCTCTTTTTCAGGTTCAGCAATTCGCTGCACGAACCCGTATGGAACCGGGAGCACATCGAGAGCATTCAGATCACGATGGCCGAGGACTTCGGCATCCAGGGCCGCGGCGCGTTCTATGACTCGGCAGGGACGATCCGTGACGTGATCCAGAATCACCTCTTCCAGGTGCTATCGAATCTCGCCATGGAACCCCCGGCACGCACCGACAGCGAATCGGTACGCGATGAGAAAGTGAAGGTGCTCAAATCCGTTCGCAAACTCGGGCCGGATGACCTCGTGCGCGGTCAGTTCCGCGGCTACCGCGAGGAGAGCGGCGTCGCGCGCGATTCCCAAGTGGAGACCTTCGCGGCGGTGCGCCTCACGATCGATAGCTGGCGCTGGCAGGGCGTGCCCTTCTACATCCGCTCAGGCAAATTGCTGCCCGTGACCTGCACGGAAGTGGTCGCGCGTCTGCGCAGGCCGCCCTCCATGCTGTTCGGGAATACCGGGGCGAACTACTTTCGCTTTCGGATCAGTCCGGCCACCGAGATGGCCATCGGGCTCAACGTGATGGATCCGGAGGAGACCGGCGTCGGCCAGACGACAGAGCTCATCGCCAGCCGTCACCCCGGGGCAAACGAGCGCGATGCCTATGAGCGCGTGCTGAGCGACGCCCTGGCCGGTGATCGGACACTCTTTGCCCGCGAGGACTACGTAGAGGAGGCATGGCGCGTCGTTGACCCCGTGCTCGGTTCGGCCACGACGCTCCATACCTACGAGCCCGGCACCTGGGGCCCCTCACAAGCAGCGGTCACCCCGCCCGGCGGCTGGATCAATCCGATCGTGAGCGCAGAAGGCCGATGAACACAATATGATTCTGCCGGCAAGCTGAACCACTATCTGTAGATCGCCTCGAGCCCGAATATTGAAAATAGAGCCCTGGGATCGGTCCAATGCCGACTCACGGCCCAGCTTCTGGCAACTGCACAGCCAGCCAATCGATGAGTGGACAGCAGAAGCGAAGTACTCCGGCTGAATTGGCACGGACAACGCGAAAACGCTTCTGGCAGGATGATGTGCCTGCAAGTAGGGCTAACTTGGCGAGTCCTTACATACTTCCATCAACCAACGGTAGCGGGCCGGTGACTTCGAAGATGACCTCGAGTTCGACGCACAGACCCAAGGGCAACGTGGCCATCCCCAGGACCAGGCGTGTCGGCAGCTTTTCAGGGCCAAACACTGACGCCAGCAATTCGGAGGCACCATCGGCGACCTTCGGATGGTCTTGAAACTCCGCGGTCGTCACCAAGGACACGCCAAGGCGCACTATCTGCTTGACGCGATCCAAGGAGCCTAGAGAGGCCCTAGCCAGTGCCACGGCGTTTAGTGCGGCGAGTCGCGCCGCGTGTTGCCCGTCCTCGATATCGAGATCAGCACCAATGCGTCCTCGGAACCGCGGAACGCCAGCCTCGATCGGCAGGGTTCCGCTGAGAAATAATAGGCTCCCGCTCTGCATTGTTTCGACATACGCGCCCAGTGGCTTCGGCGGCGGTGGCAACGCGATTCCGAGATCTTGAAGGCGCTGCTCGGCGCCGCCCGGTCCGCGGGCTTCTGGCGCTACCATTTGCCGGCGTGCGCACCGCCGTCGACGTGCAGCACCTCCCCGGTTACCTGGCCGGCGTCCGCCAGATAAACCACGGCATCGGTTATGTCCTTCACGTCCGAGATGCGTCCCATCGGCTGCAGCGTCCTGAGAAATTCCTTCGGGTCGTCGCGATGCATGGGAGTATCTACGATGCCCGGTGCGACGGCATTCACGCGGATGCCCTGCTTGGCGTACTCGATGGCGAGACTCCGGGTGACAGCCTCGAGGCCGCCCTTCGTAATCATCGGAAGCGCGACGTTCACGCCGGCGATAGGCTGATCCACCAACGAAGCCGTGATGTTGATGATGCTCCCGCCGGTCGCCCTCTCCAGCATCTGCTTGATGGTCAACTGCGTGACGAACAGAAACCCTTCGACGTTGACCGACACGAGCGAACGCAGATCGTCGAGCGTATAGTCCGTGAAAGGTTTCGAGAAAAATAGGCCGGCGTTATTCACCAGCACATCGATCCGGCCAAATCGTGACACGGCCGCATCGACGATCCTGGCTGCCGTGAGCGGATCACCCACCTCGCCGTCGATGAGTGCGAGCGTCGCGGAATCCGGCAGCGCTCCGGTCTTGGTTATGTTTCGCGAGTTCGCGACCACGCGATAACCGCGAGCCAAAAATGCCTGCACGAGACCCGCGCCGATTCCTCGTGATGCCCCGGTTATGATTGCAGTCTTCTGTGTATTCGCCATCTCTTTGCCCTCTAAGTTGCCATTCGTCGAGCTTCATCACACCAGAGGTCAGGGCGCGGAACCAATTGGACCATGGTATCGCCGCTGCCTTGGCGGCCAATCGCTACGTGGCTGCGCCCTTGCTGATACCAACGCATCGACCGATACCATTGTGCAATCGACCGGCCCGCGTGCATCTGTTGATATCGTCACATCACAGACAGTAGAGATCGATGCATATCGAGCAGACACAGAGCGTAGGGAATGAGCGGTACGATGCGAGTGAGAAGCGCATGCCGTGCCGCGATTTGAGGCCCTGCGATCGCCCGTTCGATCCTGAGAGTGAGCCGCCGCTCGGTGCGCACCTGGTAACTCCGCGTTGCGGCTATACGCATCACGGAATCTACGTCGGCGCAGGCAGGGTCGTACAGTACGGCGGCCTGTCATGGGGAGTGCGACGAGGGCCCATCGAGGAGGTGCTCCTGTCGCAATTTTCCCAGGGACGCCCGGTCTGGATTCGTGTCGTGGGATCGCACTGGTTCGACCCGCATGAAGTGGTGCGCCGAGCACGCCTGCGGCTCGGGGAAGACCGATACAAGGTGCTTACCAACAATTGCGAACATTTCTGCGAGTGGTGCGTGCGCGGTGAGCATCGCAGTTATCAAGTCGACGAGCGCATCGCACCTTATAGGGGCCTGCTACTCAAATTGATCGAGCTGTTGGCTCGCATCCGCCCCCGCGGAGTGCCGTGGGGTTCGGTGCTGCGATGCTACGGCGCCATAGACCGGGGCTGATGCCGACTACGCGGCGAAAGTATCTGCATAGATGCGATTGATCGGCAAACCCGCAGGCCAGCGCGATGTCGCTGAGCCGCTCTGGGCTCGATGTCATCATGAGCTTGGCGCGCTCCACGCGCCTCGTCGCGACATAGGTCATCGGCGAGGAGCCAAAAGACCGTTTGAATGCACGGGCGAAGTGACTTTTGCTCAACGCCACGATATCCGCCAATTCGCCAATCGCGATTTTCGAGCCGAGGTTGGCCTCGATGTAGGCAAGTGCCTGCTTGGCTCGCCACTTCGGGAGGCCGCCGCCGCGAGGCACATCGGGCGGTACTCGCAATTCGATGCTTGGCTCATTCGACTCTTTGCCGAGAAGGTTTGAGGCATCATTCAGGCAGCGCCACGCCGCTGCGCGGTCGGTCTCGAAGAAGCTCATCGCGCGTCGAACGAGATGGTTTAACTGTGCGGTGGGATGCGCGCTCCGCGTGCGCGCCGTCATTTGCAACGAATGGTCTCCGCTCATTTCCTCGCTCCAGTGATGTTGTTAGCTGCCGAAATTAGGCGCGAAGCGCTGGGTCGAATCCATTGCACGATGGTATCGATTCTGATCGGCGCTACAGGTCGATCACGACATCTCCCAGAGGCCGTGAACAGCAGGTCAGCAGATTGCCGAGCGCGGGCGGATCCAGCGGATCCGGCTCGTAGGTGACGCTCCCGCCGATCAGCGCGACTTCACAGCTATGGCATACGCCGGTGCGGCATGACCAGCGAACTGGAACGTCGCAGGCCTCGCTGAGTTCGAGCAGGTTCTGAAAGCGCGGGTCCCAGTCGACGGAGAGCCCTGAACGGGCAAACGAGATGTGCGGTCCCTTGCCGCCCAAGCCTGCGGGAGCATGTGGAGATGGCCGCTGCTCGGTGATCCCCGGCGTCGATGATGCCCCGGAACCGAAGGTTTCCGAGTGGAGCCGACTTGGCAGCACGCCCAAGCTCAACAGGCCCTGCGTCAAGTCCTTCAAAAACGCAACGGGACCGCACAGGTAGAAATCTGCCTCCGGCGGTACACGGAGACGGGTCAGCACGTCCAAATCCAGACGCCCGCGGGCGTCGAAATGGCCGCCGGAAGGTTCTGCGGCAGATGCTTGACTGTAAACGACGTATCTGCAACTTCGGGCAAGCTGGCGCAACAGATTCTCACACTCAGGGACGAAGGGATGCTCCGCGCCGTTGCGCGCGCCGTATAGCCACCAAACCTCGCGCGTGGAGCCTGTCGCCACCAGTGTGTGCAGCATGGCCAGTACCGGAGTTATCCCGATGCCGGCACTGAGCAGCACCGCCGGCCGCTCGTCCGATATCAGAGTGAAGGCCCCTCTTGGCGCGCTCACGTCCAGGCAATCTCCGACACGGATACGGTTACGCAAGTAGCTGCTGGCGGCGCCATGCTTCTCCTGCTTGATGCTGATGCGATAGCGATCGGCTTCGGGCGCGCCGGACAGCGAGTAGCTGCGCAGCAGCGGCGCGGCCGCCGGGTCCGCTTGCAGTCGCAAAACGACGAACTGTCCTGGCCGTGGAGTCGCCAGTGGGCGCCCATCGAGTGAGGTAAGGGTCAGCGAGAATACCGTCAGGCTCTCCTGATCGACGCGCGAGACTCGCAGAGTTCGAAAACCTGTCCAGGCGGGAGACGGGCCAGTGGCGGCAGAGAGCCCGGCATTGCCTGCTGCCACGCCACTATCCGAAGGATGATCCAGCAATGCACGAAACGACCCCTGCCAGCCAGGGCTCAGCGCCGGTATACGCAGGGCGCGCTGCAGGTCTTCACGTCGATGTCCCGGCAGGTAGAGCAAGGCGTTGATCGCGGCGACGGTCATGCGTTCGGCTCCGTCGGCGATCTTGACGATCTCATCGCCTGCGCCCACCGGTCCTTCCTCGAGCACGCGTAGGTAGAAGCCCGGCCTGCCGTGCGATACCAGCAGCGCCGCCATTCGCGGCTCATCCATCCGAATTCCCAGGCGGTAGCAGGTGACGCGCGGCTGGCTGACTTCAAACAACGCACCCCCGATACGGTAGCGATCGCCGATGCACACTTCGCGGTCGGATAAGGCATCGACCGTGAAGTTCTCGCCGAACTGGCCGAAGGCAAACTCCGGCCGGCCGAGTTCGCGCTGCCAATGGCGATAGGATTCCAGCTGATAGACCAGCACTGCGCGGTGCTCGCCGCCGTGACCCTGCAAGTCTCCTTGCCCGTCGCCGTCGATGTTGAGCCGCCGCACCATCCGCCGACCGACTACCGGCTCTTTCAAGACTGCCGTTCGTACGATCCGCCCGCGCCAAGTGTGCTCGCGCGGCAAGCCAACGTTGAGCGCCAGGAGGCGTGGCATGGTGCGCCAGTCAAGCGCGGCATGCCGCGCCATTCAGCCCTAACTTCAAAACCATGTCCCATCTCCAACCGGGGTCGAATCCAAACTGGCCCGCTTGTTCCACCCGTGAAAGCGCGAAAAGTCTCCTGCATCCCATGCCGTGCGCAGTCCTGGCGAGCCCAGATCCCAGTCCGGGCGAATTTCGCACGTTACGGCGCGCAGGTCGCGCCAAAGATCGACGACCGACGGACGTCCCCAGAACCAATAGCCGTTATAGATGCTGTGGATCACGAGACCCGGCTTGAGCACCAGCGTATGCGGGATCATCGGGTCATGCTCAGGGTCGGTGTACTCTTGGATGAGGAGATCCTTCTGAATCGTTCGCCCCGGGTCGGAAAGGAAGCTCCATTCGGCACCAACTGACGCGCGGAATTCCTGGAGCGTATGGTGGTCGTCGGTCGTGATCGTGACGATCCGAGTGTACGCCACCGCGATCTTCGGATAGAACGCAGCGAGTCCCAAATGCTGCTGGTGTTCCTTCGGGCAGTAGTGGCCACGCGCGAGCGTGAGAATCAGCGGGTCATCGGCCTGCAGTTCGCTGAGCTTGCGCAGGTTTCCGCCGTGATCGAGCAGTTGGTAGTCGGGAAAAATGCCTCCCGGCACGATGTCAGAGCGCATGGATGAACTCCTCTGATAGGACCCCGTGCCTTCAGGCTGCCGTTTCCTTCGCCATCGCCTCGACTTCGCTTAGGAGACCTGTTTCCATGTCGAACACGAACCCCCGCACGGGGATCTGTTTCGCGATCCAAGGATGTGATCTTACTATCTTGATCTGTTCGCGGGCATTCTGCTCGGGGTCCTTATAGGAGAAAAACCGCATGGGAGTGGGCGAGGCATCGCCGGTCTCGGCGGCGAGTTTCGCGTTCAACTCAGCGTCGGTGAATGTCGTGAAGCCGCAGCCGGTGTGGTTCAGGAGCATGATCTCCTTCGCGCCGAGAACGTGTGTTGAAACAACGAGCTCGCTGAGAACGTCTGCAGTTACAGCGGGTCCGCCGGTTCGAATAACGTCGATATCGGCGTGCGGTAGTCCCAAGATTTCCGGAAGATTGGACAGCCGCGGATCCATGCACGTTACAACCGCGATTTTCGGATACGGACGCTGCGCAAGCTTTGGATCGTGGTGCTTGTGTGCATAGTTGCGATTCGCTTTCAGTGCCTTGTCTATGATGCTCATCGTTGGATCTCCAGATTGATTTGCAGTTCGTTGCAAGAAGTCGACTGATGGGGCCTCGATTGATTCGCGGCAATGACCCATGCGCGACTAGACCACGAGCGCAGAGACGACTCTATTGGACCATGGTATCGGCAATACCTTCGTCCTATGGCCGGGGTCTGCGCGTCATGTTGCCATGCGCGATGACGCGACAATGCCTAGGGATCTCCGCTATCCGGCGCTGCAGATCGTCGAACAAAAAAGGGGAATGTGATGCGTGAGTTCCTACTCGGAGCGGTGGTCACCGCGCACGCACCGTGAGCTATTCACCGCCGGCAACGGCACCGCCACCGACGGGCCGGCGCGCGATCCAGCAGAGGGGAATGAGGAGCAGTACCGTCCAGCCAAACAGGTAAAAAAGGTCCAAGGACGATAGCAAATAAGCCTGACCGACCACTCCATTCATCACGGCAGCGTCAGCCGAGCGATCGCTGAGTCCGAATCTCATAATGTTGCCGACAGCTTCACGAAGTGCGGGGCTGAATGTACTCAACGACTCAACCAACCGCGATTGATGAAGAGCCTCCCGGCGGTCCCAGAAAGTGGTGGTGAGAGAGGTCGCGAAGCCGCTCGCGGTAATGCGCAGAAAATTGTTGAGTCCCGACGCGGCGGGGAGCTTGTCCGCAGGCAAGCCGTCAAACGTAATGGTCAGAAGCGCGATGAAGAACGTGCCCATGGCAAAACCTTGCACCAGGGTCGGTACGGCGAATACCCACATGCTCGCATCCGGTGGGTACGCGGCGCGCATGAAATATGAGAGTGCGAAGATCGCGAACGAGACTGTCGCGAACAGCCTGGCATCGTAGCGCCCGATGAACTTGCCGACGAACGGTGCAACCAGTAGCGCCGTGATCCCACTCGGCGCCGTAACGATGCCGGCCCATGTCGCCGTGTAGTGGAGCTCCAATTGCAGCCACAGCGGCATCAGCACGACGTTGCCGAAGAACAAACCATACGCCAGACACAGTGCCACTGTACCGAGCGTGAAGTTGCGGTATTTGAACAACGAAAGGTCGACGATCGGATGTTCTTCGGACAGTTCCCAGATGATCCACGCCGCAAGGCAGACGACGGTGACGATGCATAGCCCGATAATGACGTTGGAATTGAACCAGTCCAGATCCTTCCCCTGGTCGAGCATGACCTGCAGGCAGCCGACCCACACCACGAGGAGAGCTAATCCGACGCCGTCGATCTTGAGGTTGTGCACCGGACTCCCGCTGGTTTGCAGCGAGCGCCGGCACACCCAGGCACTGAAAATGCCGACAGGTACGTTGATGAGGAAGATCCAGCCCCAGGCGTAATTGTCGGATATGTAGCCGCCGAGAATCGGTCCGCAGATCGGTGCGATCAGTGTGGTCATCGACCAGATCGCCAGGGCAGTTCCCTTCCGATTCTCCGGAAATAGGGTCAGCAGCAATGCTTGCGACCCCGGGATGATGGGTCCAGAGACGCCACCTTGCAGGACGCGAAAGAAAATCAGCTCAGTCATATTGCTGGAAATGCCGCACAAAAATGACGCGACGGTAAACAGCACGACCGATGTCACAAAGGTGGGCACGACTCCAAATCGGCGCATCAACCATCCCGTCAGCGGTACCGACACGCCATTGGCCACGGCGAAGGAGGTGATGATCCAGGTGCCCTGATCGGACGAGACGCCGAGGTAGCCGGCAATGGTGGGTATCGAGACGTTCGCAATCGTCGTGTCGAGCACTTGCATAAACGTCGCCAGTGCGAGCGCGAGAAGCGTGATATTTCTTGGGATGCCCATCGAGGAAGCAGCTTGCGGCGCGGCAGCGTCCATCGCTAGCGACTGAGATTGGCGGCGATTTTGGAAGCGTCTTTGGGCAGCGCCAGGTTTTCTCTTATGATCTGGGCGATCCGGGCGTCTTCCTCCGGGTCTTTCGAGAGACTCGCCTGCGACGGAATCGGGACCTGCCGTACCTGCTCAGAAACCAGTGGGCCCGAAGTGTCGCGAATGTCGACACTGGCCGTAACAGACAGCCCGATGCGCAGCGGATGCGCACGCAGTTCGTTCGGATCGAGCGCGATCCGCACCGGCAAACGCTGGACGATCTTGATCCAATTGCCGGAGGCATTCTGAGCGGGTAGGAGTGCGAAAGCGGTGCCGCTGCCCGCCGACAGACCGACGAGCTTTCCGTGATACACGGCTGATCCGCCGTACATGTCCGCGCGTAGCTTGACCGGCTGCCCGACCCGCATGTCGCGCAATTGAACTTCCTTGAAGTTGGCGTCCACCCAAACGGAATCCAGCGGAACGATGCCCATCAGCGGCGTGCCGGCAGCCACTCGCTGACCAATTTGAACGGATCGGCGAGCGACCACCCCAGCGACGGGCGCGGTGATGCGAGAGCGTCGCAATGCTAGTGAGGAGTCGCGGACCGCGGCTATCGCCGCGAGTACTTGAGGGTGAGTGGGGATCGTGGTCCCATCGATCTGTGCCGTCGTCTCGTGCAGTTGCTCCTGCGCGGCCGTGAGCATAGCGCGCACCTCGGTGATCTTGTCCTGGGTGTGCTGTAGCTCCTCCCTTGATATGGCACCATCGCTCAGCAGTCCCAAGCGACGCTCATGGTCTTGCGCGGCCTGCCCGAACTCGACCTCGCGATCCCGAATTTCGGCTCTCAATTGATCGGCCTGGGCAAAGAGCGCACGAACTGACCTTACCGCACGGGCAAGAGTTGCCTCGGCATTGCTTACGGCCACTTCGGCGTCAGCGGGGTCCAGTTCCAGGAGCGGTTGATCTCGAGCGACGAATTGCGTGTCATCGGCGTGCAGTTGAATGACGGTACCCGGGACCTCCGCCGTGATCTGCACCACGTCGCCGTCCACGTAGGAATCATCCGTGCTCTCGAAGTGGCGCGCATATGCGTACCAGTAGCCCGCGTAGCCGACGGCGCACAGAGCGACGACGACCGCAAGGACCTTGAAGTTGCGGCGCCGAGTGCTCTTGGCCGGTGGTGCAATCGGCGGCGCGGCGGCCGGCGGCGGTGCGGTCGGCGCATCAGCATGGCTGGTTGAATCGTTCACTTGATAATTCTCCCAAGTCGAATCCGTGGGATGTGATTGCATTTGCTATGTGGGAACATGGAAGTCTCCGCCGACATCGATGAGCAGCGTCACCCGGGCGATATCTCGCGCCGACATGAGCTCTATGCGTTGGCGCCGGGCGAATAGCACCTCGGTCTCCGTCGCCAGGACCGTCAGGTACGTGGTGAGACCTGCCTGGTAGCGGTCGGTGGCGAGCCGGAACGCATCCTCGGCTGCATCGAGCGACTGCTGTTGTTGCTGAAGACCGGCATCCAGTGCGACGATGTCGCTGATTCGGTCAGCTGTCTGCTGTACGGCCTGCAGGACCGTTTGGTTGTAGGTTGAAACGGCGAGATCCACCTGCGCAGCGCTGTCGCGGTAAAGCGCTCTGAGCTTACCGGCGTCGAAGACCGGCAAGTGGAGCGCCGGTCCCGCACCGAAGGTGCGAGAACTGCCGTGAAAGAGGTTGTCAAACCCAATCGCAGAAGTGCCGGCAAAGGCGAGCAGATTGATATCCGGGTAGAAGGCCGCTTTTGCCGCGCGTAGGCCGGCACGCGAGCCAGCGATTCGCGAACGTGCCGCGAGCACGTCAGGACGCCGAGCCAGCAGATCGATTGGCAGGGAGCCTGGTAGGGCCAGTACCGCGTCTGCTCGCAGCTGCGGACGCTCAATTTTCTCGTGAGCCGCAGCTCCCTGTCCGGACAGAGCGGCGACCAGGTGTACCGCACGGTCGCGCTCGGCTTGAATCTGTGTCAGATCGACGCGGACATCGGCAACCGCTCCTTCTGCCTGACGTAGCTCGACCTGCGTATCGAGGCCGGCCTTGTAGCGCCGTTGTGTAATGCTAAGTATCTGCAGCCGCTGTCGCTCGGTACGCTGAGCTACGTCCGCGAGTGCATAGGCTCGATCGAGCTCGAGGTATGACCTGACGACGGCTCCGGCGATCGAGAGCCTCGCAGCCGCCAAGTCGAGTGCAACGGCCTCGGACTGAGTATTGGCCTGCTGCACGAGCGCGGCCTGACGACCCCAAAAGTCTAGGTCCCAGGAGAGATTCAACCCTTCGCTGCCCTGCCATTTTTGCGTGCCGGCGGCGATTGGCGGAATCGGATCGTGGGCGCTGAACCGTTTGCGGATCTCGGTCGCGTCGTAGCTGATCGAGGGCAACGAATCCGCGCGAACAGCCGAAGCCTGAGCCTGGGCTTCGCGCACTCGCGCAAGGGCTTGCGCGAGCGTCGGGTTGTCGGCCAGTGCGCCGCGCAGCAGACGGTCGAGCTGCGGGTCCTGGTACGCGGTCCACCATTCGCCGTCGGCCACCGGGGCGGGCGTTGCCGACAATCCCAGATCTGCCGGGTTGTCGAGTGCGCGCTCTACCGGCGCGTCCCGCGAGGAGATGCATCCACCAAGAAGCAAACCCAACACAAGCGGCATCGTGCGCTTGAGCCCGGCGCTCACCGGGCTTTTGGAAACAGACAGGACCGCACTCACGGAAACTTGGACTCCCTTTGGCTCGATGGAGAGACAGGCGCGTGCGTTGCGCACGCTAACATCACCGACTCTCCCGTCAAATCACTGGTGAATCAGATCATTGCGTGAGGATCGAGACCAGTGCACGTTGGTATCGGTCGCTACCTAGGATGGACCTGCAGATTCGTATGCTCTACCCGCACGGTGCCTATCGGTGGACGCGCGCACGGTGCGTCCCCGTCCGTGACGCACAGGGCAACGTCGATCCTCGTCCCTGGAGCCGACAACAAGAACTTCGAGGTCGGCGCCGGCTCCAGCCTGCCGGTCGCTTTCAATGAGTTCCTCGACCGTAGGGCCATCGACCGCGGCGGGTACGATCCCTATTCGATGGCGTTCATTGCAAAGGCCGCGATCATCACCGGGGACCTGGTAAGTGACTCGAGATGGGAAGGGTCGGCTTGGTCGACGATGATGAAGAGCCACGGCTACGCCTCCTGCTGCTCGATGCCCATCATGTCTGGTTCAGGTGAAGCCTCGGGGATCGTCGCGGTCTATCGGCACGAGCCGGTGAATCCGACAGTGCTAGAGCAAAATCTCATAGACCGGTTCGCAAAGATTGCGGGTATCGCGATCAACCGTGACCGGGCCGACGAGGCGCTCAATCAGGCCCGGTTGGAATTGACGCATGTGGCCCGGCTCGCAACGCTCAGCGCGATGACGGCCTCCATCACGCACGAGGTGAGCCAGCCCATCTCTGGCGTTCTAACCAACGCCAACACCTGCGCGCGGATGTTAGCGGCCGACCCGCCCAACGTCGCGGGAGCCGCCGAGACGATTCGCGGACGATCCGAGACGCAATCGTGCCACCGAGGTCATCAAGCGTCTGCGGGCGATGTTCACAAAGAAGGTGCCGACCATGGAGATGGTCGATCTCAACGATGCAGCGCGGGAGGTGATTGCCATGTCTTCGGCCGAACTACGAGCGAGCCGCTCGGTCTTGCAGACAGACTTCGCTGAACCTTTGCCGGCTATTAGGGGCGATCGCGTGCAACTGCAGCAGGTCATTCTGAACCTGCTGCTGAATGCAGCCGATGCCATGGCCGGCATCGAGGACCGGCCAAGAACGCTCCGAGTTCAGACAGAGATCTATGGCAGCGACAGCATCAAACTGCTGGTTAGTCACCCGCCGCCTAGGCTTCCCGGGTTGTGCTGACTCCAAGCTTCCCGGCCATATTCACCAGGTCGACGAAGGTGGTGGCCTGCATCTTCTCCATGACCCGGCCCCGATGCGCCTTGACAGTGATTTCACTGATATCCAGCTCGAAACCGACCTGCTTGTTCATTAGTCCTTTCACGACGAGATTCATGACCTCGCGCTCGCGCTTAGTCAGCGAGGCGAATCTCTCTTGTAATTGACGCTGAGCTCCTTCTCGCTTCAGGTTGGCTTGGCTGCGAAGCACCGCGTCGCGAATCGCTTTGATCAATATCTCGTCATCGAGCGGCTTGGTCAAAAATTCAGCAGCACCTGCTTTCATCGCACGAACCGATGTCGGAATGTCGCCGTAGCCTGTTATGAATATGATCGGTATCGAGGACTTCTCATCGCTTATGCGCTGCTGAATATCAAGACCGCTGAGATCGGGGAGATTGATGTCCAGGATCAAGCAACTCGGGACCACGGTTGGCAACCGCGCCAGAAACTCTTGTGCCGATTCGAACAGTGCAGGTTGCCACCCCTCGTTTTGAATCAGGAGTTCGAGGGATTCGCGAACAGAGATATCGTCGTCAACAACCACGACAGTAGGCGTAGTCGGCGCCATTGCAAGCAACCTCGGAAGGCGATTGGTCGCATCTATTAAACGCATGAGGCGTCTCAATAGGCAAGAGGGGTTACTTCGCGTTCAACGCTCTTTTCAATGACTCGAACAAGGCGGCGTCGCTAACTCATCGACGAAGGCAGATTGAAGGAAGTCGCTCGGCATCGCAAACACTCTGGATGCTAATCCGAACCCCCCGAGAAGATCAGGCAACGATTCTCGCATGGACTCATCGTCGACCACGGATACCAAGATTGCGACCGTCTCCAACAATGCGCCGCATAGGGAAGCAGATCTATGATACTTAGGTGTTGGTTTGGGGAAAGGTGACCATTGTTGATGGTACGAGTGCGATTATTGCGCCGCGATACAAGAATCTCAGGCTGTGCCGACCACGCGATCGAGCGCTGCGCGCAATTGGTGCTCACTGAACGGCTTATACAAGCACTCAACGGCGCCTCGAGCAAGAAGATCTGCACGAAGATCTCGATCGCAGTGGGCCGTAATGAAGATAATCGGAATTTTCAGTTCACGACGGCTCAGTTCGCACTGCAGCTGCGGTCCGGACATGCCCGGCAGCGATACGTCCAATATCAGACACTGAGTCTCGGAGAGCACGTCGGACGCCAGAAAATCCTCTGCAGAGGCAAATGCCATGGCGGCGAATCCCAGCATCCGCAGAAGATCGGGCAGCGACTCGCGTGATGACACATCATCATCGACCACCGATATCAGAGCGCGCTGCTGCATGCCGTCTAGCATTGTGCTGCAGACTGCGTTCGATAGCTTGAGAAATCGGGAATCTATTTCTCAATTATGAGAGCTCGAGCTGTTGCGCGCGGAATTTCAGTGTCGGGATTTAACTTATCCTCGAGCTAAGGCTGCTCCTGGATTTTCACTTGCCCGGATATAAATTGCGTCCTCTCGTCCGGATGCTCCATCCACCCGCCACCGAGGGCTTCGAAGAGATGCACCACTGCTTGCATCCGGGCAAGCGTGCTTTGAGCGAGTTGATCTTCGGCCGAGAATAGAGTTTGTTGTGCTTGAAGCACCGTCAGAAGATCAGTGGTGCCCTGCCGATATTGCAGCTGGGCTATTGTGAAGGCCTCGCGGGCAGCTTCCACCTCGCGCGCGAGATGATTTTCGGCTTTGCTGTTGTTGGTCACTTGGCCCAGTGCATTTTCCACGTCTGCATAGGCATTCAATACCGCGCTCTGATAACTCGCAATTAGCTCTGTTTCGGTGGCCTGCGAGAGACGTTTTTGCCCGATCAGCTTGCCGCCGTCAAAGACCGTTTGTAGCAAATTGGCACCAAAGTCATAAGCAAAACTAGGGCCATGTAATAGCGCGCTGATAGTCGTACTGGCGAAACCGCCATTGCCTGTTAGTGCGACCTGCGGAAAAAACGCCGCGCGCGCCGCATCAAGATTGGCATGAGCAGCAGCCAAATTAGCCTCCGCTTCGGCCACATCTGGTCGCCGAACTAGAAGCTCCGACGGAAGCCCAGCTCCTACGACAGGCAAATGGAACGCGACCGGACTCTGAGTCTCGACCTCGAACCCTTCTGGTGCCTCTCCCAGCAGCACTGCAAGTGCAACACGGGACGCCAATTCCTGTTCCTCGAGCACCGGAACCTGCGCCTTCACCGACTCCACTTGAGCTTGCTCTTGCGCGAGATCGAGACGGGAGGACTTACCGGTCGAGACCCTAAGATCAATCGTGTCCAGAATTCCATTGATGGCAGTGATGTCCTCGTTCGCAATGGCGATTCGCACGCGTAGCGCGAGCACGTTGAAATACGTGTTGGCAACGTTTGCAGTAACCGTCAGCGCGACGGCTTGTTGTGCAAAGCGTGCGGATTTTAGCATCTCGTTCGCCGCACGCAGATTAGCGCGCGCCAGGCCCCAGAAGTCCAGTTCGTAGCTTGCGCCAAAGGTCAACCCAAATGAGTTGCCCGCCGAATAAGACTGTCCGTTTATCGCTTGTCCGCCCTCCGCCGAAGGTGAGCGAAGCGCCTGGGTCTGCGCACTGATCTGAGGAAACAGCGTTGCGCGCTGGATAGTCGTTTGCGCGTGTGCCTCATTAACTCGTGCGACAGCAACGGCTAGATCGCGATTGTCTACGCGGGCCCTCTCGATGAGGTGAGATAACTCTAGGTTACCGAAGGTTTTCCACCAATCGACGCTTGGCCAGATCTGTTCTGCTCCAATGGTCTGACCCGAGAACGCCGCGGGGTTCAGTTTAGGCGTCAACACTTGCGGAACGTGCGTCGCGCAACCCACCAGCAGTAAAGCCAGCGCGGAAAGGGTGTGACGCGGGAGGTACCGGAGTTGTAGGGACGCGGGCCTATTCATACCGCAGTGCATGGATAGGACTCGAGCGGGCGACTTGCAGGGCATGGGCGAGAATGGTGATCCAGGCGATCATCAGCGCCGCGGCGCCAGCCCCTAGAAAATATAATGGATTAAGCGAAATCCGGTACGCGTAGCCCTCGAGCCAATGATGCAAGTAATAGTAGGCAACGGGCCACGCAACAGCGTTGGCGATCAGGACCGGAATGGAACATTGCCACAGCAAAAGCCACACCACATCGCGGGTGCGTGCGCCAAACACTTTGCGGATACCAATCTCCTTGGTGCGTCGCTCCGCGGTGAAGGCAGCCACACCCAAAAGGCCAAGGCACGAGATCCAGATGGCCATGCCGACGAACAAGCTAAACATTGCCCCTTGCTTTTCATCGGGTTTGAACAGACCGTCGAAGGTGTCGTCCAACAAATACCGCTGAATAGCGGAGCCAGGGACGAAGGAACGCCAAGTCTTGTCGATATACGCCAGTGTCTCAGCCACCCGACCACCGTGGATTCGAATTGAGAGGAGCGTGTAGCTTTGCGGATAGTCCACATACAGGGCCGGCAATATCGACACTTTCACCCCGTCGATCATCGAGTTGCCAAGGACACCTGCGATCGTGACGTGACCGTTGCTACCCCCTACGACTGTCTTGCCTATTGCCTCCTCGGCGGTATACCCGAACTGGCGCGCCGCCTCCTCGTTAATCAAGACATTTCGGCCGATATCCGCATCGGAATCAGGAGAGGGGGAAGAGAAGGGATACGACTTAAAGACATCCTGTCCGTGGGCACTGGAAAGCAATCTCCCGGCCAAAAGCCGCATCCCGTAGAGCGACGGAAACTCCGGGCTCATGTCAACGATATGTGCGGTAAAGGATTGTGAGTTGCCTTGTATTTGGACGGGGATATTCGACACATTAAAAAGATCGAATGGAACCCCGTTCGAAAGCGCTGCTTCTGCGATCTCTGGATTGGATCGCAATACTTGAGAAAAGCTTTCGATTGCCGGCGGCGCGAGGACTGTGATGCCACGGAGTATGACGATGCCGTCGCGATTGAACCCTAGGTCTATGTTTCGGGCAAAGCGGATTTGACTGAACACGACAATGGCGGCTATTCCAAGGCCGATGGAAACCGCGAATTGGCCAACGACCAATACTGTGCGCATCACACCGGAGCCGGTCTGGCTCGCGGCGCTCGTCTTCAGCACGGCCGCCGGACGGAAGCTCGACAGAACCAATGCCGGATACACCCCACTCAACAGGCCGGCGATGATTGCGCAGGCGACGATGACCATCAAGAATGACCAATCGCAGAGATAATCGAACGTGATGTGTCGGTCCAGGAAGGAGTTGTAAGCCGGTAGCAAGACCTCAACGAGAGCGAGCGCGATGACTAACGAAAAGAGTGCCATGAGCAGCGCCTCACCAAGGAACTGAACGATCAACTGTGACCGGGTGGCGCCTACGGCTTTGCGCAGCGAGATCTCGCGTGCGCGAAGTGTGGCACGCGCCGTCGCCAAGTTCATGAAGTTGAAGCAGGCCACGATCATGATCAACAGTCCGATAATCGCGAGGCCAGAGACCGTGGTCCAACTCCCGGGCGGCTTCATGCCTCCGTAATTGTCGCTGGTCAGATGGACGTCCCAGAATCGCGTGAGATGGTATTGCTCAAGCTCACTGGGGCGCATGCCGTCCTGGTCAGTGCCGACAATCCGATCTAGGAGGGCTCTGAGCTTCGCAAGAACCGCATCAGGATGGGCGCCCGGCGCAAGCGTGATATAGTCGAAACTCCCATTCGTGCTAGACCATTCTTGATCCCTAAAAGCAGGCGGTAGCTCGTCAGCTTGTGAAGAGTTGGGCACGATGAGATCGACCGCTAGATGGGTGTTGGGCGGCAGGTCCCGAAGTACACCCGTCACCGTCAGTGGATGGACCGCGGTGAGACAGGCGGTGTCGCTCCGATCGCACATGATCGCACTGCCAGTCACAGTCACGATTTTCCCCAAAGGATCGACATCACCGAAATACTTTCGGGCCGTGCTTTGCGATAGAACAATCGACTCAGGCTGGTCAAATACCCGTGTAGGATCGCCCTCCGCGAGTGGCAGTTTGATCACTTGAAAGAAGTTCGGATCGACAAAGGCAACTGTCTCGACAAATTGGCGATCGCCGACCGTGACTGTATTCGGTTCCGGAACCAAGTGGGTTGTTGCCTTGACTTCCGGAATGCGATCCTGCATCGCTCGAAGCACCGGAAAGGGAGCCGATGCAAGGGGCCATGGCGGTCGGCCGCGCATATAAAAGGTCAGTTCGACGCGATACAGATTGGCGCTGTCCGGAATCCATTTATCATAGGAGAGCTCATCTCGCAGGAATAAAGCAATGAAGATTGCGCAGGTGAGCCCGACCGAAAGACCCGCAATATTGATGAAGCTATAAAGCTTGTGCGTGACAAGATTGCGCAATGCCGTGACGAGGTAGTGTCGAAATAAGCTATTGGTGATCACAACACTCACCGCCTGCTAGAGAATTTGCCGAATGTTTTCGGCGACGATGGCGCCGTCGAGCAGGTTGACCACGCGATGGGCATATTCGGCGTGCGAATGAGAATGCGTGACCATGACGACCGTCGTACCTTCTCCGTTCAGCTCCGTGAGCAACTGCATGACCTCTTCGCCGTTGGCCGAGTCCAAGTTGCCGGTGGGTTCGTCGGCCAAGATTAACTTGGGCTTTGAGACGACCGCACGCGCGATGGCGACACGCTGTTGTTGGCCACCGGACAACTGTTGAGGCATGTGCCGGGCACGATGGCCTATCTTCACGCGCTCCAATGCCTCGTGAACACGATCCTTGCGTTCACCACGCGAGATGTCCCCGTGGTAAAGGAGCGCCAACTCGACGTTCTCCGAGACATTTAATTCGTCGATAAGATTGAAGCTTTGAAAGATAAAGCCGATGGAATTCTTGCGGATTGCCGAAAGCTCGGTTTCTGTACGGCCGGTTGTGTTTTCGGCGCCGAACCAATATTCACCCCCCGTCGGGCTATCGAGCATGCCCACGATGTTGAGGAATGTGGATTTTCCGCAACCAGAAGGGCCCATGACGGCGATGAACTCGCCTACCGCGACCTCCAAATTGACGTCGCGGAGCGCCGCGGTTTCTACTTCGGTGGTGCGATAGATCTTGCTGAGATGTTTGAGCGTTATCATCGGTTCCTCTGCGGTGATCGATGGGTGCCGTGATCCGGCTGGTCGAACTCAACTCGGTCGATCTTCTGGAAGGCCTCGTATCCCGAGACGATGACTCTTTCACCGGGTGCCAAGCCGTCGACGACCTCGACGTGTTCCGGATTACGGCGGCCGAGCCGAACTGTACGGCGGGTCGCGTATCGGCCGTCCGGCGCCACTACGAAGATCCAATTACCACCCGTCTCCTGATAGAACGGCCCATTGGGCAGCATCAACGCGGTGGCTGCGCGCCCGAGTTCGAGCTTTATGTCGAACGCTTGGCCTGTTTGAATGCCTTGGGGCGGATTCTCAAGGTGGAGGTCAATTCGAAAGGTGCCATTAGTCACTTGGGGATATATTTTGGCAACCGCGGCCTTATAGTCGCGGCTATCGCTCGTGAAAATTGCGCTTTGGCCGAGCACGATACGGCCGAGATAGAACTCATCCACTAGCGCGGTCAACTTGAAGCGATCGAGCGAATCAACCTGCCCGAGCACCGCGCCCTGCGCCTTGGATTGCCCCACTTCGGCCGTCAGTGCCGTGAGCTGCCCATCCGTCGGAGCCCGGATGGTCAATGCGTCGAGGCTCGCAGCGGCGGTCGCGCTACTTGCCTTGAGCCGCACCAAGGTGTCTTGAATTTGCTTGAGCTGGCTCGCACGGACGGCTTTCTCCGCATTGCCGGAGGCGGTAGTCGCATCACGAAGCTTGAGTTCATAGGCATATTCTTCTTGCTCTTGCTGGTAGATCGCCGGCGCAATCGCGTTACCGTCGAGCAGAATTTTGTCCCGCGCAAGGGCACCTGTCAGTTTGCCGATCTGATGTTCGATGTCGAGCAAGTCGTGCTCGTATTTGAAGCGGGTTTCTTCTAGCTGTATTTTGGTGTTTTCTAGCGCGTTGATCTGGCCCGCCGTATCGGCTTCTCGCGAGGCGACCTGGAGCTGCAGCGTGGCATTTGTCAATACGATCAGGGGTTGTCCGGCCTTGACCACGGCGCCATCCTCGACCAGCACTTGCTTCACCGAGCCGCCCTGGTCGGCAGTGAGATACCGTGTGGTGAAGGGCGTGGCCGTGCTGCGCACGGCGATGAAGTCCTCGAACGGGCCTTTCGTGACCTCCCCGAGGGTCAGTTTGTCGATGGGGATGCGGTAGGTGTGACCGCTCGTGTGTGCGCGTAGCCATAG
>Ga0116129_1000670_pt1 | contig 20745 bp, 14 predicted proteins | sample June2015DPH_17_2_FD_89732 | JGI IMG/M metagenome (GOLD analysis project Ga0116129, IMG submission 89732) | Peatland microbial communities from SPRUCE experiment site at the Marcell Experimental Forest, Minnesota, USA - June2015DPH_17_10 | ecosystem: Environmental > Terrestrial > Soil > Wetlands...
CGCCGGTAAAGGTCTCCGGCAAATTCGTGGTGCTCAGCGCGTTGCCGGCAAGGTCCGCGATCGTCCCGCTGACTGCGGTCACGGCGAGCCCGGCGGTGTTCTGACCGGCGCCCACCGTGTAGCTGAAGGTCAGCGCGTTGGTGCCGGAGCCGCCGGTATAGGTCGCCGTACCACCGTCATTGAGCGTCAGCGTCGGCGTACCTGTGACGGCCACTGCCTCGCTCATATTGAGCGTGAGCGTAAGCACCTTGCCCGTATCGTAGTCACCCGCGGTTCCCGTGACCGACGAAACCGTAGGCGGTGTGGTGTCGATCTGCGGGCTGCCCTGGGTCAGCCCTGACAGTGACAGGTTGGCGGTATTGCCGGCTCCATCCACCACCGTGGCGCCATTGAGGTTGACCGATGACACCGTCAGATCGGGCGTGTTCTGACCAGCCAGCACCGTGTAGCTGAAGGTCAGCGCGTTGGTGCCGGACCCGCCCGTGTATGTCGCGGTACCACCATCGTTGAACGTCAGCGTCGGGCTTCCGCCGGTCGTGTTGACGGTCACCGCTTCATTCATGGTGAGGGTATAGGTAACGATCTTGCCGGCGTTTAGGTCTCCACTCGAGGGCGTCTCCCCAATCGAGCTGATCACTGTGTTGGTGTCGATCTGCGGGCCGGTCTGAGTCAGGCCAGTCAGCGAGAAATTAGCCGCATTGCCGGATCCGTCCGTTACGGTCGCACCGTTGAGGTTGACCGCCGTCGCGGCTAACGATCCGACATTCGTATCGCTTGCCCCAACCGTATAGCTGAAGGTCAGCCAATTGGTGCCGGAACCGCCCGTGTAGGTCGCGGTACCGCCATCGTTGAGGGTCAGCGTCGGCGTGCCACCGGCGACCGTCGCCACTTCGCTCAGGTTGAGCGTCAGCGTGACCGTGTTTCCGGCGTTCAGATCGCCGGTTGAGGGCGTGGTAGCGATTGAGGTGACAGCAGGACCGGCGCTGGTCGATGCCGCCTCCAAGACGGCGTAGCCCGAGCCCATAAAGCCGACATAGACCTGGCCGAAGATATTCGGATCGCCTGCAATGGTCTTGATCTGATCAAGGTCATTGTTCGGGTAGGTGCCGATCTGGGTCCATGACTGGGCATCGTTGACGGATTGCCAGATGCCGTAGACGTTGTTGACGTAGCCGACGATATAGATCGCCGGATATCCGCCTGTCGTCGCCGGCGCGCCAAAGCCGAAACAACTGACGTCAAGTACATTGGCAACGGCGGTCCACGTAGCCCCGCCGTTCGTCGAACGCATAAAAGGATTTTCTGTTTGGGTGCCGCCTTGCTGCCCCCCAGTAAAAAAGAGGTTGGCGGCCTCACCGGGGACAGACATGATCTCATTATTGGCATAGCTAAAGGGTGTGATATATCCATTCCATTGGCTGCCAAATCCATCATTTCCGCTATAGACCTGCGTCCACGAGACCCCGCCGTTCGTGGTCTCGTAAACGCCCTCGCCGGGGTAATAGAGATAGAAGGTATTTGCGAGCACCCGGTCTGCAGTGATTGACCGCTCGTCGAGGTAATAGGCGCCCTCAAAGTTACTCCAGCTAGTCACGCCCGGCAGAGTTATCGGATTCCAGGTTACGCCACCGTTGAGGGTGTAATAGGGTTGAACGCCATCCGCCGGCGCAACGATGATGTTTTCCGGCGTGCTGGCCGCAATGGTTCCTCCGTTGGCCTGGCCCGGAAATGATGGCTCACTTGCAAAATTTTGCCAGGTCTGGCCGCCATTGGTCGAGTAAACGGCAACTCCATCGTCGATGAGCCCCACGACAAAGCTCGGAGTCGACGAGGCGTAATCGACCGACCAGCCCGCATTAATATTGGAACTATCAACGGGCCCATAGCTCGAGGGATAGGCGTTTAGATTGTTTATGTAGAAGAACGGGCGATCCCAGGAAGCCAGTATCGGATCGCCCCCTGGCGGTACGATGATTTCGTTGGCAACCAGCTGTTCGATGCCAAGACTCTGGTCGTTGTAGGTGACCGGGGTATTAAATTGCAAGGATGTCGTCGGGATGCTCACATTCCAGACGCCGGTACCCGCCGAAGCAATGAGCTGGTTTGGAACCAGCGGATTGAACGCCGTCCCGCCGATATCGAGAAAATTTCCGCTAGTCGCTTCGTTGGCGCCTTGCAGCCATGGAATGTCAGTCGAACTGACGGAATTACTCGAGAAATCGACGCCGCTCCAGGTTGCGCCTGCATTATAACTTATATCCAGATAACCGGCCGGAGATACCAGTACGATCTCATTCGGATTTGAGGGATTGACCGCGATCGACTGGACCCCCTGCCCATCCATTGGGTTAGTTAGCTCTTTCCAACTGCCGTCCGCAAAGCTCCAGAGATTCGTACCGTCTGTCGCATAATACACGCCGGTCGACGAGATGGCGGCGTTAACAACCGTCGTGGGCCCTCCGCTTAACAGCGTCCAGGAGGTGCCACCATTCGTGCTTTCATAGACGCCGTTGCCATTGCTTTCGGCAAAGATCGTTTGGGTGACGCCGTTGACAACGCCCCCGACGGCGGGATCGAATAATATCCCGGTAAAGCCAGGAGAGCTTCCGCTGCTCACCACACTTGCCGGAATCTGGGTAACGCTACTCCACGTCGTACCCCCATTGGTCGTGACGAATAACCCGTTCAGTTCAGTCCCAACGTAAACGATATTTGGGTTATTGGGATCGATGGCCATTTTTTGCCCGTATTGGGCAAAGCCATCGTTCGGGTTTACAGAGGTGTTTGGATTTACCTGGGCGAATGAGGTTTGCGTCCAGGTCGTTCCCTGATTGGTGCTTTTCCAGACATAGCCGTCATACATCATGTAAAAGATTTGAGTATTGCTATCGGCTATCTGAATTTCGTAGACGCCCTGACCGAGCGTCCCTTGATCTTCGTTCGCCGCCACGAAGGCAGCGGGCATGCTTGTTGCTGTTACCAGTTGCACCCACTCGGTGCCGTTCCATAGATAGGCACCGTAGGTATCAGTGCGCCCGACCATGGTTCCGTCGGGGGCGATATCGAGGTTTCTTATAAATCCACCCGCACCGACTTTAAGTGTTTGCCAATTGCTCGAGGCTACCGGATCAACCACGACCGTACCGCCATTGCCGTCGCTGGACAGCGTCCAGGTCGATGACAGGTAGTCGCCCTGCAGAGCGATGTTGGCGGTGTGGACCCCGTCGGTGATCGTAAGTGTGCCGCCGGTGGCATTGCCCAAGAAAGTTACTTGCGTTTGGACTCCATAGCTCACATCGGCAAGATCGATCGCATCGGATCCAGCGAGCCCCGAGACCTCGCCCGTGAAAGCGAGCGCGTCGTCGAGCTTGAGAGTGCCGGTCGTGCCAGTAAAAATTACGGACTGCGCGCTGACACCAGCGATTTCGACACTCGCTCCATCAGCGACTGTCACCGCCGGTGCGGTATGAACGCTGAGCGACATCGATAAAGCGCTGACGCCCTCCGATGGGGCTACCGGATTTATTCCGGGAGCACCGCCCGGAGAGGCCGGAAACAGATTGACCAGCGGATAGCCGTCGAAAAAATTCTGAGCGCTGCCCGCGATCGCCGCCTCGTTTGAGGCCAATGCATCGACCTCGGAAACGCTATCATCGAGGCCCCGATCAGCCCGGTGCTGGAAGGAATTGAATGGCGCTCTTAGCACGACGGCCTCATCAAAAGTTCATGCCTACCCGTCTGAAGGCACGAATGCCTGCAGTCGGAGACGAACCCTAAAGCCGCGGTCTGAAGAAGTTGCTGGACAACAATGTAAACATTCTTGGACAGTGCTGAGAAAGGACGGCATGATTTGAAGTGATACGCTACTGCCGACGCCGACAAGTCAAGAAAGGGACCTCCAAATCCCCGCTCGTTACCTTTGCCTAAAACATGCATCCGTTCAGCAACTTTCATTTGTCAAACTAACAAAACCACATTGGGGAGAAGCGACCGTTCAAGATCGCCAAGAGGGGAAGACTCGCTCGCAACGCAAACCGCCGGAAGGCAGTAACGCCCACCGGCCTCTTTCCCGTAAACTCTTCATGAAAAACGAAATCCCCACCAAGCCCCCCGGCCCTACGCTAGCGGCCCATCGCCGGCGCTGTAAACATAGTTAACACCCACGTAAGGCATTTCTTTGACTTCTGAAATATATGCGAAATCTCTTATAACGCTTTGAAATAAAACAGAATACCGGATTTCCGCTTTGGGCAGCTTTTTGGCAGACCAAAATTTCGGGCTTTTGTGCGTTCGCACTCGCGCTCGGACACAACCGCCCGCGGGCAGATTGGCGCCGCTGCTTAAGCAGAATTGTTCATTGTTGCAAAGTGGGCATCTCGATTGATTCGAGCCGCCCCGTATGGCACTTTGCCCAAAGACGACATTCACTACCTGCGCAAGGTTTGCGCAAAGGCAAGACCTTGTGACTGCGGCTTATCGGGCGGACATAGATGGACTGCGGGCCGTTGCAGTCATCCCCGTCGTCCTTTTCCATGTTGGCGCGCCCGTGTTTCCAGGCGGCTTTGTCGGGGTCGATGTTTTCTTCGTCATTTCGGGATATTTGATTACGTCAATTATTTTGCCTGACGTCGACAAAGGTCAGTTTTCGATCGCAGCATTCTACCAACGGCGCGTCAGACGCATCTTCCCCGCGCTCATCGCCGTCATCCTATTTTGTACTGTGGTGGGATTTGTGCTCCTTACCCCATCCGATTACAGAACTCTGGGACAGAGCATCGTTGCAACGACGTTCTTCGTGTCAAACATTTTTTTTTGGAGACAAGCGAACTATTTCGCGGCTCCAGCAAGCGAGAATCCCCTTCTACATACATGGTCTCTATCGATTGAAGAGCAGTTCTATCTATTTTACCCCCTACTCTTGGTTTTTATCTCGCGTCAGCGAGGCACCCGAATTGCTATTATTTCGATCGCTTGTCTGCTCTCCTTCTCGGCAGGCGCCGTCCTCGTTTTCTTCAAGCCGAGCGCCACTTTTTATCTAAGTCCGATGCGTGCCTGGGAACTCCTGGTCGGTGGCCTCATTGCGATGGCAGGCCCTGCCAGTCAGCAGAAGAGGTATTTGAGTCACTATGGGGCGCTAATGGGTGTAGCCCTTATCGGCTGTTCTATGCTCGTTTATTCCTCCTCAATGAAATTTCCTGGAGCTGCGGCGCTATTGCCCGTTCTTGGAACCGCCCTGATAATCTGGAGCGGCCAACGCGAGCCTACCGTCGTTCACAAGTTTTTGGCGCTATCTCCGCTAACCGCCGTCGGGAGAGCCTCTTACTCTCTTTACCTCTGGCATTTTCCTTTGATTGCCTTCGCCAGCTATGTGGAGCTTACAGGCCTAAACTGGCGCACCAAGGCAGCTATCTGCGTAACTTCTGTAATAATTTCGTTCTTGTCGCTGCTATATGTTGAACTGCCGTTCAGGCACGCATCTCCGTCCGTCGGCATCCGTAAGCCTGTGTCTGTGGCACTCACCGGAATGGCGATCGCATGCGTACTTGGGCTCTTCATTGAACTCAGTGGTGGTGTTCCAGCGCGCCTTGATGAGGCTTCAGTAACGTACTTGGATGCAGAGCTCGACAAGGATCGGCACCACATGGAATGCATGACCTTGGAACAAAGAACCATAAGGCCGACTGAAGCGTGCAAACTTGGCTCGACGAGTGCCAGCCCGCATGTATTGCTCTGGGGCGACTCCCATGCAGTTGTAACCGGCAGCGCACTCGAAGAGGCGGCCCGAAAAAACAATTCCAGCTTTCTTCTTGCGGCTTCAGTCGATTGTCCTATCGGGATTGGATTTGAAATCGATCGCAATATTGGAAGCGCACTCGCTGCCAACCCGGGTTACCAGCACTGCGGGGAATACAACAGGGAGATGCTCCATTTCGTGGAAGCGAATCCCGATATAACAACAGTCGTGTTGTCATCGCGTTGGACCAATTGGCGAGTTGGTGAGCCGGGCTCTCCCTCAGAAGCCGAGGTGGACATCCGGTTGCGAGATGCCGGAGGAACAGCCTCATCGGCCGAGGAAAACAAAAGGTTCTTCGCTAAAGGCTTTGAATCGTTATTGCGAGCTTTAACGGCCGCCGAAAAAACAGTTTGGGTGGTCGGCCCGGTGCCAGAACCGTCCTTCCGCGTACCAAAGGCTCTTTACGTACAGCATATCGGCCTCGACCAAACCGACCTCGACATCCCTCTGGCCGAGTTTTTGCGCAAAAACCAATACGTTCTAGCTCTTTTTGCTGACATGCAGCGGAAGTATCCCATAAGGTTTATTTGGCCTCATCTTTCTCTTTGTGGAGACGCGAGCTGCCCGGTATCCGAACTCGGTCGGCCGATATTTTTCGATGATAACCACCTATCAATACTCGGAGCACACAAGACCTCTTCTCTTTATAATGAAGTATTTCGGAAATTTACCCCGGCCTCGCGATGATTGACGGCGCTTTACTGGCGGGACCCGCGCTCGCATTCACACAAGTGCGCGCCTCTAAACGCGACCCATCGTGGACATCTGCGCGATTTGTACGCGCAGCCGAAATATCCGATCCAAAACTCGCCGCATGACCCCGCGATTTGAGACCGGCATTCGGCCCTTTATCACCTCATCGGTCTGCGGCGAATGATGAGCCAAGTTATGCTAAACTAGCCCGGATTATTCGACACCGGGGTCCTTGGTGGCGGCGCTCGACCAAGGCCATCCGCTTGACTACGGCATCACTTGCACAGATATCTGCGGCGTCGGCATTTATGGCAGCATCCAATGCTCACCAAACGCAAATTTCTTGCCTTGACTTCTCTCATCGCGAGCAAGTTGCTCCATGCAGCGGCTCCAGCGGCGTCCGCAGCGGGCGGAGAGTCCGGGCAATGGTTCCCGCTGGCTATAGGGGCTGGCGGTTACATAACCGGCCACAGCATTTCCAACGACGGCACGACTCTGGTGTGCCGCACAGACACCTACGGCTGCTACATTTGGAATAAGCTCACTTCGAGATGGGATCAGCTCAGGACGGCAATTCGAATGCCGCCTCAGGATATAGCCCCGGGCAATGGCTACTCGGAAGCGGGTGGTTACGAAATCCAAGTAGCCCCGTCCGACCCAAACCGCATCTACATGGTGACCGGCTTCTTTGTCGGGCCCAATCTCAATAGTTATGTTTATATCAGTCACGATCGGGGGGCCTCATTTAAACGCACGCCAGGCTGGAATCCGGTGACGTTGGGCTCAAATGGCCCCGCCGGAAAAACCACCAATTGTCATATGGCGATTGATCCGGCAAATCCGGATGTTGTTTATCTGGGCACGCTTGCCAATGGCTTGTTTGTCACCTTTGATGCCGGCAACACTTGGAATTCGGTAACGACAATTCCTGCGTCCGCCAACACAGGCTATAGCTTTTCTATCGTGTTTGATCCGACGTCAGGCGCCACAAACGGCAGAACAAATCAGGTGTATGTTTGTAGCGACGGAAACGGATTCTACCGCTGCACTGATGGCAACGGAACGTTCTCGGCGACGACAGGCGGCCCCAAGCAAGTATCGGATTCGGCGGTATCACCCGTTGACGGTGCATTGTATGCGTGTGCAAGAGATGGCGGGACAGCCAATCTTTGGCAGTGCGTGGCCGGAAAGTGGAGTATTCTTTCAAACTGCAACGATGGTGCACATCGGGCGTGGTCCGTCGCACCCGATCCGGTGAGCCCAAATCGCATCGCCGTTTGCGACGGTGGTGGCAGGCTGAATATATCCAACAATCACGGAGCAACATGGTCCGGTTATCACCCTGGCACATTTGCGACCGGTGGGCGCTATCGAACTGCAGCCGATATTCCATGGCTCGCATGGACGAACGAGGCGTCTATGAGCGCCTCGATGATCAGATTCGATCCGAGTCGGAAAAATGTTCTGACACTCTCGGAAGGCATCGGGTTTTGGACGGCTTCACCACCGGACGATACTTCGCAAGCTTGGGCGTGGAATTCACAAAACGTCGGCATAGAGCAGCTCGTTGCCAATTATGTCTGCTCGCCCCCTAACGATGATCCCATTCTGGCAGCGTGGGATCGGCCGATTTTCCGCGTCCCTAACAAGAGCCTCTATCCGTCCACTCATGGGCCGAACAACACCTTCGCGATCCAGATGGGCTGGTCGGTCGATTGGGCATCAGCGGATTCATCGACGATCGTCGCTGTGATGAACTGGTTTCCGCCGGCAAATGACGAGTCCGGCAAGTCCCATGATGGTGGAAGGAACTGGACACCGTTCCCCGCCGGTATTCTTCCCTCCAGCCCCGTCAGCGGCTGTCTGGGCGGGTGTATCGCGGCGGCAGATGCGGTCACTTATATGTGGATACCGCGCCGGAACGGCAACACACCGAATCAGAGCCAGCCCTATGTCACGCTCGACGGGGGAGCTACCCCCAAAAGTTGGACGCAAACGATTCCGCCCGGTCTTCCCGCCAACAGTGACGGCGGATGGGGAAGTAATTTCGTCCTAAATCGACAAATTGTTTGCGCGGACCGGGTTCTTCCTAGAACATTTTATGCCTATAGCGCGATCGGCGGATTTTATAAATATGTCGCCGGCACTACGGCCAGTGACGGGTTGTGGTCACGGCAAAATTCAAAACTTATTACCTACGACGAGGGTTTGGTCAAAATTCGCTCCGTGCCGGGCTACGCTGGCCATGTGTTCGCATGCAGCGGCGCTGCAACCAAGAGCAACCAACCATCTTGCGTTTTCTTGCGAACAACGGACGGCTGTAAAACCTTCACAAGCACTCGTGATGTAGAATGCGTCTACGCTTTCGGGTTTGGGAAATCAGCGCCGGGCCGCAATTACCCGACGGTCTACTTTGCCGGACTCTACAGGAGTCAATGGGGGATCTATCGCTCGACAAGCAGCCTGGCGGCGTGGAATGCCAACACCGTTGAGTGGACTAAAATTGGCGAATACCCTTTGGGAAGCTACGACGTGATCACTTGCGTCGAAGGCGATGCGAATATCTTCGGCACTCTTTACATCGGTTTTGGCGGTAGCGGGTGGGCCTACTATGAGGTCACGATTTGAGAATTCATTCCCGCAGCCTGACCGCGCCCTAGTTCTTCATAATGGTCAGGAATCCCGAGGCGGCTAGCATAATTTGCAGTACGTAGCGGATTTAAAAAGATATGTTCGGAGGCGAATTTTGCGGCATACTGAGCGAGTTTTGACGAGGCCCTCACCGCAGAAATGTCACACCGGGTTTACGTTGCCTGGCTCATCTTTCTCTGGGGTCTGTTGCATCACATTACAAACACTTGCTAAGAATGATACACTTTATTCTCCAGACGCGAGGTTGATGGGGTGCACGTAACTATTAATGAATTAACCGAGATCATGCGGGAAGTCTTCGATGACGATGGCATCGAGCCGACTGAGGCTATGACGGCGAATGACGTGGAGGGGTGGGATAGCCTTAGTCACATTAGGCTTATGGTATCGATCGAAAAGCGGTTCAATATCAAGTTTACCAACGCGGAAATCGAGAAGCTTCAAAACGTCGGTGACCTCCTGAAAGCGATAGAAGCTAAACTCTGATATTTTGAGCAAGTGATCCCGCATGAAATCGGATCTAGATTCTCTATCAAATCTTACATGGTTAAGGCCTGCTCCTACAGATTTCCGAAAACGCTGCAGGTTTCTTGCAGACTACCCAAATGGTCCTGACACCGTATCTGATAGCGAACTGATTGACATCGCTAATCACGCTCTCGATATCAATCAACTAATCCGGGTTGGTAAACTATCGAGCGACCGTCTGAAAAGCCCGGTCGATACGGTTCTGGCACGATTTAGGTTGGCTTTGCTGGGCAGCGGCACAATGTCGTTGATCGCTCAGGCGATCGTCGGTTCTGGTCCGCGCCACTCCGTCCTGATTGAAGTGATCGAGAGTGATTACGGTCGGTCTCTTGAAGACGCGCTCAATCCGATGAGCAGGGCAAGGTTTGCCCAGCCGGACAGTGTGCTGCTCGCGCTCGATTACCGCGATCTTCACCTAGATACCGCAGCGGCAGACAACGATTCGGCCGCCAAGCGGGTCGACGCCGCGTTCTCGCGGCTTCAGCTGATGGCTGAAAATCTCAGGCCATCGATCAAGGGCCCTCTGCTGGTACAAACTTTGGTACCACCGATGGAGATGCTATTCGGTAGCTTAGACGCGGGCGAACCTGGCAGCCCACGCGCCATGGTGTCAGCGCTGAATATGCGGATCGCCAAATGGACTCGAGAGGGGAACGATGTGCTAGTGGACGCGGCAGGGCTTGCCGATGCCGTCGGATTACAAAATTGGCATAATCCATTGCAATGGCACTCTGCCAAGTTACCATTCTCCCAAGAACTGGTCCCCCTTTATGCCGACTACGTTTGCCGCACGATCTCAGCTGTTCGGGGCAAGTCTAGAAAGGTCCTTGTTCTCGACCTCGATAACACCTTATGGGGCGGCGTCATCGGCGACGACGGCCTCGAAGGAATCCGGATTGGACAGGGGTCGATCGAAGGGGAGGCCTTTCTCGCGATCCAGTGTATGGCGCTAGAATATCGCGCACGTGGAATCGTGCTCGCTGTATGTTCCAAGAATGACGACGCTATCGCCCGGCAGCCTTTCCGAGCACACCCCGACATGCTGTTGAAGGAGGAGCACATTGCTGTCTTTCAAGCCAACTGGAATGACAAGGCCAGCAATTTGCGGGCCATTGCGGAGCAATTAAATCTTGGAATCGACAGCCTCGTCCTTCTGGACGACAACCCCTTTGAGCGCGAGCAGGTGAGGCGAGAACTTCCGCTCGTGGGCGTGCCGGAGCTGCCGCCGGAGCCGGCACTCTACCCCCGCGTATTGAGCTGGGCAGGCTATTTCGAGGCGGTCACGGTTTCCGCCGAAGACCGCAAGCGCGCCGATTTCTACAAGACAAACGCCACTAGGAATTCAGCGCTGGCTTCCTCCAGCGACATGGAATCCTACCTGAGATCGCTAGACATGGTGTGCACTATCCAGCCGTTCGACGGAATCGGCCGTGCCCGCATTGCCCAATTGATAAACAAGTCAAATCAATTCAACCTAACGACACGCCGCTGCACGGAGAGCGAGGTAGCGGCCATGGAAACGGCGCAGGACAAATTTACGATGCAGGTTCGCCTCGCCGACAAATTTGGCGACAACGGCATGATAAGCGTGGTGGTGTTTGATAAGTCCGATAAGGAATGGACAAACGACTTATGGCTCATGAGCTGTCGGGTACTGGGGCGCCGCGTCGAGGAGGCCGTACTTGCTCAGGTGTGCGCGGCCGCGAAGGCCGAGGGAGCAAACCACCTGATCGGCCGCTATCTGCCGACGGCGAAGAACCGCATGGTCGCAGACCATTACGACAAGCTTGGATTTACGCTTGCCGATGAAGCCGAAGACGGCACGTCGGTTTGGTTGCTGGAACTCGATTTATATCGGAGGCCCGATTTGCCGATGCAGATCGTTTCGAAGGAACTTATCGGCGTTGAATAGGATTGAATTTTTCCGCGACAGGGAGACCTTCGATACGACCGTAGACTCTGGACACCTCCTTTTCGAGGTGTCGGCGAACCCTTGGTGCGTGTCTGCTGACGTTATTCCAAGCCACATTGTAAGAAATACTTAGAGGCTGCCGCGGCTCAAAGCCGCCGCACCACTTCGGAAGTTTGGCGATTATGCTCTTCAATTCCCACGTCTTCATTTTTGGATTTCTGCCCATCTGCTTAGCTGGCTTTTATGGACTAGCAATCGTCAATCGCGAGTGGGCAAAGATTTTTTTGATGCTTGCCTCATTCGCATTTTACGGATGGTGGAACCTAATATACGTGCCTCTCTTAGCTGGATCCATCATCTTCAATTATTGGGTAGGTGGGAATATTCAAAGGTCGGTCGTAGCGAACCTCATGCCAACGGCAAACGCTTGGCGCAACGCAGGCGTGCTCGTCAATCTTGGATTACTCGGTTATTTTAAATATACTAATTTCATCGTGGACAACGTCAACGTTGCATTAAGTACTGATTTCACTATAAACCACATAGTCTTGCCTCTCGGAATTTCCTTCTACACTTTTCAAAAGATTGCATACCTTATTGATTCTGCACGGGGGCAGATAAAGCAGTCCGGGTTGTTGGGATTTTCCTTGTTTGCAGTTTTCTTTCCGCAGCTAATCTCCGGACCAATCGTCCGATATGAAGAGGTATACCCGCAGTTCGAAACGCGACGCTTCGTTCCAGCCGCCAAGCGTAACATCATGGTCGGTTTAGTTATCTTCGCGATTGGCCTATTCAAAAAAAGCGTCCTCGCCGATAGCGCTGGGGCTATTGCGACCCCCCTCTTCGAGGCAGCCGCTCATGGAGCCGAGCTCAGCTTCGAGAGCGCATGGATTGCCGCTTCGGCTTACACCGTTCAACTCTATTTCGACTTTTCCGGGTACTCAGACATGGCCATCGGCCTCGCACGGATGTTCGGTATTTCCCTCCCGCTCAACTTTCATTCACCACTGCGGGCTTCGAGTATTATCGACTATTGGAGGCGCTGGCATATGACACTTCAGCGCTTCATGGTGAGCTATCTTTACCAACCGCTTTCTCTATACTTCACGCGTAAAGCCATGGAAGCGGAAATAGATCATGGATCCATCTTCGGTCTATCGGTGGTATTACCGACATTCATCACTTTTATACTTATAGGTGCGTGGCATGGCGCAGGATGGACGTTCGTCCTGTTCGGCGTGATCCATGCGGTATACGTTTGCGCTAATGAGGCATGGCGAGAATACCAGAAATATCGGCGCAAGAAGCTAAAGCGCTCTAGCGGCAGCGGTAAGTCCGCGCCAGCAGCTTCAATTTTCTACCATACCCTAACAATTTTTAGCGTTGTACTTGCTAACGTTATTTTCAGATCGGATCGAGTTGCAACGGCCGGCGTCATTTACAAGGGGATGTTTGGATTTTCGGATTCTATTACTCCCGAAATGAATGCGATCGATATATACAAATCACTGATTTTTCTTCTCCTAGGATGCCTTATTATTGCGGTAATGCCGAATACCCAACAGATCATGAGATCCTACCGCCCAGCAGTGAATTGGCGGCAATGGCGTAACGTCGCGCCTTCCCGGATTAGATGGAAATGGCGGCCAAACGCTGTTGGCATCGTGACGGCCGGGGTAATCCTTTTCCTGGGCCTCACTTTCATGGAGCGCGGGGAAGCTGTGTTCCTTTATTTCAACTTCTGAGCAAGCTATGCAGCGCGCCCGCCGTTTCCGATCAGTAGTCGCTCTATCTGGAATACTCTCAATTGCGCTGGTGTTGGAGATACTAGCGGGTCTAATTCCAGACAATTCGTATCTGCGCTTCCAACTCCTCAAAAACACGTTTCATGCGTCTGTGCCCTGGATCTATGAGCGCATCCATTTCGACGATCGACCAATTGATATCGCACTAGTTGGACCGTCCCGCACCTGGTTGGGTGTGAGTCCGGTCCGTATGGAAACAGACTTGAGGCAGCGCGGCTTGTCCGCGAGTGTTGTCAATTTCAGCCTTCCTCAAGAAGGCCGCAACGAGAACTACGTTATCATTAAGGAGTTACTTAAGACCAATCGCCGGCCCAAGCTGCTTGTGCTCGGCGTCCATGAGAAGCCGCCTAGATTCGGTCATCCGGCATTTAAATACATAGCTGATGCCGGCGACGTGGCGCGAGCGGCTTATTTGGTCAACTTTAATTATTTCTCCGATCTCATTTACTTGCCGTTTAGACAAATGAAACTCGCTGCGATGCGATTGTTCCCCAGTGAATTCAACGTGACGCTGCGGTTTAATCCTGATTCTTACCAAGGGTCGAACTACGACACAACGCTCTCAGTTCGATTTCTGCCAGCGGCCTTTTTGAATCGGGACGCCACGCTCCCGCGCACCGAGCTACTCACGCAAGCTACGAGGTGGGCAAGAAGCCAAACTCCTCCACTCCTTCCCGTGATGGCAGCGGATCTGGAGTTCGGCGACGAAAATTTTTATATCCGCAAGATTGTTCAGTTGGCTGAAGCAAAAGGAGTTATGATCGCGTTTCTGTATATTCCGTATTTCAGCGGGCCGGAGAAACCATTGGAGGAGGCCTTTTACGCCCAATACGGCCCGGTTTTCGATGCGAGTTTTGTTGCTGACCAGGATAAATTATACCAAGATTACGCTCACTTGAATCGCACAGGCGCTTTCATGCTAACCGACTGGCTATCTGATCGCGTGGCGCTTTTGCTGGCACGAGACGAGGATGCCAAATGACCTTCGGTCCGCCACTGCATCACGTAGGAATCATCCAATCGAGTGAAGCAGAAGTCGCGACATTCATGAATCTTTTAGGGTTGAAAGAGCAATATCGCGGTTATGTCGAGACGTGGCGGGCGCTGTGCATTTTCACCGAGCCTGAAGGAGCTACGCCGATAGAGTTCATAGTTCCAAATGGCGGACCCTTGGCCAAATTCAATAAAGGATTTGGAGGACTTCATCACATTGCTTTAGCGGTTGAAAGCCTTGACGCGGTGAAGGCGCGCGTCGAATCTGAAGGCATGAAGCTGCTAAGCGATGTCCACGTAAAGGGCGCCGGCCGTTTTTTGTGCAACTTCCTCAGCCCGATCTTTACACGGGGCATTCAAGTAGAATTTATAGAGCTTATTAGAGGTGTGGAATGCTGAAGTTCGCCGCATAGTCTGCTGATCTTTGTGACAGAAGCGCTTGACTGAGGCCAGAATCTGGTCTGCGGACTTGGTCCATTTGAAGGGCTTTGGTTTTTGTTGTGCAGGTCGCTTCGGCGCGCGACCCGGCTTTCGCCGAGTTTCCCTAAAATGATGGATTTAACGGGCTCGCTACAAAGTTTGGAAATTGCCAAGGTGCGAACGGTTGTTGTTTTACGATACGATTTCGCGTCAGCCGATCTGGGCGTCAATTTGCCAAGTATCAAATATGGCGAGCCTTGGGTATACTGCGGGCTATTTTCCGGTACGAAGTCTGCGTTTGCTTAACCCGCACGAAGGCGCGATCGATAGGATATTGGTGCTGGTAGAGGGGTGCCCTGGCGTTAAATTCCGGGTTTTCTCGATACCTTGCGCTGAGATAGGCGGCTGTTCTTGCGATCTAACCGTTTGACTTAACAGTAAGGAGAAGTGATCGGTGAAATGGGTTGGCTTGACCATTCTATTGGCGGCCGTATTTCCCCTTTCGAGCTGGTTGCGTCGAAATCCGCATCAAGCACCGAAGCTATGGATGCTTTTGGGATTTCTACCCTTTGCACTAACCTTCGCCCACCTCGACATGGCGTTTATTTCCTGGCTTGGGTGGCCAGGCTACCTAAAGGGCGCTGAATTCTCCGTTATGGACGGGCTTGCGCTTGCTCTCTATCTAAGCGCGCCGCGGGCGCGGCATCCGCTCCCGTTTCGGTGGTCGATGGGGCTCTATTTTCTTGCTACGGTGCTCTCCTCAGCTCAGGGGGCAGAGCCCACAGCGGCGCTCTTTTATTCCTGGCAACTCGCGCGAATGTTTCTGGTTTATGCCGCGGTCGCACGCGGTTGTGCTGACCCGCGCGTGCCATTTGCGATCCTAAGGGGTATGGCGGCAGGTCTTTTTGTTGAGGTCGCGGCTACCGTTTGGCAGCGATTTGGATTGGGAATGGTTCAGGCGCCCGGTACCATGGACCACCAGAATATTCTCGGCATGATAACTCACTTCGTTGACTTGCCGGCGTTTGCCGTGCTGCTCAGTGGAGGGACCGGGCGCGTGCTCAGCGCTGCCGCTCCTGCCGGCATCGCCATCGATGTGCTGACGACGTCGCGAGGGGCTCTCGGCTTTTCGTTACTCGGATATGTCATCGTTTTCATTCTCTCCAGTCTGCGGAAATGGACTGGTCGGAAGCGCACGGTCCTGGTGATTGCAGCATTAGGAGCGCTGCTGATCATTCCGCTCGCTATATCGTCCTTCGAACGCCGGTTTTCCGATCAGGCCGATATAGTTTCCTCTGACTATGACGAGCGCGGCGCCTTTGAAAAAGCGGCCAGATTGATGCTGTCCGACAATCCGATGGGACAAGGCGCCAACCACTATGTCGCAGCCGCAAATTTAGGAGGTTACAATAATAGGGCTGGTGTTGTTGCCGTCACCGAGAGCGAGGGCACCAATGTCCACAATGTTTACTTTCTTGTTGCCGCCGAGACCGGATATTTTGGGCTTATCACCTTTGTGCTTATGCTGCTCCGCCCTTTGACCGTGGCTTTCCTTTGCGGCTGGAACAATCCCGGCGATCGACGGGGAGATCTCCTGATCGGGCTCGGGGTAGCACTGTTAACAATTTATATTCATGGTTTTTTTGAATGGATCTTCGTTATGCTGGAAACCCAGTATATGTTTGCAATGGATTTGGGAATGGTGGCCGGCTTGGCGACCCAACTGAGTTATTGGTCCCGCACAGCGGCTAACGTCAATCCGCTTGGAGTTCATAAATTATCGATCATGCCTTCAGCCCGTCAGCGGGATCGAACAAACGCACAAAATTTGGGCGGTCGATTATCTGAGAATCGACAAGACCGTAGAAAGTAAAGCATGCGCCTCTGCAAAGGCAGGCCGTACGCCCCAGCTAGGAGATTGATTGATGCCGCGCCTTTATGACAGCCGCAAACGTGTTCTTGTAACAGGGGGCGCTGGCTTCCTCGGATCCCATTTGATTGATCGCCTGCTGGAACAGGGACACGAAGTGCTCTGCGTTGATAATCTTTTTACTGGCACCAAGCGCAACATGGAGCATCACCACTCTAATCCCCGCTTCGAGTTTATGCGCCACGACGTCACGTTCCCGCTCTATGTGGAAGCAGACGAAATTTACAACCTGGCCTGCCCCGCATCCCCAATTCACTATCAGCATGATCCGGTGCAGACGACGAAGACGTCAGTGCACGGCGCCATCAATATGCTCGGGCTCGCCAAACGCCTCGGTTGTCGTATTCTTCAGGCCTCTACCAGCGAAGTGTACGGAGACCCAGCTATTCACCCACAGACGGAGTCTTATTGGGGCAACGTCAATCCGATCGGACCTCGCTCCTGCTACGACGAGGGAAAGCGTTGCGCAGAAACGCTGTTTTTCGACTATCATCGACAACATGGCCTGGAAATCAAAGTAGCACGCATCTTCAACACATACGGCCCGCGCATGCATCCGTCGGATGGAAGAGTCGTCTCAAACTTCATCATTCAGGCGCTTACCGGGCGACCGATCACACTCTACGGTGACGGAAATCAAACACGATCATTTTGCTACGTGGATGACCTGATCGACGGCCTGATGAAACTGATGGCGAGCGCACCCGACTTCACTGGCCCAGTGAACATTGGCAACCCCGTCGAATTCACAATGAAAGAGCTCGCCGAATTGATTATTTCCGAAACCGGATCATCGTCGCCTCTTGTTAAAGAGCCCCTGCCGCAGGATGACCCGAGGCAGCGCAAGCCCGACATTTCCGTCGCCGAAGCACGACTCGGCTGGAAACCGATGATCTCGCTTCGTGAAGGCCTCAAGCCAACGATAGAATATTTCCAGGCCGATCTCGAAAAATAAGGAAACTAGTCAACCGAAGCTGTGGTGCGCCGGATCGATAATCAGGCAGCGCATCCCTAAAGGATTAAAGGGCGAAGCGCTGCCGCGGCGGCAATCGTCGGAAAGGGTCCGATGAAACTCTTTGTTCTTTCCTTTGTAGCGCTCTTTCTCTACGAGACGATCGGTGTAATCGCATTTGGGCTGCCCAGCTTGCATTCATTGTTGGGAAAGTAGGGTATCGGAAATGCGCTGGACAATTCGTATCGATCGGGTCAAGTCGCTGCTTATCTCAACTCCATTTGAGGAAATTGAAAGCAGCCGTGCTGATGCCGCACCCTGACCGCGGTCCTTAGATAATGGCGATTTCGACTCGATCTCTTTTGAACGGCACTATTTGGACGATAGGTGCCTATGGAATAGGCACCGCGCTTCGTACCGGAACAAACATAGTTCTCGCGCGGCTCTTGGCTCCAGACATATTTGGCACCATGCTGATTGTTTATACGTTACGGACGGGTATCGAGCTCATCTCTGATGTCGGCATCAATCAAAACATTGTCTTTAACAAGAATGCCGGTGACCCAGAATTCTACAATACCGCCTGGAGCCTGCAACTCTTACGGAGCGCCATCCTTTGGCTAGTCTTCGTGGCTGCGGCCGTACCCATCGCCAACTTCTATGGCAGCCCGATCCTCGCTCTAGCCATACCGGTCACGTCATTCGGCATAGTACTCACCGGCCTTTCCTCCATCAGCAAGCCCTTGTTGCAGAAACAACTGCAGATCGCCAAGTTGAATCTTTACGAAACGATTGTCGCGTTCATTGGTTCGGCCGCCACGATCTTACTCGCCTATCTCAACCCTACGATATGGGCACTAGTCTTTGGCGGTCTGTTGGGATCTGCTGCGTCGATGATCGGCAGCTACTTCTTGCTGTCGGATCTCAAACAACGGTTTTACTTGTCTAGTCGGTTCTCCAAGCAAATCCTTAACTTCGGAAAGTGGATATTTGTTTCCTCAATCGTTTTCTTCCTGTCGATGTATGTCGATCGGCTTTATCTGGGCAAGGTCATCCCACTCGAGCTACTAGGAGTCTATGGAATTGCGCGCTCCATCTCCGACCTTTCAGGCAATCTGGTTTTGCGATTGGGAAACGTTGTATTGTTTCCTTTCATCGCTTCTCATTCCCAAACGCCGCGAGACGAGTTGCGCAATCAACTAGCCCCGATGCGTGCAAACTTTTTACTGTTGGCAGCATTTGGATTCTCGCTTTTTGTCACGATGGCAGACCTGGCTATAAAAATTCTATATGATCAGCGCTACTTGGCGGCCAGCTGGATGCTGCCACTTTTGATCGTGGGATCGTGGTTTTCGGTTTTGGCGTACGTTAACGAGGCAATTCTTCTCGGCTTGGGCAAGCCGTCCTATAGCGCCGCTTCCAACGGCGCAAAACTTGCATTTCTCGTGATTGGTCTACCTCTCATGATCAAGATCTTTGGACTACTTGGTGGCGTTTTGGTTGTGGCCTCGGCCGATCTATGGCGGTACGTTCCGATTCTCGTTGGCCAAAGACGAGAGCGTTTCTCATTCGGTACCCAGGACCTAATCTTAACGTCCGTCGTGTTCGTAACTACCGGCCTCTTTGAGTGGCTACGCTGGGCTGCAGGGTTTGGAACCTCCTTTGACACTTTGCCGATAGATTGGAAATTCTTTTGACGCTTAGTCGATGCCGGACAAAAGATTGATGCCACGCCCGCCCTCCATTAAAGCGTATCTCGTCGGAAGCCGGTTTGAGTCTGCGGCGCTGCGGCTTCGCTGGCTTTTGAACTTTCCGCAGAGGTATAAATACCCCGAGCTATGGGGCATCTACCTTGAGGAAAATCATCTTCCGCGTGTACTTCAAAGGCTTCTGAAGCCGAATTCTAATGCAGTTGATGTCGGCGCCCACATCGGATCATTCACCAGCCTGTTGTTACAAATTTCGCCCAAAGGCAGGCATGTTGCCATCGAGGCATCACCATCCAAGGCAGCGTGGCTCAAAAAGCGGTTTCATGGTGTCGACGTTCAATCGGTCGCAGCCAGCGATTCAAATGGCACGGCTACGTTTCAGGAGGATACGCGGTTGTCTGGCTTCAGCCGGCTATCGGCGGAAGCCGCAAATGATCACAGCATTTCATACACCGTTGAAACCCGTCGTCTCGACAACGTTTTGAATGGGCGTGACGTTGACCTGATCAAGATCGATGTCGAAGGATTAGAGTTGTCTGTTTTACGCGGCGCGGCGGAAACCATCAAAAGATGCCGACCCGCCATTATATTCGAATGTGGCTCCGAGTACGGTCTTCGGGATCAGGGGATAAGTCGACGCGAGCTTTTCGATTTTCTGACCCGAGACCTCAACTATTCGATCTCCACATTTGCCGACTTTCTCTTCGACAAGGGTGGAATGGAATTCGACGAATTTAGACGGTGCGGGCTCTATCCCTTCCTAGCATTCAACTTTGTTGCTATCCCGTTGCCGTAGCCAGCGGGCGAGTTCCTGGACTTGGCAAAGACCTCGACGTGTTTGGCTTGCGAAAGGTCGTCGTCGATTGGCGACTGACGGCGGAAGATAAGCGCGGTATGGCCACCGGGAACCGGTTGTTGAGAGTGGAGCTAGGTCGTGGCGGATTCGGCCGGCTCCGGCCGACTGTTCCTGAAGACGACAGCGAATGGCAAAGCGATATGCGTGGGGACTATAGCATCATATGGGGACGACTCGCATGCACCGGGACCCTCAGTCCTGGCTCGCCGATGTACTCGCTCGCATCGCCACCCACCCCGCCCACAGGCTCGATGAGCTGCTGCCCTGGAACTGGAAGACTGCGCAACAGCAAGGCCTTGCGGCGCAGGCGGCTTGATGGGGCACGTCAACCAAGTCAGCCACGTGTTCACTCTCAGCCATGTCGCTGAGATGCTCGGTGAAGACGAGGAATGGCTGTTCGAGGTCGCCGAAGAAATGGACACCGAGGATGGCCAGCTATGGGTCGTCGGCGTCGGTGAAGACGGGGTGATGGCGTTCACCGATGACGGGATCGAGAACCTC
>Ga0116129_1000673_pt1 | contig 20728 bp, 16 predicted proteins | sample June2015DPH_17_2_FD_89732 | JGI IMG/M metagenome (GOLD analysis project Ga0116129, IMG submission 89732) | Peatland microbial communities from SPRUCE experiment site at the Marcell Experimental Forest, Minnesota, USA - June2015DPH_17_10 | ecosystem: Environmental > Terrestrial > Soil > Wetlands...
AGAGGGTTGTGCATCGAAGCATGGAATACCGGATGCGTGAGTTTCGCCGTCGGTCGGTGGGACGCGATCGTAAGCCGGGGCCCCTTGCGAGAGACTTCCCGATCCACTAGCGGCCGGAGCAATTCGGCCGCTCACGAATGCCGAAGTGTGTCTTGCGGAGCCGGTGGTACACTGGGACCAGAATGAGTTCGCTTTCGCCCAGACTGCAAGTTCGGGTCCAGCAGAAGCAAATACTCACGCCTGGACTGGTGCAGATGGTCAGTCTGCTCCAGTTGAACAGGCTGGAGTTAAAAGAGATGATCTCGGCGGAGGTCGCTCAGAACCCGGTTCTTGAGGAATCGCTGGACGGCGCTGAGGAATTGACTGCGGATGAGCTGCGGCCGCTGCTCGAAGCGGAACGGGTAGCCGACCCCGCCGATCAGGCCATTTTAGACAACAGCCGCCTCGCCGCCGGCGATGTGGAGACCTTTGAAACCGATCGGGGTGACTTCGAGACCGCGAATCTGGGCAATCCGGAGCCGGCTTCGCTATCGGAACCGGCATCTGAGTTAACGACGGCGCCCGACGCAGCCGAGGTCAAAGCGACCGACCCATTCGATGAGATCGACTTCGGCAGCTACTTCGACGATTACCTGGACCCCGGCTACAAGAGTCCGGCATCGGAGAATAGCGAAAAGCCGTCGTTCGAGACCTTCCTTTCGTCGCCGGTGACGCTGAGCGATCATCTTCATTCGCAACTGGCGCTGGTCTCGCTCACCGAGGAAGTGCGCGACGCGGCCGAGAGCATTATCGGTAATCTCAACGAAAACGGCTACCTGATGGCCACGCCTGAGGAAATTGCGGCGTCGGAAAATCACAAGCCGGAAGATGTAGCGGAGGCGCTGCGGGTGGTTCATACGCTGGACCCGGCCGGCGTCGGTTGCGCTGATGTGCGGGAGTGCCTGCTGCTCCAAATCGAGAGCCGCAACGGGAAGGGCGGCGTGGCGTGGCAGATCGTTCACGACTATCTGAAGCTGGTAGAACTGCGGCAACTGAAGGAAATCGCGCGGGTACTGCACCGGCCGATCGAGCATATCCAGATCGCAGTCGACGTGATCCGTCATCTGGATCCGCGTCCCGGCCTGCGCTATTCCGGAGCGAATGCCCGCGTCGTGGAGCCGGATGTTTATATCTCGAAAGACGGCGACGATTATCTGATTACGGTGAACGACGACGATATCCCGCAGTTGCGGCTCAGCTCGCAATACCGCAAAATGCTCGACCGCAACGAGGAGCCGAATAAAGACGTTCGAAATTATGTGAAAGAACGTTACGCTTCGGCGATCCAACTGATGAAGAATATCGAGCAGCGGAAGCAGACCATTATGAGGGTCTGCCAGAGCGTGGTGCGGCGTCAGATGGAATTTCTGGAAAACGGCATCGACTACCTGAAGCCGATGATGATCAAGGAAATCGCCGAAGAAATCGGCGTGCATCCATCGACTGTGAGCCGCGCCGTTTCGAGCAAATACGCGCACACTCCGCAAGGCGTTTTCGAACTTCGATACTTCTTCTCCGAAGCGGTGCAAGGTCCCAGCGGAGGCGTATTGCCGCTGCTGATCCTGAAGCGCCGCGTCAAGAAAATGATAGAAGAGGAGGATCCTTTACACCCGCTTACCGACGAACATATTACGGAACGTCTGCAAGGGGAAGGAATTCAAGTGACTCGCCGAACCGTGGCAAAATATCGCGAAGATATGCGCATCCCGTCGACGCATCAAAGACGGGTTCGCAGTTAAAAAGACGCACCTCCCGGAGGTTCACCCATGAATGTCAGCTATAGAGGGATAAAGAAGGAACTTTCTCCCAAGCTGCAACAGCACCTGGACGCGAAGTTTGCGAAGATTTCGAAGTTACTGGAAAAGCGCGGCGAAAAAGAGGCCCATGTGGTCGTGACCTTGGAAAACCGCATGCATAAAGCTGAGATTACCATGCAGTTTTACGGGCATCCGCTGATTTGCATCGCCTCCGATCCGGACGTGTTCACCGCCATAAATGGGGCGTTGGACAAGCTCGACAAGCAGGCGGTGAAGAGTGTCGCGAAGTATCGCTCGAAAGTGCGCGGCAACGGATCCGCCAACAAATTAGCCTCCAATGGCGTCCTGCCGCCGAGCGAAAGTGTGAAAATCGGGCCAAAAGTTTTTCGCGTGAATCATCTGGATCAGCGGAAACCGATGACGCTCGAAGAAGCGATGCTCGAAATGACTAAAGACGAGGATTACGTCGTCTATCGCGACGCGGATAAAGCCTGCGTCTCCGTGCTGGTCCGGCGTCGGGATGGACATTTCGACTTGGTCGAATCGTAAAAATCGAAGCATGGCCAAGCCGACCGTGGTTGCTCCCGCCGCTCAAACTGAACTCGTGATCATCACGGGTTTGAGCGGATCGGGCAAGGGCACGGTCCTGAAAGCGTTTGAGGATTTGGGATATTATTCGGTCGACAATCTACCGATCGACCTGATCCCGAAGTTCGCCGAGTTGACCAAAGACGCCCCTACCGTGCGGAGGGCGGCGCTGGTGGTGGACATCCGGGAAGGCGTCGCGCTAGAGCGATTTCCTGCGCTGTTCAAGAAAATCCGCCGCCTGATTCCGACCCGTCTCGTCTTTCTCGAAGCCGACGATGACGCTTTGATCCGGCGTTTCAGCGAGACCCGCCGCCCTCATCCTCTGGGCACCGGGCAAAGCGTGGCGGAGAGTATTCGCAACGAGCGGGAGCGCCTGGCGCCCATCCGCAGCCTGGCCGATCCGATCATCAACACCACGCAGTTCAACGTGCATGAGCTGCGGGACACGATCCACGGGCTTTTCCACGGGCAGAAAAAATCGACCGGAATTCTGGTGCATGTGAACAGCTTCGGATTCCGCCACGGCGTTCCGGCCGATAGCGATCTGGTGTTCGATGTGCGCTTTCTTCCGAACCCCAACTATATTCCGGCGTTTAAGAATCTGACTGGTAAAAATCCAGGCGTGGCGCGCTATATCCGATCCTTTCCGCAAACCACGGAGTTCATCTCCCGCATCACAGATCTGCTGGTCTACCTGCTGCCGCATTACATCGCCGAAGGGAAAAGCTATCTCACGATTTCGTTCGGCTGTACCGGCGGCCATCATCGCAGCGTCATGATCGCGAGCGAAATCTGCAAGCGGCTGGCGAAGGCTGGATATCGCGTGAAAGAAACGCATCGCGATGCCAAAAAGTGACGTGGAGTGGCTGGAAACCAACGGCACCGGCGCTTTCGCGATGGGGACGGCCGCCGGCTTAAATACTCGCCGCTATCATGCGCTGCTGGTGGCCTCCTTGCAGCCTCCGGTGGAGCGATACGTGCTGTTGTCGCGGATGGAAGAGGAGGTTTTGTCGAATGGCCGGACCTACGCGATCGGAAGCTGTCAATATCCGGGCGTAACGCCTTCGCAGCCGTATCTCGACGAGTTTCGTTCGACGCCGTGCGCGACTTGGTTTTTCAATTTGGACGGCGTACGTCTTGAGAAACAGGTTTATTTAATCGCCGGCAAGCAGGCGGTCGTGGTGCGCTATCGGGCCGATCGCGCGGTGACCTTGCGCGTGCGTCCTTTCACCGCGTATCGCGATTATCACTCGCTGAGGAAGGCGAGCCCCGATCCCTATGTGTCTTTGCCACTGCTAAATTTCCAGCATGCGGGGCGATTTGAAGCCGACGCCAAGTGGTATTACAACATCGAATATCTGGTTGAGCTCGACCGAGGCTTGGATTTTCGCGAGGATTTATACACACCGGGCGTGATCGTGCTGGAGTTGGTGGCGAATGCGTGGTCTTCGGTGCTGACGGGGATTGAGGCGGCCGAAATTGCAGAGCCTGCGCCACGAGCGGAACCGTTCACGGTGCGGCGCGCAGACGGGAAGCCGACCATCCTCGCGGGCTATCCGTGGTTCACCGATTGGGGCCGCGATACGATGATCAGCCTGCCCGGGCTGCTGGTGGTGCCGGGGCGTCTCGACGAAGCGCGGGAGATTTTCGAAGGATTTCTTGGCTTTCTCAATCAAGGTTTGATTCCGAACCGGTTCCCCGACTCCGGCAGCGCGCCCGAATACAACACCGCCGATGCCACGCTATGGATGTTTCAAGCCATGCGTCACTGGCTGGCCGCCGGCGGATCCAAAACATTTTTGAAAAATACGTTTTATCCCGCCGCGAAGGAAATCATCGCCTGGCATCGGCGCGGCACGCATAACGAGATCGGAGTCGATCCCGAGGATCATTTGCTGAGCGCCGGTAAACCGGGGTCGCAATTGACATGGATGGATGCCAAGGTCGGCGATTGGGTGGTGACGCCGCGCCACGGAAAGCCGGTCGAGATCAATGCACTGTGGCACGGCGCGCTGACGCTGGCGGCGGAATGGGCGGAATCACTTGGCGATAAAACTGATTTTCGCGAAGAAGCTTTGCGCGTCGAAGGCAGCTTTCGCGCGAAGTTCTGGAACGCGCGGCAGAATTGTCTTTTCGATGTGCTCGCGCCGGAGGGGCCGGTGGAAAAAATCCGCCCGAATCAAATTTTCGCGTCGAGCCTTCCGCATGGCTTGCTCGAAACGCCGCAGCAACAGGCGATTGTGCGCGTGGTCGAGCGCGAACTGCTGACCAGCGTCGGCCTGCGCACGCTCGCTCGCGGCGATCCCGATTACAAGCCTCACTATCAAGGTCCACCGGCGGAACGCGACGCGGCGTATCATCAGGGGACCGTGTGGCCGTGGCTGTTGGGGCCGTATATCGACGCGTATTTTCATGCATTCGGAAATGTTGACGCAAAGCTCGCGCCACCCGATTTGACGGCCGAGATTTATGACGGAGACGAACCTCGAAAGGCGCGAGGCTGTCCGTTCCAGGCATGGACCGTGGCGGAAATCGCACGGGTGCGCGCGAGTTATTTTCGCGGCGCGAAGTAGCGCAGGGCTTGCTCCACGCCATCCGAGTACAACGCCGCCAGCCTGGGGTCCGCTGCGCGAATCGTATCCAGATCACGGCTCATCGAGAGGTGCAGATCATTTGCCGCCGTTGGGCTCCATGCCTTCGCCCCCCCCTTAGTATAGGCTCGTAGGGCTCGGCCGCCGAGCGCATTGGCCACAAGCGTCGCTTCCGCGCGCGATAGTCCGGCGTCGCGCAGACTTTCGACAGACGCGGCGATCCAAGGGAGCAGCAGATGGGTCGCCAGATGGACTCCCGAAAGGTAGAGCGCCTTCGAAGCCGGGCGCAGCTCGATCAATTTGCGCTTCTCGGCGGCAAAAACACGATGCAATTCACGCATCGCGTCAGGGTCGCCCTCCGCGACAAACAATCGTTCGCTCGATTCCTCGACGCAGTTGAGCGTGACCACCCGCGCTCCTCCGGCGAGCAAGGGACTCGGCCAAAAACTATCGCGTGTGGATTCGCACAGCACGGCAGTCTTCCCTGCCAGCGGCATCGCTGCAGCCAGGTCGCGGGCAATCCGCTCCAGCCCCGCGTCCGGCACCGCGATCCAAATCAGATCGCAGGATGCAAGCGCGGCATAATTCATTACCGCTTCACCCGCCCGCAACGTGTTTGCGATCCGCCGCGCCACGCGAAACGAGGCGGCCTTGATGGGACCAACGCGCGTCAACAGCACCGGCATACGGGCGAGAAACGAACGATTGACGCCTCCCGCTCCAATGATTCCCATCCGCAGCCGGCCGGCTTTCATGTCACGGTTTCGCTCAAAAACGCCTTCGCGCGCAGTTCCTTGATGCGATCGCGAAATGCGGCTGCTTCCTTAAACTCAAACTTACGGGCCGCTTCGCGCATGCGCTCTTCGAGCTCAGCCAGGTATTTATCCATCTGCTCCGGAGGAATGGCGGCCGTTTCCGCTTCGGATTCCAACGGCACCGTGACGTAATCCGCTTCCGCAATCGCGACCATCATCATATCGATCGGCTTCACAATCGACTGCGGCGTGATTCCATTTGCTTCGTTGTACGCCGTTTGCAAAGTGCGGCGGCGTGTTGTCTCATCGATCGCGCGCTTCATCGAAACCGTCATCACATCGGCATACAGAATCGCGCGGCCATTCAGATGACGCGCCGCGCGGCCCATGGTCTGGATCAGCGAGCCGGAGGAGCGCAGGAACCCTTCTTTATCGGCATCGAGAATCGCGACCAGCGAAACCTCCGGCAGATCGAGCCCTTCGCGCAGCAGATTCACACCGATCAACACGTCATACGTGCCGCGGCGCAGGTCGCGCAGGATCTTGATGCGATCGAGCGTCGAAATCTCCGAATGCAGATACGCGCATTTCACGCCGGCTTCCGTGTAATGCTCGGCAAGATCCTCGGACATGCGTTTAGTGAGAGTAGTGACCAGCACGCGCTCGTTATTTTCAGCGCGCAGCCGGATCTCATGTAGTAGATTGTCTACCTGCCCGCGAATCGGCCGGACTTCGACCTCGGGATCGATCAGCCCGGTGGGACGAATGATCTGCTCCACCACCACGCCGGACGTTTTGGTCAGCTCATACGGCCCGGGGGTTGCCGAAATATACATCACCTGATGCACGCGATTTTCGAACTCCTCAAACGTCAGCGGACGGTTATCGAGCGCGCTGGGCAAGCGGAATCCATACTTCACCAGATTTTCTTTGCGCGAACGGTCGCCATGATACATGCCCTGTAACTGCGGCACGGTCTGATGGCTTTCGTCCAAGAACATTAGCGCATCGTGGGGAAGATAATCCAGCAGCGTAGGCGGCGCTTGTCCGGGCAAGCGTCCGGAAAAATGCCGTGAATAATTCTCGATCCCGTGGCAATAGCCGATCTGTTTGATCATTTCGAGATCGAACATCGTGCGCTGCCACAGCCTCTGCCCCTCGATGCGCTTGCCTTCTTTGTCGAGCTCGCCCTTCCACCAATGCAGCTCATTTTCAATGCTGCGCAGCGCGTCATCGCGCGTTTCGGGCCGCATGACGTAATGCGATTTGGGATAGACGGGCAGGCGCAGATACGTCTGCTTCACCTGGCTGGTTAATGGATCGATCTGCTCCAGCGCTTCAATCTCATCGCCCCATAAACTGATTCGATACGCGTAATCGTCGTAGGTGGGATGCAGCTCAATGACGTCTCCGCGCACTCGAAATGTTCCGCGCTTGAAATCGATATCGTTCCGCTCATAAAGGATGTTCACCAGCTTCGAGGTGATCTCCTCGCGGGAAATATTTTGCCCTTTTTCGAGCATCAGCAACATCCCGTAATACGCTTCAGGAGAACCGAGGCCGTAGATGCAACTGACGCTGGCGACGATCACGCAATCGCGGCGCTCAAACAAAGATCGCGTCGCCGAGAGACGCATCTTATCAAGCTCCTGATTGATGGTCGCCTCTTTTTCGATATAAACATCGCCCGAGGGAATGTACGCTTCGGGCTGGTAGTAATCGTAATAGCTGACGAAATATTCGACGGCGTTGGACGGGAAAAACGTCTTGAACTCCTGATAAAGCTGCGCCGCGAGAGTCTTGTTATGAGCCAGAATCAGCGCCGGCCGCCCGGTATGTTCGATCACCTTAGCCATGGTGAACGTCTTGCCGGAGCCGGTGACGCCGAGCAGAACCTGATGCTGCTCGCCCTGCTTAAGGCCGCCCATCAGCGAGTCGATAGCGGTCTCCTGATCGCCGCGGGGCTTATAATCGATGCCGAGGCGGAAGGACATCTTTTTATTATAAAACGCGCTCGAACTCGTAACCGGCCTTCGTCAGTTCATTCATCAATTCGACAATGTGTTCCGGTCCGCGAGTCTCCATCGTGATGTCGATGATCGTATCGCCGAGATGCACACCGAAATACGCGCGATCATGCGTTACCTGCACCACGTTCGCACGCTGCTGCGCGACCAATGTGGTGAGGCGGTTCAAGCCGCCAGGATGATCCGCCAGCGGGATGCGGAGGCGCACCAGCCGCCCGTCTTTCACCAGTCCGCGTTCGATAATACGCGACAGAAGAGTCACATCGATGTTGCCTCCGCAGATCAGCACCACGACTTTTTTTCCGCGTAGCGTCGTCTTCTTGGTGAGCATCGCAGCCATGCCCGCCGCGCCCGCGCCTTCGGCAAGGGTCTTTTCTTTTTCCAGCAGCCAGAGAATCGCCATGGCGATTTCTTCCTCTTCCACAGTGACGATTTCGTCCACGTATTTTTCAAACAGAGGATAGGTCAGCGCGCCCACCTGCCGCACCGCGATGCCATCGGCGATGGTCGAGGCGGGTGGCACCAGCACCGGATGATGCTGCAATAACGCCGCCTGCATGGAAGGCACGCGCGCCGTTTCGACGCCGACCATCCTCACCTCCGGGCGCTGTTCTTTAATCGCGCACGCGATGCCGCCGATCAATCCGCCGCCGCCCACCGGAACGACCACGGCTTCCAGATCCGGCACTTGTTCCAACAGTTCGAGACCGATGGTCCCCTGGCCCGCGATCACTGCATCGTCATTGAACGCGTGCAAAAACACCAACCCCTCCGCATCGCAGCGGCGGCGCGCTTCGTCCACCGCTTCATCGAAGTTATTGCCATGCAGGATCACCTCGGCGCCATAGCCGCGCGTGGCCGTGACTTTCACCAGAGGCGTGAGGACCGGCATACAGATCTGCACGCGAATGCCGCGCTTCGAAGCATGATACGCCACGGCCTGCGCATGATTGCCGGCCGACGCCGTGATCACTCCGCGAGCGCGCTCCTCGTCGGTCATCGTCAGGATGCGGTTCAGCGCGCCGCGTTCCTTGAACGATCCGGTCATGTGAAGATTTTCCATCTTCAGGTACAGCGTGTTGTCCGCGTGGCGTGATAACGTTTCCGAATAAGGTGCCGGAGTGAATAAAATACTGTCGCGAATACGCGCGCGGGCGGCTTGAATGTCGGCGAGTGAGACCATGCCTTCTCAAGGTACATCGACCTTCGATCTGTTTGCACTGCGCTTCCACTGCATCGCGGACGCGCCGGTGCACTTTCCCGGGGACGAGACTGCGAACTTGTTTCGCGGGCAGTTCGGAAAATTTCTTTACCGCCGCAATCCCGCCGTTTATTCACGATTCTTCGCGCCCGTGAAGGAGAGCAGCCCTAGCGGCCTGCACGATCCGCCGCGCCCTTTCGTGCTCCGCATCCGTCATCTTAGCGGCGCTGCGTTGGATGGGTTCCACGTCGGCCTCAATTTGTTTGAAACAAATCATTCCGAGATTGGAATAATCCGTGACACCATGGCGGACCTCGCGCGGGAGAGTCTGCGTGCCGAATTGGTTCGCGTCGAAGGCCAGGAAGTGCTGCGCCTGCCGCTTGCCGCGACGCGTTCCGCCCGACGAGTCCGCGTGCAGTTTCTCACGCCCACCGAGCTTAAGAACGTCGAGCGCCCCGAATTCGGACCACTATTCTCGCGTATTCGCGATCGCATCAGCACTCTGCGCGCGCTCTATGGCTCCGGTCCTTTGGAGGTCGATTTCAAAGCGATGGGCCAGCGCGCCAGCGCGATTCAGATGATCCGCTGCGATCTCGATCATGTAGATTTGGAGCGGAGCACCGGGCAACGTCACCCGCTGGGAGGCTTCGTGGGTGTCGCTGAGTATGAAGGCGACCTTACCGAATTTATCCCGTATCTTGAAATCGCCAGCTACACGGGCGTGGGACGCCAAACCGTCTGGGGAAAAGGAGAAATCGCAATTGAAACATTTTGAGCGTGAATTGGTTCGAGGCTTTCTTCACGAGCCCAAATATCCCAATGGAAATGGCCTCGTGATCACGCACGGCGCAGGCAGCAATAGCGACACCACTCTGCTGAAAGCCATCGCCGAAGCGTTCGCCGGCGCGGGCATCGTGACGCTGCGCTGCGATCTTCCGTTTCGCCAGCAGCGTCCGAAGGGTCCGCCATTTCCTGCTCAAAGCGAGCGCGATCGCGAGGGGTTGCGCCGCGCCATCGAAGCAATGCGCGAAATTGCCGGAGGCCGCGTCTTCCTCGGCGGCCATTCCTACGGAGGCCGGCAAGCGACGATGCTGGCCGCCGAAGATCCCGGCGTCGCCGACGCGCTGCTGCTGCTCTCCTATCCTTTACACCCGCCGCGCAAACCGCAGGAGCCGCGTACGGGCCACTTCGGATCGATCCAAACGCCCGCGCTCTTCGTGCACGGCACGCGCGATACGTTCGGCACCATGGAATCAATGCGCGCCGCGCTCGCATTGATTCCCGCGCGCACAGATCTTGTCGAAGTGACGGGCGCCGGCCACTCACTCTATCCGAGCGTCGCCCCGATGTGCGTTCAGCGGCTTTCGGTATTGTAGAAGAGATGACTCACGCGAGAGTAGTTCGCGCCCCCCGTGGCCGCGCGATGACGTGCAAAGGCTGGCCGCAGGAAGGCGCCCTGCGCATGCTGATGAACAACCTGGATCCGGAGGTTGCGGAGCGTCCGGAAGACCTGATCGTCTATGGAGGCACCGGACGGGCCGCGCGGGATTGGGCGGCATTCGATGCCATCGTCCGCTTGCTTGAATCGCTTGAGAACGATGAGACGCTGCTGGTCGCCTCCGGCAAACCCGTCGGTATTTTTCGCACCCACGACGACGCACCGCGCGTATTGATCGCCAACGCGAACCTCGTCGGCCATTGGTCGAACTGGGAAACGTTCCATCAACTGGAGCGCCTCGGCCTCACGATGTATGGTCAGATGACCGCCGGTTCGTGGATCTATATCGGCAGTCAGGGGATCGTGCAAGGCACGTTCGAAACTTTCGCCGCCGCAGCCGATCGCCACTTCGGTGGATCGCTGAAAGGCAAGCTGATCGTGTCCGGAGGCATGGGCGGGATGGGCGGCGCGCAGCCCCTGGCCGCAACCATGAACGGCGCTTGTTTCCTCGGCATCGACGTCGATCCGAAGCGCATTGAGAAGCGCATCCAAACCGGCTATTGCGACGTGATGACGTCGAGCATCGACGAGGCGCTATCCATTTTGAGCGATGCGCAACGGAAAAATGAAGCCATCGCCGTTGGCCTGGTTGGAAACTGCGCCGACGTGCTTCCGGAGCTGGCTCGCCGCGGCGCGGTGCCCGATATTCTAACTGATCAGACGAGTGCCCACGATCCGCTGCAAGGTTACGTGCCGAACGGGATGACTCTCGCCGAGGCGTTGTCGCTCCGCTGTTCGGACCCGCATGAATACGTGCGCCGGTCGATGGATGCCATGGCGCAGCACGTGCGCGCGATGCTCGAGTTGAAGCGGATGGGCGCGGTAACGTTTGACTACGGCAACAATCTGCGCAACTACGCCAAGCAGGCCGGCGTCGACGACGCGTACGAAATTCCCGGCTTCGTGCCGGAGTATATTCGCCCCCTGTTTTGTGAAGGCCGCGGCCCCTATCGCTGGGCCGCGCTCTCTGGCGATCCCAACGATATTGCAGTTACAGACCGGCTCGCGCTCGATCTATTCCCGAAGAATGAATCGCTCCAGCGATGGATCAAGCTGGCCTCGGAGAAGATCCATTTTCAGGGCCTGCCGGCGCGCATCTGCTGGCTCGGTTATGGCGAACGCGCCGAATTCGGCGTCGCCATGAACGATCTGATTCGCAAGGGAACCATCGCCGCGCCGGTTGTGATCGGCCGCGATCATCTCGATGCCGGTTCGGTTGCCTCGCCTTATCGCGAAACGGAAGGAATGCGCGACGGTTCCGACGCCATTGCCGATTGGCCTTTGCTCAACGCGATGGTGAACGTCGCGGCGGGCGCGTCCTGGGTGTCGATTCATAACGGAGGCGGAGTCGGCATCGGCTACTCGCAACACGCGGGCATGGTGGTGGTCGCCGATGGCAGCGCGGAGTGCGCCCGTCGCCTGGAACGCGTGCTCACTACAGACCCCGGCACCGGCGTGATTCGCCACGCCGACGCGGGTTATGAACGTGCCCAGCAAGTCGCGCGGGAACAGAAAATACGCGTGCCCATGTCGGAATGAACACGTTTGCAGTTGTTAATATTTCCGAATTAGTAACCCTCGCCGGTCCAGCCAGGCCGCGCGTGCATAAGGAAATGCGTGAGCTTGCCTTGATCCGCGACGGCGCCATGATTGTTCGCGACGGGGTGATCACCCATATCGGGCCGCGCCTCAAAATCGATTCGGAAATCGAAATCATCGACGCGCGTAATAAGGTGGTTCTGCCGGGCTTCGTCGACGCGCACACGCATCCCATCTTCGCCGGAAATCGCGCCGACGAGTTCGAAAAACGCGCCGCCGGTGCAACCTATCAGGAAATTTCCGCAGCCGGTGGAGGCATCCGGTCCACCGTTCGCAAAACCCGCGCCGCATCGGAGGAGGAGCTGTTCGCCGCCGCGTCGCGATACATGCAGTGGTTCCTGCGCGGCGGCACCACTACGATTGAAGCAAAATCCGGCTACGGACTGACGCTCGACGACGAGTTAAAACTTCTTCGGGTCATCGCGCGGATGGGTCCGATTCGCACCGTCCCGACGTTTCTCGGTGCGCACGAAATCCCCGACGAATACCGCGCCCAACGCGGCGAATATATCGACTTGGTGATTCACCAAATGCTCCCCGCCGCGAAAAAGCTCGCCGAATTCTGCGATATCTTCTGCGAGCCTCACGTATTTCCGGTCGACGACACGCGCCGTATTCTGACAGCCGCAAAACAATATGGATTGAAGCTGCGTATGCACGTCGATCAGCTTGAAAACTCGGGTGGCGCGCAACTTGCAGCGGAGCTGGGCGCCACCACGGCCGATCACCTGGAACACACCGAAGCCCCTGGAATCGCGGCGATGCGCGAAGCCGGGGTTCAGCCCGTGCTGCTGCCCGGATCGGTTTATGCGCTGGGCTCGAAGCGCTATCCGGACGCGCGCGCGATGATAGAAGCGGGGCTCGGCGTCGTGCTCGCAACCGATTTTAATCCCGGCTCCTCGCCCACTCCATCCATGCAAATGATTCTCTCGCTCGCGACCACGAACATGAAAATGACGCCCGCTGAATCGATCACCGCCGCCACCATCAACGCTGCCTATAGCCTGAATCGCGGCGCGGAGATCGGCTCGCTCGAACCCGGCAAGCGCGCCGACTTTGTGATTCACGATTGCGCGGACCATCGCGAACTCGCTTACTTTTTCGGCGTCCAATCGGCCCAGTCCGTCTATATTGGAGGCGCGCGTGTTGCATGAACGGCTCGCTCAAGTCGAGGAGCGAATCCAAAAGGCAGCCGATCGCGCCGGCCGCAAGCGCGATGAAATCACATTGGTCGCGGTCACAAAAAAATTCCCCGCGGAAGTCACGCGGGAAGCTTACGAGCTAGGCCTGCGCGTTTTTGGCGAGAATTACGTGCAGGAATTCGAGCGCAAACACCCTGCGCTCTCCGGTCTTTCCGGAGCCGAATTTCACCTGATCGGACATCTCCAATCGAACAAGGCACGCATCGCCGGAGAATTGTTCCAGGCCATCGAAACCGTCGATTCCGAAAAGCTCGCGAAGCGTTTGGACCAGCTAAACCGCCCTCTGGAAGTCATGATCGAAGTGAAACTCTCGCACGAAGAGTCGAAGGAAGGCGCATCGCCTGAATCACTCCCGGCCTTAATCGCAGCGATCCGCGCGTGCCCGAACTTGCGCCTCACCGGCCTGATGACCATGCCTCCCTGGTGCGACGATCCTGAGATCACACGCCCGTATTTCCGCCAGCTTGCCGCACTCGCACGCGAGCATGAACTCCCGAAATTATCGATGGGGATGTCGCACGACCTCGAAGCGGCGATCGAGGAGGGTTCGACGCACGTGCGCGTCGGCACCGCTCTGTTCGGTCCCCGCAAGAAAGAGTAGCGCGTGACCGTAGGCTTCTTCTCACCGTTGCCGCCCGCCAAAACCGGCGTCGCGGATTACTCCGAAGCACTGCTCGGCGCGTTGCGCAAGCGCGGTGACGTGAAGATCGACCGGGAAACCGCGGACGTCGCGCTCTATCAGATCGGCAATAACCAGTTGCACGCCAGGATCTACGACCGCGCCGTTACCTATCCCGGCATCGTCGTCCTGCATGACGCAGTGTTGCAGCATTTCTTCCTAGGCCGCCTCACAGAGCAACAGTATGTCGGCGAATTTATTTTCAACTACGGCGAATGGACGCGCTCGCTAGCCGATGATTTGTGGAAGCATCGCGCCCGCTCGGCGGCCGATCCGTGCTACTTCGCGTGGCCCATGCTGAAGCGCATCGCGACCACGGCACGCGCGATCATCGTCCACAATCCAGCCGCCGCGGCCATCGTGCGGCAGCACGCGCCTGATGCGCGCGTTATTGAAATCCCGCATCTGTTCGTTCCGCCGGAGATGCCACAGGAAGTCGACACGCTGCGCTTCCGCCGTGAACTCGGGCTCGCTCCCCGCACACTTCTCATCGGCATGTTCGGTCATCAGCGCGAATCGAAACGCTTGCCTGTCGTAGTCCGCGCACTCGAACGGGCGTGGGATCTGGAGGTCGACGCGCGTCTTCTCATCGCCGGCCGATTCGAATCCTCCGATCTGAAGCGTTCCTTCGATCGGCGTCTGCCGGACCCGCGCATCCTTCGCGTAGACTATCTCCCCGAGCCCGATTTCTGGCGCTACGCCGCCGCCGTCGATGTCTGCATCAATCTGCGCTATCCCACCGCCGCCGAAACCTCCGGCATCGCCATTCGCCTGATGGGCATCGGCAAGTCTGTCGTTTTTTCGAGCGGTGCCGAGATCGCACGCATTCCCGAAAACGCCTGCCTGCGCATCGAAACCGGTCCAGCCGAGGAAGAACTCCTCGCCACTTACCTTACCTGGCTCGCCCGCGACCGTGAAGCCGCGCATGAGATCGGACGCCACGCCGCCGCGCATATTGCGGCGCATCACGCGCTCGAAACCGTCGGTCAGCAGTATTGGGACGCGCTTAAAAAAGCGTGAGCGGCTTCGACTCCGTGCCCACCCAGATCGCCTTCGATCCTTCTTCCCACGGCGGCACACTCAGCAGGTGTGGATGCAGCACCAACAGAACCTCGTCCGTACTATGGTTAATCGTGTTAGACCGCAGCAAACGCCCTACCCACGGAATGTTCCCGAGCCCCGGAATTCCCGTGCGCGTATCGCCGTCGATCGTGTTGAGCAACCCCGCCACAATCGCCGATTCATCCTCTTTCAATCGCACCTTGCCGGTGTACTTGCGGCTGGAAATGGTCGGATTTCCATTGGCGTCCGTCGTGCCCAGCACCTTGAATTCTGAATCGATATCCAGCGTCACTTCGCCCTCATCATGCACCGATGGAGTCACCTTCAACACCAGCCCCAGATCCTCGAATGTGATCGTCGGCGGCGCAATCAATCCCGACCCTGTACCCGCGCCAATCGTGCTCGTGCTGCCTCCCGAATAACTCGCCGTCACCAGCGGATATTTCTCGCCCACATGCAATTCCGCCGCCTGCCCGTCCAGCGCCGAGATTTGCGATTTCAAAATCACGTGGGTGTCTGACTTCGTGAAGGTCGCCATCACCGCAGAAGCCGCGATGCCGATTCCAAAAAAGGATGCCCCTCCGCCGAAGGTCAGGAAAGACGTGAACCCCGACGCCGATGCTGCCGCGCTCCCTGAATTGCCCAGAAATGAGCTGAAATTGATGATGGAAGACGCCGTCGGCAACTGTAGCCCATAGCCCAGCGACGACGATTTGGTCACTTCCAAAAACTCGACATCCACCTCAATCTGCGCCCGCAGCCGCGAAAGAGTTCTGAACATCGCCTGCGCCGCCTCGATCTTCGCCACTTGGTCGCGCAGGTAAATCACGCGCTTCCCCGCATCGGCGCTGTACTTGCGAATCTCCAGCGTCTGCACCACCGCCGTCATCATTTCCTGCGCGTCCTGCACCGAAAAGCGCTCCGGAATCGGAATCGCGATCGCCATCGTCGGAGACATCTCTGTCCGCTTCTGCGCCGTATCCCGCACCACCAGCGCCAGCCGGTCGTTCACCGGAACCAGGAACGAATTGGACATCGTCTCCAGCGTGCGCATCGCCTCTTCAAACCGCACGTCTTCCAAGTGGAACCGGAATTTAGCAGGCATCTGATAATCCGCTTCGAACACCACCATCAGTCCGTACGTGGCCATCACTTTTTCGACGATCGCTTTCGCATCGCCCGTGACGTCGAAACTCTTCAGCCCCTCCGGACCCTTCAGCCGCGGCGGCACACGCGATTTTTGAGCCTCCAGAACTTCATCGTCCGTCAGTGGCTCCGGCCCGCCGCCTGATTCCCAGGCGTCCCGCAATGAGTCCCGATCCACCCGCGTGTGCGCCGACATCGCCGCATCCGCCTCCATCGCCGATCGCCGCATCGCGAACTCGGAATTGCCCGGCTCCAACGCCGCCGCCTGCGCATATAAAAGGAAGGCGTGAAACTTGTCCCCCGCCTTCTCCGCCTTCTGGCCGGCTTTGAACAGCCTCTCCGCGAAATCGTCGCCCGGGCATAACAATGCCACCGCGAACCAAAGGGCGAACGTCTGGAGAAACCTCACCTATAAATTATGACGTTGCACCACCCTCTCACGTGCAGCTTAAACTTCGCACGGGTTTCGGCCGATAAGACCCTAGGGAAGGAACGTACCCCCACTATCACCATGGCTACTTTCGCGCCTGTCCGCTCCGCTTTTAACCCCGCAATCCCCCAGGATTTCAAGGAGTTAGGGATCTCGGAAACACTCGTTCTCGATCTGATGCTCCGCCGCATGCTGATCGAGGGCTATTCCAGCATTGCAGGCCTCGGCCGCTCCCTCCGCATCTCCCACCGCGTGGTCGACCTTGTGTTTAAACACATGCGCTCCCAGCAGTTGATTGAGATTAAGGGCATGCTCGGCAACGATTACAGCTTCACTCTCTCCGCCGCCGGCAAGCAGCTCGCCGGGGAGCGTTTCCAGATCTCGCAGTACGCCGGCGCCTGCCCCGTTTCGCTCAACGACTATCTCAAGGCCACCAAGATCCAATCGGCCCAAGTGCAGGTCGACCGCAAAATCCTCCGCGCCGCCTTTAACGACCTCATTGTCACGGACCGCATGCTCGATCAGCTCGGCCCCGCCATTATTTCCCAGAATTCGATTTTCGTCTACGGCCCCACCGGCAACGGAAAAACCAGTCTTGCCGAGCGCATGCTGCGTGTATATCAGGATGCCGTCCTGATCCCCTACGCCGTCGAAGTCGACAACCAGATCATCAGCTTGTACGATCCGGTGGTCCACCAGCCGATTGAGAATGACGACGAAGATATCGATCCGCGCTGGCTCCTTTGTAAACGCCCCTGCATTATTGTCGGTGGCGAATTAATTCCCAGCATGCTGGAGCTGCGTCTCGACGAATCGTCGGGCATTTACGCCGCGCCGCTGCAAATGAAAGCCAATAATGGCATTTTAATTATTGACGATTTCGGCCGCCAGCTCATGTCTCCGCGCGATCTATTAAATCGTTGGATTGTCCCTTTAGACCGTCACGTCGATTATTTAACGCTCCGCTATGGCGTAAAATTCCAAGTCCCATTCGAATTAATGGTTGTCTTCTCCACTAACCTCGAGCCCGCCGACCTGGCCGACGAAGCCTTCCTGCGCCGCATCCATAACAAGATTTATGTGGAAGCAGTCGACGCCGGCAGCTTCGACCAGATCTTCACCCGCGTCGTCGCCGGGCGCAACATTGAAGCCGAGCCCGACAGCGCCGAATATCTCCGCAAACTCTGCCTGCGCGAAGGCCGCACCGAATTGCGAGCCTGCTACCCCGCCGATATCTGCAACATTCTCCTATCCATCGGCCGCTATGAAGGAAGAGGCCCAATAATGACCAAACCAGAAATGGAACGCGCCGCCTCATTATATTTCGCCAAGAGCTAAACAGCATCCGCTCACCGCCGCATTTGGAACGCCATGCGTAAGCATGCGGACATTCGCAAGTAATTATGCCCGTGTTTAGTTCTCGCTCCGGTTTCTGAAAATCAAGGGCAAAGAATGCTTTTTCTCTTGACATCCGCCTGCCCCTGCCTGACAATAAAGCTCAATTTAAAGCTCCAGCAAGTGCGTTAAGATGCCCCGGCAACGTCGGCATTTATGGCGTTGCTCAGCATTTATTGCAGTCGGATGAAAGAACATTCTGCGCGACCAATCGTTTATACATGCGGGAGGCGGACGACCGCCCAAATGAGGACCAAAACAAAAATGGTTAAACACTCGACAGCCAAGCGGCAACGCGGAGTAATCCCACTCATCGTCACATTCGCGCTCCCCGCAACAGGTTGGGGGCAAAGCAACACGCCGAGTTGCCTTTCTCCACAACCCTCGGATGCGGCCTTCGCTCCCATCACCGGTAACCCTGGTGCTGGGTTTGGTCAGGCTGCGTTATCGTTCATTCCCAATGCGCCGCCCAGCCAAGGAGGGAACTACTCCATTACGCGTGTTGTCGGTCCGGGTACTCCGGGTGAATTCAACCCCGATGGTACGCTCGCCAACTGGAGCACGTACGTCGCGAATGGAATCCTTTCTCAAAAAGCCTATATCCAGGTTTACATCCTCGAAAGTGCCGACGGCGGAGATCCGCTTCCCGCTGACCATCACCCCCTTGTGCCGTATGTGAACGGTCACCAGGACGCTACATTTACGCTTAACTGGACCCCGGTCAACCCCGGAGTTCCCGGCGCTCAAGTCCCGACCGATGTCTGCGGGGCGGAAATTTACGTCTTGAATGCGCAAGTGCCAATCAGCACGGAATTCCTGAAATTTCCCCAACGCGCCGCCAACGGCTCCACGCCAACGGGAGCCCTGAACGAGATCGCTTTCGCCACCGATAGCAGTAACGGGTTTGCAGGCGTGGAGGTGGGCACGCTGAGTTTTAAGGCGATGTCCCCGATTATTCTCGTGCATGGAATCCGCGCCGACCAGACCTGGTTCCCCACTGCCGGATTTACCGCTCCGCTGGACGCCGCTAAGGCTCCCTATGCGATAGCGATACAAGATGGCCATAAAGACTTGGATCCTTTGGACATCTATACGACCGGCGAGACTCTTATGTCCGTCATTCCGGACCTTGCGAACGAGTTCGGAGCAAGGAAGGTTCATATTGTTGCACACAGCAAGGGCGGACTATGGTCCCGATACTTTCTCGCTGGCCCGGGTAGTCCATATTCAAGCAACACCTCAGCGCCCCCCACGCCTCAAAATTTTGGAGCACTCTCGTTGACCACCCTCGACACGCCGCACCACGGAGCGTTTCTCGCGGATATCGCCGTCGGTTCAGGGCTCCTGCGACTTTTCCCAACGATACCCGCCACAGGACTACTTCAAACGAACCCCGTGATCCCACGATACTTTTTGACTTCGTAGAACGATTGGCCTTGCAACTCGTTGACTTGACACGCGAGCAGGTCGAATTGTTCAACGGCAATTATCCAGGCGGTTCACCAGCGGCGTTTGAAGATGTAGACGGCACAACATACCCTACCGTCTATCAAGCAGCGGCGGCTGACGCGGATATTGGCGATAAAATAAATAGCCTTGGGATGAGATTTGTCGATGCCACAGACTGTGCGGGGTTCAGTGAGCCGACGGTGGTGTGCCAGGTTCTCTACCAGGTTGCTGGCGGAGAGAATGAGGCCGTTTTCGCCGCTCTCGTCTTTAACGGATTGTTGAGTTTGGCCCCGTACGTTCCACCAACCTTCAATCCAAACGACCTAGTTGTAACCCAGCAAAGTGCCCGGTACAATGTGTTTCCTCAGACCCCAGGAGCCTTTAATTTCCCATTCAATTTAATTCTAGATCCACTTCGTAAGAATCATTCCACAGTCGGTGACGCTTGCGTTTCCGGCGGAGCGGCGTTTTTCGACGTGACGGGCGCTCAATGCACAACGATGACGGGGGTTCTGAATGCTATTCAGCAAATACAGCCGGTCAAGTAAGAGCGTCGCGGCGCTGGCACTCGCGGCTGAGGCGCTAGCCGTGACAGCGGCCTGTGGGCAGAACCGGGACGCCACACCGCTTAACGTGACAATCACTGAGGGTCAGCAGTTCGCGCATCGCATTGAACTGCCATCCGGATTTCGAAGAACGGACCAGGACACGAGAGAGCTTCGCTGGTTTGAGCCTGTCTTTGAACACTATATCTTCCGGCTCTCCGCCTCCTCCCCCGATGCGCTCCTTGTGTCAGCTTGCCGGTGGGAGAGTCCGACACATCCGCCGCACGAAGCTCCCAAGCCTCCCTTTCAAGTGGAGGTTTGCAGCGCAAATTCGTTCGCAGTCGATACTGCAAATTCCTTCGCGGTTCGGGAGGCAAGAGAGATCGACTGGGTGCAAGGGGTGCCGATTGACGGATTCCTAGCGATGAGGGGCCAGTACCACGCGAACCTACGTGAAGAGATGAAAAGGCCATCATTTCTGAGGCCATTGCCGATTGGCACTGAACTTGAACGCGAAGGATACGCATTTCGTGGCAAGCAATATATACGCCGGGCCAAATGGATCACTGCGCTTGACTTCGGTGCTTCCGCCGACGGAAGGCTGATCGTGCTTGCGGGTTATGACATGCACAAGCTTTCGCATGGTCCCTTTGCTCTTGATGTCTTCGATTCGGACCCAGAGAGGCACATCGTAGCGATCGACGCAGAATCCCCGACGGATGTTGAGAATCGTCTCCGCCGCGTAAGTATCGTCAACTCCCGGTG
>Ga0116129_1000674_pt1 | contig 20687 bp, 19 predicted proteins | sample June2015DPH_17_2_FD_89732 | JGI IMG/M metagenome (GOLD analysis project Ga0116129, IMG submission 89732) | Peatland microbial communities from SPRUCE experiment site at the Marcell Experimental Forest, Minnesota, USA - June2015DPH_17_10 | ecosystem: Environmental > Terrestrial > Soil > Wetlands...
AATCATCCCGAAGACCAATCGCTGCGCTCATTTCCACCCTCCCGAATCAAATCGTACAGGTGCAAATGAATCACACTGCGGGCCAAAACCAGAGAGTCACTCATTCCGAAGGCTGGTATAATATGCCATGAGGTGCTCGTGGCCCTGGATTCCGGGTTCGCGCAAGAGCGCGCCCCGGAATGACAGCGTTACCTCGGCGAACACGGACTGGCGTTCGAGGCGCGGGCCTTCTGGCGATCTGTCCCTTGCATGTATTCGGCCGACAGTGCCTGCGCTGAGAAACCGGCGAGGAGGCCAAGGCCCACGCGAGCCGCGAACTGATACGCATCGATGTTGTCTCCATGATTGGTGCGACCAGCGCAGAATAACTGATTACCCCGAACCGGCCAGCGGCCTGCGCAGAAAGATGCAACGGCGGATTTCGATCCACGTGGCGCACAAGGCTCTCCCACACGGCGCTCCGATGCGCTACAAATCGAATCGATGCGGACTTGCCTGACACGCCATGCCCTCTGCCTGCTGCTGGTCGTCGCCGCGACCGGTGCGGTGGCGCAGGACAAGGGCACGCTGGAGCCGCACGCGCTCCCGCCGCTCGCCCACCCGGACGATCCCAAAACCCCCGCTAAAGAACTGTTCGGCCGTAAAACCGCGCCGACCAAGGACGAGCCCAAAGTGGTCGGCTTTTATGCCAATGGCTGTCTCGCCGGCGGCACCGCGCTACCGATCAACGGCCCGGCGTGGCAGGTGATGCGGCTGTCCCGCAACCGCAATTGGGGGCATCCGACGCTGATCCGTTTTCTAGAGAATCTCGCCACCAAGGTGCACAAGGCCGGCACCTGGAACGGCCTGCTGGTGGGCGACATGTCGCAGCCGCGCGGCGGCCCAATGATTACCGGGCACGCCAGCCACCAGGTCGGCCTCGACGCCGATATCTGGCTGACCCCGATGCCCGATCGCGAATTGACCCGCCTCGAGCGCGAAGAAATGTCGGCCATCAACGCGGTGGCGGAGGACCGGCGCGACGTCGACCCGAAGATCTGGACGCCCGGCCATCTGGCGCTCATCAAAGCAGCCGCGCATGACCCGCAAGTGGAGCGCATCTTCGTCAATGCGGCGATTAAGAAGGCGCTGTGCCGGGATACCGACCCCGATCGCGCCTGGATGACCAAGGTGCGGGCCTATTGGGGGCACGACTACCATTTCCATGTCCGCCTGCAATGCCCGGCGGACAGCTCCGAATGCAAGCCACAGGCGCCGCCGCCGCCCGGCGACGGCTGCGGCAAGGATCTGAACTGGTGGTTCACCGACGCGGTGCTGCACCCCAAGCCGGAGCCGGAACCAGCGCCGGAGCACAAGAAGACCGGGCTGACGATGGCGAAGCTTCCGCCGGCCTGCCGCGGTGTGCTGAACGCGCCCTAATCCGGCGCCGGTTCCGGCTTGGGCGGCCCGTCGTTCTCATCGAAAATGAGTGGCATCCGAAACGGCGCAGGCTCGCCATGGACATTGCCGATCTCAAAATGTTCGAAGCCGTCGCGCCGCTCGGCGCCATGAACCGGGCGGCCAGTGAGCTGAACACCGTGCAATCGAACGTGACGGCGCGCATGCGCCAGCTCGAAGCCGACCTCGGCGCCGCGTAATTTCACCGCCATCGATGCGGCGTGAATATTCGTTTTCCCTTGCATGATCCGCGCACTATGTTCGGTTGGGACCAATGCACAGGTGCAAGATGTCGATCACAACCGCGTTCATGAAAAGACTCGGGCTCGCGCACCCGATCGTCCAGGCGCCGCTCGCCGGCGGTGGCGATACGCCGGCACTGGTGGCGGCGGTCTGCGAAGCAGGCGGCATCGGATTCATCGGGGCGGCCTACCTGACGCCCGCGCAGATCGTCGAGGCCGTGGCGGCGGTGCGGGCCAAAACGTCCCGCCCGTTCGGCATAAACCTGTTTGCGCCGCTGCCGGTCCCGGCGGTGCCCGAAGACGCCAGCACGGCCGTCGCCCATGCGGCGCGTTTCTATGCGGAACTCGGGCTGCCGGCACCGGCTGTGCCGCAACCAGCCAAGAATCCGTATCCCGAACAGTTCGCGGCCGTGCTCGATACCGGAGTGGCGGCATTCAGCTTCGCGTTCGGCATGGTGCCCTCGGCGGATATTGCGGGCGCCCGGGCGCGCGGCATGTTGGTCGCGGCGACTGCCACCACGGTGGCGGAGGCGATCGCGATCGAGCACGCCGGCGCCGACGCGGTGGTCGCCCAAGGTAGCGAGGCCGGTGGTCATCGCGGCACCTTTGCGGTCGATTTCGCGGCCGGCATGATCGGCACGATGTCGCTTGTTCCGCAAATCGTCGACGCGGTGCGGATCCCCGTCGTCGCGTCGGGCGGCATTATGGACGGACGCGGCGTCGCAGCAACGCTGGCGCTCGGAGCCCAGGCGGTGCAACTCGGCACCGCGTTCCTCACCTGCGAAGAAGCAGGCCCGCCGCCTGCCTACAAGGACGCGATTCTGGCAGCGCACGAAGACGACACCCAGGTTACGCGCGCATTCTCCGGGCGTCCGGCGCGCGGGATCGTCAACCGTTTCATGCGCGAAGCCGAAGCGGTGCCGGGCGCCATCCTGCCGTTCCCGCTGCAGAATGCCCTCACGCGATCACTGCGCACCGCCGCCGCCAAACTTGGCCGCGCCGAATATCTGTCGCTATGGGCCGGCCAGGGCGTCCGCATGGCGCGCCGCCAAAGCGCCGGCGCCCTGGTGGCGCGCCTTGCGCAAGAAACCGAAGAAACCCAGCGGCGGCTGCAAGGTGGATGACTTCACGGCGCCGCGAGCCCGGTCTCGATCAGCATCGGCTTCCAGCGCGCGGTTTCGGCGATGATGAAATTGTGGAACTCGTCGACGTTGAACGTCTCCGAAATGAGCCCGTCCTCGCGCAAGCGTTTTTGGAATTCCGGCGTCTGCACCATCTTGACGATCTCGCGATTGACCTTCACGGCAATGTCTCGCGGTAAGCCGGCGGGCGCCGCGAGCGCGAACCAGTTGGTGCTGGCGAGTTCCGGATAGCCAAGTTCCGTGAAGGTCGGCACTTCGGGATAATCGGGTAGCCGCTCCTTGTAGGTATGCGCCAGCGGCAACGCCGTATTGCCGCGGATGAGGCCCGAGGCCGAAGACATGGTCTGGGCCGAAAAATCGAGATGGCCGCCGATGAGATCGGTCAGGCCCTGGGCGGCGCCCTTGTAGGGAACGTGCTCCACGTTGATGCCGACTTTGCGGCCGAAATATTCGGCGACCAGATTGCCGTTGCTGCCGACGCCTGAAGACGAATAGGTCAGTGGCTTGCTGCTCGCCTTGCCGAGCGTAACCAGTTCGCCGAGCGTTTTCACCTTGCCGTTGGCCTTGACCAAGAACGCGACGGGTGAGCCGGCGAGATAAGCCACGTTGGTGAGATCGTGGATCGGGTCATAGCCGATCTTCGGATTGGTGATCGGCGCGAAGGTCAGCAGCGACAGCGTCGTGACGACGAAATTATAGCCGTCCGGCTCCGCATGGGCGACGTACTGCACCCCGATCGCGCCGGCGGCACCGGCGCGCGTCTCGACGAAGAATTGCTGGCCGAATACGCCGGTGAGGTGATCCGCAGCAAGCCGCGCCAGCACGTCGGCTGCGCCGCCCGGCGCGAAGGTATTGACGATCCGCACCGGCCGGCTCGGCCATTCGTCCGCCGCCGCGGTGCCGAACAATGCCGTCGCCGAGAGCCCGACCGCCGCGACGGTAGAAAGGATGGTTGCCGCGATGTTGCGAATTGCTTTCACGGATCCTCCCGGATTGATATTGCGGTTTCACAGATGAACATCTTGCGGACGATCAGCCAGACGTTCAGGTTAGCCCGTCGCGGCACGATTGCAACGTCCTCAACCGTCGATCGGAACCACATGACAGGCAAACAGCCCTCACGCCAGATATCCCGCATCGCCATCGCGGTCGGCGATCCCGCCGGCATCGGCCCGCAAATCAGCCTCAAGGCGGCCCTTGATCCGCAGGTGCGCCAGATGTGCCGGCCGCTGATCGTGGGTGACCCGGCGGTTATGGAGCAGCACGCCAAGGCGGCCGGAATTGCGGCGCGGATTCACGTGGTCGGCGATGCGGCGGAGGCCGACTGGTCGAACGGCGCCGTCAATCTGCTGGCCGCCCCGATGCCGGACCCGATGCAGGCCGATATTCACTTCGGCACCAACCATGCCGCTTATGGGCGCTCGGCGCTCGCGAGCGCGAGCCGCGCCATCAGGGCGGCGCTCGCCGGCGATGTCGTTGCCGTGGTGGGGGCGCCGCACAATCAGACCTCGATCGCGGCGGCCGAGATCCCGTTCGACGGCTACCCGACATTCGTCGCCCGCGAAACCGGCATGAACCGGCACGACGTCTTCATGCTGCTGTGGTTCGGCGACACCCGCATCGTGCATTGTACCCTGCATGTGCCGGTCGCCGAAGCCCTGGCGATGATCACCCGCGAACATGTCGGTCGCGCGATCCGGGCGACCGATACGGCGCTGCGGCGCCTCGGCATCGGGGCGCCAAGAATTTTCGTCAGCGGCGTCAATCCGCATGCAGGCGAGGGCGGCTTGTTCGGGCACGAAGAAATCGACGTGATCGCGCCTGCGATCGAGGCGGAGCGCAAAGGCGGCATCGACGCCACAGGCCCGTTTGGATGCGACACCATGTTTCACAAGCAGGGCGCCGACGCCTTCATCGTGATGTTGCACGACCAGGGCCATATTGCGGCGAAGCTGCTGGCGCCCAACCAAGCTGCGGCGTTCTCCATCGGCAGCCCGATCCTGTTTTCCTCGGTCGCCCATGGCAGCGCGTTCGACATCGCCGGCAAGGGCATCGCGAGTCCGGCCGCGATGATCGAGGCGATCGCACGGTTGGCCGGGATCAGTGCTCGGACGTGAAGGCGGTTTATTTCATCGCATAGGTTCGACCCACACATCGCTCTGCTTGATGCGATCGATAAGCTGTTGCGGATCGAATTTGCGGTAGTCGGCCGGGATTTCGAAAAGGTTTGCGGGCTGCGGAGTTATTTCGATGTTCTTGATCTCAACCGTCGCTCCGTCTTCAGATCGGATCCGCGTCGGGAATCTCAACTTTCGATCGATCCAGGCGCGGTAGCTTTTCTGCCGGGGCGAAGCCGCCCGGTACACGATTGCGTCGCGTTCATCGACGACATCTGCGCCGATCCGTTCGCAATGCCATTCCGCGCCGTTCTCGATGGTGCCGGCGAGCCGCGCCGTCGCCTGCCATTGGGGGCACGGATTATCCGGGTCGAGCGGAACGAAGATCTGCGTAAGCCGGCTCGATTGCCTTGCCTCCATGAAGACCCGCTGCGCGGGCCGCACGAAATAGGCCGTACTGGCGTCGCCGGAGACGATGAAGAATCCGGCACCGACTTCAGGGGTCTCGATCCGCACCATGCCGTTGGCGACGTTAAGCCGACCGCGAGCACCAGCCGGCAGCCCGCCGGCATCGGTGCTCACGATCTCGGCCGAAAACGATTGCGCGTCGGCCGCGCCGGCAAAAGAGGAGAGGTTGAGGGCCGTGACAAGCGCGACCAGCAATCCGATCGGCATTTTGCTCATCGGGATATCTTTCATTTGAAATGGCGCCGATCGGGTCTGCGGACCCGGTCGGCGCCACCATCACGCCTTTGCATCTCATTGAGCGAGGCGTCTTGACGAAGACGCCTCGCGGTACCGCGGTGTCGGAGTTATTCCGTGTACGGCTGAATGACCGGCTTGGCGGTGAAATCGAACGCGTCGAACAGGTCGTCGATTGCCGGCATGTTGGTCGGGACGTAGGGATCGGCTTTCGTCGCCGTCGGGTTGGGGAGATTATCGCGGCTACGATCGGTGAGCGGCTGGAGTTTCCAATTGCGCTCGATGAACTTCACCAGAGAGGCATGGTCCGCATAGCTGTGGGTGACCTTGCCGCCAGTCGTATAGGGCGAAAGGATCAACAGCGGGATGCGCGGGCCGTCGCCGAAGAAGTCGAGCGGCTGGACGAAACCAGAGTCCCAGTAACCGCCGGCTTCGTCCCAGGTAATGAACACTGCCGTATTGGCTTTGAGTTCGGGGTTGGCCTCCAGCGCGTCAAGGACATGCTGTACATAGGCCTCGAACAAGGAGATCTTGGAGCTCTGCGGATGACCGTCGAGGAGGCCGTCCGGTTTTCCATAGGAAACCGACGGCAGTGTGTTGCTCTGGATCTCGGAGATGAGGTCCACCGTATCCTTGAGATGCGCCGTCCGCACCGCGGTCGTGGCCATGATGGACGTTGCATACGAGAACGGGTTGCAAATCTGGCAATAGGCGGTGCCGAGCGCGTGCGCCGGGTCATTGGTCGCCGCGGTCGTGAGGTTGGGGCTGGTGGCGTTTGCCGCCACGGCCTCGTTCGACAGGATCACCGCGTCATTGTAGGAGCCGCCGAAATACGTCCACGTGATCTTCTTCGCGATGAGCGCATCCCCGATGGTCCGCACCGGCGAGGGCGGGACATTGCCGGTGCCCGAAAGCGCGCCGTTCGGCAGGTAGCCTGGGTTGACGTTGTTCACCACGTAGTAGTGGTTGGACTGGCAATTCGGCTCGGCGCTGTAAGGCAGCGCATTGATATATTGTACGATCGGAAGCACGCCGGGCTGGGTGACATCGGCGCAACCGGTGTAGTTGCCGTCGACCGTGTATTCATTGACGGTGCCTTTCACCGGGTTCGGATTGGCGATTTGTGAGGCCGGCGGCGTAGCGGGATTGCCGTTGCCGTCGCTGAAGAAGATCACGTCGGCGGTGCCGATCATGATGTGGTTCGCCATGGTGCCGCCCAGGATCGCCTGGTGATAATTGTCGTGCAACGTGAAGCGATCGGCGAGTTGCTTGAGCAGCGGGGCTTGTTCCTGCTCGGCGTTGTAGAAGCCCATTTCATTGCCTTCGCTTTTGCCCGTGGGCAAATACGTGCCCATCACGAAGGGGAACAGGTCGTTCAGGCAGCCGGTGGGATTCGCCTTCGTGATATTGGCGATGGCGCAATCCTGCTGCTGGGCCGCCTGGAAGAATCGGTGCGTCATGTCGCCGGTGTAGTCGTCATCGCTGATGTTGGGCCCTTGCAGCGGGAAAGGACCGGCGAGCGTACCGGCACCCGGGACGCGGGTATCGAGGACGCCCTGCGCGAGGCCGGTAGCGCCCGTCGTGAGGAGATCGAAGTCGTCGTCGTTGATATCGGTCTCGCCGGTCGACTTGGCGACCGCCACCGATGTGAACGGCGCTCCGGTGGTGCTCTGCGACTCCGGCGCTCCATTGGTGTTCGGCTGCGGCATCACATTGGCGCCGCCATACGGCGACTTGGCGGCTTTCGGCGCGCCGAAATACCACGCCTTCTGGGCGAGGACCGAAAATTGCTGGGACAGATGGAAGTTCGGTCCCGGGGTGCCGTCCGCATTGACGATACCCTTGGACAGCAAGTTGGAAATCGTCTGCCCGGCGCCCTTGGGCTTATAGATGCCGAAGGTGTGGTCCAACCCACGATTTTCGCCGATCAGGATGATGACATGCTTGATCGGACTTGCAGTCGACACCGCGGCCGCGGCATCGGTATTGGTTGCGCTGTCACCGGTTGCCGCAAAGCCAAATGCCGACAAGGCAAAGACAGAGGTATAAAGGGCGGTTGTCAGCCGCCAATCTTTTCTCGGGACGTGGACCTTTGTATTCATGAGTAGCCTCCAGCTCCGCAAAATCGCGGACGCGAATGACTACGCACCGAAAGTGACACCGTGGTTGGAGAACGACTTCAGTTCGACGAAGCTTTTGTTACATCGCTTCGCGTGATCGGGAGTGCGATACCTGCGCCACTGAAATGCCGGCCGGGCGGCGGCGAAACGAGCCATGCGACCGCGTTCCCTGCAGCATTCCGGGATTGTGAGGTCGATCACCCGGAAAAGCCGCAGTCTGTTCGGAATAGCTGATGCGCAGGATCAAAGAGGCCAAGCAGCCAAAGCGTTATCGGGTTCCCTCGCACGCCCCTCAACGCGGGAGCTTGTGTGCCGACTGAAGCACTTGACGCAGCCCGGCAAAATGAGCCTCGTGCACCGCGGGGTTGAACAAGGACCACGGCTCGGCGGCCGTCAGCAACAACGGCACGGCAGCGAGGGTAAGCTTGCGATAGTTCAGGTACTCGGCGGCCGCCTCGTCGAAATGTCCCGTCGAAGCCGCGACCCCGATGCGCCGCATGGTGATCACCAGGTCCTTCAGCGCCTTGCGGGCAAGGCGGCGCTCCTCGCCGCCGCCCTCCACCGTCGTGTCCTTGCGATCGGGGAACCGCTCCGCCAGTTCGCGCAATTCGTGGCCGACAGTGCGGGTGGTGAGCGCCACGACGTCGGCGTCATGCGACTCGATGGCGAAATCCAGAACGCTGGCGAAATCGTTGATTTCCTTGAGTTGGACTGTTACGGCGTCGCGTTCGTACGGCCGCAAGCCGTCGCCCACCGCCTTGAGATAGGCCACCAGATCGGATTGATCCTGCGACGAAAGGCCGATCTCGAAGACGCGATCGAAATGCGCGACCACCTGGTCATAACTGTCATAGCGGCCGTCGTGGAAATAAGGCGCGTTGAAGTCCGCGTTGAGCAAGGTCGGCGTCTTGATCAGTCCGCCGGAATCGACATCGTGCTGCTTGTGATCCACGAAGGCGGCGGACGGGATATGGCAAGCAGCGCAGCTGAGTTCCGCCTGACGCGGAAATGCCCTGAAGAAAAGCACTTCGCCCCGGCGTTCGGCGGCGCTCGATTTTGCTGTCAGGCGCCCGCCCGGACCGAGGCTTGGATTGGGCAGGAAATCGATGTCCTCGACATAGGCAACCAACGCGTCGAGGATCGCCGGCGACGGCTCGGATCCTGCAAATTCATTGACAATGACGTTGCGGACGAAATCGCGCAGCGATGCCATGCGCCCGTCATGCCCGTAGGGCGCGAGGTAACGTACGCCGCGTAGGCTCGGGATGCGGACAGGATCGCGGACTCCATTGTTCGCCTTGGGATTGAAGAGCGGGCCGGTGGTATCAAAATTGCCGGGACGGCTCGACATGCCGGGGACATACAGCTTGCCGTTGCCGGCGCCGTTGACATGGCAGGTGCCGCAACTGATGCCGGCTTGCCGCGCGATGCCGCCGAGGATGGTTGTAGAATTAAAGGCGAGGTCGCCGAGATTGACCAGATAGGACTTGAAGCCGCCGATCGCCTGCGACCTGAAAACCTCACGCGGCCGATCGAGCGTTTCCTCGTTCAACTCGGTGCCGGGCGGCAGCACCGTGCCGTCGCCGCTCAATGGAAATGAGCCTGCGTGGCGAAGCGGCTGGATCAGAAGCAAGCAGATGGCTGCCGCCCATAGTCCTCGTCTCATCATCACTGTCCTTGATCGCAAGACTTCGATAAGCGGCAATTCGGAGTGCCTAATCGGCGTGGCAAGCTGTTGCGGCCGGCATGGTCATTGACCGCTTTCCTCAAGCGAAGGCTTTTGCAGCGCTATGCGGGGCGCCGCATTTTGCAGCCCCAAGACGATTTCTTCGCTGACCTCGCGAAGCTTGTCCGGATCGAGACGCTTGAGCGCCGGCGGATCGAGCATCGCCTTCAATTCATCGATCTTGTGCTGCACCGCCGCCGCGAGTGCCGGATCGTTTGCTTCGATCGCGGGCGCGAAGATGGTTCGGTAGGCGAGTTCGATGCCGTCCATATTGTGACGCATGTCGTCGACGGACGTACCGCTCACGCGTGACTCGCCGCCGTCCACCTTGCTCTCGCCGACTTCATAAGCGAGCCGCGCGATGCCATTGAGGAGAGCCTGTGGCGTCAGCTTGATGACACGGACCGTCGTGCTCAGTTCCTCAAGGCGCAACATCAGCGCGTTTGCCTCGTCCTCGATGTCGGTCCGATTGGCGCCGAACAGCTTGGCTTCGATAGCGTGAAAGCCTTGAAGCGCGTTCGGCCACGCATCGATTTCCCTGTCGAGTTCGGGAACGAAGCCGCTCGTGAAGACCTCGGAGCGCTCCCACCCGACCCGCGCATCCACCCACGCGCGTTTTGCGCCCGCGAGATCGCCGGCGATGAGGCAGGCTCGCAATTCTCGTGCACTCATCAGAGCGCGGTCGATGTCCTGGATAAGGTATGGCCGGTAGCGCTCCGCAGCGTCATCGAGCGGTGCAGCATGCCCCGGAACCGCAAAGCCGGCTGCGAGTGCCATGCAAAGTGCGGCGGCATGCAAGACGGAACCTATGCGGGAGCCTGATTTATCTGCGCCGATCGCACTCGCGCGAGCGGTCGTACGGCCGACCATTTTGGAAAAAATGTTACAGCCTGGAAACGTCATGGTGCCGCCCCAAATTCCGCTTGGCTGCAAGCTCGACGCGCGCTGCGGCAAGCGAGCCTAATCCCACCAGGATATTTATCGAAGGTGCTTATTCCTTTTTATGACAGCCGTGCGCTCCTCCTGTGGGCGACGCGCGCGTTGCAAATTCTCATGCCGATTTGGGATTGTGCCGGCGTCAGCGGCCGCGACTCCGAGCCTTTTTGGCTGCGGCGGCGGTACAGCCGCCGTCGTCTGATCGGCGACCGGTCGCGGAAAGGCGACGGTTGCGGTCTCTTGATCCTTCTCCAGCGTGGCTTCGCGCCGCTGCACCGAACGTAGCAGCCACCCCTGGTGTTCCTCACCTAGTTTCAGCCGGATGACGTTTTTGGTCGCTTGGTCGACGAAGACGCCGATCCCGTCATGCTCGCCGATGATGGTGCCGACGAGCAAAAGCTCGGGTCGATCAGGCTGGGCCGGCTTCGGGGCGGAACGTGTCGCGACGGGAGCGACATGTGGGGTCCCGACGACTGCGGGCGGGGGCGGCCGGCGCGATGGCGAAAACATCGGCCGCTCGCGCGTACCGGCAAGCTGCTTGAGGGGAATTGCCCATAGCGGGTTGCCGCCCGGCTCACGCTCCGCAACCGGCGGTGCCGGTCGCGATCCCGAATGCGGCGTGATATCGATCTCGCCCGGGCCGGGAGTGCTTTCGACAGGTGGCGCGACCAGCGGCGGAAGCGCGACCAACGCGTGCGCGTCGCCGAACAGTAGGATGCCGGTTGCCAGCACGGATGCAAACCGCAGAATCATTTTGCACCTTGCCATTGGGCCGACACGGAGATCAGCACGCGCAGCTTTCCACCCGGCGCGGTTGTGGACGCGGCCGGCGCCTGCACCACAAGCTGATCGATGAACAAGAACGGCATTCCGGCTTCCAGGTCATAGAGCAGTTGCTGGAGGGCCGGTTCCTCGAATTCGCAACTCGCCGTCACGCTCACGAAGCCCTGCTTCGATTGTGCGCCTTGCAAGTCTACCTGCGACGACAACAAATTGCCTCCCACATGCGCGACGGCTCCGGCAAGACGCTGCAGCAGCGTTGCGCCCGCGACCGTCACGGTCGAGCCGTCTACGAATGGCGAGCCGGATACCACTGTCACGTCGGCGGCGCCTTGGGAGCGGGCGGAATTGCGCCCCTCGAGTTGCCCTAGAATATCGGACGCCGACGCGATCGCGGATCGGCGCTCCCCGAAATCCGCGATTTGCAGCGCCGTCACCAACACGAACATCAGCACGAGCCCGAAATACAGGATCGCGGCACTCAGCGGGGAGCGCGCCAAGAAAGCTTCAATCGGATTCGTCGAATTCATGTGCCCAACGTGAAATCGGGTTTGATGCGCGCTTCGATGTGGAACCGCTCTCCCGGATCGCCTGGCGTCTGCGTTGTCGGCGCGAAGAACGTGGCGCTGGTGAAGTGGGGCGATTGTTCGATCAACTGAATGAGGGAGGGGGCGTCGCGAGTGATGCCGACGACTTGCACCTTGTCGCCATCAATCCGAAGCTCGGTGACATAGGTGTGATCCGGCAACAGCCGCGACAGCGCCTCGATGACGATGACGCTCGACGGTGTGGCCCGCTTGCGGCGCTCAAGCATGCTTTGGGCGGTGCCGCCGGACACATCCAGCCCGATTCGCATCGCGGCGCGGCGGGCGGCGATTTTCCGCGACAGCTCCGTTTGCGCGGAATCCAGGTAGCCGCCCACAACCGCGCCGGCGCCTATCGATATGACGGCCGCGAGGGCGGTCGACACGAACACTGTCGCGAGCACGCGCCGAACCCGGCCGATCTCGAACGCGCCGCCGGGCCGCTGGGCGAATACCACGATCGGTGCTGCCGCGGGCGATGCGTCCGGCACCAAGGCAGATACCACCACCGAAGCGGCCCCGACTCCCGCGAACGCCGCCACGTAGGGAGCAACCACCGTCCGGGCGGTTGCCGCGATCGTCACATGAATGCGATCGTTGGCAACGTCGGTCGGGCGCGTGCAGTTGAAGACGGCGTCATTCGCGGTCCACGGCGTCAGCCGGTCGATCTGGGCGCGGATGATACCCTGGAGAAAATCGGCGGCGCGTTTCGGCAATTCAAGCGGACGGAAAAGGAATCGTTCCGGCCGCAGTACCAGCTCGATGCGGCTGCCGCGTAGCGCCGCGACCCAATCGGCGGGAAGCGGCTCCGCCAGGGCAGCATCGACGACGCGATTGCGATGTTTGGACAATTGTGAATTTTTCTTGCCGCCGATGACATCGAAGGCGAACGTATTGTCGTTCTCTTCGGTGAGTCGCACTTCGCGGTGCGATCCGAAGCGGTCGAACAAAGCATTGACGGTTGCGGCAACCCCGTCGATCCAGCGCGAAAAAGCATCCGGGACCATGCGAATGTTCATCGCGCACCCGCCGTGAATTGAGATGCGGGGGCGGGGTCGATGTCGTCGCGCCACGTCAACACGTGAAAAGGCACATCGTCTCCACGGACGAGAATGACCGCTTCCGACACCGTCCGCAGGCCGTTGTCGAACGCAATGCGCACCTCGATCCGAAACGCATCACTTCCCGCCGTCGTTGCGCCGGCCTCATCGGTACCCAGCACATCGGCCGCTGATTGCGCGACGCCAGACGGCGCGTCGCGCCGGTTGAGAATGCCGTCCAGCCGTTCCGGCGTCATGTCGGGAAGTGCCGCGATCACTTCCGGTGCCGCATCGCGAACATTGACGGTCGAGCGGCCGCTATAAACCGTCACGAACCGCAATGCCCGCTGGACCAACGCGGGAGGTAGGCCCTGGACCAGCCAGAGCTCGCTCACATGGGCAAACGGCGCCCCGCGCGGCGAATAGGGGAGGCCGGCGGCACGATAAAGCTGATCCTCGTCGTTCTGCGACTCCGGCTTCTGTTCCGTCCGCCAGCCGACGACCCGGTCGGCGTAGCGGTCGGCATCCTGGTTGCGCGCCCCAAGTGCCGCGAACAGACCGGACAGCAATGACTTCGGCCCGGCATTCAGATCGATCCTCGCGGCCTCCGACGAATACTTCACCGCCACGTTGGCCCGCCCGAGACGGATGCGGAATTCGCCGTGGGTCGGCCGCGTGTCCTTGGGAGCTGCGCTGAGTTGGTATGCGGCTAATTCGACGCCCGCCGAAACCAGCGATTCGGTTTCGATCCCGGCATCGTTCGCCGACACCGCCAGAGCGGAATTTGCCAGATAGATCGAATAGATCGACGCCAAAGTGGCCAGCATCATCAAAATCCAGAGCGCCGCTACGATGATGAAGCCGTCGCCCGGCCGTGACCGGCGCAGCGGCAGGGGAACAGGCAGAAGCCGAGAAATTCCCATCGGTATCATCTGTCGGCGCGTTCTATCTTTGATTTGGCGGTCGGGCTTGGTCGGTATCAGGCGAATCCGCGGCGGCGATCATTGTGCATTCCCGTTTGTTTCTGGGGCGGACGCATTCAGCCGGCAGGTCGACATGCACCATCGCGGCCGTTGAAACCGCCAGCGTTCGCTCGCTCGCCGCATCGCGGACCGTCACGCGCACGATCGCTGGCAATTCGTTCTCGCCCAGCCAGGTATTTTTCCAATTGTCGTCATGACCCGCATAGGCGAAAGAAACCCGGTAAGGCGCGCGCAGGAGCACGACCGGGTTGGCGAAATTGCGCGGCGCCGCTGCATTCGGGCTGGATGGCGCGAAAGGGACGTTAGACCGCAGCAGGACCGACCCCAGCTGGTCGGCGGTTTCCGCAATTCGCACGACCTCGAGGCCCGGCCGCGTGTTCGGGCCGAATGCCGAGCGCACCAGGGTGACGGAAAGCTCGGTGCCGTCGAACAGCGGACGCTTGATGTCGCGGCTTGGCGTGATGAACTCGGCCGACCCAAGGTCGGCGACGAGACGATCGAGCGCGATGCTGACAAGTTCGCTGCGCTGGACCCGTGCAAATCCGCGGTTCCAATTGGGTAGCCACTGCGCCGTGACCGTTGCCAAGGCGGCCAGCACGAGCCCCATCAGGGCGGTCGCGATGAGCATCTCGATGAGGGTGAAGCCCGCAACGGCAAGACGGGCGCGGCGATCGCTTTTCATCATCCGGCCGGCCTCTTTTGCAGCCGCACGGTTCTGAGATTGAGAATGGCGCCGGATGGCGATTGCACTTGAATTGCTATGAGCTGGGGAATCCATGGCGAGTCGGCAAGCACGGCGACGCCGCCGCCCGTCCACGGAGACACGTCGACCCGCCAGCGATGCCCGGACGTTTCGCCGGACAGTGCGCCGGGGACGAGTTGGCCATGCAGCGGAAGGCCGGCCGTCACGGCGCGCGCGCTCTCGATGAGCGCGACGTGTTGTTCGAGCGAACGCACGCCACGCATCGTCGTCGCCATCAAAGACCCGATGGCGGCAAGTGAGGTGGCCACGAGGACGAGCGCGACCAGCACCTCGATGACGGTGAATCCGGCTTGTGAGCCGGCGATATCAGAGGGTGCCGCGCGGGGCAATTTCGATCCCTCCGGTCAGCCAATTCACGCGAATTTCGTATCCTGCGCCGAGCCGCGTCAACGCGATGGCACCGCCGCACGACATCCCGGTCGCAAAGAAGCTGATGGTGGAAAAAGCCGGGCGCTCGTTGCATCGCTGCGGCAGCAGGGCGTCGAACGTCACATCGTCCGGGATGCGAACCACCCGTCCCGTCGAGCCCGAATGGACCGATCGCGAACTCGCGTCGATGCCGGTGGTAACCTGCGCATGGCTTCTGACCGCCGCGGTGCGGTCGGCCTTGAGCAGCGCGGCGGCCTCGATCGCGTAGGCTTCAAGTTGCAGCCGCGAGGTTTCCCGCGGAACCCGCGGCAGCAGGATGGCGGCCAAGATGGCGATAATGGCAAGTACGCCCACCATCTCGATGAGCGTGAATCCGTCTTCTGCACCGGCGCCGTTACTCATTGTTGGCTGTCGAAATATCGGCAGCCGTTCCGGTGCCGCCTTCCTGGCGGTCGGAACCTAAGGACATGATGTCATAGGCGCCGTGTTCTCCGGGGGCCCGATAGATATAAGGTGCGCCCCACGGATCGTTCGGTACGTTGCCGCCCTTGAGATACGGCCCGTTCCAGCCTGTGAGCCCCCCAGTCGGCCGCACCAGGGCGCCGAGGCCATCGGCGCTTGATGGATATCGGCCGGCATCCAGGTAAAACAGGTCGAGGGCACTCGCGAAGCTCTGGATTTGAATCCGCGCCGCTTTGACTTTCGACTCGCTCAGATAGTTCAGAACGCGGGGGCCGACCAACGCCATGATCATGCCGATGATGGTGATCACCACCAGCATTTCCACGAGGGTAAAGCCGCTTTCGCCATTTGCACGCGAACGCTGGCACCGAATCTTTCCTGGATATGTTGCGATCGGTTTCATGATTCACCCAACGAGCTTCATCCGATGACCTGACTGACTGAAAGCAGCGCGGTCATCACCGAGACGATGAGGCCGCCGACCACGATGCTGATAACGATGATCGCCAGCGGCCCCACGATCCCGACCACGCGATCGAGGCTGCGTTGCAGCTTGGCCTCGTAGAATTCGGCAACGCGCCCGGCGAGCGTTGCAAGCTGGCCGGTCTCCTCGCCAAGCCGCAACATGCGAACCGCCATCGCGGGCAATGTGCCGTTTGCGGCGAGTGCGTCGGAAAGCTTGCCGCCGTGGCGCACCCGATCGGCAGTCGCCGCCCAAGCAGTGCTTCTGCCTGTCACCGCCATGATGTCAATCAGGATGCGCAGCGTCGCGGTCAGGGCGACGTCGCTTCCCAGCATGATGCCAAGATTGCGGCAGAACAGTCCGGCCCGATAGAAATTGAATATCGACGATATGCCGGGCAATCGCGACACTTGCGCGACGATTGTGCCGCGCACGCCAGGGCGGCGCAGCAAAAGCCAGCTACCGACGGCGAATGCCGCTCCCCCGATGCCGATTTCCGCGCCGTGCTCGCGCACGAAATCCGACAGTCCGAAAAACGTGTTGATCATCGAGTCGGTTTTGGCACCGAAGTCGCGCAGCACCGCCGAGAATTGAGGCAGCACAAACATCACGAAGAACACCAGCACGCAGAAAGCCGCCATAAGCACGAATGCTGGATATTGCAGCGCGTCGGTGAGTTTGCGACGCAATGCCTCCGCGCGCGTCCGCTCGGCGCCCAGCAGTTCGAGGATATGGGTGAGCTTTCCCGACGTCTCGCCGACCTGCACCAGCGCCACATAGATCGGTGGAAACAGCGTCGGATGACGCGCGATGGCGTCGGCAAGGCTTTCGCCGGCCATGATATCCGTGCGGATTTTCGCCACGATCGGGCGCAACCGGCCAATGTCCTTGTCGCTCGTCAAGAGTTCCAGCGCGTCGTCGAGACGCGCCCCGGCCTTAAGCAGCAGGGCGAGATCGCGGGTAAAGATGGTGACATCTTCGGCGCGAGGCTTGTTGAAAAACGCGATTGTGACGCGCGAGACCGCCGCCATCCCCTCTTCGGCGATTGTTTCGATCGGGATCAGACCGAGATATTCGATGCGATGGGCGACTTCCGCGGTGTTGGGTGCGGAGATCGATCCGTTGACGATCTCGCCGCTCTGGGTCAAGGCGCGGTAGCGAAAATTGGGCATGCGTCACCGGACCGTCGTGACGCGAAGGACCTCGGCGGCAGATGTCGCACCGGTCCTGCATTTTGCCGTGCCGTCGTCGATCATCGTGGTCATGCCGGCTCGTATCGCGGCCTTATCGAGCGACGATGTATCGGTCTGGGCGTTGATGAGGTCTCGCACGTCCTCGGCTATTTCGAGAACCTCGAAAACGCCGAGACGGCCGCGATAGCCGGTGCCGCCACACCGTTCGCAGCTTCCGGGGTCATGGATCGTCTCGCCCGCCTTCAGTCCCAGCGCGACAAAGCGTGGGTCGGCCGCAAGGTCCGCGTCCGAGAGTTGCCTACGAATTTTGCAGCGATCGCAGAGCTGGCGCACCAGACGCTGGGCGATCACGGCTCGCAGGGTCGATTTGAGCAAGAATCCTTCGACGCCGAGGTCGATGAGCCGCGGCACCGCGGCGGCGGCGGTTTCGGTGTGGAGCGTCGTCAGGACCAGATGGCCCGTCAGGGCGGCGTGGATCGCGATATGCGCGGTTTCGGCGTCGCGCACCTCGCCAACCATGATGACATCGGGATCCTGGCGCACGAAAGCCCGCAGGGCGGCGGCGAATGTAAGCCCGATGGCGGGCTTTGCCTGGGACTGGCTGACGCCGGCAATTTCGTACTCGACCGGATCTTCGATGGTGAGGATTTTGCGCGTCGCCTCGTTGAGGACCGACAGGATGGTGGCAAGCGTCGTCGTCTTGCCGCTGCCGGTCGGTCCCGTCACAATGATCATGCCGTGCGGCAACGCCAGCAGGCGGCGCAGCTTGACTTCGTCGGCAGGCGAGAAGCCGAGTTTTTCGACCGCCAATAGGCCGCGATCCTTCGGCAGCAATCGGATCACGGCGGATTCGCCATGTTGCGTCGGCATGATGGCGACGCGCACGTCGAGCTCCGAGCGCGCGACCCGCAGCCGCGCCGCGCCGTCCTGCGGGAGGCGGCGCTCCGCGATATTGAGACCGGCCAGGATCTTGATGCGCGAAATGAGCGCCTGCGGCAACGCGCCGACTGGCGCCGGAATGGCCCGCAGCAACCCGTCGATGCGGAGCCGCACGACCAAACCGCTTCGGAACGGCTCGATATGAATATCGCTGGCTCGCAGTTCGATCGCTTTTTCGAAAAGATCGTTGACGGCGCGAACGACGGGCGCGCCGCTGGCAAGGTCGCGTAAGCTCTCGATGTCGTCGTCGCGCGCGGACGCGGCTTCGCTGCCGGCAGGCGATGCGGCCTCATCCTCGCCAAGCCGCTGGTCGAGCGCGGTCGCGATATCCTCGAAAGATGCCACATTTATGTTTACGTCGGTGCCGAGCACGATCACGGCTGCCTGAACGGCTGCGGAATCGCCGGGATCCGCGACCGCGAGCATCGCGTGACCGTCAGGCGACCGAAACGGAAAGACCGTCATCTCGCGCAGGAAGCGCCGAGAAAATTGACTGACCATTGTGGGCCCGGCGAGTAGCTCCGGCAGGCCGATGCGAGGAACATCGTGGAACCCGGCGACCTCGTCGGCAAAATCCTTGGCCGACAGGTCGGTCAGTTCCCATAATTTTCTCAACGATCGATCCGCACTATGGTCCGATGCCGCCGCGTCTGAAGATGTGAGATCGCTGGCAAGATAATTCTTGCGACGCAGATGGTTCGCGAAAGCGGCGGTAGATGCGGAATCCATTGACGGCATTCCCGACCGATTGCGTGCGCGCTACGACGTCGTTGATGTTGCGTTGAACGATTGTCGCTGCCTTGAGTGGCTCTCTTATTCATCGCGAAGATGACATGCGTGCGAAATCGCGCCGGCGATTCGAGCAGACATCGTCGTGCTGTCACACAAAGGCGCTAGCAGTGAAAATTGTTCTCCAGCCTTGGATTGCACGCAGTGGAATTTCGGCGTGCGCCAACAAGCATGTGGTTGAGTCAGTTGGTACGAGTCGGCAACTCAGCGAGCCGGTACCGATCGCTTCGCCGATTGCGAAGCGTATTTCCGATTCTGATGTGTGCAGCGGTCGTGGGCGCCTGCAATTCGGCGACACTGTCTCAGGACGATAAACACGATCCAGATGCTTTCGACAGAGTTCGCAGCCTGGATTTGCTGCCGCGTTATCCTCAACCGGTGGCGCCGGGCGGCCAAACCGGCGGCGATCGCATCAGGCCAACGGTCTATGGCGGCACCGAAGTGACGGCGCTCGTGCCGGCACGGCGAGAGCCTGCCGCGACCGGGGAAGGCTACGACCTCAATTTCGAGAACACGCCGGTCGCGACGGTCGCGAAGGTCGTTCTGGGCGATATACTGGGCACCGGATATACAATCGATCCGCGGGTCCAGGGCACGGTCAGCCTCGCATCCGGAAGGCCGGTGCCCAAATCCGACATGATCTATGTGCTGGAAAACGCCTTGCGGGTCAGTGGGGTGGTGCTGGTGCGCGACACCGCCGGCTATCGCCTTGTTCCGCTTGGCGATGCGGTGGGCTCCGGCAATCTGGATACGGCCGAGGGCCATGCCGAACCCGGATACGGCGTTTCCGTGGTGCCGCTTCAATACGTGTCGGCGACGACCCTCATCAAGCTTCTTGACAGTTTCGCCACCAAGGCCGGAACCGTGCGAGCGGATTCGGCGCGCAACATACTTCTTATCCAGGGCAGCGGCGCCGAGCGCCGTGCCGCGATCGAAACCGCCATGAGCTTCGATGTGGATTGGATGCGCGGGCAGTCGGTTGGCATTTTCCCGATTCAAAACAGCAATCCGGAGCCCATCATCGCGGAACTCGAGAAGGTCATGGATACCGGCGACAGCGGTCTCAGCCAGAACGTCATCAAGTTCCAGCCGGTGGCCCGGATGAACGCGATCCTGGTCGTCAGCCGCAAGCCTGCCCTGCTGCACACCGCCGAGACCTGGATCAGGCGTCTCGACAATGCAGATTCATCGCGGACCGGCGTACATGTCTATCACGTGAGATTCGGCGAGGCGCGTCAGATGGCACGGGTCCTCAATGAGATTTTTGTCGGCGGATCGTCGAACACGTTGGATTCGCCAGCCAACGACGTAGCGCCAGGCTCCGGTTTGTCGGCGACATCGAGCGGCAATCGGTTGGGGCAAAATAATCAGAACAACCAGCAAACGTCGAATAGCCAGTCGACATCGGGCGGCTTCTCGGGGTTTGGGGGATCCGGCCAGCGCAACACCACCGCCACCCAGGGAACCGCCAATGCGGGCGCGGGAATCCAAAGCGTCTTCGATAGCGGGCGGCCCGCCGGTGCGCCGGTGTTGCCCGGTGTGCGGATTACGGCCGACACCGTCAACAACGCGTTGCTGATCTACGCAACCCAGGAGAACTTTCAGATCATCGAGCGAACGTTGCGGCAGCTCGACCGGGCGCAACTGCAGGTCGCCATTGACGCGACGGTCGCGGAGGTCACGCTCAATGACACTCTCAGTTATGGCGTCCAGGCTTTTCTGCAGAGCAGCAAGGGCTCGATATCGAATATTCCGTCCTCGCCGCCGGGCGTCGCATCCGTGAACGCGGCGGGCCTAGTGGGCGCCGCGCTTAATCGCGCGTTTCCGGGGTTCAATTTCCTGTACGGATCTGAAAACGCGCCGAACGTGATTCTCGACGCCCTGCATGCGGTGACCGACC
>Ga0116129_1000675_pt1 | contig 20672 bp, 16 predicted proteins | sample June2015DPH_17_2_FD_89732 | JGI IMG/M metagenome (GOLD analysis project Ga0116129, IMG submission 89732) | Peatland microbial communities from SPRUCE experiment site at the Marcell Experimental Forest, Minnesota, USA - June2015DPH_17_10 | ecosystem: Environmental > Terrestrial > Soil > Wetlands...
CGCGTTCCAGTATTGCGACTCTGGCCTCGGCCATGGATGTGGGCAACCCCAGCAATATGGAACGCCTGCGGGCGCTGTATCCGACATGGGGCGAGGTACGCGAACAATTGAGCGCCGAGAGCATCGATGACGCTACAATCCGATCTCGTATCGGAGAAGACTTCATGCTCTATGGACGGGAATGGTGCCCGCACACAGCCACGGCGGCAGAGGTCTATGCCCGCTTGAGCACGGCGGAACGCCGCGACCGTCCTTGGGTCGTGGTCGCCACCGCGCACCCGGCGAAGTTCAACGAAATCGTCGAACCCATCATCGGCAAGCCGGTGAAGATTCCCGATAGCCTCGATCGGCTGCTGCGCTTGCCGCAGCACGCCGTGGATCTACCGCCGACCCTCGAGGCTTTGGCCGCAGCGCTCGAATGACCAGCATCGGAATAGATCCGCAATGGATTGGAATAGCCGCGCTGCTGGTGCTGCTGATCGCCGCCGCCTTCTGGGGCTGGCGCGCCCATCAGCGCCGCGCACGGCGCAAAGCGCTGCTCGCGCGCTTGGAACGGATCGGCTTCGAAGCGGCGCACCAAGTGCTGGTTCCCGACGGCATGGGCGGGTTCATCCATATCGATCATTTGTTGCTGACGCCGCGCGGCGTGCTGGTGCTCGACACGCGCCGCGTCGCCGGTGTGATCTTCGGCGGAGATCAGATGAGCGATTGGACCGTCATAGGGGGGCGGGGGCGCCGCTATACCTTCGACAACCCCCAGCCCGCGCTCTACGACCGGATGGCGGCGGTGAAAGCACTCGTCGGGGAACTACCGGTCGAGGGGCGCCTGCTGTTCTCCAACGTCGGCAAATTCACCAAGGGCATTCCGAAGTGGGTGCTGATGCTGGACGGCATCGAAGTGGAGTTTCCGGTCGTCGACCGCACCATGAAATCATCGCCGGCATTCGCGCACTTCGGGGGCGAGTGGAGCCGGCTCGTCGGCCAATTGCGGCCCAGCCCGCACCTCTTCACCAACCTTTAGTACGTCTTCCAGTAATACACGGTCAGGGGGGCTAAGACGTGGGAGGCCAACGGGGGGCAGCAGTTGGCCTCCCACGTCTTAGCCTCCCCGGGCAAATCCGCTAACCGGTTAACATCGCTGTTCCCGCGTTGACCCTGAAGAATCGTTCGGCATTGCGGGTGGTCGATGCGGCGAGGGCGTCGAAGGATTCGCCGCGCAAGTGAGCGACGGTGCGTGCTATGTGGGGCAGATGGGCTGGTTCATTACGGCGTGATTTTGGGGCGGGGAGCAGGTCGCGGGGCAGCAGATACGGCGCGTCGGTCTCGAGCATGAGGCGATCGGCGGGAATATGCGGAACGGCCTCGCGCAGGTGCTGGCCGCGGCGCTCGTCGTTCACCCAGCCGGTCACCCCTATGTATAGATCGAGTGCCAGATAGTCCTCGAGCTCCGAGCGGCTGCCGGTGAAGCAGTGCGCAACGCCGCCGGTCAGGCTGGCGCGGTAGTCCCGCAGAATCGCCGCAAAATCGCCGTGCGCGTCGCGCTGGTGCAGGAATACCGGCTTGCGGACTTCGGCAGCGATTTCCAGCTGGGCCACGAAGGCTGCGCGCTGCGCCTCGGGCGGCGAGAAATTGCGAAAATAGTCCAGGCCGCATTCGCCCACCGCGACCACGTGGGGCAGCTGCAGCAGGTTGCATAGCTGCTCGCGCAGGGGCGCATCGAAGCTCTGCGCATGATGGGGGTGTACGCCGGCGGTGCTGGACAGGATCAGGGGATGGGCGGCCGCCAGCGCTGCTGCCTGGATCGAACTCGTCGAGTCCGCGCCGGTGACGATCTGGCGCCGTACTCCGGCTTCGAGCGCGCGTGCAATCACCGCGTCACGATCCGCTGCAAAGCTGTCATGGGTGAGGTTCGACCCAATGTCGATTAGTGATATGTTCATGGTGTCATTGTAAACGCGAGCGCCGCGACGACGGGCGTGCGGGAGTCTCCTGAAATGTTGGCCAGAGATTTCACCAGAAATTCGACCAGAAATTTGACCATATCGGCGCTGCTGCTGCTGACGGTGGCCATGTCGGCCCCCGCGCAACAGGGCGGCGACATTCAAGCGCAGATCCTCTATGCGTACCAGACCGAGGATGGCAACAGCTTGGCGAGTTTGATTCAAGACCTGGCCGCGCAGCTCAAAACCGACGCCGGCGATGCCTCGCTGCGCTATCACTTGGCGCACGCGCAGTACCGCCGGGGATTGCTCGGCGCCGCCACGGATGCCGGCGCCGCCGAAGCCGCGTTTGCGGACTGCATCGACGAGCTCAAGCCCCTGGTGTCCGCGGATGCCAAGGCGGTGGAAGCTCTGATTCTGCAGTCCGCCTGCTACTCGAGTCTCGCGGAGCATCGAAAGCTCGAGTCGGTGCTGCTGCGGTCGCGGTCGGATGAGCGCCTCGAAACCGCGCTCAAGCTGGCGCCGCGCAATCCGCGCGCCGTGTTTCTGTCGAGCATGAAGGGCCTGCGTGAAGCGAAGCCCGGCACCGCCCAGCGGCAACACGCCTTCGCGCAGTTGCAGCTGGCGGCGCAATTGTTCGACGCATCTTCGGCCACGAGCATCGATACCCCCGGGTGGGGGCACGCCGAGGCGTACCTGGCGCTCGGCCGGGAGCTTGAATCGCGCGCCGATTTGCTGGGCGCCCGCAACTGGATCGAAAAGTCCCTGATCGCCGCGCCCGACTACAAAGAGGCGCAGCGGCAGTTGGCGGCATTGGAGCGGCGCTGACCGCGCCCGGCGGCCCGCCACCCCCCTAACCTGGTATCATTCGCCGCGATGAAGCCACAAGGCACGCAGTTATCGCTGTTCGAGACTCGTAGCTCCGGCGACCCATTCGCCGTTCGGATCAGCCCGCGTGCGCGGCGTCTGACGGCCCGTGTGCACGTCGGAGGGCGGGTGGAAATCGTGGTGCCCGTCGGCGTCAACGCGCATACGGTGCGCGATTTCGTGCAGCGGTTCACACCGTGGATCGATCGCAAGGTCGCCGCGATGCAATGTTTCGCGGCCCCCAGCGAGCCGGTGCCGGCGACCGTCGAATTTGCCCTGACGCAGGAGAAATTCGCGGTGGATTGGCGCAGGGAACCGAAACGCGGCCTCGAACAGACCTTGGACTGCATCGTGGTGCGGGCCCCGGATGAGCGGGGCGCGCGCGCCTTGCTGCAGGGCTGGCTGAAGCGCGCCGCCTACGAACGATTGGCGCCGCGGCTGCTGCAATTGGCGGACGATTTGAATTATTCCGTGGCCCGCGTGTCCATACGTTGCCAGCGCACGCGTTGGGGCAGCTGCTCCACGCGCGGCACGGTGAGTCTGAACTGCTCCCTGCTGTTCCTGACTCTGGAAGTGGTCCGCTACTTATTCGTCCACGAACTGGCGCACACCAAGCACATGAATCATTCGGCCAATTTCTGGCGGCTGGTGGAACAAATCGAGCCCGACTACCGGCGCCTGGACCGTGACCTGCTCGCGGGCTGGCGCACGGTGCCCGGCTGGGTCTTCAAGACCTAAAGAAATGCACGAATCTCCCCCGCAGGCCAAGCCGTTCGTCGATTTGAGCGACGAGCCGGTGCATTGGGACTTGAGCGAATCCTCGAGCTATTCCCAGTACCTCAATCTCGACAAGCTGCTCGACGCTCAGCATCCATTGTCCTACCAGCACGACGAAATGCTGTTCATCGTCATTCACCAAGTCTCCGAACTGTGGATGAAGCTCTGCCTGCACGAACTCGGCGCGACGGTGGATTGCGTGCGGCGCGACGATCTGGGTCCCACCTTCAAGATGTTGGCGCGCGTGTCGACGATTCAGCAGCAATTGCTGCAGTCCTGGGATGTGCTGGCGACCATTACCCCGTACGACTATTCGGCGTTCCGCAATTCGCTGGGGAGGTCCTCGGGCTTTCAGTCGCCGCAATATCGGATGCTCGAGTTTCTCATCGGCAACAAGAATGCGCAGACCATCGAGGTGTTTCGCGCCGATTCGGCGAACTTCGAGATTCTGCAGCGCGCATTGCGTTCGCCCAGCCTGTATGACGAGGTCCTGCGCCTGCTCAGCCGGCGCGGCTTCGACCTGCCGCCGGAAGCCATCGACCGCGATTTCACGCTGCCCTATCAGGCCAGCAAGCAGGTGGCTGCCGCGTGGCTCAGCGTCTACCACAACTCCGTCAAAGAGTGGGATCTGTATGAGCTGGCGGAGCGCTTGGTCGATCTGGATTACAAGTTCCAATTGTGGCGATTCGCCCATGTCAAAACCGTGGAGCGCATCATCGGCCACAAGCGCGGCACGGGCGGAACGGGCGGCGTGTCTTACTTGACCAAAGCGCTGGAGCTGAAGTTCTTCCCTGAACTTTGGACCATCCGAACATCCATGTAGGTTCAGCAGTGACGAATATTCAAGATCGATTGCAGAACGTCAACGTCGCCTCCAGCGACCTGTTGGCGACCCCGGAAGAAGTCAAGAACCGCGTGCCTCTGACGTCGCGTGCGGCGGAGACCGTGTTCAAATCGCGCGAGCTGGTGCGGGCCATATTGGAGCGCCACGATCCGCGCCTGTTCGTGGTCGTCGGGCCCTGTTCCATCCACGATGTGGCGGCGGCGCGCGAATATGCGGACCGCCTCAAGGCTTTGGCCGACCAGATTGGCTCCACGCTCATGCCCATCATGCGCGTGTACTTCGAGAAGCCCCGAACCACCGTGGGTTGGAAAGGACTGATCAACGACCCGGACCTGGATGATTCTTTTCACATCGAAAAAGGCATCCTGCTCGCGCGCGAGCTGCTGCTGTACGTAGCCGAACTCGGGCTGCCCGCGGGCACCGAGGCGCTCGATCCCATCATGCCGCAGTACCTGTCCGAACTGATCACCTGGACCGCCATCGGCGCACGCACCACCGAGTCGCAGACGCATCGGGAGATGGCCAGCGGCCTGTCGACGCCCGTCGGCTTCAAGAATGGCACCGACGGCGCGCTGGCGACGTCGATCAACGCCCTGCAGTCGGTGCGGCATCCGCACCATTTTCTCGGCATCACCCAGCAAGGACAGTCGGCGGTGTTTCGCACGCGCGGCAATGCGCATGCGCACCTCGTGCTGCGCGGCGGCGGCGGCCGGGCCAACTACGATGCGGTGAGCATCGCCGTGGCGGAGCGTGAATTGGCCGCGGCCGGTCTGCCGGCGACGGTCGTGGTCGACTGCAGCCATGGCAACTCCAACAAGGACCCCAGTCTGCAGCCTCTGGTTGCGGAAAACTGTGTCGCCCAAATAGTGGACGGCAACCGCTCCATCGTCGGGCTCATGCTCGAGAGCCATTTGAAGGCGGGGAATCAGTCCATCCCGAAGGACTTGAGCAAGCTCGAGTACGGCTTGTCCATCACCGATCCGTGCATAGACTGGCAGACCACCGAGGATCTATTGCTCAAGCTGCATCGGTCCTTGCTGACCGTGAGGCGCTGAGGCGCGGCAGGGGTGCGTCGCGCGACGCGACTTTACGTCCAATTCGCGGTCGGAATTTTCCATTGCGCCGCCTGGGCGCGCGCTGCGGCATTGCCGTTCACCAGCAGCGCACGGTCTGCATGACGCATATGGTCCAAATCGGAGGCACTGTTGCCGTAGGCCACGATGGGCAATTCGGGATAGCGCTGCCGTAACCAGGTCAGACAGCGTAATTTCTCGGCGCCGCGGCGATTCGGCGTTTTCAGGCCGCCGTCGAGTTGGTCTCCGCGCCACTCGATCTCCGTGCACAGGGTGAGCTCGAACCCTAGAGCCAAGCCGATGCGCGGTACGTATAAATCGGGGCTCGCCGACAGCAATACCAGGTGATCGCCCGCCGCGCGATGCGCCTCGAGCATGGCGAGAGCGGCGGGCCGGAGTCGCCGGCGAGGTATCAGGGCGTCCACGAACGACACCGCGCAGGCGTCGACGGCACCGCGGGTGGCGCCGCCCATGAGCGTGCGGATGATCCGAGATTTCAGCAGGCCCCTATCGCGGTTTCGCGCCAAGAAGCTGAAAAAGACAAAGGGCAGGCGCCATGACCCGAGCACCCGCCATGGATGACGCTGTAGATAACTCGTCATAAAAAGCACGAATGTGTCCCGCCAGGTCAATGTGCCATCGAGGTCGAATACCGCGACCGAGCGGCGCGGCTGGACAGTATCGGAATTCATCATGCGAGCAATATATATTAGAATGGCGAATTGCGGCCGAAGCCGGGTGTGCGGGGAGACAGTATGAGCGATGAGGTCCAATTTTCCGAATCGCGAGCCGCTTGGCTGAGATGCGTGTCCGGCGCGGGCGCCGCGCTGCTGGCCGCGCTCATGCCCGCTCTGACTTCGGCGGCGGCTGTGCCAGCTCAATCCGTGCAGCCGGCGGGATCCGTCGCGGTCGCGGGCTTCACTTACGTGAAATCGCTGGACAGAATCGAGGAGTATCGGCTCGACGCCAACGGCCTCACCGTGCTGCTGGTGCCCGACCATTCGGCGCCGGTGGTGACTTTCCAAGTGACCTATCAAGTCGGATCGCGCAATGAGGTGACGGGCACCACCGGGGCGACGCACATTCTCGAGCACATGATGTTCAAGGGCAGCGAGAATTTCAACGACCCCAAGGGCAATAGCGTCAAACAATACCTCGAGCGCGTCGGCGGTCAATTCAATGCCACCACTTCGTTCGACCGTACCAATTACTTCGCGACCGTCGGCCGCGCCAGCCTGGAAGGGTACATCGCAATCGAAGCCGACCGCATGCGCCATCTATGGCTGCACGAGGCGGACCGGCAATCGGAAATGACGGTGGTGCGTAACGAATACGAGCGCGGCAAGAACGATCCGGACAATGTGCTCATGGAAGAGGTGACCGAGGCGGCCTATGTCGCGCTGCCTTACCATCATCCGACCATCGGCTGGAAGAGCGACATAGAGCACGTACCCATCGCCAAATTGCGGGAGTTCTACGACACCTTCTATTGGCCCAACAATGCGACGGTCACGGTGATCGGTGACTTCGAGCCCGCATCAGCCTTGGCCCTCGTCAAGGAATACTACGGCGTGTATCCGCATTCTCCCGCGGCCATTCCGGCGATCTATACCGAGGAGCCGGCGCAAGACGGCGAACGGCGCGTCACCGTCAAGCGGCCGGGCGAACTGGGCACCGTCATCGTCGCGCACAAGGTGCCGAACGGCCGCGACGCGGATCAGCCGGCTCTCGACGTGCTCGATGCCATCTTGAGTTCAGGCAAGAATGCGCGCTTGTACCGGGCGCTCGTCGATCAAGGACTGGCCGTGAATGCCGGGGCCGGCACCGATCTGCATCGCGACCTGTCGCTGCACACGGTATACGCAATTCTTGCACCGGGCACCACACATGCCCAGGTCGAGAAGGCGCTGCTGGCGGAGATCGCCAAGATCAAAGCCGACGGCGTCACCGCCGCCGAAGTGGAGCGGGTGAAGCAGCAATACATTGCCGCCGACGCTTACAAGCGCGACGGAACCGCGGCCATTGCCGAGGAAATCAACGAGTGGATCGCCGTGGGCGATTGGACTCTGTACGTGACCTTCCCGCAGAAGGTGCAGCAAGTGACTCCCGCGGACGTGCAGCGCGTTGCCAAGCAATATCTCAAAGAGGATCAGAGTACGACGGGCTGGTTCATTCCGGTGCCGCCGACGGCGGAGAAGGGCTCGTGATGCGACACAATTTCATGATGCGGCGCCATGCATTGACCGCGTTGTTCCTGTTGGGCGGTGCGGTCACCGCGAATTTCGCGGCAGCGGCAGCGGCAGCGGCCGTGGCCGCGGCCGAACAGAGCCATCGCGCGCAGGTCGGCGGAGTCGATCTGGTCACCTATCGCACCGACGTGAAGGACGTGGTGGTGATTTTGGGTTCGCTGCCGGCGGGAGACGCGATGGCCGAGTCCGGCAATATCGCGATTCCGACGCTCACGGGCATGATGCTCGACCGCGGCACCAAGACCCTCGACAAATTCGCGATTGCGGAAAAACTGGATGACGTAGGCGCCGAAATCGCTTTCAACATCGGCACTCAGTCGCTGGAGATTCGGGCCAAATGCCTGAAAAAGGATCTGCCGCTGGTGATCGGACTGATTGCGGAGGAACTGCGCGCGCCCGCCTTGCAACTGCAGGAGTTCAACAAGGCAAAGCAGCAATTCATCGGAGCCCTGGAAGCGTCGGCGCAGAATACCGAAGAGCGCGCCCAGGAAGCCTTCGGCCGTGCGATATTCCCCGAGCATCATCCGAATCATCCGCACGCGGTGGGCGAGTACGAGGCGGCAGCGAAGGTCGCCACCCTCGATGAGCTGAAAGCCTTTCATGCGAAATACTACGGCCCGGCCCACATGACCCTGGTCGTGGTCGGCGATGTGACTGCGCCCGATACGGAGGCCGTGATCGGCAAGGCCTTCGCCGGCTGGACCGGCGGCCGGGATTATGTGCGGCCGGCGGCCCCCGCAGTCCTCGCGGCGGCACGTGAAATATCGGTGCCTCTCGCCGACAAACCAAGCGTGTCCGTGATCATCGGACAGCCGACGGGGTTGCGCTACAAGGATCCGGACTCACTGGCTCTGCACGTGGGGACCGCGATTCTAGGCAGCGGGTTCACCGGGCGCCTGATGGGCATCGTGCGCGACAGGGAAGGACTGACCTACAACATCGGAGCCGCGGTGTCCGAGGACAGCATCGTGGACGGTAGCTGGGATATCTCGGCCAGCTTCGCTCCGGCTCTGCTGCAGAAGGGCATCGCATCGACGCGCCGCGAGCTCGAGCGATGGTGGAAGGACGGCGTCACGGAGCAGGAATTGGCCGCGCGCAAGCAGGGCTTGATCGGCGGCTACCTGGTTGGCCTGTCCACTACAGCGGGCCTTGCGGGTACCATTTTGACCGACTTGCAGCGCGGCTACGAGGTGAGCAGGGTCGCGGAATATCCCGCTGCCGTGAAGGCGCTGACGCGGGACGAGGTCAACAATGCCATCAAAAAGCACCTCAATCCCAGCGTCATGGTGACCGTCGAGGCGGGGAGCGTCGCGGCTGCTCAGGCCTTGCCCAAGTAATCCTGCTTGCCGATTTCCAGCCCGGAGTGCCGGAGAATGTCGTACGCCGTGGTGACGTGGAAGAACACATTCGGCAGCACGTGATGCAACAGGTAGGGCGTGCCCTGCATGTTCTTGGTGGACGAGCGTGTCTGCCAGGTGATGGTTCTGTCTTCGGAACCCGCGAATTGCGCCGGCTGCAGTGATTCGAGAAAGGCGACGGTGCCACGCGTCGCCGCCATCCATTCCGTGAAGCCGCGTTCCTTCGCCTCGAAGGCCGGCACCTCCACGCCGGCAAGCCGTGCGGCGCCGCTGCGCGCCGAATCATTGGCGAGCTGAATCTGCATCGCCAGCGGCAACATATCCGGATACAAGCGAGTGCCGAGCAGAACCGCAGGATTGATTTTGCGCGCCTCGGCGTGCGCCGCCGCCTTCTCGAGGATGGCGGCGAGGCTGTTCAACGCGCGGGTGCAGGTCGGCACTGTGGCCGTGTGCATGGTGAGGGACATGGTTCAGGCCGCCTTGTTCGATGCGGCGAGCTGCCGCAATACGTATTGCAGAATCCCGCCGTGCTGGTAGTAATCGAGTTCCTTCGGGGTATCGATGCGCACCCGCGCTTCGAACTCCGTGGTTAGCGTCCGCGTGCCGTCGTCCGTCTTCGCGATCACCTTGACGGACTTCGCCGCGCCGCGATCGAGTCCGACGATTTCGAAGGTTTCCTTCCCGGTCAATCCAAGACTGTGGGCGTTCTGGCCTTCCTTGTACTGCAGCGGCAGCACGCCCATGCCGATCAGGTTGGAGCGGTGAATGCGCTCGAAGCTTTCGGCGATCACGGTCTTGACTCCGAGCAGCATCGTGCCCTTGGCCGCCCAGTCGCGTGAGCTGCCGGTGCCGTATTCCTTTCCGGCGAGAATCACCAGCGGCGTGCCATCCGCCCTGTACTTGACCGAGGCGTCGAAGATCGACATTTGCTCGCCGCTGGGGATGTGCAGGGTGACGCCGCCCTCGATACCCGGCAGCAGCAGATTGCGCAGCCGGATGTTGGCGAACGTGCCGCGCATCATCACTTCGTGATTGCCGCGCCGGGCGCCGTAGGAATTGAAATCCACGGCTTGCACGCCCTGCGCCACGAGGTACTTGGCGGCCGGGCTGGATTTGGCGATGTTGCCCGCCGGGGAGATGTGATCGGTGGTCACCGAATCGCCGAGCACGGCCAGCACGCGTGCGCCCTTGATGTCGGTCAGCGGCGCCGGCGTCATGGTCATACCGTCGAAGTAGGGCGGGTTCTTGACGTAGGTGGATTTGCCGTCCCAGGAGTAGATCTTACCGGCCGGGGTCTTGATGGCGCTCCAATTCGCGTCGCCCGCGAACACATTGGCATAGCCCTTCTTGAACATCGCCGAGTCGACCGATGCGCCGACCGTGGCGGCCACATCCTTCGCGCTGGGCCAGATGTCCTTCAGATACACCGGCTTGCCATCCTTGCCAAGCCCGAGCGGCTCGGTGGTGATGTCGATATCCAGGCTCCCGGCCAGCGCGTAAGCGACGACCAGGGGCGGCGAGGCGAGGAAATTCATTTTGATTTCCGGATGCACGCGGCCTTCGAAATTGCGATTGCCCGAGAGCACGGAGCAGGCGACCACATCGGCGGTCTTGACGGCCTCGGAGATCTCCGGCTTCAGAGGACCGGAGTTGCCGATGCAGGTGGTGCAGCCATAGCCCACCGTATAGAAGCCCAGTGCCTCCAGATCCTCGAGCAGGCCGGCTTTTTGCAAGTAGTCGGTGACGACGCGCGAGCCGGGGGCGAGAGAGGTCTTCACCCAGGGCTTGGAGCTGAGGCCGCGTGCGCCCGCGTTGCGAGCGAGCAGCCCCGCGGCCACCAGCACTGCAGGATTGGAGGTATTGGTACAACTGGTGATGGCCGCGATCAATACCGCGCCGTCCTTGACTTCGAAGCTCTTGCCGCCGACGGTGGCCGTGGCGGTGCCCGTAGCCTGCGGATTCTTCTGTGCCCGCTCCTCGGTCATTTTTTTCACGCTGCTTTCGTAGACTTTCTTTGCGCTGCGCAGCGGTACGCGGTCCTGCGGCCGCTTCGGACCTGCGAGAGAGGGCTCCACCGTCGACAGGTCGAGTTCGACCACATCGGTGTAATCGGCAGCCGGCGCGCCATCGACGCGCCACAGTCCCTGCGCTTTGGCATAGGCCTCGACCAGAGCGATCTGATCCGCCGGCCGCCCGGTGAGTTCGAGATAGCGGATGGTTTCCTCGTCGATGGGGAAGATCGCGCAGGTCGAGCCGAACTCCGGCGACATATTGGCGATGGTGGCGCGGTCGGCCAAGGGCAGCCCCTTCAGGCCGTCGCCGAAGAATTCCACGAATTTATCTACGACACCTTTCTTGCGCAGCGCCTCGGTGACCGTCAGAACCAGGTCGGTGGCCGTGGTGCCAGCGGGCAGGCTGCCCGTCAGCCTAAAACCGATGACCTGGGGAATGAGCATGGTCACGGGCTGGCCCAGCATGGCGGCTTCGGCCTCGATGCCGCCCACGCCCCAGCCGAGCACACCCAGGCCGTTGACCATCGTGGTGTGCGAGTCCGTGCCCACCAAGGTGTCGGGATAGGCAATTTTTTGGCCGTTATTCTTCCCGTCCGAGAAAATCACGCGCGCCAGACGCTCGAGGTTGACTTGATGGACGATGCCGGTGTTGGGTGGCACCACTTTGAAGTTGCTGAACGCGGTCTGGCCCCAGCGCAGGAACATGTAGCGTTCGCCGTTGCGGCTGAATTCGATCTCATTGTTGTGCTTGAGCGAATCGGCCGCGCCGTATTCGTCGACCTGTACCGAGTGATCGATGACCAATTCGGCCGGCGCCAGCGGATTGACTCGTTGTGGATCGCCGCCGAGCTTGACGATGGCTTCGCGCATGGCGGCCAGATCGACGATGCAGGGAACGCCCGTGAAGTCCTGCATGATGACTCGCGCCGGAGTGAACGCGATTTCGTGGCTGGGCTGCGCCTTCGGGTCCCATTTCAACAGGGCGTCGATGTCGCTGCGGGTGACATTCACGCCGTCTTCGAAGCGCAGCAGATTTTCCAGCAGAATTTTCAGGGAAAACGGCAGGCGGTCGACGTTCTGCGACTTGAGGGCGGAGAGGCCCAGGATTTCGTACTGCTCTGCGCCCACTTTCAACGTCGTTCTTGCCTTGAAACTATCCGTCATGACCCCTCCACGGAAAAAAAAGAATTATAAGTGATTCCGCGGGCGCCGGGTGCCGCGCGGGAATTGAATCGGCGTGCGATCACGCCGCCACCCAGACAGCGCGTACCCTGGTAGAACACGGCGTACTGGCCCGGAGTGACCGCGCGCGCGGGTTCGGCGAGGTTTACGCGCCAAATAGGCGCCGCGGAGCCATGTTGAGAGGCGAGCAAGCCTACCGTGCAGCTGAGATCGTTCTGCCGATAGCGAGTCTTGACCGCGCATTCCAGCGGTTCCCCGGAGGCGTCGAAATTCAACCAGCGCATCTGTTCCACATCGAAGGTGTCGGACAGCAGCAGCGGGTGGTCTTGATCCTGAACTACGATGAGCACATTGCGCTGCGTGTCCTTATCGGCCACGTACCAGGGTGCCGCGGCGGCTCCGGCGCGCCCGCCGAGTCCCAAGCCCGACCTCTGGCCCAGGGTATACAGAGCGAGACCGCGATGCTCGCCGAGGATCGCGCCGCGGTCGTTCTCTATGGCCCCCGGTTCGGTGCGCAGGTGGCGGCTGAGGAATTCTTGAAAGGGCCGCTCGCCGATGAAACAAATGCCGGTGCTGTCCGGTTTGTCGTACACCGGCAATCCGGCCGCATGCGCCAGCCTGCGTACCTCGGTCTTGCGCAGCTCTCCGATGGGAAACACGGTCCGGGCCAGCGCCGCCGCGTCGATGCCATGGAGAAAATAACTCTGGTCCTTGGCCGTGTCCGCGGCTTTGAGCAACTGCGGCCCGGCGGAACTCTGCCGCAGCCGTGCGTAGTGGCCCGTGGCGATCCAGGAAGCACCGAGACGGTGCATATAGTCCAGGCAGACGCCGAATTTAATTTCGCGGTTGCAGAGCACATCGGGGTTGGGAGTTCGGCCCGCGGAGTACTCGCGCAGGAAAAGCTCGAAGACCCGTTCGCGGTATTGCGCGGCGAAACTTGCGCGGTGCAGGACCATGCCCAGAGTCTCGCAGACCCGGCGCGCGTCCTGGAAATCGGCCGCGGTGGTGCAGTAGGCATCGTCATCGTCTTCCCAATTGGACATGAACAGACCCTGCACGGCATAGCCGGCATCGCGCAGCAGCATCGCGGCAACGGCCGAGTCGACGCCGCCCGACATGCCGACGATGATGGTGCCGGCAAGCGTGGGATCGGGGAGAGGACCTAGGGAATCGGTGCGGGGGGCCTGCATGCGCCCATTATCGCCGAAGTTACATGAGCATTTGGCGCATTTGCGATTCTTGCATGCTGGTTTGCCAGACCTCATCGAAAAAATTCAAATAGCGGCGCACGACGGCCGGATCGTTCAAATCGGAGATCCCGTTCCAGCGATCCACTTGCAATCGGTATACCAGCGCCTTGTCATCCGCGATGATGAATGCGCCGGCGCTTGCCGGGTACTCGGCACTCATGGCACGCAAGTCGATGCAGCTGGTCAAGCGGCGTGCCAAGGCGAGAAATCGGTTGTTGTCGACCATGGCCCGCGACGGGTCCGCCAGCAGAACGCGCACCTTGGCATAGGAACGCGCCAATACCAGGCGCTTGATGGCTTCGAGGAAGGGCTCCTCGCCGTAGATCAAGGGCTCCAGGTCCTGGGTGAATATGGATAACAGCCGTTGCGCCGATTTGGCTACCTTGAGGCTGGCTTCGCGAACCTCGGGCATGGTGGTCAGAATGGTCCGGGTACCTGATCCTGAGGGTATGTCCGCGTCTGCCGCCGGGCCCCTGTCGATGATAGGTTTTGTCCGTTCTTCCGTACCGCCCGCCATATCTCAAGCCTCGATTGGAGCTCAATGGGCAATTCGCCCATCCTCGCGTACTGTGAGAGATAGTACCTTCGGCCCGCACAAGCCCGTGCCAACTGCGTCACGTTTCGGACTGTCAAATCCCTGAAATAACAGAGTTATAGCCCGTGCGTGCGCTTCGCAAGCAGGGGCGCCAGGCCCACATAAGTGGCCGGTTCCAGGCTCAGCAGGCGCTGTTTCTCCGCGGCGGGCAATTCCAGCGAGGCGATGAATTCGTGCATGGCGGCCCGGTCGATGGGGCGGCCCCGGGTGAATGTCTTCAATCGGTCGTAGGCGTCGGCCATGCCATGGGCGCGCATCACAGTTTGCACGGCTTCCCCCAACACCTCCCAGGCGCGGTCCAGATCCTGCGCCACCCGCTGCGGATCGAGCTCGATTTTATCGAGGCCGCGCTCGAGCGATCCGTAGCTCAGGACCGAGTGCCCGATTGCCACGCCCACATTACGCAGCACGGTGGAGTCCGTGAGATCGCGCTGCATGCGTGAGATGGGCAGCTTGTCCGCGAAATGTCCCAGCAAGGCGTTGGCCAAACCCAAATTGCCCTCGGCGTTCTCGAAATCGATGGGGTTCACCTTGTGCGGCATGGTCGAGGAACCGACTTCACCTTCGATCATGCGCTGCTTGAAATAGCCCAGCGAGATATAGCTCCACATGTCGCGCGCCAGGTCGAGCAGCACGGTGTTGGCGCGCATCAGCGCATGACAGTATTCCGCGATCCAATCGTGCGGTTCGATCTGCGTGGTATAGGGGTTGGATGCGATGCCCAAGGCTTCGACGAACGTGCGGCTGAATCCAAGCCAGTCGACCTGCGGCAGGGCAACGACATGCGCATTGAAATTTCCGACGGCGCCGTTCATCTTTCCGAGGATGCCGACGCGCTCGATGCCGGCGCGCTGCGCTTGCAGCCGCGCGGCCACGTTGGCGAGTTCCTTGCCCACTGTGGTGGGGGTCGCGGTCTGGCCGTGAGTCCTCGCCAGCATCGGCGCCGCGGCGTGGCGCCGGGCCAGCGAGTCGAGTTGGCTGCCGATGCCTTCGAGCATGGGCAGCAGCAGACCGGCGCGGGCGCTCTGCAGCATGAGTGCGTAGGCAAGGTTGTTGATATCCTCCGAGGTGCAGCCGAAGTGCAGCCATTCGAGCTCGGCCGCGGTCGCGCCGTGCCGCGTCAGTTCACCGCGCAGCCAAATTTCGACCGCCTTGACGTCGTGATTGGTGCGCGCCTCGATTTTCTTGATGGCGGCGATGTCGGCGCCGACCGGGTTCTTCGACAGAGAGACGAGCAGCTCGCGGGCTGTGCGCGGCAGCTTGGCAAGAGCGTCCGCGGCCGGACCCGCGGCGAGTGCCAGGAACCAGGCGCACTCCACGCGTACGCGCTCGCGCATCAGGCCGGCTTCGCTGAATATATGCCGGACCGCCTCGAGCTTGCCGGCATAGCGGCCGTCGAGGGGCGACAGGGCGTCGGCGGAAGAGATGGGCATCTGAGGATGGGTCCGCTTTGAGTGTAGAATCCACAATGATATCGCAAACGAAACGGAGTAAGGCCCAATGCCAGCGACCAATCGCGTCGAGCATGACAGTGAAGGCGGCGTCCAAGGCGCCGGTTCTGCTGCGTGACGATGGACCCGCTTTACTCCAAAAGGCATATTCGCGAGTCTCTGAATCCGCAGCCTTCCACGCCGGAAGAAGACATGCAGTGGCTGGCCGGCGCTTCCTCCGACGTCGTGTCCCGGGTGCGCGCCTTGCTCCCGACACGGCGGGTGCCGGCGGCCGTTCTCGTGCCTCTGGTGGAGCATGAGTCCGGCTTGACCGTGCTGCTGACGCAGCGGGCCGAGACGCTCAAAGATCATGCCGGCCAGATCAGCTTTCCCGGCGGCCGCATCGAGCCTGAGGACATCGATGCATGGCACGCGGCGCTGCGCGAAACCCATGAGGAGATTGGACTGCTGCCGAAGTTCGTCGAATTCGCTGGCTACTTGCCCGATCATCTCGTGATTACCGGCTTTCGGGTCACGCCCGTGGTCGGCTTCGTGAGCCCGGACTACCCGCTGCGCATTGCCGCGACCGAGGTCCATGATGTGTTCGAAGTGCCCCTCGACTTCATCCTGAACGCCGCCAATCATAAGTCGCGCCGGCGCCAGTTGGGCGACCTGAGCTTCGAAGTGCATGACATTCCCTATGGCGAGCGCAATATCTGGGGGGCCACGGCGGGCATGCTGATGACCCTGCGGCGCATGTTGCAGGCCCGTGACGAGCCGACCCGATGACGGTGGAACTCGACGCCAATGGCCGAATGCGCCAGCTGCTCGCCATCATGGCGCGTCTGCGCGCCGCGGATGGCTGTCCCTGGGACAGGGAACAATCCTTCACGAGCATCGCGCCGTACACCATCGAGGAGGCCTACGAAGTGGCCGACGCCGTCGAACGCGGCGACATGCCCCACCTCAAGGACGAACTCGGCGATTTGCTGTTTCAAGTGGTTTTTCATGCACAGATCGCGAGCGAGGCGAATCATTTCGATTTCGAAGCCGTAGCCGGCGCGATATGCGACAAGCTGCTGCGCCGGCATCCGCACGTGTTCGGTGCCGGCGCCCCGTTGACTCCCGCCGAGCAGAGCATCGCCTGGGAAGAAATCAAGGCGCAGGAGCGCGGTGCCGCCGGCGCTCGAGCCGGTCATCTGGACGGCGTGCCGCGGACGCTGCCGGCATTGATGCGCGCCTTCAAGCTCAGTAAACGGGCCGCGCGCGTGGGCTTCGATTTCGAGCACGCCGGCCAGACAGCGGACAAGGTTGCCGAGGAACTCGCCGAGGTGCGCGAGGCGGCCGAGCGCAGCGCGCTCGCCGAAGGTTCCCGCGCGGCGGCGGGTGCTTCGCCGGAGATCTTCGAGGAGATCGGCGATCTGCTGTTCGCGGCCGCCAATCTGGCCCGCAAACTCGATGTCGATGCCGAGGCGGCACTGCGTTCCGCGAACGCCAAATTCGAGCGGCGCTTTCGCGGCATGGAATCCCTGGCGGCGCAGCGCGGCGAGATATTCGAGGAGCTGAACCTCGCGGCGCAAGAGAAGCTCTGGCAAGAAGTCAAGCGTGGCGAGTGAGCAGCGGGCCGGGGCGAAACCGCGAGATGCGGCGGAGCAGCGAGCCGCAGCAGACCCGCCGTCGGCGGCCGATCGGCGTGCCGTCGCCGCAGCGTCACGCGCGGCGGCGCAGCTGCGGTTCAAGCACGATGCCGAGCTGCCGATCACGGCGCGGCGCGAAGCCATCTTGGAGGCGTTGCGCGGCAACCAAGTATTGATCGTTGCGGGCGATACGGGCTCCGGAAAGAGCACGCAGTTGCCGCAGTACTGCCTGGAATCGGGGCGCGGCCTGGATGCCTTGATCGCGCATACCCAGCCGCGGCGGCTCGCGGCGCGCGCGCTGGCCGCGCGTATCGCCGAGGAAGTGGGCCAGCCGCTCGGGCGCAGCGTCGGCTTTCGCGTGCGCTTCGCCGATCAGGCATCGGACGCGACGCGTCTGCTGCTGATGACCGACGGGCTGCTGCTGGCAGAGCTGGCATCGGACCCCTTGCTGCGGCGCTACGACACCATCATCGTCGATGAGGCGCACGAGCGGACGCTGAATGTCGATTTGCTGCTGGGGGTGCTGAAAAAGCTGCTGCCGCGGCGGCCCGAGCTGAAACTCATCGTGACCTCGGCGACATTGGACGTCGATCGGTTTTCGCGATACTTCGATGATGCCCCGATCATCACGGTGGCCGGACGCGGCCACCCCATCGAAGTCCGTTACCGTGAAACTGCCGATGACGAGGAGGATCCCGACCTGCCGGCTGCGGTGCTCGAGGCCTGTCGAGAGATCGTCACGGAACCCGGCCAGATCGGCGGCGGCGACATTCTGGTATTTCTGCCCGGCGAGCGCGAGATACGCGACGTGGGCGAACTCTTGCAGCGCGAGCTGGGGAAAGATGTCGAGGTGCTGGAACTGTATTCGCGGCTGTCCTGGGAGCAGCAGAGCAGGATATTTCAGCGCGGCACGCGGCAGCGAGTCGTGCTGGCAACCAATGTGGCGGAAACTTCCGTTACGGTGCCCGGCATCCGTTCCGTCATCGATTCCGGACTGGCGCGAATCAGCCGCTACAGTCCCCGCAGCCGCCTGCAGCGACTGCCCATAGAACCCATATCCCGGGCCAGCGCCGACCAACGCAAGGGCCGCTGCGGCCGATTGGGTCCGGGACTGTGCCTGCGCCTGTATACCGGGGCGGATTTCGGCGAACGCGGTGCCTTCACGGAGCCGGAGGTGCTGCGCACGAATCTCGCCGCGCTGCTGTTGCGCCTGGCCGCGGACGGCTTGGGCGAGGCGGAACACTTTCCATTCATCGATGCGCCCGATGCGCGGGCGCTCAGCGATGGTTATCGGTTGCTGCAAGAACTACAGGCATTGGACGCCGAGCGGCGCATCACGCGCCGCGGGCGCGCGATGGCGCGCCTGCCGCTCGATCCGCGTCTGGCGCGCACGCTGCTCGAGAGCAAGCGCTTTCGCGCAGAGAGCGAGGTGCTGGCCATCGTGTCGGGCCTGAGCGTGCCGGACGTGCGCATCGCGGCAGCGGGAGGTTCCGCCGCCGCGAGTCCTGCCGAAGAGCAGAGCCTCAGAGCCGCCTTCGACGACGGCAAATCCGAATTTTCGGCACTGGTGAAGCTGTGGAGAGCCTATCGCAAGGTGCGCGAAGGTCCGCGCCGCGAATTGCGGCGCTGGTGCAAGGAGCGGAGGTTCTCCCTGCTGCGACTCTCCGAATGGGACGATGTCCACGCTCAGGTCACCGATCGCGCTGCCGAACTCGGCATCGTGGCGCAGCGGCAAGCGGCGAGCTACACGGGGGTGCACCGCGCGCTGCTCGCCGGCTTTTGCACCATGGTGGGCATGCGCGGCGAGGAGGGCGCCTACCTCGGCACGCGCGGCGTGCACTTCCACATTTTTCCGGGGTCGTCCCTGGCGCGGCGCCGTCCTCGCTGGGTCATGGCGGCGAATATCGTCGAGACCTCGCGGGTGTTTGCCCGGCGCGTTGCGGAGATCGAGCCGCAATGGATCGAGGCGGCGGCCGCACATCTGTCGAAGCGGGAGTACCTGGAGCCCGATTGGGACGAGGAACGGGAGGCAGTGGTGGCGCGCGAGCGCATCGGTTTTCTCGGGCTGACCCTGAGCGCGAACCGCATCGTGAACTACGGGCCCATTGCGCCGGAGGAGGCTCGCCGAATATTCGCACGCGAGGCCTTGGTGTACGGGCGTTTGCATCGCCGCCCGGACTGGCTGCTGGCGAACGACGCGGCGATCCGCGACGCGGAGCGGGTGGAGGAACGTTTGCGCACGCGCGGCCTGCTACAAAGCGCCGAAGCCTTCGTGGATTTCTACGACCGCGCGCTGCCGCGCCAGGTATCGAGCGGCGCGACTCTGGAATATTTCACCCGGAATCTGTCGGATGCCGAGCGGCTCAGTCTGACTTTGGAGCCCGAACAGATATTCGCCCGCCTGCCGGAGCCGGCGGCGCTTGCTCAATTTCCCGACGTCGTCAGCGTGGAGGCATTGTCGATCCCGGTGGAGTACCGTTTCGCGCCCGGTGAATCAGGTGACGGCGCCCGATTGCATATTGCGCTGCTGGCCTTGCCGGGACTCACCCGCGCCGCGGTGGACGCTGCGGTGCCTGGGCTCGCCGAGCCGCGAATCGAGGCGCTGCTGCGTTCGCTGCCCAAGGATGCGCGCCGGAATTTGATTCCTATCAGCGACACTGCTGCGCAATTTCTGACGGCCGCGGGCGCGAGCGCCGCGGACCCACTGAACTTGAAGGCCTGGCTCAAGGAGCGGCGCGGCATCCCCGAGGCCTTGCTGCGATTTGATTTCGCCGGCGTTCCCGCCCACCTGGTGCCGCAACTCGCGGTGACGGCCGACGGCAAGGATCTAGCCTACGGCAAGAGCTTGGCGGAGTTGAGGCGCGCCAGCGCCGCGGCCGCGCGCGCCGAACTCGAGCGTCGCGCTCGCGCCGCGTACGGATTGGGAGGTGCCTGGCGTCGATTCGAGATCGATGAATTGCCGCAGCGGGTGCCGCTGCCCATGGAGCAGGGCACGGTATGGGTGTACCCCTCGCTGACGCGCGCAAGCCACGGGCTCGAGGTGCGGTACGAATGGTCTGCCGCCGAAGCCGGCCGTAGCTGGCGGCAGGGCGCCGCGCATCTTGCCCGCGTCGTGCTCGGCACCCAGGAGCGAGATCTCCGCAAGATCATCGCCGCCGACACCTCGCTGCTGCTCGCCGCGAGTCCGTATGCGGACAGCCACGGGCTGACCGACAGCCTGCTGCAGATGACCTTTCGCCGTGCCTGCTTCGACGACGCCGAGCCGCCGCGCACTCGCGAGGCATTCGAGAGCGCCGTCGATCGGGGACGCGCGCTGCTGTATCCCTGCTTGGAGGAGATCACGGCCGCTGCGATCAGCTGGTTCACCGAGGCACGCGCGGTGCGCCGCGCTCTCGACGATCCACGCGCCTCGCTGTTGACCGAGGCCGTCGATGAGAGCAACGGCCACCTGCGGCGCC
>Ga0116129_1000676_pt1 | contig 20659 bp, 17 predicted proteins | sample June2015DPH_17_2_FD_89732 | JGI IMG/M metagenome (GOLD analysis project Ga0116129, IMG submission 89732) | Peatland microbial communities from SPRUCE experiment site at the Marcell Experimental Forest, Minnesota, USA - June2015DPH_17_10 | ecosystem: Environmental > Terrestrial > Soil > Wetlands...
CAGCAGTCCGCACAAACCCAGCGTGAATGACATGATGGCCAGTCTCGCTGCGGCATGTTCGCCGCCCGGTGTCTGCAGAGCCGTATACAGCGCCAGCGGCAGCGTGCGCGTCTCGCCGGGTATGTTGGAGACGAATGTGATGACCGCGCCGAACTCGCCGAGGGCCGCGGAAAATGCCGTGACCGCGCCGGCCAGCAGCCCGGGCAGCATCAGCGGCAGGGTGATGGTCGCGAACCGGTCGATCGCGCCGGCACCGAGGGTGCGTGCGGCCTCCTCGAGCCCGCGCTCCACCGTCTCCAACGAGAGGCGCATCGCGCGCACCATGAGCGGAAAGGACATCACCGCGGTGGCGACGGCGGCACCATTGCGCGTAAAGATGAGTTGAATGCCGAAGGTGCTCTGCAGCCAAGCGCCGATCGGAGCGCGGCTGCCCAACAGCAACAGCAACACGTACCCCACCATCACCGGCGGCAGCACCAAGGGTAAATGCACGAAGGCATCGAGCAGCGTGTGGCCGAGAAAGCGCCGCCGCGTCAGAATCCAGGCGCACGCCAGCGCCACGGGCAAGCTGAACAGCACGCTGCGCAGCGCCACGCTCAAGGACAGCTGCAGGGCTTGAGATTCATCCGCACTGGGCCACATCGTCATAGACCGTGACAGTATACTGTCGCGGCGTTATCTGAAGGATTCGAATGGCCTACTATCGAGCGGCGGTGCCACCGGAATCGAGGCCGGCGCGAGTGGGCGTCTTGCTCGTGAATTTGGGCACACCGGATTCACCTTCGTATTTCGCCGTGCAACGCTATCTGCGCGCATTCTTGAGCGACCGCCGTGTCATCGACACCGCGCGGCCGATCTGGCTGCCGCTGTTGTACGGCGTGATATTGCCGTTTCGCCCGCTGCGCACCGCGCGCAACTACCGCAAGATCTGGATGCCGGAGGGCTCGCCGCTCGCCGTGTACTCGCGGCGCCTGGCGCTGAAAATCGAGGCATTGCTGCAGGCAAGCTTGGGCGACGCCGTACGGGTTGAACTGGCCATGACTTACGGCAATCCTGGCATCGCTGCTGCCGTCGAGAAGCTGGCGCGGCACGATGTCAGGAAGCTGTTGGTGCTGCCTCTTTATCCGCACTACTGTTCATCGACCACCGGTTCCGTATTCGACCGCACCACCCGCGTGCTGCAACGTTGGCGCTGGCTGCCGGAAACGCGTTTCATCAACGATTACCACGACGATGCCGGTTATATCGATGCGCTCCGCGCTACGATCGAAAAGCACTGGGAGAAGGCAGGCGCTCGCTCCCATCTGCTGTTTTCCTATCACGGCATTCCGGCATCCTATGTGGCCAACGGCGATCCGTACCAATTACAGACGGAGGACACCACACGCCGGGTTGTCGCGGGCTTGGGGCTCAAACACGGCGAGTGGTCGCATTGCTATCAATCGCGCTTCGGCCGGGTCGCCTGGCTGCAACCGTACACCATCGACGCGATCGAAGCGTTGGCCAAGCAGGGTGTGCGTCGGCTTACCGTGGTGTCGCCGTCGTTCGCGGTCGATTGCCTGGAGACGCTGGAAGAAGTGGCCATCGAATACCGGGACCGCTTCCTCGAGAAAGGCGGCGCCGAGCTGCAGCTGGTGCCCGGCCTGAACGATGACGATGGGCACGCCCGAGCGCTGGCCAACATCGCAACGACCGCGCTGAACGGCTGGACTTAGCAGCCGGATCTTGCGCCAGGTGCGCAAGCAGTGCTAGATTCCTGCGTAATGTGTTATTCCAGCAGCAAATGTTCGATCGCCGCCAGTGCGAGCGTGCGCCCGGTTTCGCTGATTCTGCTGCTGCGCCGCTAGGCGCCACACCTCACGCGCTATCGGTCGGCGCTTACAAGACCGGAAAAAACCATAACGACTGCTGACAACCAGCTGTTCGTCTTCAAACGGGCCTGTTAGCGAGAGAATTCCAATGTTGCGCGTTCCATCGACCAAATACCGTGCCTTCGCCCCGATCGCACTCGGCGACCGATCCTGGCCCAACCGCGTCATCGAGGCGCCCCCGCTATGGTGCAGCGTCGATCTGCGCGACGGCAACCAAGCGCTGATCGAACCCATGGATGCCGCGCGCAAGCGGCGCATGTTCGACATGCTGCTCAAGGTTGGCTTCAAGGAGATCGAGGTCGGCTTTCCCGCGGCCTCGCAGACCGACTTCGATTTCGTGCGCGAACTCATCGAACGATCGCTGATTCCCGACGACGTCACCATTCAGGTGCTGACTCAGGCGCGGCCCGAATTGATCGCGCGCACCTATGAATCCCTGCGCGGCGCGCGGCGCGCCATCGTGCACGTATATAACTCGACTTCAGTGGCCCAGCGGCGCGTCGTGTTTCGAACCGACCGCGCCGGCATCATCGATATCGCGGTGCGGGGCGCTACGGAGGTGCGGGAGCACGCTTTGCGGCAGCGCGAGACGGAGTGGCTGTTCGAATACAGCCCCGAGAGCTTTACCGGTACCGAACTCGACTTTGCGGTGGAGATTTGCGATGCCGTTACCGCGATCTGGGAGCCCACGCCCAACGCGAAGGCCATACTGAACCTACCGGCCACGGTGGAGATGGCCACCCCCAATGTCTACGCCGACCAGATCGAATGGTTCTCGCGGCATGTGGCGCGGCGCGATGCCATCACCTTGAGCGTGCACCCGCATAACGATCGTGGTACCGCGGTGGCCGCCGCCGAGTTCGCGGTGATGGCGGGCGCGCAGCGGGTGGAAGGCACGCTGTTTGGCAACGGCGAGCGGACCGGCAATGTCGATATCGTTACGTTGGCTCTGAACCTTTATTCACAAGGTATTGATCCAAAACTAGATTTCTCAAACATAAACGAGGCGGCTCGATGCGCGGAGGCCTGCAATCAGCTGCCGATACACCCGCGGCACCCCTACGTCGGCGACCTGGTCTTCACGGCATTTTCGGGTTCGCACCAGGATGCCATCAAGAAGGGACTCGCGGCACGAGTGGATGCTGACATCTGGGACGTCCCGTATCTGCCCATCGACCCTTCGGACTTGGGCCGGTCCTATGATTCCATCATTCGAGTCAACAGCCAGTCGGGGAAGGGCGGCATCGCGTACCTGTTGGAACGCGACTATCAACTGGTGATGCCGCGCCGTCTGCAGATCGAATTCAGCCAGGTGGTGCAGGCGGCCGCCGATATCACCGGCAAGGAACTGACTTCTCAGGAGTTGTGGGACCTGTTCACGCGCGAATACTTGACTCCCCGGGTCCCCTACCTCTACCGCTCTCACCAGCTGTCCGCATCGACGGACGGGGCGGATAGCGAGCGCCTGACCTTGCAGGTCGAGGACGAGGGCCGCCTGCAGACCTGGCTGGGGCAGGGCTCCGGGCCGATTGACGCGATGGTCAATGCCATTGGCCTGCCCTTCGATGTGCTGTCCTACGAGGAGCACTCCCGTGGGCAGGGCAGCGCCGCCAACGCGGTGTCCTACATCGAAATCACGACGCGCGCGCGCCGCACCTTGTTTGGAGCGGGGATGCACCCCAATATTGTGACAGCCTCGCTGCTGGCGGTTCTGTCTGCGGTCAATCGGGCCATCGCCCAGGGAGCCCTGGTCGGAGATGAGAATTCCGCGCGTACCGGGACGTGAGTGGCCACGTACGGGGGGCCCGACAATGCTAGTTGAATGCCGGGCAGAATCGGCTATAGTGCGCAACTCTGCAGACCGGCCTGATCGATCCTATTGATTTCAAGGGCTTTTCTCGAAAAATGAGTGAACGCGAAGACGAACATTTCGACATCGATGATGAATTTCTTGGGGAAGCTGAAGAATCTCAGGATTTTGACCCCCTGGTAGAGCGTACCGAACGACGTCCCAAAGTCGCCGCGCCCGGTAAACGCGGCAAGGCTGCGTGGAGCCGGGTGGAAGACGTCCTTGCCGAGCGGCAGCTCGAAAAAGAACTGCGCGACATCTTCGAGGACGACTAACGAATTTACGTCAAACCGCTGATCCGCTAGAGGCTTCAGCTCGCGGGATTGCTCACATGTGTCTTGTACTATCGTGCTGACCCAGGCCGCAGATTGGGTAGTGCTCAAATTCGGCGGCACCAGCGTGTCGTCGGTCGGCAATTGGCACAACATCGTCAAAGTGTTGCGCGCCCGCAAGGCCGCCGGCATGCGTCCGGTCGTGGTCCACTCGGCGCTGTCCGGCATCACCGATCGTCTCGAGTCGCTGCTGGCCGCGGCCCTGCAAGGCGGGCATGTTGCCCGTATCGATGCCATCGAGCACACCCACCGCGAGCTGGCCCAGGGCTTGAACGTGGAGCCTGGACCGCGCTTCGAGGCTTTAATTCGCGAATTGCGCCTGGATGTGCAGCGCGTTGCCCATGCGCAAGTCATCGAGGATGCACTGCGCGCTCGCGTCATGGCGATGGGCGAATTGCTCGCGACCACGCTCGGCAGCGCTTTTCTGAATTCCCAGGGCATTGCCGCCTGCTGGGTGGACGCACGCCGGGTGCTGCGCAGCGATGAGCGCAGCGGCGCCACGCACAGGGCCAGCCTGCTTTCGGCCACCTGCGATTTCGCTCCGGATGGGCCTCTGCAGGCCGATTGGGGCGCGCTCGATCAGGTCGTGATAACGCAGGGGTTCATCGCCGCCAATTCGGCCGGCGACACCGTGCTGCTCGGCCGGGGCGGGTCCGACACGTCCGCTGCCTATTTCGCGGCCAAACTGCAGGCGGTGCGGCTCGAGATCTGGACCGACGTCCCGGGTCTTTTCAGCGCGAATCCGCGCGTCGTGCAGAGCGCCCGCCTGCTGCGCGCGCTGCATTACGATGAGGCCCAGGAGATCGCCAGCAACGGCGCCAAGATCCTGCACCCACGTTGCGTGCTGCCGGTGCGCCAATACAAGATTCCACTGCATGTGTACGCCACTCAGGCGCCGGAGTTGGAAGGCACGGTGATCTCGGCGAATGTGGTGGGCTGCGCCGCCCAGGTCAAAGCCATCACCATCAAGAAGGGCATCACGCTGGTATCCATGGAAAGCCCCGGGATGTGGCACCAGGTTGGATTTCTCGCCGACGCATTTCAGGTGTTCAAGCTGCATGGCATGTCGGTCGATCTGGTGTCGACCTCGGAAACCAATGTCACCGTGTCGTTGGATCCCGCCGCCAACACCCTGGATGGTGGGGCGCTCGAGCGCCTGACGGCCGGTTTGAGCGAACTCTGCCGTGCCGAGGTCATCGGCCCGTGCGCCTCGTTGAGCCTGCTCGGCCAGAATATTCGCGGCATCCTGCACGAGATGGGCGCCGCCTTCGAGCTGTTTCAGGATCAGAAAATTTACTTGGTGACTCAGGCCGCGAACGACTTGAATTTCACCTTCGTCATCGATGAGTCGCAAGGCGATCGCCTGGTGCGCCAGCTGCACGAACGCCTCATTCAGAACATCGGTTCCGACCAGGTGCTCGGCCCCACCTGGGAACAACTGTTCGCCGCCGATGGGACGCCGCCCAAGACCGGTGTCAGCTGGTGGGAACAGCCCGAGAAGCGCCGGCAACTGCTCGACATCGCCGCGCGCGAGCCCGCCGCCTTCGTGTACGACACGGCCACGCTCGATGCCAGCATCGCGGCGCTGCAGGGCGTGCGATCGATCACGCGCTGGGCCTACGCCATGAAGGCCAACTGGCACCCGCAGATTTTGCGGCGCATCCATGCCGCGGGCTTGAGCCTCGAATGCGTGTCCCGCGGCGAGATCGAGCACGCCTTCGCCGCCATCCCGGGTCTCGATCCTGAACGGGTGCTGTTCACGCCCAATTTCGCGCCGCGCGGCGAGTACGAGTACGGCTTCGCCAAGGGCGTGCGCGTGACGCTCGACAATCCTTATCCGCTCAAGATGTGGCCGGAGGTGTTTCGCGGCCGCGAGATCTTTTTGCGCATCGATCCCGGCCTCGGCCGCGGCCACCATAGCCACGTGCGCACGGCGGGCGCTCATTCGAAATTCGGCATCCCCTTGAGTGAAGCGGACGAATTGGTGGATTTGACCGCGCGCCTGGACGCCCGTGTCATCGGTCTACACGCACACACCGGCAGCGGCATTTTCGATATCGCCAACTGGACCGAGACCGGAACGTTGCTGTCGGAACTGGCGCCGCGCTTTCCGCACGTCAAGGTCGTTGATCTGGGCGGCGGTATCGGCGTGCCCGAACAGCCAGGGTTGGCCGAGGTCGATCTTGCGGCTCTCGAGCGCGGCGTGGCCGCCCTGCGCGGGCGATTCCCGCACATCGAATTCTGGATGGAGCCGGGGCGATATCTGGTGGGCAAGGCCGGCGTGCTGTTGGCGGCGGTGACGCAGCTGAAAGGCAAGGGTGATGTTCAGTACGTCGGTATCGCCACGGGCATGAATTCGCTGATCAGGCCGGCGCTCTACGGCGCGCACCATGACATACGCAATTTGACGCGTTTCGGCGAGCCCATGAGCCGGCGCGTCAATGTGGTGGGCCCGATATGTGAAAGCGCCGACCAACTCGGCGCCGACCGGTGGCTGCCGGAAACGAAAGAGGGTGACGTAATTCTCATTGCGACCTGCGGCGCCTACGGATTTTCCATGTCTTCGAACTATAACCGGCGCGCGCCCGCTCCTGAGTTTATGATTTGAACATGAAACAGGTAGGCATCATCGGCTGGCGCGGCATGGTGGGTTCGGTACTGCTCGAGCGGATGCGGGAGGAGCGGGATTTCGAGCATATCGCGCCGAGCTTCTTCAGCACGTCGCAATCCGGTGCCCCCGGCCCGAGCATCGAAGGCGCGGGCTCGGTGGTTCAGGACGCCAACGACATCGCGGCGCTCGCCAGGTATCCGATCTTGGTGAGCACGCAGGGCGGGGACTACACCCAGGCCGTTCATCCGCGTCTGCGCGCCGCCGGGTGGCAGGGCTACTGGATCGATGCCGCCTCCACGCTGCGCATGGAGAAGAATGCGGTCATCGTGCTCGATCCGGTGAACTTGCCCGTCATGCAGGCCGCGCGCGAGCGCGGCTGCAAAGACTTCATCGGCGGTAACTGCACCGTGTCGCTGATGCTGATGGCGGTGGCCGGTTTGCTGCGCGCGGGCGTGGTCGAATGGATCACTGCCATGACCTACCAGTCGGCCTCCGGCGCCGGCGCGCAGAACATGCGTGAGCTTCTCGAACAGATGGGCGTGGTGCATGGAGCGGCGCAAACGCTGCTCAAGAATCCGTCGGCCGGCATTCTCGAGATCGATCGCGCCGTCAGCGACGCGTTGCGCAGCGCGCAGTTGCCGCGCACGAACTTCGATGTGCCGCTCGCGGGCAGTCTCATTCCCTGGATCGACAAGGATCTGGGCAACGGGCAAAGCCGCGAAGAATGGAAGGCAGGGGTCGAGGCCAACAAGATCCTGGGCACGGAACAGCGCCCCATCCCCGTGGAGGGAATCTGCGTCAGGGTCGGCTCCATGCGCTGCCATTCGCAGGCGCTCACCATCAAATTGACGCAGGATCTACCTTTGGCCGAGATCGAGCGCTTGATCGCCGGCGGCAATCCTTGGGTGCGCGTCGTACCAAACGACAAGAACAGCACGATTCACGCGTTGTCGCCCGCGGCGGTGAGCGGCCGGATGGAGATACCGATCGGGCGCTTGCGCAAGCTCGCCATGGGCGGTGAGTATCTCTCCGCCTTCACCGTCGGCGATCAACTGCTGTGGGGTGCCGCGGAGCCTTTGCGCCGCACTATGCGCTTCCTGCTTGGCTATGTGTGAGCAGCTGGATGGGCACGGGTTTGACGCGCCAGATCCCCTCGCAGTAGTCGTGAATCGAACGGTCGGATGAGAACTTGCCGCTGCGCGCGGTGTTGAGGATCGACATGCGTGTCCAGTGCTCGGTATCGCAGTATGCCTGCGATACCTTGGCCTGACATTCGATGTAGGACTGAAAGTCCGCGAACAGCATATACGGATCGTGATACATCAGGCCGTCCACCAGCGGCTTGAACAACTCGGTATCGCCGCGCGAGAAGAAACCGCTGCGAATCAAGTCGACCACGTCGCGAAGGCCGGGATTGGCCGCATAGTAGTCCATCGGCCGGTAGCCCTGCGCCTTCAGCGCGTACACCTCGGGCGTGCTCAACCCGAACAGGAAAAAATTATCCGCGCCCACTTCATCGCGAATTTCTATGTTGGCGCCATCCAAAGTGCCGATGGTGAGGGCGCCGTTCATGCAGAATTTCATATTGCCGGTGCCCGACGCTTCCTTGCCTGCGGTCGATATCTGCTCCGATAGATCGGCCGCCGGATACACCCGCTGACCGTTGGTGACGTTGAAGTTGGGCAGAAACACCACCTTCAAGCGGCCGCGCACGTCGGGGTCGCGATTGACCACGTCGCCGACCGCCGTGATCAGCTTGATCATGAGCTTGGCCAAGTGATATCCCGGGGCTGCCTTGCCGCCGAAAATGAAAGTGCGCGGCTGCACCTGCAACGAGGGGTTGGACTTGATGGCGTGATACAACGACACGATGTGCAGCACCTTCAAGTGCTGGCGCTTGTATTCGTGGATGCGTTTGACCAGCACGTCGAAAATCGAATCCGGATTGACGCTCAAGCCGGTTTGCTGCAGGGCCAGGGCCGCCAGCTTCTGCTTGTTGAACTGCTTGATCTCGCGCCAACGAGCGCGGAACTCGGCATTGTCGGCCAACGGTTCGAGCGCCTTGAGTTGCGACAAATCCTTGACCCATCCGGTGCCGATGTGCTCGGAAATCAGATCCGACAGCCGCGGATTGCACAGCACCATCCAGCGCCGCGGCGTCACGCCATTGGTCTTGTTGCTGAATTTGTACGGCCACATTTCGTAGAAATCTTTGAGCACATCGCTCTTCAGCAGCTCCGAATGCAGGGATGCGACGCCGTTGATGGCGTGGCTGCCGACGCAGGCCAGATGCGCCATGCGCACATAGCGATCGCCGCTTTCGTCGATCAGCGAGAGGCGCGCGATGCGGGCCTCGTCGCCGAGGAATCGAATGCGCACTTCCTCGAGAAAATGCGCATTGATCTCATAGATGATTTGCAACAGCCGCGGCAGCACGCGGCCGAATACCTCGATGGGCCAGCGTTCCAGCGCCTCGGGGAGCAGCGTGTGATTGGTGTAGGCGAAGGTCTTGCAGGTTACCTGCCACGCCTCGGCCCAGGGCAGCAGCGCTTCATCCACCAGCAGCCGCATCAGTTCGGCGATCGCGACCGCAGGATGGGTGTCGTTGAGCTGCACCGCGAATTTTTCGTGAAACAGGTGCACCGGCAGCCGTTGAGTGCGCAGAATGCGCAGCATGTCCTGCAAGGAGCAGGAGACAAAGAAATATTGCTGCTCGAGCCGCAGCTCCTTGCCGCGCGCCTGCTCGTCATTCGGATAGAGCACCTTGCTGATGTTCTCGGACGCGACTTTTTGATTGACGGCTCCGTAGTAGTCGCCGCTGTTGAATATGGCGAAATCGAAGGATTCCGGCGCCTCCGAGCGCCACAGCCGCAGCGTGTTGGCGGTGTTGGTCTGATAGCCCAGGATCGGCGTGTCGTAAGGCACCCCGATCACGGTCTTGTGCGGTACCCAGCGCACCCGCAGGCGGTTGTGCTCATCGACATACGGCTCGGCGCTGCCGCCGAACTTCACCTCGACAGCCCATTCCGGACGGACCAGTTCCCAGGGATTGCCGAAGCGCAGCCACTTGTCGGTTTTTTCCACCTGCCAGCCATCGACGATTTCTTGGTGAAATATTCCGAACTCGTAGCGGATGCCGTAGCCGACGGTCGGTATTTCCAGCGTCGCCAGCGAGTCGATGAAACAGGCGGCCAAGCGCCCAAGTCCGCCGTTGCCCAGGCCGGGCTCTTCCTCCTGTTGCAACAGCTCCTCGAGATTGAGGCCCATCTCCGTCATGCAGTGCTTGGCGCGCTCGAACATGCCTAGGTTGATGAGGTTGTTGCCGAGGTGCGGACCCATGAGGAATTCGGCCGATAGATACGCCACGGTACGCGATGCTTGCTTGGTGTAAATCGCGGCGGTGCTGATCCAGCGCTGCAGCATGCGGTCGCGCACCGCATAGGCCAGGGCCAGGTAATAGTCGTGCTTGGTCGCGAGCGCCGGGAATTTACCCTGCACGTAGAACAAATTGTCCAGAAAGGAGTTCTTGAGCGCATCCTCGGTGAGTGCAGTTCGATCGTCCTCGAGTTGGAGCCTGGGATCTACGGCGCCCACACCACCTCCACGGGGGTGCGTGTCTGGCGCAATACGGCACGAATCGGCATCTCCGGCACCGGCCCCTGCGAGCTGACCTTGACGTAGGTCTGCCACTTTGCCGCGCCGTTGAGCAAGATCACAATGCGGCGGCTGTCGAGCAGCGCCGCCAAGTTCAAACTCATGCGCGGCTGCGGTGCCACCGGCGCCCACATCCCGACGCATCCGGCCGCAGCCGACAGATTGAGAGCGCTGGCAAGGTTGGGCGAGTGGGGAAACAGCGAAGCGGTATGGCCATCATCGCCCATGCCCAGCACTAGCGTGTCGAAAGGACGCGGCACGCGCGCGAAGGTTTCCCAGGCGGAGACGGCGCCGATGTCGGGCGTGGGCGCGGCATTCTTCAGGCCGATGAAGCGCGCCGCGGCGGCTTTGTCGCGCAGCAGTTCGGTGCGTACCAGGTGCTCGTTGCTGTCGGGGTTCGCGGCATCGACCCAGCGCTCGTCGGCCAGAGCAATATGCACGCGGCTCCAGTCGAGATCCTTGTTGCGCAGATGCTCGAACAGCTTGATCGGCGATTTGCCGCCGGACACCACCAGGCTGGCAATGCCGCGGGCGGCGATCGCAGCTTCGAGCGTGGCGGCGATCGTGCCTGCCAGCGCGCTCGACAAGGCATCGAAGTCCGCGAAACGCAGCGCGGGCGGATCCTGCGCAGCGGGTGATTGAGAATTCGCCGTGGGCTCAGAGTTCGTCATGGGATCAGAGCTCCTCATGCCAGGAAAATCCATCTCGGCCGATCATGGCGCTCGAGGCTGCCGGCCCCCAGGTGCCGGCGATGTACAGCTTTGGACCCTCGTCGTATTGCTCCCACCCGGCGCGGATCGGGTCGATCCAGGCCCACGCCGCATCCAATTCGTCGCGGCGCATGAACAAGGTCAAGTTGCCTTTCACGGTATCCATGAGCAGGCGCTCGTAGGCGTCGAGGCTGCGGGTTTTGAAGGTCTCGCCCAGATCGAGCGCCAGGCTCACCGGCTTGAGCCGCATGCCTTCTCCGGGATTCTTTGCCAATATTGTCATGGTGATGCTCTCATCGGGGGTCAAGCGAATGACCAATTTGTTTGCGGTGTGGGTGTTGGGCTTTTCGAAAATCGGGTGCGGCACCTCATCGAACGTGACCACCAGCTCCGTCAGGCGATCCTGCAGCCGCTTGCCGGTGCGAAGATAGAAGGGCACGCCCGCCCAGCGCCAAGTATCGATGTCCACCTTGAGCGCCACGAAGGTCTCCGTGGCGCTGTCGCGGGCGATGTCGGCTTCCTCGCGGTAGCCCGGCACGGGTACGCCTGCCACGGCGCCGGCCTTGTACTGACCGCGCACCGATTTGGTGAGAACGTCCCGATCGCTCAACGGGCGCATCGCCCGCAACACCTTGAGTTTCTCATCGCGCACGGCATCCGGATCGCTGCTGGCGGGCGGTTCCATGGCCATGATGCACAGCAACTGCAGCAAATGGTTCTGCACCATGTCGCGCAGCGCGCCGGTCTTGTCGTAGAAATTGCCGCGCCGCTCCACGCCCAGTTCTTCGGCCACGGTGATCTGTACGGTTTTGATCAGGCCGCGCCGCCATAGGGGCTCGAACAGGGCGTTGCCGAAGCGCAGCGCCATGAGGTTTTGCACCGCTTCCTTGCCGAGATAATGATCGATGCGATAGATCTGTTTTTCGGTGAATACCTCGCCGACCTGCGCGTTGATGAGATCCGCCGACGCCATATCGTGACCCAAGGGCTTTTCCAGCACCACGCGCGACAGCGGCGTCACCACCCCGGCCTTCGACAGGTTTCGGCAAATCGTCGAGAACAGATTCGAAGCGGTCGAGAAGAAGAACACGCGCACCAGGGAATCGCGATCACCGAGCAGCGCCGCGAGCGCCGGGTAGTCCTTCTCGGCTTCCGCATCGAGCCTGAGATAGTCGAGCAGGGCGCTGAATTCCTGCCAGTGACGCGGATCGAATTCCTTGCCGAGGAACTCGCGGCAGGCGGCTTCCGCCCGCCCAAGGTAAGCGGTGCGCGACAGTGCGGAGCGCGCGACGCCGAAAATACGCGACTCGGCCGACACCTGTCCAGCGGCGAAGCGACGGTACAGGGCCGGCAAGAGTTTTCGGGTCACGAGATCGCCCGTGCCGCCGAATAGGAACAAGTCGAAACTCGGAAGTAGCGTCACCGATGAGAATTCCTGGCAGTCTTAGGTTCGCAGCGTAGCACTTGGGCTCGCAGCGTAGCACTTGCGGGTGGCTTGGCGTAACCGCCGCGTCGCGTCGCCGGCCGCTAGCGTTTGTTGCGAGACTCGAGGGTGTCGGCCACCTCAGTCAGCGATAAGCCCTTCGCCTTGAGCAGCAGCAGCACGTGAAACAAGAGGTCCGCGGCCTCGCCCAAAATTTCCTGGTCGGTTTGCGTGACGGCGGCCAGCGCCAGTTCGACCCCTTCCTCGCCGACTTTCTGCGCGACGCGGCCCAAGCCCTGGTCCAGGAGCCTGGTGGTATAGCTGCCGGGCGGGCGGTCGGCAACGCGCGCGGCGATGATGGATTCGAGCTGGCCGAGAAACGCCAGGGGTTCGGCCCGCGATTGCGGCGCGTCGCTGCCCCAACAGGTGGCCGTGCCCAGGTGACAAACCGGGCCGGTTGGCTCCGCCAGGATCAGCAGGCTGTCGCGGTCGCAATCGGCGGCGATTTCCTTGACCAACAGAAAGTGCCCGGAGCTCTCGCCCTTGGTCCACAGGCGCTGCTTGCTGCGGCTCCAGAAGGTTACGCGGCGAGTGGACTCGGTCGCGGCGAGCGCCTCGGGGTTCATGTACCCGAGCATGAGCACCGCGCCGCTGCCGGCGTCTTGGATGATCGCGGGAATCATGCCGTTCATCTTGTCCCAATCGATATCGAGCGTCAAAGCCGCACCTCGATGCCGGCGGCGCGCAACTGCTGCTTGAGCACGGGAATCGCTATTTCTGCGGAATGAAATACGCTCGCGGCGAGCGCTGCATCGACCTGCGCCGCGCTAAAGACCTCGGCGAAGTGCACGGCGGCGCCGGCGCCCCCCGAGGCAATCAAAGGCACCCGGCAGTGCGCGCGCACCGCGCTGAGCTGGGCGATGTCATAGCCGCGACGCACGCCGTCGCTCGACATGCAGTTGAGCACGATTTCTCCGGCGCCGCGCTGCTGCGCTTCGACGACCCAATCCACCGTGCTGCGGCAGGTGTCGCGGGTGCGCGCAGCATCGCCCGTGAATTGCTGCACGCGGTATTCGCCGTTGAGCGTCTGGCTGTCGACGCCAACGACGACGCACTGGGCGCCGAAGCGCTCGCTCAATGCATTGATGAGGTCCGGATTGCTGAGGGCGGGCGAGTTGACGGAAATTTTCTCGGCGCCCTCGCCCAAGACCTCCTCGGCCTCGGCCACCGAGCGGATTCCGCCGGCCACGCAGAACGGGATATCGAGCGTGCGGCCGCCGCGCGCGACCCAGGATCGGTCCACCGAGCGATTTTCCGGGCTGGCGGAGATATCGTAGAACACCAATTCGTCGGCGCCTTCGTCCCGATAGCGCGCGGCCAGTTCCAAGATGTCGCCGACGATGCGGTGATTGCGAAACTGCACGCCCTTGACCACCTGTCCATCGCGGACGTCGAGGCAGGGGATTATGCGTTTGGCAAGAATGGCTGCAATTCCTCTCGAGTCATGAGTTGCTCCAGCAATGCCTTGCCGCTGATGGCCGCGCTCGTTCCGGCCGACGCGAGCGCGTGCAGGTCCGCGGCATGGCGTACTCCGCCTGAAGCCTGCCACTCGATTTCGGGGTGACGCTTCACCGCAGCCTCGTACAAGCTCAAATTGGGTCCGCTCAAGGCACCGTCGCGCGCCACGTCGGTGCACAGCACGTGCTTGAGGCTGCCGGCGGCGAAGCGCTGCAGGGCGCTCCACAACGACAGCTCCGATTGCCTTTGCCATCCATGCGTGGCAACGCGAGGCGTACCGCCTGCGTCCACGCGCACATCGAAGGCCAGCGTCACTCGCTCGGACCCGAAATGCTCCAGCCACTCCTGGACCTGCTCGGGATGGGAAATCGCGGCGCTGCCGACTACAACGCGCGCCACGCCGCAATCCAGCATTTGCGCGAGCGCGGCCGAGCTGCGTAAACCGCCGCCCACCTGCAGTTTCAAGGCTCGGCGCTGTGCCAGTTGCTCGATAATGGCGCGGTTGCCGGGGACACCGTCGCGCGCGCCGTCCAAATCGACCACGTGCAGCCAATCCGCGCCCAGGCCGCGATACTTCGTCAACAACTCGAGCGGCTGCGCCTCGTATCGGGTCTCGGCGTCGAAATTGCCATGCAACAGCCGCACGCAGCGTCCGCCCTTGAGATCGATGGCCGGAATCAGCCGCATGCGGGCACCGTGACATTCATACGATGTCGAGAAAATTGCGCAGCAGGCGCGCGCCGACCGCGGCCGAGCGTTCGGGATGAAACTGCGCACCGAAGAAATTGCGCCACTGCACACAGGCGCTGAAAGGGGTGCCGTAGTCAGTGCTGGCTATGGTGGCATCGCTCACGCACAGCGCGTAACTGTGAACGAAATAAGCGTAGTCGCCGCGCTTCAGACCCTCGAGCAGCGCAGCGGGGCGCAGCGTGTCGAGGGTGTTCCAGCCCATATGCGGCACGGGCCGTCCCGGCGCCGCGGCCAGGCGCAGAGCGCGGCCCGGAATTACGCCCAAGCAGTCCGCCTGATCTTCCTCGGACGCTTCGAACAAGAGCTGCATGCCAAGGCAAATGCCCAGCACGGGTTGCTCGAGTGCGGGAATCACGCAGTCCAGGTTGCATTGGCGCAGGCGCTTCATCGCGTCGGCCGCCGCTCCGACACCTGGCAGAATGACATGGCTGGCGGCGCGAATTCGCTGCGGATCGGCGCTGACTTCGCAACCGGTTTCGAGCCGCTGCAGGGCGAACTGCAGCGATGCTATGTTCGCACCGCCGCTGGCGATGATGACGACGTCGCGGCCGCCGCCGCTCATAGCGCGCCCTTGGTGGTCGGCAATTCGCTGCCTTCGAGGCGGATGGCCTGGCGCAGACAGCGCCCCACGCCCTTGAAGCAGGACTCGATCATGTGATGGGCATTGTCGCCGCGCACGCGGACGTGCAGTGCCGCGCCCAGCGTTTCGGCAAACGAGCGAAAGAAATGCGGCACCAGCTCGGTGGGCAGTTGTCCGACCCGGTCGCGCGCGAAGGCGCCTTCCCAGACGAAGAACGGACGGCCCGAGATGTCGAGCGCCACCTGCGCCTCGGCCTCGTCCATGGCCAGCAAAAACCCGTAGCGAGCGATGCCGCGCTTATCTCCAAGGGCCTCGCGAAACGCCGCGCCCAGAGCCAGCGCGCAGTCCTCCACCGTGTGATGTTCGTCGATTTGCAAATCGCCTTGGCAGGTAAGGTCGAGCGAGAATCCGCCGTGCCTTGCCACTTGTTCCAGCATGTGGTCGAAGAACCCCAATCCGGTGGCGATACGGTTGGCGCCTTCGCGCGACAGGTCGATGTCGATCTGGATGTCGGTTTCCTTGGTCTTGCGGTGCAGCGAGGCGCGCCGCGCGGCGCCGATGATTCGCGTCGCGATGCCCGGCCAGGTCTCCGACGGCGGTCCGTCGAGACTGATGCGCAGTCCCTCGACGCCCAGGTTGGCGGCAAATTCCATGTCGGTGGCGCGATCCCCGATCATGAAACTGAGTTTCTGGTCGATATCGGCGGCGGCGATAAAGTCACGCACCAACCCAAGCTTCGGCTTGCGGCAGTCGCATTCGTCGTGCTTGTAATGGGGACAGACGAATACCGCTTCGAACTCGATTCCCTGCGTGCGGAACATGTCCAAGATGAATCGATGCGGTACCTCGAAGGCTGCCTGCGGGAATCGCGGCGTGCCCAACCCGTCTTGATTGGTGACCATCACGAAACTATAGCCGGCGCGCTTGAGCTCGAGCAGTGCCGGCACCGCGCCGGGCATGAAGCGAATCTTTGCCAGGCTGTCGACGGTTTCGTCGGCAGGCTCCTCGTTCAGCGTGCCGTCGCGGTCGATGAACAAAATGCGCCGGCCGCTCATGCTGCCCCCACGCAGCGCAATAGCGCAGCGTTGTGGGCGGGCGCGCCCATCGACACCCGCAGGGAACGGGGTAGGGTCGCGTAGCCGCGCAGGTCGCGCACGATGAACCCGCCCGCGGTGCTATCGCGCATGAAGCGCTCCGCGTCGTGGCAATCGATCAGCAGAAAATTGGTGTCGCTGGGCCATACCTTTTCGACCAAGGGAGACAGCGGCAGAGCGTCTTGCATGCGCGCTCGTTCCACGAGCAACGACTCGCACCGTTGCTTGGAAATGGCCAGTTCTTCGGGCGCCAGGGCGCGAATGGCGGCCTCCACGGTGGGCTGCGCCAAGGCGTAGGGCGGTATCACCCTCTTGGCCAGCTGAATCATCTCAGGCTGAGCGAGCAGCGCGCCCACCCTCGCGCCCGCCAAGGCATGCGCCTTCGACAAGGTGCGCAGAATGGCCAGCGTCTGGAAGCGCTGCAGCCAAGGTGTCAGGCTGGCGCTGCGCGACCATTCGACGTAAGCCTCGTCGATCACGACGATCGCCTTGCCGTCGAGCGCCGCGCAGACTCGCTCGATGGCCTCGGCTTCGAATGAGTTGGCGGTCGGATTGTTGGGCGAGCACAGATACACGAGTTTCATTGCGGGCCGCCAGGCGGACAGCAGTTCTTCGGGATCGAGCGACCAACCGCGTTCCCGGCGCAGTGGTATTTCGACGACATCGGCGCCTTGTATGCGGGCAGATACCTGATACATGCCGAAAGTAGGGGTCGTTTGCAGGATCGCATCGCGACCGGCGCGCAGGTAAATGCGCGACAGCACATCGATGGCCTCATCCGCGCCGCGCGTTGCCAGCACGCTGTCCTCGGGTACTTGGTACAGGGCGGCGAGGCGAGCGATCAGCTCCTTGGGCTGCGGTTCCGGGTAACGATTCAAGCCGGCTGCGGTGACGTCGCCCGGCGGCCGCCACGGTGCCTCGTTGGCATGCATTCTGGTCAGGGTCGGCAGCCAGGCGGCATGCGAATAGGGTCTGAGAGTACGGATCTCCGGCCGTGCGAGGCAAACGACGGGGTTCATGCGAGTGCCGCCAGGCGCATGCTCACGGCCGCGGCGTGTGCATCCAAGCCCTCGAGGCCGGCCAGTACTTGCGCCGTGGGCCCGAGGCGCTGCAATCCTTGGCGCGACAGCTCCTGAACGGTGATGCGCTTCTGGAAATCCTCCAGGCACAGGCCGCTGTAGCAGCGCGCGTAGCCGTAAGTGGGCAGGGTGTGGTTCGGACCGCTGCAATAATCGCCCATCGCTTCCGGCGACCAGCTGCCGAGGAATACCGCGCCGGCGGCCGTAACCTTCGGCAGCCAGGCGCGCGCGTCGCCGATTTCCAGCATCAGGTGTTCCGGTGCGTAAGCGTTGGCGATATCGAAGGCGGTGTCCAGACAGTCGACGATGATCAGCCGGATGGATTGCATGGATTGCCGCAGGATTTCGCTACGCGACAGCAGCGGCCCTTGGCGGGCGAGTTCGCGCCTCACGGCCTCGGCCAGCGCCGCCGACGGGGTTACCAACAGTGCTTGCGCATCGGGACCATGCTCTGCCTGCGCCAACAGATCGGCGGCGATGAAGCCGCCGTTCGCATTCGAATCGGCGATCACCATCACTTCGGTGACCCCCGCGGGCAGATCCACGGCGGCACCGCCGCTGTCCTGCGACACCAACATCTTGGCGGCGGTAACCCAGGCGTTGCCGGGGCCAAAGATCTTGTCGCATTTCGGGATGCTCGCCGTGCCGTAGGCCATGGCCGCCACCGCCTGCGCACCCCCGACTTTGAATACCTGCTCGACCCCGGCCTTGCGCGCCGCCACCAGCACCGCCGGGTGCGCCGTGCCGTCGCTCGAGGGCGCCGTGCACATGATGCGCCTCGGGCAACCCGCGATGGCCGCGGGCACCGCCAGCATGAGCGCGGTGGAGGGCAGGGGCGCCGTACCGGCCGGAACATACAGGCCCACCGTACCGATCGGCACGCTGATGCGCTCGCAAACGACGCCGGGTACCGTTTCCACCCGCAGCGGCGCAGGCATCTGCGCGGCGTGGAACGACGTCACGGTCGCAATGGCCTGTTCCAGGGCTGCATGCTGCGCGGCGCTGAGCGCGGCTTCAGCGGCGCGAAACTCCGCGGCGCTGACCTGCAACGCCTGCAGGCGCACCGCGTCGAATTTTTCGGTGAGCTGCTCGAGCGCGGCATCGCCGTCGCGCCGCACCTGCTCGATGATTTGCCGCGCGCTTGCCGAGACTTCGGCGGCGTTGCGCTGCGCCGGCCGCTGCAGCAGTTCATGCCGCTGCGCCGCCGACAGGGAATTCCAATCCACGCTGCGCATATACCTATCCTACGCCAGCATCTTCTCGACCGGCAGCACCAGCACCGAACTCGCGCCGGCGCTCTTCAGTTCCTCGAGCGTCTCCCAGAAGACGTTTTCGCGGCATACGGCATGCACGGCCACCCGATCGCCCAGACCCTCCAGCGGAATGACCGTCGGCGCTTCGCTGCCCGGCAGCAGCTTGGCAATCGCCGGCAGGGCGGAGCGGGGTGCGTGCAGCATGATGTACTTGCTGCCCTTGACCTGTTCCACGCCGTCGATGCGCATCAACAAGCGACGCGTCCATTCCTGTTTTTCCGCGGGTATCGGCACCGGAGTGCGGATGAGGGCGGCCTGGCTTTCGAGCACCGTCTGCGCCCGGCGCAGGTGATTGGCGGCCAGCGTCGATCCGGTCGACACCAGATCGCAGATCAAGTCCGCGCGGCCGAGCCGGGGGGCGATTTCCACGGCTCCCGACAGCACCACCACTTCGGCTTTGACGCCGTTATCGGCCAGGAAACGCGCCAGGATATTCGGATAGGTGGTGGCAATGCGCTTGCCGCGCAGCGACTCCGCATCTCGATATTCGAAGCCGTCGGGAACGGCGATGCACAGTTTGCAGCGGCCGAAGTCCAGCAACTGCACTATCTCGAACAACGGCCCGATGTTGCGGGCTTCGAAGGTCAGGCGCTTCTCCTCGATCACGTTCAAACCGACCAAGCCTAAGTCGCACACGTCTTCCTGCACGAGATCCGGGATGTCGTCGTCGCGCACGAACAGCACGTCGAGCGGCATGTTCTCGCCGTAGCACATGAGCTGGTCCTTGCCGCGGCTGTACTTCAGCCCGCAGCGCGCCAGCAGGTCGAGCGATGCCTCGGTGAGCCGGCCGCTTTTCTGTATGGCGATCCTCAGGCGCACGGACGACTCGCGCTGCGGCAACCCAACCACCGCGGCAACCTAACCATTGAGCTTCAACCTGGTCGTGACCGCGCGGTAGCCGCCGCTGCCCGAGATCAGGCAGCGCGCGACGCGGCCGATGGTGGTGACGCTGACGCCTGTCTGCTTGTGAATTTCGCGATACGGCAGACCGCGTTCCAGCAGTTCCACCACCGCCCAACGGTCGGCCATCGCCTGCAGCTCCGCCGGCGTGCACAAGTCGCGGAAAAAGCTGCGGCACTCCTCGAGGCTGCGCAATGCCAGGATCGCCGCGTACAGGGCCCGTTCATGCTGTTGTTCCTGACGCTGCGTCACCGACCGATTGGTTTTCATGGGGCTGCCAATTGCATACCATTGTATTAACGTGCTATTACATTAATACATTACTGCAGGCATGGCAAGCTGCACGAATGCGGGCAGCTTGACGCCGCAACGGCGCTTGCTTAATATCCGGCGGCTTATCTAGACCGGCTGAGGGAAAGGCCCTTCGAAGCCGGGGCAACCACCGCGAGAACCGCCGCAAGGTTCTTCAAGGAACGGTGCCAACTCCTGCGGAGCGGCCGTTCGGGCCGATCCGATAGATAGGCCGCCGATTGCGCGCATCCGCGCGGTGGGCATACGAGCACTGCACGCTCCGGGGGTTATGTAAACGCCTAGGAGCTCAAGCGCAACGTGGTCGGAAAAGCCAAAGATGTCATCGACGAAACACTGAAACTGCCGAGCAGCTTTGCTCTGCATTACGGCGAGCCGTTGTCCGATGCCAGGGTGGCATTTCGGGTGGTCGGCGCCAAGGACGCGCCCCTGATCGTGGTGCTGGGCGGTATTTCCGCGCATCGAATCGTGAGCGATCCGGCCGAGGGCTGGTGGCCGGAAATGGTGGGCCCGAATCTTGGAATCGATACCCGGCGTTTCCGGGTGCTCGGCATCGACTATATCGGCGGACGCGGCTTGAGTTCGACGCCGGAGGTCGGCGGCAAGTTTCCGCCGCTCAGCTCCTACGACCAAGCCGCGGCCTTGCATCAGATCCTGCGCCACCTG
>Ga0116129_1000677_pt1 | contig 20647 bp, 16 predicted proteins | sample June2015DPH_17_2_FD_89732 | JGI IMG/M metagenome (GOLD analysis project Ga0116129, IMG submission 89732) | Peatland microbial communities from SPRUCE experiment site at the Marcell Experimental Forest, Minnesota, USA - June2015DPH_17_10 | ecosystem: Environmental > Terrestrial > Soil > Wetlands...
GGATCTGCTGAACTTCTGGCTGACCGGAGTGGAGCGTGCGGAGGTGACGATCGCGAGCACGTCACAGTTTTACAATCCGCAGGAGCGCGCGTTTTGCGGGGCGATGCTGGAGCGGCTGGGAATCCCCGCGCGCATTCTGCCGGAGTTGATCGAGCCGGGAAGGCTGCTGGGACATCTGCTGCCGAGGATCGCGGCACGCACCGGATTGGGCGCCGCGCCGGTGTATGCGTCGGCGGGGCACGATACGGCGTCGGCAGTGGTGGCGGCGCCGGGCGTAGGCGACGATTGGTGCTACGTCAGCTCAGGGACGTGGAGCCTGATGGGGGTGGAGTTGCCGGCGCCGGTGATCGACGCGCGCGCGCTGGAGCTGAATTACACCAACGAAGCGGGCGTGGCGGGGCGGACGCGGCTGTTGAAAAATATCGCGGGACTGTGGATCTTGCAGGAGTGCCGCCGGTGCTGGGCGGAGGCAGGCGAGCGCCACACGTACGAAGAGCTGGCGCAGATGGCGGAGGAGAGCGGCCCCGCCAAGGCGCTGATCGACCCCGACGATTTCCTGCAGCCCGCCGATATGCCGGCGCGCATCGTGGAGTGGCTGCGCGCGCGCGGGCTGCCGGAACCGAAGGGCAAAGGCGAAACGTGCCGCATCATTCTGGAAAGCCTGGCCGAGCGGTATCGGCAGGTGCTGGAGGGTCTGGAACGGCTGACGGGCCGCAGGATTCGCAGCATCCACATTGTAGGCGGCGGGTCGAAGCACGCGCTGCTGAACCGGCTGGCGGCGCGAGCGACGGGGCGGACAGTGTACGCGGGTCCGGTGGAGGCGACGGCAGCGGGGAATGTGCTGGTGCAGGCCATGGGCGCGGGCGCGGTGCGGGATTTGGAAGAGGCGCGCGCGGTGGTTCGGCGGTCGTTTGAGATTGAGAAGTTCGAGTAGGTGAGAGTGCGTGGGCCGGCGGCTGAAGGATGAAGAGTCGACACACCACGAATCGTTTCTCTATGCGATCCCGAGACGATGGAACACGGGGACCTTGGTAAAGTCCAATAGGAACGCAAAGATCGCTGCGCTGCGAGTGTTCCGCCCACAACGAATAGAGGCAGTGGAGTCATGGCGATTCCTCGCGTGACCAACGTAGAGACGATCGAAATATCGCAGACCGTCGACACAACGATCCAAAGACTTGGGCGGGAACTCCACAGCCGCCGGCGTTCGCGAATGGAGTAAAGCGCCGCCTCAGTGCCGAACACGAGCGCGAATATTTGCCGAGCACTACTTCCAGTATGGTCGCAGCCTCGAGCATCCACGGGACCGGGGCCCAGAACTTGGTCAGCGCTCTGCGGAGGGGATGCAGGGCCGTGTCGGGCATTGCGTTTGGACCGGCCTTCTCCAGGCGGCTGCGGGCTTCGCCGCAAGGACAATTTGGGGAACGATCAACATCGGTAAAGATGACTCTCCAGGTTCTGAGGCGACACATCCTTACTGCTGTAATTTCGGTACGGTACCTCGTTTGCAGTATTTTCGACGCGGGACTTCGGGCCTACTATGGAGTCGGGACCGAGGGCAAAGCGTCGCACACGTGGAGATTTCATGCCGAATCAACCCCTCCGCAAGAGACAGCCGACTGACCCGTATATAGACTGTGTGGTTCTGACTTCATTTCGCTCGGAGTTCACGTTTCTGAGAAATGTGTTCGGACGCTCTGGCATCCGAATGCACCATGCGGAATCCCTGGACCAAGCGGATTTTCTGCTGACGGTGACGGAGAGCACAGTTCTTCTTTCAGATGTCATATTCGTGGATGGCTCTTGGCAGCATGCTCTGAGCGTGCTCGGCGACAGCCATCCTCTGGTGACAATGCTTGTCATCGCCGATCCGGTCGACAAGCCATTCCTGAGAGATTTGTTCAACCGCGGAGCCTGCGGCATTGTCTGGAAGCCATTTCAGTTCGAGGAAGTAAGAAGATTGATACGAGTTGTCCACGAGGCATCGAAAGACCGCCGAGCCTTGCAAGCGAAAAAATCTTCCCATCTTGCCACTCTCCCGGAGCCGACGCGTGAGGAGGATCTGGCGCCGGGTTTGTCTTGAGCATTGGTCAGTGCGGTATCCACCCGCACGAGGTTGGCCGTGACGAGCAGGCGATAGACCGGTTGGGCAGGCATCGCGCCCGAGGCTGGCTCCAACCCAAACCGCGACTCCCAGTTCAAGCAATTCGCTCTATAGATTCAACGGCTTACGCATATTTCCTGGCATCCATGCTTTACCTTAGTACTGGGGGCCGTGTCTTCCAAAACCACCCAATCCATCCACGGCAATCGCCGTTCACCGCAAATCGCCATCGCCACGATTTCCGCGACGCCCCAGAGCCCGCTCCTGCCGGTTGCTTGACCCGTATAGATCTGCACGCTCTCCCGTACGGCCCCTCCAGCAGCCCCGGCATACCAACAGACTTCACTGCTCCAATCCACCGCAAACCCAACAATGCAAAGGAAAATCCTCTGCGTCTCAGCGTCTCTGCGTCGAAGATCCCTTCCCCCAGCAGCCCGACCCGCGACACCTGCTCCGCCTCCTCGGCGCCTGCCTTCGATCTCAACCCCATCAGCTCCATCTCCTAGCCCGCCGCCGAATTGTACTTACTCGCCAAAGTCCTCTATACTAGGTCGATTCGGTTCGTTTCGGGTGAAGTGTCTGAAGTCTTGGTCTCTGCTACAGGCCAAACCCCCGTCGAAAGCCGTATAATTCCAAGTTGAATCAGGAGATTGACCATACATGCTTCCCCTTTCGTCCGGCGCCGGACGGTTTACCGGCCGTTGCGCGCCGTTGATGCGCGTCATACTGACGCTGCTCACGCTGGCTATACTAGGCGTGCCTTTGATGGCTCAGGAACAGGCGGGAGGCGAAGTCAACCTCAAGCTGCCCGATCTCAATCAAGCGACTTTTCTTGGCGGCATCGGCGGCCGCACGCTGCTCATGGGCGGGCTCGCCATCAGTGCGCTCGGCTTGGTCTTCGGGCTGATGATCTTCGTCCGGCTCAAGAACATGCCAGTGCATTCCTCCATGCGCGAAGTCTCCGAGTTGATCTACGAAACCTGCAAAACCTATCTCGGCACGCAGGCCAAATTCCTCATGGTGCTTGAGCTCTTCATCGCCGTCATCATCGTCTTCTATTTCGGGTTCCTGCTGTCTCTGGAAGCGTATAAGGTGGCGATCATTCTGCTCTTCAGCGTGGTCGGCATCTCGGGCAGCTTCTCGGTGGCGGCGTTCGGCATGCGCGTCAATACGTTCGCGAATTCGCGCACCGCTTTCGCCTCGCTCACCGGCAAAGCCTTCCCGTGTTACGACATTCCGCTGCAGGCCGGCATGAGTATCGGCATGTTATTGGTCTCAGTCGAACTGCTCATCATGCTATTCATCCTGCTCTTCATTCCGGGCGATCTCGCCGGCTCCTGTTTCATTGGATTCGCCATCGGCGAATCGCTGGGCGCCGCGGCCTTGCGCGTGGCGGGCGGCATCTTCACCAAGATCGCCGACATCGGATCCGATCTGATGAAGATCGTTTTCAAGATCAAGGAAGACGACGTGCGCAACCCCGGAGTGATCGCGGATTGCACTGGCGATAACGCCGGCGATTCCGTGGGACCCTCGGCCGACGGCTTTGAAACCTACGGCGTAACCGGCGTCGCGCTTATCACCTTCATCCTGCTGGCCGTGCCCGACCCCGTGGTGCAGGTGCAATTGCTCGTGTGGATCTTCGCCATGCGCGTCATGATGGTAATCTCCTCCGGCATCGGTTACTTCATCAACGGCGCCATCGCCAAGTCGCGATACAGTCAGCTTGCCAAGATGAATTTCGAAGCGCCGCTCACTACCCTGGTATGGCTCACGTCCATTCTTTCGATCGTGCTCACTTACATCGTCAGCGCCAAGATGATTCCAACCCTGGGCGGGGACGATTCGCTCTGGTGGAAGCTTTCCACCGTGATCAGTTGCGGCACGCTCGCGGGTGCGCTGATTCCCGAGCTGGTTAAAGTGTTCACGTCCACCAATTCGCGCCACGTGCGTGAAATCGTCACCAGTTCGCGGGAAGGGGGCGCTTCGCTCAACATCCTTTCCGGTCTTGTCGCTGGCAACTTTGGCGCATACTGGCTGGGCATGACTATGATGGCCCTCATGGCGGTGGCTTACGCTGTCAGCACCACCGGCCTTGGAATCCTGATGATCAACGGTCATCCGGAAGCCGCCGCGGTGTTCGCATTCGGTCTGGTGGCGTTCGGGTTCCTCGGCATGGGGCCAGTGACTATTGCTGTAGATAGCTACGGCCCGGTCACTGACAACGCCCAGTCTGTCTACGAATTGTCCATGATCGAGACACTGCCGAATATCGAAGGCGATATTCAAAAACACTTCGGCTTCAAACCGGAATTCGAGCGCGCTAAGGAGAATCTGGAAGAGAACGACGGCGCGGGCAACACCTTCAAAGCCACATCCAAACCGGTGCTCATCGGCACCGCGGTAGTGGGCGCCACGACCATGATTTTCTCCACCATCGTAGCGCTGACGCACGGTCTCACCATGAACATGGAGAAGCTGTCGCTCATGCACGCGCCCTTCCTGCTCGGTCTCATCTCGGGCGGCGCGGTGATCTATTGGTTCACCGGCGCCAGTATCCAGGCGGTCACCACCGGCGCATACCGCGCGGTGGAGTTCATCAAGGCTAACATCAAGCTGGAAAGCAGCGATAAAGCTTCCGTATCCGATTCGAAGAAGGTGGTCGGCATTTGCACTCTCTATGCGCAAAAGGGCATGTTGAACATCTTCCTGACGGTGTTCTTCGCCACCTTGGCCTTCGCGTTTATCGAGCCGTTTTTCTTCATCGGATATCTGATGTCCATTGCGCTCTTCGGTCTGTATCAGGCGCTCTTCATGGCGAATGCCGGCGGCGCATGGGACAACGCCAAGAAGGTGGTGGAGACCGAGCTGCGCGCCAAGGGTACGCCGCTGCACGATGCGACGGTGGTGGGCGATACGGTGGGCGATCCGTTCAAAGACACCAGCTCAGTGGCGCTCAACCCCATCATCAAATTCACCACCCTGTTTGGACTGCTGGCAGTTTCGCTGGCCGTCGATCTGACCCAGAAACAGGGCGCGAATTTCACCAACATTCTGTCTGCCGTATTCTTTGCCGTTTCGGTATTCTTTGTCTATCGCAGCTTCTACGGCATGCGAATCGAAAGCGAGGGCAAGTAAGACAGGCCTCCTGGCCTGTCTTTCCGGAGACGCCGCGCCTGGGTAAGATCGTGGCGCACGCACTCATGCGTTTTGCGCCGAGAGAGACGCGTCTAATTGACTATATGCAGCACTTACCACTGTCACTGTTAGCCGTGCTCACAGCTCTCCAGCCGCTAAGCGCGTCCACTTACAACCCCACCTACAACAAAGACATCGCGCCCATCCTCAACACCCAATGCGCGCTCTGTCACCGTCCCGGCGAAGTGGCCCCGTTTTCGCTGCTCACCTACCAGGACGCCGCCAAGCGCGCCGGCCTCATCGCCGCCGTCACCGAAAAGCGCTTCATGCCGCCGTGGAAGCCCGAGCCGGGCTACGGCAAATTCCAGCATGAGCGCCGCCTCACCGGCGACCAGATCGCGCTGATCGCCGCCTGGGCCAAAGCCGGCGCACCCGAAGGCAGCCCCAAAGACAAGCCCGCGCCGCCAGTCTTCGCCGAAGGCTGGAGCGCCGGCCAGCCCGACAAAGTAGTCGCCATGGGCAACGGCCACACCGTTCCAGCCGACGGCCCAGACCAGTTCGTCTGCTTCGTGGTGCCTCTCAATCTGCAAGCGGATGCCTACCTTCTCACCGCCGAATTCCGCCCTGGAAACCGGCGCGTGGTGCATCACGGCGTGGTTTACGTGGATGAAAGCGGCGCCGCCCGCAGGCTCGCCGCCGGTTCCGCCGATGCAAGCTATCCCTGCTTCGGCGGACCGCGCGTCACCTCCACCGGCATCATCGCCGGATGGGCGCCGGGCCAGATCCAGCCGCCCGGCGACCCGCAGCTTTCGCTTCCCATTAAGAAAGGGTCCGACCTGGTGGTGCAGATCCACTATCATCCTTCGGGCAAGCCGGAGACGGATACGTCGTCCATCGGCCTGACATTCTCCGGCCCGCCCACCAAGGGCAAGACATCGATTCTGATGGTGGATACCGACATCGATATCGCTCCCGGCGATTCGCATTACCTGGTGAAATCGTCACTCACGCTGCCGCGCGATATCGAACTGGCATCTGTGTTTCCGCACGCACACTTGCTCTGCAAAGACATGAAGATCGACGCGACTCTCCCCGACGGCACGGTCACTCACCTCATCTGGATCAAAGACTGGGACTTCAACTGGCAAGGCGGCTACCGTTTCGAAACCCCTCTGCATCTTCCCACGGGCACGCGCATCGACATGGCCTATACCTTCGACAATTCCGACGGCAATCCGCGCAACCCTTCGCATCCGGCGCAGCGCGTCACCTTCGGCGAGCAGACCACGGACGAAATGGCTGTAGGCTTCCTCGGCGTGATTCTGCCCACGCCCGCCGACGTAGCGCCATTCCAGCGCGAGATGCGCCTGGCGAACATCGAAAAAATCCTCGAATCGGGAGACATAAGCGCGCTGCGTGGACGCATCCCCGGCGGCGGCGCACGCCTGCAACAGTTGATGAAGGCCTTCGACAGAAACGGCGACGGCAAACTCGACGCCGACGAACGCGCCGCCCTGATGCAATACCTCCGAACCGTTATGTAACGCCGGCGGTCTTGCCGCCGGTCTTGTTTTGCCGCCGGTTCTTTGCCAGCAAGTAGTACCCTCAAATCATGCACGTACCCCTATCGCCGATCCGATGCCTCTACCGCGGGGTCGATCTCTACGGCAAAAAACTCGGAGTCGTCTGCGGCGCCGCCCGCTTCACCTACGCCGAATTCGGCGAGCGCTGCGAACGCCTCGCAGCCGGATTGCTGTCCGAAGGCGTAGCCCCCGGCGACCGCGTAGGCTATCTCAGCCTCAACACCCACCAGCTTCTCGAAGGCTACTTTGGCGTGCTGTTGGCCGGCGCCATCGTGATGCCGCTCAACGTGCGGCTGACGCCCTCTGAACTAACCACCATCCTCCATCACGCCAAACCGCGCGTCTTGATTTACGAGCCGGATTTCGCGCCTCTGGTGAAGCATCTGCGCACTGCGTGTCCCGCGGTGCATCGATTCGTCGAAACCGGCGATGCCTATGAGGAACTGCTCTCCCGCGGCCGCATCGCGCGGCCAGACCCAATGGCCGTCGATGAAACCGCCATCGCCGAGCTGTTCTACACCAGCGGATCCACCGGCACTCCCAAGGGCGTCATGCTATCGCACCGCACGCTCTACCTGCACGCGTTTTCCGTGGCCGCGATCTTCACCCATGAAGACAATAGCGTCGAGCTGCACACCATACCGCTGTTCCACGCCAATGGATGGGGCCGCGCCCACTCCTCCACCATGTACGGCATCAAGCAGGTGATGGTGCGCCGCTTCGACCCGGGGCACGTGCTCCAGCTCATTCAGGAGGAACGCGCCACGGGCATGTCGCTGGTGCCCACCATGGCTAACGCGTTGCTGAACTATCCCGACATCGGCAAGTTCGATCTCTCGAGTATGCGCGAAATCAATCTCGGCGGCGCGGCGTCTTCACCCGAGCTGGTCGCGCGCATGGAAAAGGTCTTCCCGTGTTCCGTGCAGGCCGGTTATGGCCTCACCGAAACCAGCCCGGTGGCCACCTCCGCACGCACCAAGAGCACCATAGTCTACGCCGATGACGAAGATCGCCTGCGCCATCTCGCCTACACCGGCTGGCCCGTTCCCGGCTGCGAAATCCGCGTGGTGGACGGCCACATGAACGACGTGCCGCGCGACATGCAAGCCATCGGCGAGATCGTAATCCGCGGCGATCTGGTGATGGATGGCTACTACCAGGAGCCCGAAGCCACCGCAGCCGTGATGTCCGGCGCATGGCTGCACACCGGCGACATGGCCGTGTGGGACGAAGAGACCTACATCAACATCGTCGACCGCCAGAAGGACATCATCATCAGCGGCGGCGAAAATATTTCTTCCATCGAAGTGGAGCGCGCCATCTTCGCGCACCCCGCGGTGCTCGAATGCGCGGTGGTCTCCGCGCCCGATACGCAATGGGGCGAAGTGCCCGCGGCCTACGTGGTGGTAAAGCCCGGCCAGCAGCTCACCGAGCGCGAGCTGTGCGACTTCCTGCAAGGCCGCATCGCCAAGTTCAAAATGCCGCGCCGCTTCGTATTTGGCGAGGAGCCGCTGCCTAAGACCGGCACCGGCAAAATCCTGAAGCGCGACCTGCGCGAAGTCTTCTGGCAAGGCAAGGATCTCCGCATCCAGGGATGATTTGTGGGACAGTCAATCCTGACAGCAGCCGGCTTTCAGGCGGCCCCTGGAGTTTCTACATTTCGGGGAGCGATCACCAATTGTGGGGCAGGCGCTTTCGCCTGGCGTGTCGAGTAGCTTGGCTATACGATCGAAGTGAAGCCAGTTGCCGCGAATGAGCGCACCAATTTGATGGCGCCCCGACGCGGACGTTTTCGAGAGTACGGCGGATTGTGAATCGGCCCACCGAGTTCGGCGCAGCCCAGACCGGCAACCCTGGCCGCGGAGGCTGCCCGGCGCCAAGCCGCCCGCTAGCTGCCAGCCCCTCTCCCCGCAAGTTAACCAAATCCCAAATCCTCGTGCCTTATAATACACGAAGGAGAAAAACCGTGAGAGTCGGAGTCTTTACGCCGCTGCTATCGCAACTGCCGTTGGAAAACGTGCTCGAGAAACTCAAGAGTCTCGACATACACACCGTGGAGCTGGGAACGGGCAATTACCCGGGCGATCCGCATTGCAAGCTGTCGATGCTGAAGAGCAAAACGGAATTGAACGAGTTCAAAAAGAAGCTCGACGATCACGGAGTCTCGATCAGCGCGCTGAGCTGCCACGGGAACGCGCTGCATCCCGACCGCGCGCGTGCCCGCCACGATGCGGACGTGAGCCGCCAGACGGTCCTGCTGGCGGAGAAGCTGGGCGTCCCGGTGGTGATCGATTTCAGCGGTTGTCCGGGCGATTCGCCCGGTTCGAAGTGGCCAAACTGGGTGACATGCCCCTGGCCGCCCGACTATCTCGAAATCCTGAAGTGGCAGTGGGAAAAAGTAGTGACGCCCTATTGGACAAAGCACGGCAAATTCGCGGCCGACCACGGCGTGAAGATCGCGATTGAGATGCATCCGGGCTTTGTCGTATACAGCCCCGAGACCATGCTCAAATTGCGCGAAATTGCCGGCCCTTCGGTGGGATGCAATTACGACCCGAGCCACATGTTCTGGCAAGCCATCGACCCCATCGCCGCCATCCGCGTGCTGGGCGATTCCATTTTCCACGTGCATGCGAAGGATACGCAGATCTACGAGCGCAATCTGCCGCTGACGGGCGTACTCGATACCAAGAGTTACACCGACGAGCGCAACCGCGCGTGGATCTTCCGCACCTGCGGATACGGCCACGGCGAGGGATGGTGGCGTGAGTTCGTTTCGACGCTGCGCATGTTCGGCTACGACTACGTACTGTCCATCGAGCACGAAGACAGCCTGATGTCGCCGGAGGAAGGTCTGACCAAGGCCGCGGCCTTCCTGAACGGCCTCGTGATCCGCCAGGCCCCCGCCGCCGCCTGGTGGGTCTAGGTTGGGTGGCGCGGGCCCATGGCCTGCGGTGGGCCGAGCCGCTCCAGGCGCTCGGCCCCTGTGCCAGATAACAAACGGTCAGCTCTTAGTGGAACGCCCCAAGCATGTAACAGATGAGGATAATCACTAATATGGTCCCCAACCCGATTCCCGCTCCGCCGCCGGCGCCCCAGCGGCTATGGCCGTAGTATCCTCCACCGCCGCCAAAAATCAACAACAAAATGATAATGAGTATCAGCACTGCCGTTCTTACCTTTCTTTGAATCTTGAGCCACGGCCGGGCAGGCGCGGATCGCCGCGCGTTGGCCCTGGGCCAGGCTTATCTATGCCTCAAGTACCTTTTCAATCTGGCCGACTTTCTTCTGAACCTTGCCGGCGACTTTTTCGCCTTGGCCCTCGGCCTCCAGGTTGGGGTTGTTCGTCACTTGTCCAGCTTTCTCTTTGACCTTGCCCTTCACTTCATGAAACGTGCCTTCGGCTTGATCTTTGCTGCTCGGCGTCATGCTTCCTCCTCGACGTATCCGGCCTGCAACGCAACCTCTTTGGGAAGCCCTTGGAGCCCGAACCTCGCTATGAACCATGCACCTTTAAGGCCACTGTGAATGATGGATTTAGGACGCAACCCCGGACCACGGGGCCTTGAATGAACAAATGCCGAGTGACCAAATGTGGTCAGAAATGCAGGTGCATAGCCAGGCGGCGCGCCCAGCGCCCGGTCAGCGCCACGCACTGCTTGGCACGCGACTCATGCGGAGATATCCTGAGTTATCCGGTCGTCGAGACACAGCGGCGCCGGCTGGCCAACGCGCCGGCGCCGCAACCAATCAGAACTCGATATTGGCCCTGATTTCAATCCGGCGGTACAACAAGCCATTGCCAAGGGTGGTAGTAGTTTCCGCGAAGGCCAGGCTCTGCGCGGCCAAGGTTCCCAAACCGAATGTCGGGTGATCGAATACATTGAGGAACTGAAACTATAAGCTGCCGCGTATGCCTTCGCGAATCGGTATCGCTTTGTTCAGCGAAATCCCTGGGTGGACACAATCAATCCGAAGCTGCTCTCTTTCAGCGTGAGCGCTGCGCCCGGAATCCCCGCTCCCGATGGATCGGTAACGGTAACGCCGACCGATCCGCCGGTGTCCAGTTGGCCCCACGCCGTCACGCTCAGCGCGCTCCATGCGCACATCGCAATCGCGAGACCCTTCACCCCTGTTAACCGCGCGCTCGCCGCGCGGCGCAGGCTCCCGTAGTGCATTTGCAAACCCCTTTTGCAGTCGATTGAATTTTCCGGCGGACTCCGGTTAACCGTTTCACGCCCGCGCAAGAATCCCCAATGGGTGGAGTGTAAGCGCTACCAACAATAATGTCAAGACCCATTTCTTGCGGAATTCCCCGTCCCTTCATGCCCTCCGTAAGTTAAACTCGGTTAACTGGCGCAGTGGCGCTACAATAGGGGGAATTGCCATGAATCTGGAACAGGTGGCGCGACGGGCGAAAGTTTCAACTGCAACAGTTTCCCGCGTGCTCAACAATGCAAGCGTAGTCAAAACTTCCACGCGCAGCCGGGTGATGAAGGCTATTGAGGAGCTAAAATATCACCCCAATCTGCACGCGCGGAGTCTCGCCGGCGGCAAGAGCAAAACCATCGGCGTGATCGTTTCCAACCTTGAGAACCCGTTCTTCTTCGATATCTACAAAACCATCGAGCACGACGCCCACGCCCGCGGCTACGAAGTGGTGATGGCGAATACCGACTACCACCCCGAGCAGCTTGTCGCCAGCGTGCGCCTGATGATCGGCCGCCGCGTCGCCGGTCTCGCCGCCGTCGTCTCCGAAGTGGATCCCTCACTCATCGAGGAACTGACCGAGAGCCGCATTCCGGTAGTGTTCTACGATGTCGGCGCCCCGCGCAAGAACATCACCAACATTCGCGTCAACTACGTCCGCGGCATTGAGAAAGTAATCAACTATCTGCACAGCCTGGGACACCGCCGGCTCGGCTTCATCGGGCATCATGCGGTGCTGGGCCCGATCAACGAACGGATGCGGGCGGTGCTCGACGCGGTGGGCCGCATTCCCTCCCTCGAAGTGCGCACCGCCGCCGACGCGGATACGCTGGAAGGCGGGCGCCAGGCGACGCGCGCGCTGCTCTCCACCGGCTACGACCCCACCGCCATCATCTGCGTCAACGACATCACCGCCGTTGGCGCATTGCAGGAATTGCGCGACCGCGGACTGCGCGTGCCGCAAGACGTATCGGTGACCGGCTTCGACAACGTGAAGCTTTCCGAGTTCTGCTGTCCCACGCTGACCACGGTTCACATTCCGCGCGAGCACATAGGGCACATCATCTGCGATGTGCTGATTCCGCCTCATGGAAGGGCCGCGGTGACCGGGCCTGAGGTGATCATCGAGCCCGAGTTCGTCTTGCGCGACTCCACCGGCCCGGTATCCGCGGCGCGAACGACCCGCTCCTAATGCTTTGTGGGGCAGCCAATCCTGGCTGCAGCCGGCTTTCAGCCGGCTCTCTTCGCCTGCGCACCCGCTGGTTTGCTCATGGGAACGCGCTTCGAATCGGAGGCGTTAAGCGAGCGTTCGACTAACCTCGGCGGATCTCAGGGGCCCTCACACCAGAGACACCAGCGCAGCGAATACACCGCCAGCGCCTATTCGTAGTCCAAGTTCTTCCCGCCCGCGACCAAACCGTGGCGCACGCACTCCTTGCGTGCAGCGTTCACACTCGTGGGAACGTGTGCCGCATTGCAGGCGTTAACTCACAGCATTAGCCGCTCAATCCGAAGAACCTGCCGCGCTCTTATGCGCTTCGGCGCCGTGCATCCGCACCGCTTCGCACGCAGCCTCGATCCGCGCTTGCGCAGCTTCCCATGTCGGCGTTGCGGCAGTCGACATTCTCGTGGTAGCTGCGCCATACTCGGCCCACAGTTGCACACATGTTTCGCAATCCAGGTAGACGTCCATTCCCAAAGTTCCTAACTGTGCCGTTCCATTGTCCAATGGAGTGCGGCTCCTTTTGCGGCCCCCATTCCCCGTGCCCTCGCACTTCTGGAGCGCAGATTCTGCGGCGGCGCGCACGCTAAGCCTGGCAACGTCTAACCGAGGGGCCGTGCGCGCTTCGCGAAGGCTTGGAGTTGAGGCCGATCTCATTCAATTGTCATCATAATGCGCATCATAAGGCGATAGATACAAGCATTGATGGGGATGTGCGGGGCGCGGAGTGCGCGAGCGTACGATGGCTACGCGGCCTATGGAGTGAAAAACCCAAAACCAGCCTGGACCGAACCGGGCGCGCTCAAAACCTCTCCGCGCGGGCGTCGCTGAGACGGCGCGCTTCTACCGATTCAGCACCCAGGCGAGCAATCCTCCCTCACTCTACCGTTTCTGTGAACGTGAGAAGGCGGTTGCCGGGCTTGGCAGCGTCGTGTATGTTAACAGTGTAACATCCAGCACCCTATTATTCACCTTTATTTGTATTTGTCAAGCCGGGACTTGTATTATGACAATGCGTCGCGATTTATTTTACGCTTCTGTCCTTCTTTCGTAATTTATCGCACCGGGACCAACATCTTCAATTTGAGCCCATAAACAAGATGTAGTAACGAACCCAATCCGAACCCGGCGCCCCATATTAGAAGCGCCGCCAGCCAGATTCTAAATTCTGCACAACGGCGAGTTGCGATGGACCTCTGATGGACCTCTATAGATTAATTCAAGACCTGAACGCCGAAAAGGCAAAGTTGGAGCGGGTGATCGCATCGCTCGAGGAGCTGCAGCGCGCCGCTGGCGGCGAAATTCCGCCCACGCCGGAAAGCGGCAAGCGCCGCGGACGCAAGGCCCTAACCCCCGAGGAGAGGCAGGAGGTTTCGGAACGGATGAAGAAGTATTGGGCCAGCCGCCGACGAGAAGGGTAGGCCCATGGCCTGCCTTGTTTCCGAGCCGCTGTTAGCGCCCGGTCCGGCGAGGGAACGCAAGCCGCGACGCGATTCGCGTTTGCAGCTATGTCGCCATTCTCGAGGCCGTTCCCCTAACCGCCCAACCTAAGAAACCAACTGCCGCCCCGAATGCGCCAACGCCTCCTGTATGCTCGCAACCAATCTCGCCGCCGTATAAGGCTTTTGAATGAACCCGGCGACCGCATCTCTGCCCAGTTCCTCACGCGCCGCCATCTCGCTATATCCGCTCGACATCACGATGGGCACGCGCGGCTGCATCTCGCGGATCAACCGGAAAGCCTCGTCTCCGCCCATTACCGGCATCGTCATGTCGAGCAGCACTGCCCCGATCTTAGCCGCGTTTTGCCGGAATATCTCAACCGCTTCCCGCCCATCCTTGGCGGCCAGCACCGTATATCCGGAATTCTCCAGAATCACCCCTGCCATTTCCCTCAGTGCGGGCTCGTCGTCCACAACCAGGATGGCCCCGGCGCCCTGCGCAGCCATCGGCAATGGCTTGTCTGCCGCTATCCGAACCTCGGCTGGCCGTTCCGCTACCTCCGCCGGGAATGTGACCTTAAAGGTCGTACCTTCGCCAGGAGCGCTGTCCACTTGCATCGTTCCCTTGTGCCCGCGCACAATCCCCGACACGGCGGACAGGCCCAATCCCCGCCCCGTGAATTTCGTGCTGAAAAACGGGTCGAACATCTTGGCCTTGGTAGTCTCGCTCATACCCGATCCCGAGTCTTTAACCTGCATGAAGATATCCGCTCCCGAATCCGCCACGCCCGTCGAAACCCGCACCGTTCCCCCTTCCGCGCCAATGGATTCGGCGCCGTTGATAATCAGGTTCATCACGATCTGGCGGATCTGACTGGCATCGGCTTCCATCCAGGGCAATCCCGGCGTGAGCGCAAGATCCAGCTTGACGGTTTTTGGAATGCTGGCGGCAATCAATGGCAGCATCTCAAATATCAGCGCGGAAAGATCGAAACGCGTGACAACGAATTTGCCCTTGCCGGCATAGGCTAGCAATTGGGCGACTAACTCAGCCGCCCGCACACTCGATCGCTCGGCTATTTCCAACATCCGGTACGAAGGGTGGTCCACGGGCAAACTGGTCTTGACAAAACTCAAGCCCCCCAGGATGCCGGTCAGCAGGTTATTGAAGTCGTGAGCGATACCGCCCGCTAAAACTCCTATCCCTTCCAGTTTCTGTGCCTGCTGCTGATCCTGCTCGGTCCGGCGAAGCTCGGTAACATCGTGAACCAGCCCACCATACTCGCGGGCGCCGTCCCTTCCCATCGAAGCCATCACGCCGGCGCCAAAGAAGCGCGTGCCGTCTTTACGGACCCGCCATCCTTCGAATTCAACCGAGCCCGACCGGTCGGCCTCAACCGTGGCTTCCTGCATCGCCTCGCGATTAGGAGTTCCCGTGACAAGCAGAGACGAAGAGTCCTGACCGATGACTTCGGCTTCCGTATAGCCGAACAGGCGCTCGGCGCCGCGATTCCAGCTTGTCACTCGGCCGCCAGGATCCACCGTGTAGAGCGCGTAGTCCTTGACGCCATCGAGGAACAAGCGGTACCGCTCGTTGGTTTGAGCCAGCTTGATATGCAGGATAGCCGCATAGCGCTCCCCCAAAACAGCTTGACCCAGCGACATCAGCAACTCACCGTATAACTGCAGGGTGGCCCGCGTGACGGGAACCTGTTGGATCGCCTCTTGCCATAACCGGGCGCGGGAAATCCCCGAGTCTCTGGCCACTCGCTCAAGCCGCAGTGGTTCGGGATAGCGGGTAAAGACCTGGCCGGCAATCAGAGCTCCCAACTGCCGGCCGCCCAACGAAAGCGGCACCGCTGTATGGGCCAATCCCGCCTGGTCCTCCCCAATCACTGGCTTTCCCGTTCTTAGAGCGTCCGCTACCGCGCTGCAAAATGCCGGCGGCGCCAGACAAAAGGGACACTCGCCATCGGCCCGCGGCGCTGCCCCGCATACCAAACGCCAAACCGGCTGCGCATTGTGACATTGCCCCAACAGGCGGCCCTCTGTATCGGTCAGAGCGACAGCCAGTTTCATGGTGACGGCAAACGTCTCCAGAACTTTGCTCCAGCCGGCTGGTTCCAGCAACTGGTGGCGCGACTCATCAGAAAGATCCAGTTGGCGGAATTCCTCTTCGCCAAGATTGGCCGGTTCGGCGACCGGCTCGGCAACCGGCAGATTGGGATCGGCCGCTTCTTTGCGCGCGATCACCTTGAATCCGTGGCGGAAGCCAGGCGGCTCGGGGCCCGGCTCAAGATGCTGTTATAGCTGGCAAGCGGCAGCGCCTTGGCGACAGTCTCGTCGAAGGGCAGAAGCGTGATTCCACCTTGCCCGATTACATATTCGCGGCTATCGAATTGGTGCGGGCAGCCGCGTGCTTTCACCACCGTCAGGCAGCGGCGCAGCGAGCTCTTGATTTCTACCAGGCTTAACAGAATGATATTGTCCACAATCGAGCTCACCGGGAAATCCGGCATAAAAGTCGAGAGGCCGAGAAACTCGGGATTCTCATAGCTGAAAAAGGTAGTCATCAGCCGATGCTTGCTATAGGCCACCATGGCATGAAAAAAATCGCGGTAGACAGCCTGGTCCTGCAGCGCGGTGCTATAACTCGTCATTCCATCGATCACCATGCGTTGAATGTCGTATTTCTCGATGGTTTGGACGATCTTTGCGAAATGGAGATCGATATTCAATTCCTGAGGGCTATCGAACAGCACATGGATCGTGCCCTCGTCGATCTGCACTTGCAGATCGAGGCCAAGGGTTTCGGCATTGCGCACGATCTGCGCCGGGTGCTCATCGAGCGAGATCAGCAGTCCCCGCTTATTCTGCTTCATCGCTCCCTCGCGCAGAATCTGCGTGCCCAGTACCGTCTTTCCCACTCCCGAAAGCCCCACCACCATGGTGGTCGATCCATCGAAAATGCCCCCGCCGAGCAAAGCATCCAAAGCATCCACCCCGATCACCGAGCGCTTAGCCATGGATGTCGGCTGATCCATACTGAAGGGAAGAGGCGCCTGAACCCGGCGAAACACTTCCAGGCCCTTGCCATTCACAATGCTCAGGGTGTGCTCTCCAGGGTCGTAATCCTGACCCCGGCTCTTGACGATCTCGATACTGCGATGGATGCGCCGGTTGTATAACGATCGCCTCACCCGGATCACCGTATCCACCAGGAACTCCGCGGCTTCCGAAGTCGCCTGCGGCTCGGCGCAATCTCCAAGTTCATGCGACAGCATAGCAGTCAGGCGCTCGCGGTTTAGCCCTTCGATGAGTTGTTGCAAGGTATCGCGGTAAGAGCCGGGCCCGATGGCCGGCAGCGCCGCGGCCGCATGGGAAATTTGACTCAACAGTCCGATGCCGTCGATAAAGATGCGCTGGGCGCCCATTTCGCCCGCCGTCTCCAGCAGCAGGCTATCGGCCGAGCGCAGTTCCTGATCGAGCACCTGCGGGGTGGTAAAGACGATCTGAAGCTTTTTCTGCTCCTGGAGCGCCGCCAGGTCCCAGCCAAACGTAGCCGCGTCGCGAATCAGCTTATCCGGACTGACCTCGAATACCACGATAATACCGGGCTCGTTGAACTCGGTGATCCCCCGGTAAATGAACTCCGCGCCCAGCAGGGTCTTGCCGCTTCCCGTCGTTCCTTCCACCAGAATCACATTGGTCTTCGGAATCCCACCCATCAGGATTCGATCGAGACCCGCAATACCAGTCTTAATCACCCCATTGCCAGCCATACACACGTCCTTTCAAGCCAAACGCAAACCGCCATGCCGCCTCCGTCGCGGCGCCAAACCGGAGCGCTTCAGGTGCTTCAGCAGCAGCAACCGCCCTGCGCGATCGTAAGTCAAATTCATCAGTTCCCGTAAGCAGCCGTGACGCGACGCTTCCGCTGGCTCCGAGAACCGGTAGAAACGTATGCCCTGAGAGACCCGGGAGCGTCGGATAAGCCCCAAGGCTTCCAGCCGGTGCAGCGCGGGTCCAATCTCAGCCCTGTCATATCCAATCAACTGCGCGATTTGCGCGGCGGTGCACAGGCTGGCTGCGTGACGGTGCAGAAACACTAACGCATCCCACTCGGTCAAAAGCTCTACGCCGAGAACTTGGAGGCGCTCAAGAACGGGAACGTCCTGCGGCTCTTCAATCGCCATGTCTACCGCGCTAATTCGTCGGAGCAAACGGAATACAATACATACTTCAATTTACCGTCAATTACAGATACAGACGTTCCGGCGCTATAGCCGCTGCCCCATACCTACTATAGTCCCGTCCACTCTTTTCGCCAGTACGAAATATCGTCGCGATTCCGTCCTCTGGACGCGAGCTAGCATAATATTACCCTCATTGGTGCTGTTCCGTACAGGCCCGTAATAATCCAAACCATGCGCAGTTTTAATACAATTTAATTATTATTTCAAAATATGATAGAATGTGGCCTGTATACCAAATTCTTATCGAGTGCGACAGGCCTCCCGGCCTGTCGCCCGCCAAAATCCGCGGCGCGGAGTTGCCCGCCATGGCCGCAAGTAACGTCTGCCGCTAACCTCCGTATACAATCCATTGGCTTAGGCATTACCCCGGAGGTACCGGCAGGACTGTTGTTTTCAGGCCGTATGACGCAAGATTCTTAATAGGCGTGTCACCGTTGTTGCAAGAATCTGTTGCAAGAATCGCGGTGGGCCGCTCCGGAGGAGTAATGACGCGGATTCTCCTGTGTGTTGCTGAGCCCATACTGGCAAAGGGACTCGAACATCTGCTGCGGCAGGTCGAGGGTTTCGAGCTGCTGCCGACTTGCTGCGGCCTAACCGCCCTGATGCAGTCGATCTCGAAAGGCGCGGCGCCGGATCTGGTGCTGCTCGATTTGTCGCCGGACGTCACCTTCGCGGCCATGGCCGGGTTAAAGCGCGCCACGGCGGACGCCAAGGTCGTACTGCGCGTGAATTCGGCCTCCGCCGGGTTGGCTTGTCAAGCCATCGGGCTGGGGGTGCGTGGCATCCTGCGCAAGCAGTTGCCTGCCGGGCTACAGGTGAAATGCCTGCAGCGCGTGCTGGCGGGCGAGTTGTGGTTTGAGAAGGTCCTGACGGATATCGCTGTGAGCTCGCGCCCTGTGGTTTTGAGCGATCGCGAGGCGGAAGTGGTCAGCTTGCTTGCCCAAGGGTTGACGAACAAGGAGATCGCCGCTACGTTGCACGCTTCGGAGGGCGCCGTTAAGGTTTACCTTTCGCACCTGTTCGAGAAGACGGGCGTTAAAGATCGTTTCGAGCTGGCGCTGTACGGGCTGCAGAGCCTGACGGACCAGCAGCCGCAAGGCGAAGAAATTCGGCTCGACGGCAACGGCTTCTTACGCGGCCTGCGCTCGCTGCTGTTGCGGCGGCCGGAATCGGTTGCGCCCGCCGTCGCCGGCGCGCCGGAAGCGACCTAGGGTCAGACCAGGTCATGAGGATTTGTTTGCAAAGTTGTTTAGTCAAGATTGTGAGAAAGGACGATTCGGGCTCATCCCGATAAGGTTTGATTTATGCCTACTAACTACTACGCGCTGTATTCGATAGTCTTCACCATGGGTTTCGTCATCGTATTCGACGGGGTCCATCAGAAGAACAAGATCGTCCGTCTGTTCCGGTCGATTAAGTTCTTCTCATCGGAAGAAGTGAACCAGCTACAGTCGATCTGGAACGCCTGCCAGGACTCCTAGTCGAGTCTAGTAGGGTAGGCCCATGGCCTGCCGCGTCCGAGCCGCGCCGAGCGCTCGGAAGACAGGCGAAGCTGCGCTGAAATCTTGTCGCCTGTTGAGGCTGTTGCAGGCGTGGAGAATTCCTGCGCCCGCTCGACTGGGGTTCTGCGCCAAGGCGTGAAAACTGTTCCGGGCACTTAACTCCCGGTTCAGGAAATATACCGCCCTTGGACTTCCCGAGCCTGAGGTCCCGATGGTCCCTTCCTGTTCCACGGGCTGAACGGAAGGCGCGAGCCTGCCCGGAGAAAGTTGCCTCTGACTTCGCTTCTTTGCGGATAAGGCTGCTTGAATCTCGATTTCCCTGTCCATCTCTGGATTCGCCCGCCTGTTCCCTTCCGCGTGCTGGTACACTCGTATTCCCTCTCCAAAATGCGCAGCGTTTTTCGACTGCCTCCTCTTGTGGCCCGCACGCGCTAAAATCCAAGAGTGCCAGGCAAGCCCGGCGATCACGAGGAGAAAACTGCATGACCCTGGAAGAAAACATCCAGCAGTTGCGTGACTCCATGACTGTCACGTCCGCGCAGAACTTGCGCCGCGAGGCCCGGCTGAAAGATCATCGGCAGTGGCTCGAAGATATGGAACTGGCGTTCGCCAGAATGGCCGCGCGAGACGAAATCCATTCGGCAAGGATGGAGGAATTCGATGAGAAGATGACCCAGGTCGCGGCGGCGCAACTGGCGAACGAGGAAGGCTTGAGGGAGCTGGAGGCCACGGTAAAGAGCTTTATCGAGGGCCTCCACCAGCGCGGCGGAAACGGTCACAACTAAACCCCCGCCGTGCGCCACTCCACATCGGCCGCCCCTTTTTCGAGATGGGCCGCTCGCCGGTCACAGATAAGTTAAAACATTTCCCACCCAAAGACACTGCGACTTGCGTTATTCTCACGGCAAATTCCAGTTACCCCCGGTGTACTCTGGAATCGGCATCCATGCCGGATCTTAGAAGAATATCCTCGCCGCACAATGACTCCTGTCTCACGGTCTCGCCCGCCGCGTCGCCCCTCTTGATCGCGACGCCCCCGACCCGCACTCACGACAGCAGTCACAAAAGCAGTCACAACCGCCATCCCCTTACGTATCATCTCGCCTCTGTCAACTGCCGCCCTGGCGCACTCCAAAAACCGAACGAACCCAGTCCCATTCCCGAACACTCATGCGCCGACTACCGCACAAC